>Ga0302324_100001047_pt1 | contig 68663 bp, 54 predicted proteins | sample Palsa_T0_1_FD_201949 | JGI IMG/M metagenome (GOLD analysis project Ga0302324, IMG submission 201949) | Peat permafrost microbial communities from Stordalen Mire near Abisko, Sweden - Palsa_T0_1 | ecosystem: Environmental > Terrestrial > Soil > Palsa > Peat permafrost | place: Sweden: Abisko...
GCGGAAGAGACCACGCCGGACCTCTACCGATTCAAAGTGCCGGTGGCGGCGCACTCGACGGCCAAGCTCGAAATTCGGGAGCGCGGTCCGGAAGTGACCACGGTTACACTCCAGGCCAGCGAGGGGCAAACAAGCTACTTGCTTGACTTGGTAAAGCGTGTTCCAGATGCGCAGGAGAAGATTGAGCCGGTAATCACAGCGCAGATCAAGCTGGCAGAGTTGGATCAGCGCATCGATGAATCAAAGAAAGCGGAAGCGACGGCCGCGGCAGATGAGGCGCGCGACCGCGAGAATCTGACGGCTCTGAAGGGCAACGATGCGGCCAAGCGCTTTGTGGATGAGCTGAACCACGCGGAAGACCAGTTACAGGCCACGCGCAAGCAGACGGCGGACTTGGAACAGCAGAAACTGGCGGCAGTGGAGAAGCTGAACGATCTGATTTCGGGGATCAGCTTTGATTGGAGTGTTACGGAGAAGTAAGGCGGGAGTTGTCAGCCACCAGTTATCGGAGTCTGCTGGTCGCGCCTGCAGGTCTGTGGTCTCGCAGATCTCAAGAGCGAGATCCTTCGACAAGCCCAGGACAGGCTCTGGGGCGCCCAGCCTCCCGGATCTCCTTTCTATTCCAAGGTGGCCATGGCGCACTGAATGACGCGGACCGTAGAAGCCTCGTCCGGATGCGAGCTGATCATCAAATCGTACAGGTGTGGATTGAGCCAGTGCTTGCTGAAGTACTCCTGCAGGTACTTGGCACGCTCGGCATCCACGGAGCGCACGCGCTGCTCGATGTCAGTGCCTCGTGGCAGGCGCTCGCGGAGGCGCAGGATGCGGTCTTTGTGCGGGGCGTAGACGAAGACGTGGAAAGCCTCGGGTTTGTGCTGTAGCACGCACTGCGAGCCGCGTCCGACGATGACGCAGTTGCCCTCGGCATAGGCCTCTTCGATGATCTTTTGGGAGATTTTCACCATCTCCTCGGCATCGAAGACGGCGTTGTCGCGGAGTTCGAGACCCGCGGTCAGGGCGGCGGAGCGCATGGCCTGCTGGTTGAGGCGGGCCAGCCAGCTTTGCACGTGCTCGTCGTAGCGTTGTACGACGCTCGGGTCGACATGGGCGGCGTAGGCGATGGCGTCAATGATGTTCTTGTCCAGCAGCTTCCAGCCCAGATTCTCGGCAATGGCCTGCGCGATGCGGCCTCCTCCGCTTCCGAACTCCCGATTGACTGTCAACACGCGGTATTTCATTTCTCCCCCTCAACAGTTGATTCCTTCAGAGCCGTCGGAGACGCAGGGAGTTTGCGCGACTCGTCACTCAGCGTCGCCCGACGGGGCTCCTTGATTGCGACTGTCGATATTAGCCCCATGTCCGGGCAGCGTCTGTGACGGCTGACTCATTCAATCGATCTGGAAAGTGCGACGAAAGTGGCTTGTGGAAGCCGGGACAACGATCTGCCTTACACTGTTATGGTGCATGCGTGCAGCAGCACAGCCTGGGCGTGGGCGAGTTTGAACCCTGGAGGCGAAAGGCGCTATGAAAAAGATCGGCATTCTGTTCGGGATGGAGAACAGCTTTCCCCCCGCGCTGGTGGAGCATATCAACGCGCGCAACATCGACGGGATTGAGGCGGAGTTTGTGCGGACGGGCGCCGTTCATCTGGACAAGGCGCCGGACTACGCGGTGATCGTGGACCGCATCTCGCATGACATTCCGTTTTATCGCGCCTTTCTGAAGCACGCCGCGTTGAATGGGACGGTGATCATCAACAATCCCTTCTGGTGGTCGGCCGACGACAAGTTTTTCAACTATTCGCTGGCCCAAAAGCTGGGCGTGGCCGTGCCCAAGACGGTGATCCTGCCGCACAAGAAACATCCCGAGGGGACGACGGAGCGGTCGATGCGGAATCTTGAGTACCCGCTGGACTGGGACTCGGTATTTGCCTATGTGGGCGAGCATGGGTTCATGAAGCCGGTGGATGGCGGGGGGTGGAAGGACGTGTACCATATCCGCAATCGGGCGGAGTTTTTTGCGGCGTACGACCAGTCGCGCGACCTGTGCATGTTGTATCAGAAGGCTGTCGAGTTCACCGAGTATTTCCGCTGCTATGTGGTGGGGCAGAAGAAGGTGCACATCATGCCTTACGACCCGCGCAAGCCTCACGCGGAAAGATATGTGCAGAATCCGCCGGCGTACGACACGAAGCTGCTGAAGCGCGTGGAACAGGATTCGCTGAAGCTTTGCCAGGCGCTGGGGTACGACCTGAACACGGTGGAGTTTGCGGTGGAGGATGGGATTCCTTACGCGATCGACTTCATGAATCCTGCGCCGGATGCGGATCTGCATTCGGTGGGGCAGGCTAACTTCGACTGGATTGTGCGAGAAGTGGCGGATTTGGCGATTGCCAAGGCAAAGCAAGCGCCGCAGGCGCCGGAGTTGCGCTGGGCCTCATTTCTGGGGGCGGAGGAGGCGAAGCCCAAGGCCGCGAAGAAAAAGGCGAAGGTGAGCGCGAAGGCTGGAGCTTGAGTGGAATGGCCTGAAAGAAATCGGCTCATTCCAGACATTTGGTAGTACGCTGTCTGCATGCGAGCGGCGGCGCAAAGCCGAGCGAGTCAGATCTTGGGAAGAATTATCTTCCTCTGTATTGGCTCCGCGTTTCTTGTGGGAGCGCTGGTCTCCGCGCATCGAACGCAGTTGTTTTTGCGCAGTTGCGTTACTACCCAAGGCTGGATTGTAGGGCTCAAGCCGGTGCACAGCGCCCGGAACGGTTCGATTACCTATGCTCCCGCATTCCGGTTTAATGTGCCAGGAACGCATTTCTCGACCGTCGTTTCCCGCACTTCCTCAAACCCGCCCGCGTTCAAGTGGGGCGAGCGGGTTACGGTTCGCTACCCGGCGGGCCATCCCGAGCAGGCGGTGATTGATTCGTTCGGACAGCTTTGGCTCAGGGTTTGGGCCTTCGGTGGATTTGGCGCGGTCTTCTGCGGGACCGCCTTGCTGCCGCCGATCTTCAGCATGTTGCGCAAGCCGCGGGACCTGCCGTCGCCGAATCCGAACTCGGATGGGGCTGTTGGGATTATCCGGCGCGGTTGAACGGCCGAGTTTTCAGCTGCCGGATGCCCATGACAGCGCGGCCTGCCACGCCCGTCGGCAAGTTTGTATTCGTACCCATCATGCAGTCTTCCGGAACGTCAGATTGTAGCGATATGGGCCGGTAAGCGCGTGATGCCCTGGCTTGAGCGGTAGCACGCCGTGAAAGCGCATGCGCGATGGCCCGCCCCAAACGATCACATCGCCGTGCTCGAGGAGCATGCGCTTTACTTTATCGGTGCGCTGCAGGCCGCCCAGCAGGAAGACGCACTCGAGGCCCAGCGAGATGGAAACAATGGGCTGGGTCATATCGCACTCATGGCGGTCCTGGTGCAGGCCCAGCTTGACGCCCGCTTCATAGCGATTGATGTGGCAGCTATCCGGACGGAAGTGCGGAAACCCTGAGCGCACCGCGCATCGAACAGCGAATTCCAGAAGCACGCGCGGCATAGGCGGCCACAGGCGCCGCACTGCAGGGTTCTGCGGATCCCACCGGTGCCGAAAGGCCTCCGGCGTCCCGCAGTCCGACACCATTACGCCCATGGGCAGGCCGCTGGGGGTTGTCGCATGATGCAGCGGTGCGCCCGCGAGAATGCCTTCCACGGCGGCAAAGAACTCGGCATCCTGCGGCAACGCCAGGCCGCGCATCAATACCGCGCCGGGGTAGATTTCTTCGTGAGTGGGTTCAGCCGCGAGTTGGGAAAAGAGATTCATGGCCCGCAACCCCATTCTAACGCAGAAAAGCGAACAAAAAGCGAAATTATTCCATGCTTCGTAACTTACAATTGCCACACGAAGTTCCGAGGTCAACCCATGCGGCCATCGTTCTCGCTCGGCATTGAAGAGGAGTACCAGACCATCGATCCGGTGACGCGGGATCTGCGCTCGCATATCCAGACGGAGATGCTGGCGCAGGGCAAGCTGCGCCTGCAGGAGCGGGTGAAGGCGGAGATGCACACCTCCGTCGTCGAGGTGGGCACGCGCGTGTGCCGCGATATCAACTGTGCGCGCGAAGACATCTACGAACTACGCCGGGAGATGATCAAGCTGGCCCGGGAGAATGGCCTCGTCCTGGTAGCGGGCGCCACGCACCCCTTTGCCGACTGGCGCAAGCAGGAAATCTATCCCGACCCGCGCTATCAGCAGGTGGTGAAAGACCTGCAACTGGTAGCGCGCGCCAACCTGATCTTTGGTTTGCATGTGCACGTGGGCATCGAGGATCGCGAGGCGGCCATCCGCATCATGAATTCGATCCGCTATTTTCTGCCCCACATTATGGCGCTGGCCACGAATTCGCCGTTCTGGCTGGGCATCAATACGGGGTACAAGGGATATCGCGCCAAGGTCTTCGAGAATTTTCCGCGCACGGGGATTCCGGATGCGTTCCAGAGCTACTCAGAGTTTGAGAACTATGTGAGCCTGCTGGTGAAGACCAACTGCATCGATAACGCGAAGAAGATCTGGTGGGATATCCGGCCGCATCCGTTCTTCAATACGGTCGAAGTGCGGGCCTGCGACATTCCGCTGCGCGCTGAGGAGACGGTGGCCATCGCGGCGCTGATCCAGGCAACGGCTGTTTACCTGTGGAAGCTGCACGCAGCCAACCAGGATTTTCGTCACTACGCGCGGCCGTTGCTGATGGAGAACAAATTTCGCGCCGTGCGCTATGGGCTGGACGGCAAGCTGATTGACTTTGGCCGCCAGCAGGAGCTTCCCCTGCGCGACCTGATGGAAGAATATCTGGCGCTGATCGATCCGGTGGTGGATGAGCTGGGCAGCCGTGAAGCGATCGACGGAGTGCGGAAGATCATGCGGACGGGTACAGGCGCGGACAGGCAGTTGAAGGTGTTCGAGGAATCGAAGGGTGATTTGAAAGCGGTGGTGGATTATATGGCGAAGGAGACGGCGGAGGGGCTATAGCGGGATTTCCCAGTGACACGCGCCGTTGATTCCCCAAGTTCCAATTAGACCCAAGAGATAATTGGACGGCATTTTCACATTTCATTCCCATGAATTTTTAAGGTACCCTCAAAGGATGGGCTCTGCGCCCCTGAAACTATTCTGCGAGGAACTCGACTGTAGCATGACAGAAGCTTCCAGACATCTGCTTTCTATCGACTATCCGGCCGAATTCAAGCCCGGCGCGCTTTCTGCCGTGACGACGTGTCTGCGGATTGATCCGACGGAGAAGGTTACGCTGATTACAGATCGCGCTACCGAGCCGATTGCTGCTGCCCTGGGCGCGCAACTTGCGGAGCGTGGATGCCCATGGAACGTGTTTGTTCTGGAAGACCTGGCGTCACGGCCGCTGATCGATATGCCGGCGGCGGTACTGGCCGATATGGAGAGCTCGCAAGTTTCGATTTTTGCGGTGCAGGTGCAGCCCAATGAACTGCACTCGCGCATGCAGATGACGGACGTGGTGAATCGTCGGCGCATGCGGCACGCGCACATGGTGAACATCACGCCGGAAATCATGTGCCAGGGGATGCGGGCGGACTTCAATTTGGTGGACCGGCTGTCGCAGAAGGTTCTGGATCGGGTGCGGAAGGCTACGCGGATTCGCGCCACGACAGCGGCGGGGACCGACATCACGGCGGAGATGAATCCAGGGTATAAATGGTTTAAAACATCGGGCATCATTTCGCCGGAAAAGTGGGGCAACCTGCCCGGTGGGGAGTGTTTCACGTCGCCCGGCGAAGTGAACGGGACGTTTGTGGTGGACGGCGTGGTGGGGGACTGGCTGTGCGCGCGTTATGGGCTGCTGGCTGCCACTCCGTTGACGATTGAGATCGCCGGCAACCGCATTGTGAGTTGCGCGAGCACGAACAAGCGGCTCGAAGAAGATTTCTGGGCCTACACGCACACCGATGAAAACTCCGACCGCGTGGGTGAGTTTGCCATCGGCACCAACCTGGGCGTGGAGCGGGTGATCGGGAATATTCTGCAGGACGAAAAATTTCCCGGAATCCACATCGCGTTTGGGAACCCTTACGGTGAACATACCGGCGCGCCGTGGCGTTCGGGGACGCACATCGACGTGGTGGGCCTGGGGTTCAACATCTGGCTGGAATCGGATGCAGGGCAGGAACAGATCATGCGCGAGGGACGTTTCTTGATCGCGGCGTGATAGGAAGTCCGGGAGCAATCTCCGGATCTTGAAGCCAACGGTCGTCGGCCGCATCCAAATTTCGTGATGACTACTTCGACTTCTGCTTCACTGCGCACACTTGGAAATTCAGACCTTCAACTTACCCCAATCGGATTTGGCGCATGGGCCATCGGTGGCGGCAACTGGGAGTTTGCCTGGGGGCCTCAGGACGACGATGAATCCATCGGCGCCATTCACCGTGCGCTCGATCTGGGACTGAACTGGATCGATACGGCAGCCATCTACGGGCTGGGGCACTCCGAGGAGATCGTCGGACGAGCTCTGAAGACCTGGCCCGGACCGAAGCCGCTGGTGTTTACCAAATGCTCCATGCGCTGGCACGACGATCGCTCGATCTGGCGCTCGCTCAAGGCGGCTTCGCTGGCTGAGGAGGTTGAGGGGTCGCTGCGACGCCTGGGTGTACATGCAATTGATCTCTACCAGATTCACTGGCCGAATCCGGAAGAGGAACTCGAAGAGGGCTGGGAGGCGCTGGCGAGGTTAAAGGAACAGGGCAAGGTGCGCTGGATCGGAGTTTCGAACTTCAACGTGGAGCAGATGAAGCGCGCGGAGAAGATCGCACCCATTACCAGCCTGCAGCCTCCTTACTCAATGCTGCGCCGGGCTATCGAGGCGGAGGTTCTTCCCTATGCGCAGGCGCACGGCATCGGCGTAATCAACTACTCACCCATGGTCTCTGGGTTGTTGACGGGCGCAATGACTGCAGAGCGGGTCGCGGCCTTGCCGGCGGATGACTGGCGGAGAAACTCAGTGGAGTTCAACGAGCCGAGATTGAGCAGGAACATGCGCCTCGTTGATCTGCTGCGGGAGATCGGCCATGGGCACGGGGTGAGCGCCGGCGTGGTGGCTGTGGCCTGGACGCTTCACAATCCGGCGATTACAGCCGCGATTGTGGGCGGGCGCAGCGCTAAGCAGGTAGAGGGAATTGCGCCGGCCCTGGTGTTGAGGTTGAGCCAGGACGAGTTCGCAAAGATCAACGGATTTCTTGAAGCGAACCCGGTTTGAGTCCAATGCCCGCGGCAAAACAAAACCCCGGCCGAGGCCGGGGCTGTTTTGCAGATCTGGAGAATGCTACATTGCTGCGACGAAATTGGGAACCAGCATCGGGTTGTTTTCCTGCAGTAGCTGGGTCATGCGAGCGGCCATGCCGGTGTACATGGTGGCGGCGCGGAAAGCATTGATGCGAACGCCTTCGCTTGCTTTCGAAAACCCATACTGCGCCAGCGCCATGAGGACGCAAACTCGAATCTGCATGGCGTCACTTCGCAGGGTTTCAAGAAGCAGGCGGTCTACGGTGTCGCTATTCTTGGCGGCGTAGTCGGCCATTTCCATCATCGTCTGCGCGTTCTGATACATCACCCAGAGGCCTTTGGGGCCCTCCATGCGCTGCCATGCGTCCTGGGGAGTTGCGTTCAGCCCCTCTTTCCAGAGGAACTGGTCGCTCAGTTCGCGCGCACTCCAGTCGGGGCGCAGGCGAGCCAGAAGCGAGTTCCATGTTTGTGCGTTGCGACGGCGAACGCCGCGACGCCAACGGAAGAAGTAAGCGCCTAGGCATGAAATAACCGCAATTTGCAGCACAATCAGCATCATTGGTGTTCCTCAGCCCGGGTCTTTTGGTAACCACATATCGTGGATGGGGGATCCAGGCGTGTTTGCTGTACCCAATTAGAAGTAACAGAAATCTTTTGCCTTGTGGGGGAAAAAAGTGGCCTTCTACCCCATAAGTTGTAGAAGAAGCGGCTTATTCAGCCCAAAAACCCTGGTAATCACGCAGAAATTACTTTCTAACCATCATCCGTGAGAGCTTTGCTGGAGGTAACGGCCATCATTCCTGCGGGCAGCGAACGGCACAGGCTCGTCTTGATTGAGCGAATTTGCAGGAGATGGTTTCACCGCCCGAACCAATGGGCTATTCGCCGCGATCCTTGGATTTTCCGGGGTCGGAGCCTGAAAGCGCCATTCGCGAACTGCGCGCATTGCCGGCTACAGCCAGTAGGAAGCCCTGCATCTGCGGGGTGAACTCTCGCCGTGCGGCTTCCTTTTGGGCGAAGCTGAAGCCCCAATAGAGCAGGGAGCAGATATAGCTGGCCACAACGATGCGGTTGAGCCCGTTGTAGTTCGTCGTATCCTGGTGCTGCCGCAAGACGTCGACCGCGACGTTGACAAGGGAATAGATGCCGAGCCCTGTAGCAACCTGCAGTTCACGGTCGCGCCAGCCAATGGAAAGCAACTGACTGCAGGCGGCCAGAGCCAGGAAGAAGAGAATTCTCAAAATTGCAGTGGTTTGCTCGAGACGCAGGAGGATGCGGTAAACCGGGGCCAGTTGGTCGAGTCCGTGAGCGCCGGTAAACGGCCAGACTGCGGCGCCAACAGCCACAATTAGAATCCCGATCAGCAACGGAGTTCGCTTGGAGAGCGACGGACGGAGTGGGCTGAGGATCGACCAGGCAAGCTCGAAAAGGACACCAAACTGCAAGGCACGGTCGAGCGCCGCCGTAATCACGTAGGAAATCAGGTACCCATGGGAAGACACGCCGGAAAAATGGCGCTGCATCAGATAGCCGACGGCATCGGCGATCAGGCCCCAAATCACATAAATGCAAAAGATAGGGAGGGTTCGCCACACGCGGCGGTAGATGAGCAGCCCAATAATGGCTGCTTCGGCTACCATACCGGCAAACAGAAGCTTGTTGTCCAGGTCCACCGCGACAACCTCGACCGCACTCGTCAACGCTATGCATCCAGATTAGCAGCGATTTTCTTGTCAATACTTGAAAAGAAGCCGGCACGTGACCTTCGTGATTCCTGTATTGTCACGCAGAAACACTTATGCGGAGGACGAGTATCTCGTCCTCCGCATGAAACTGCTTCGCCAACTTTCCTTAACGCGCCTGGGAATTAAGCGACGTGTGGGGGCGGCGGCGGGGGAATCGTGGGCAGCGGCGTCAACGGCGAGGCAGCCACCAAGTGTGTCGGCGGCGTGGTCGGTGGCGGGGGAATTGTGGGCAGCGGCGTCAGCGGCGACGCGGCCACAAGATGCGGCGGCGGCGGCGGTGGAATCGTGGGCAGCGGCGTGAGAGGCGAGGCTGCAGCACCGATTGGTGCGGCCACAAGAACGGCGGCCAAGATCGCGAGACTTACTTTCTTCATATTGGAGGTCATAGCCTTCTTGCTCCGTGGAACAGAACTTCTCTAAAAAGAGTACCCCAAAAGTGGTAGAAGTGCTACGACAAAAGTAACTTTATTTTTGAGAATTGATTAATTTTCGACAGTTTTGACCTGGAAATCCACAGCGTGACAGAGTCTGAAGCCAGGATCGACTGCTAAGAAGCGAAAAAATAGCGAATATCACCGAATAGAGGTAACGTAATCAAGAGCGGACTAGGATCCCAATAAGGAGATGACCTTGATACCCGAACTTCGCAGTCGGTTCAATTACGAGTTCACGCCGGAGCAGTACGAGACTCTTTTGAGGCTGTTGGAAGACCGCTGCGGCACGCGCGTTGAGTACCGGATCGCGGAGACTCCGGTTTTTCTGCCGCAGGAACTTCTCGCGGACATGGCGACGGAGGGGGCGGAACTGACGCGCAGCCTGCTGGAAAATGCTGCCTACCTGGCGGCGGCGCGGCAAGCGATTCCGGCAGGATACGCAGTGGCCGGGGAAACGGCGCATCCGAACTTCCTGACCGCCGACTTTGCGCTGGTTCGGGATGCTGCGGGAGAGTTGGCGCCGCGGCTGGTGGAGATACAGGCGTTCCCGTCGGTGTACGGCTACCAGGACGTCCTTAGCTCGGCATACAAAGATGCTTTCGGCCTTCCCGACACGCTGGGCTGCTTTCTTGGGGGATTGGACGAAGCCGGTTACTGGTCACTGCTGGGGCAGACCGTGATTGGCAGACATGCTCCGGAGAACGTGGTTTTGATGGAACTTGACCCACTGCACCAGAAGACGCTCCCCGACTTTGAAGTGACCGTGCGCCGTCTGGGGATTGCGCTGGTGGATATTCGCAGCATTGAGCCAGTGGGGAGCATGCTGCACTATCGGGATGACGCGGGGCGGCTGATTCCGATCCATCGCATCTACAACAGGGCGATTGCCGATGAACTGATGGCGCGGCAGGTAAAGCTGCCGTTCGACCTTACGCACGAGTGGGATGTGGAGTGGGCGGGGCACCCGAATTGGTATTTTCTAATTTCGAAGTTCTCGATTCCCTGGCTTTGCAAACCGCCTGCCGCCCGCGCGGTAGTTCCACCGGCGGTGTTTCTGGATGATTTTCTGGCGGGGAGAGGCCGTGAGCAACTGGCAGCGGCGGGCGTCGAGCTTCCAGCCGATGATGGGCCGGACACTATCTATCGAGAGCTGCTGCTGAAGCCGCTCTTTTCTTTCGCCGGGAAGGGAATCCAATTCGATGCTACGCGTAGGGAATTGGAGGCGATTCCGGCCAGTGAACGGAAGGGGTATTTGCTGCAGCAGCGGATGCGCTTTGAGCCCACCATCGAGACACCGAAGGGCCTGACGCAGGCGGAGATCCGGATTCTCTATCTGTGGCCCGATGGTGGCAGCCTGACGCCGGCGCTATCCCTAGTGCGGCTGGGACGGGGCAAGATGATGGGAGTTGACCACAACCGGAATCAGGAGTGGGTGGGCGCTTCGGCGGCGTTTTTCCCCAGGAATCCACAATGGGAATCAAAGTAGTGAATATTCTGGCGCGGGCCTCCCACGGCGCGGGCTTCGAATTGCCAAATAGATATAAACTGCCTGTCTATAGCTAGATGCGCCCTTCGTGACGCGACGATGCGTAACCGCTGTTGCTGGGTATGAGAAGCGGGTGTAACGGGGGCGGTTACCGGAAAGAAAACTTTCGTGCCTTTGTTCATGATGGCAAAAGGGTTTACAGTGACCTTCGCGCCCTATATGGGCCCAGGATGCAGCCAATGAACGATATGAAGCCGGCCGCTCCGGTGCCGCCTGCCGAGCCTGCTCAATCCAATTCCCGGCAGGAAGTTCGCTGCGCGGTTCGCTTTCCACTTACCCTGCCGGTAGTCTTGGCGACCGGCTCCGGAGAGGTTGCGGCGCTCTCTCGAAATGTATCCGCGAGCGGTGTGCTCTTCGAGCTTGACCAGCAGTTGCCGACGGGGGCCGACATCCGTTTTTCGCTTCGCATGCCTGGCGAAGTGCTGGGAACCTTGCACGATGTTCTGGTTCATTGTCTGGGACGTGTGGTACGCTGCTCATTGAGCCAAACCCATTACCTTGCTGCCGCAACCATCGACGACTACAAATTCGCCGAGCAGTGACAGCCATGGTTAATGCAGCAGCGACCCTTATGGAATTCTTGGACGATTCATCAGAAAGCGACACGCTCGACGCGCCGGTGAAACCGGGCACGATCCGCATCATCATTGCGGATTCGCAGGCGATCTATCGCGTCGGCATCCGCAAGGTGTTCGCGCTGGAAGACGATCTGCGCGTGGTGGCGCAAGCCGATTCAATCGATAATCTTCGCCTGGCGGTGGAGCGCTATCCCACCGACATTGTTCTGCTGGAAGGGAGCATGCTGGCCGGAACGGCCAACGTGATTCCCGACCTGTTGCGAGTCGCGCCCGAGGTCAAGCTGATTGTTCAGGCGGTGCAGGCGGACGAAAACCACACCGTGGAGCTTTACCGGCGCGGTGTCCGGGGAATCATCTCCCGGTCGATTTCGCCTGATCTGCTGGTGCGCTGCGTGCGTCGGATTGCCGCCGGGGAGACCTGGATCGACAATCAATCGGTGAACTGGGTCATCGAAGCCTACCGTTCACAGGCCGCCGCGCTGGTGAGCCCCAAGACCCAGCCCCGGCTTTCTCCCAAGGAAATGTCGATTATCCAATGTATTACACAAGGTAAGCGGAACAAGGAAATTGCATTCCAGTTGGGTACTACCGAGCAGGTGATCAAGAACTATCTGCGCAAGATCTATGACAAGCTGGGCGTCTCAGATCGGCTTGAACTGGCTCTCTACTGCCTGCACAACAAGATTATTCAAACAGATGCGGATGAAGAAGCGGTGGCTCAAAAGGTTCTGGGCCAGTAGATCGATTTCATTTACAGATCGATTCTATTTACGCATCTCGTTGGCTTCACCTTCCCCCTCGATACATCGCTCCCCTGAACAACTCACCGGCGCGTGAGTATCGTCAGCCTGGCTGCGTGCCTGCTCCAGCAGACGGATCAGCTCTGCCAGTTCGCCTCTGTCCAGATGGCCGAGCAAGTCAATCGGCAACTGCTGGATCACAGGGTCCATCTCCTTGAGAAGTTGCAGACCTGTTTCCGTGATCTGCGTCCAGACGACGCGGCGGTCGTGGCGGTCGCGTTGCTGGCGGACATACTTGAGGGTCTTGAGGCGAGCGAGCAGGCGGGTAATATCCGGCTCGGCGGTAATCATGCGGTCGCCGATTGCCGAACATGTCAGTCCTTGCGGCCGAGCGCCGCGCAAAATGCGCAGCACGTTGTATTGCGTGGAGGTGACGCCCCAGTCGCGGGTTTTCAGGTGGAACACGCGATGCAAACAGTCGGCGGTGCGCATTACATTGAGCAGCGCTTCTTCCTCCACGCTGGAAAATGGCGGCTCTTGCGCTATTTCAAGTTTCAGGGGCGCCATCTGCTCTTTCCGCTGGTACTTTGTGAGTCGTATTTGATCGGACAGCGGAGCACGAAATCTGCACGTGCCCCCGCGTGAGCAAGCCGATTGCGCTCCGCTTATTGCTGAGCGGCGTCGAGCTCGATGGTGATCTTGACGTCGTCGCCGAGGATGGCAGCAGGAAACTTAGTACCTATGCCGAAGTCGCTGCGCTTGATGATGGTCGTAGCCTCGAAGCCGACATGCTTCTTATGGTCCATGCCGGAGACAGGCGCGGTGGGCCCCTCGACCAGGAGCACAACGGGTTTGGTGACGCCGTGCAGGGCGAGGTTGCCGGTGATGCTCAGTGTGCCGCCCGCATTCTTGCTGACACTGGTAGAGGTGAAGGTCGCGGTGGGGTTGGTATCCACGCCGAAGAATGTGCTGCTCTTGAGGTCGCTGTCGCGGGCGGGCTCGCCGGTGCTGACGCCGGTGACGTCGATGGTGGCGGTGACGGTGGACTTGGTGATGTCGGCTTCGTTCAAGGCAATGGTAGCGGCGACGTGGCCGAAGCGGCCATGGACGTGAGAGACAGCGAGGTGAAGGATGGTGAAGTCGACTTCGCTGTGCGCGGGATCGGACTTCCAGGTGGAGGTTTGCGCCAGGGCCAGGGGAGCGGCGAGCGCGAGAATGCCGGTGACGAGGGTCAAACGCTTCATGGATGGATTTTCCTTTCGTTTGCTGGGCCGGTGGCCGCTGAGGAGGTTGGCAGAGCGCGGGGCTCTGGGGGATTGCGCGGTAGTCGCGGCGACGAGGGAAGCGGCCCGCGCGGAATCTTGCGTACGTATGAGACGAGACAGTGCGGGTATTCGTTGCAACAAATATTGTGCAGGCTGTTGAAAACTGCCGGGGAGGCAGCTAACGTACCCCGACGGTGCGGAGAAAATCGGTGAGAGTTTTTCCGGGTTCATCGGCAAAAGAGTCTCCAGTCCGGGTGCAGGCGCTTACCCGGTCGAGGCGGAAGTTGCGGAAATCCTTGCGCAGCCGGCACCACGCGGCCAGGGTCCATACAGAACCCCAGAAGTGCAGGGCAAGCGGCTGGACGGCTCGATCAGACTGTCGGCCATTGTCGTCGGCGTAGGTGAGCTGGAGAACCGCGCGATCGTTGATGGCGGCGGTAAGAGTTTCGCGGAGCGGGTCCACTTCGCGGTGCGCATGCACGGGCGGCGCGTAGATTTGTGGGCGTTCAACCTCAGCGCGGCGGTGCTTGGGCAAGGCGAGGATGACCTTGTCGAGGGCGGTAACGGAGGCGTGGCTGAGGCGGTGACCGGCGAAGGCCTGAGCCATGCGCAAGCCAACGACAACGGCTTCGACTTCATCTGGAGTGAACATGAGGGCGGTGAGTTCAAAGGAGCGGTCGAGGCGGTAGCCAACGCCTGCCTCGCCCTGCACGGGAATCCCGGAGAGCGAGAGATCGCGAATGTCGCGATAGACAGTTCTCTCGGAGACGGCCAGCAATTCTGCAAGTTGCGCGGCGGTGGTGAGCCGCCGCGCACGCAGGTGTTGCACGATCTGGAAAAGCCGATCGGCGCGGCGCATGCAGAAACGATAGCAGGAGCAGCGGCCTCAGGCGTCGGCGTGCAGGCCCACGCGGTTTCCTTCTGTGTCGACGAAGTGCGCGTAGGCGCCCATGCCGGGAGGAAGCTCGGTGCGCGGCAGGACGACTTTGCCGCCGGCCTTCGAGACGCGGGCGAGCACGGCATCGAGGGACGGGTTGGCGTTGAGGTAGACGACGGCGCCTTCAGCCGACGGCTTGAAGCCGGGGCCTGTGATGAGGGTGCCGCCTGTGGCGTGGTCGCGATCGTAGGGGAAGACGGCGAGTGATTGGGGGCCCATGTCGCCGCGGTTGAGGGTGGTGGCGAGAATCTGCTCGTAGAAAGCACTGGCGCGATTCAGGTCGGTAGCGGGAATTTCAAACCAGCTGATGGTCTTGTTCATGGAGCGATGATGCACTGGGGCTGCTGACAGCGTGGTGTCAGTAGTGTTTCAACGATTGCGTCTGCTATCCTCCCGGCTATGTCCTCGTCTCTTGCCGACCACTTCTCGGCCGTTATCCACAACTTCCAAAGGTTGACCAGCGCGCAGCGGCACGTATTTCTGGCCGCATTTCTGGGCTGGACAATGGACTCGCTGGATTTTTTCATCCTCACATTCTGCGTTTCCGCCATTGCGAAAGAGTTTCACACGGCACCCTCAGCAGTCTTGGGCGGAGTGGTGTGGACGCAGGTTTTCAGGCCGGTGGGGGCACTGCTGTTTGGCATGCTGGCGGACAAGTACGGACGCCGGCCCGTGCTGATGGTGAATATTCTCAGCTTCAGCGTGATTGAGTTTGCGTGTGCCTTTGCGCCGTCGCTCACTGCGCTGCTGGTGCTGCGGGCGCTGTTCGGACTGGCCATGGGCGGGGAGTGGGGCGTGGGTGCGGCGCTGGTTTTTGAGACGCTGCCCAAAGAGGGCCGCGGGACGTTTAGCGGGATTTTGCAAGAAGGCTACGCGATGGGATCGATTCTGGCCGCGGGGGCGTTTGCACTGTTCTTCAATGGATTTGCACTTGGGGGTTTGCATGTGCCGGGGATCGGCTGGAGGGGACTGTTCATTCTGGGTTCAGCTCCGGCACTGCTGGTGTTCTATGTGCAGGCGCGTGTGGCAGAGTCGCCGGTGTGGCTGGCGGGAGCGAAGCAACGGGCTGCGCGGGCTGCCGGTGCGAGCGATAACGGCGATGTTGGGACGGCGAAGCTGCTGATGAAATTCCTGCCAACGTTTCTGTTTCTCATTTTGTTGATGACGGCGTTCATGAGCTTCTCGCATGGCACGCAGGATGTGTATCCGACGTTTCTTACCGTGGCTGTGAAGCTGAAGCCGTCAACAGTGGGGATGATCGGAGTGCTCTATGGGATTGGATCAATCGCGGGCGGATTTGTATTTGGGACGCTGAGCGAAAAATGGGGGCGCAAACGGGCGATTGTTACGGCGGCGCTGCTGTCGATTCCGGTGATTCCGCTGTGGGCCTATGGGCACACGGCCTTCGCCCTGGGAACGGGCGCGGTGCTGATGCAGTTCATGGTGCAGGGCGCTTGGGGCGTGGTGCCGGCGTATCTGACGGAGCTGTCGCCGGCTCCGGTGCGGGCTACTGCGCCGGGGCTGGCTTACCAGCTAGGCGGCCTAGTGACTTCATGGAATGGAAAAGGGCAGGCGCTGGCCGCGGAGAAGTGGGGGAATTATCCGGTGGTGCTGGCGGTGACGGTGATCGTGGTGGCGTTGGCGCTGGCGGGGCTCGCGCTGCTGGGGCGCGAGGCGCGGGGACAGGATATGACGGTGGTGTGAGTGGTTTTATATTTAATGATTTCGCTTCGAGCGCGGTCGGCCTGGGCTTGAATAAAAGCGACAAAGCTGAAGATGGGTTTGAGGCCTCCCACCCTTGCGCTAGAAAAAAGCGCAAGGATGGGGCACCCCGCGTTGTTGGCGCGAGTAGAGAAGATCCATTCGAGCTACAACCTTTGCGGCCTACCTGCTGACTCCCGGCCAAATTAGAATTGAGCACCATGGCTCTGGAGTCCAGACGTAGCGTGACGATTGTCGCGATCGGCCGCAACGAGGGCGAGCGGCTGAAGAGTTGCCTTCGTGCGGCGGTGGGCGGCGCGCGCTCTGTGGTCTATGTAGATTCGGGGTCGACGGATGGGAGCGCGGAGTTCGCGCGCGGGCTGGGTTGCCGTGTGGTGGAGCTCAATCCCGATGTGCCGTACAGCGCGGCCCGGGCGCGGAACGAGGGGTTTGCTTGCGCCATGATGTTCGACCCGGATATGGCCTTTGTGCAGTTTGTCGACGGCGACTGCACGCTGGTGGAGGGATGGCTAGAGCAGGGAATGGCTGCGCTCAACGAGCGGACGGATGTGGGCGTGGTCTGGGGGCATGTGCGCGAGATTCATCCCGAGGCTTCGGTGTATAACCGGCTTTTCGATCTGGAGTGGCGGCAGAGGCCGGGAGAGGTCAACGCGTGCGGCGGTATCTTCATGGTGCGCCCCGCGGTGTTCAGGGCAGTGGGCGGATTCCGGCCTGACGTGATTGCAGGGGAGGACAACGAGTTCTGTGTGCGCGTGCGGCGCATGGACGAAAAAATCGTGCTGCTGGATGCAGCGATGGTATGGCACGACGCGGCGATGTATCGATTCAAGGAGTGGTGGCGCAGGGCGCGGCGCACTGGACACGCGTATGCGCAAGTTGCCGCAATGCACGGCAACAGCAAAGAGCGCTATTTCGTTCGGGAGTGCCGGCGGATCTGGATCTGGGGATTGGCGATTCCGGCGATTGCGCTGTTGCTCGCCCCCTTCACGCGCGGAATATCGCTATTCCTCTTGTTCTTGTATGGGCCGCAGTTTGGATGGATTCTGCGCAACGCGAGGAAGCGCGGCTGGCCCCTGGGCGATTCATTTCTCTACGCGTTCTTTACGGTGCTGACGAAGTTTCCCGCGCTCCAGGGAATGCTCGCGTACTCTTGGCGGCGCTGGCGCGGACAGGCGCTCACAATCATGGAGCACAAGGAAAGTTGATGAGCGATTTGACGCCATCATCCGAACAGAGAAAAACGCAATCGACGACTGCGCGTGGGCCCGGCAGCGGGAAGCGGCGCGTGGCGTTGCTGGGTGCTGGCTACATTGCCGACTGGCATGCGCTGGCGCTTCAGTCAGTGGACGGCGTGGAGCTGGCAGCAGTGTGCGATCCCGTTCAAACAAGGGTGGAGGCATTGGCGCGGAAGTTCGGCGTGTCCAAAGTGTATGGTTCGCTCGAAGAGATGATGGCGTCTGAAACGCTCGATGCTGTTCACGTGCTCACGCCGCCCGATCGGCATTTCGAGGCAGCGCGCGCGGCGCTCGATGCCGGCGTGGACGTGTTTGTGGAGAAGCCGATGTGCGCTTCAGCGGAGGATTGCGACGCGCTCGTTCGGCTGGCTGAAGAGCGCGGACTGAGGCTCGGCGTGGGCCACAATTTTCTTTTCGCAGAGATTTACGAGCGGTTGCGGCAGGATGTAAAGAGCGGCGTGCTGGGGTTGATCGACGATGTAACGATTACCTGGCATAAGCCGCTTCCGCAGGCTGCGCATGGGCCGTTCGACGCGTGGATGCTGCGTGATCCGCGCAACATTCTCATCGAGGTGGGTTCGCATTCCGTGGCGCATATGCTGGACCTGGTGGGCGAGCCGGAAAACCTTGAGGTACCGGCCTCAAATGCAATCGAGCTGTCGACGGGTGTGCCGTTTTATCGGCGATGGTTGGTGATCGGGTTGAAGGGACGCACTAACATCGAGTTGCGCTTCTCGTTTGTGCAGGGATTTGAGGAGTATGCGATTCATGTACGCGGGTCGCTGGCTAGCGCGACGGTGGACTTTGAACGAAATACTTATGCGCTCGATGCGCATCGGACGAGCGATCCGGATTTCGAGAATCATTCGATCGTCGTGGAGCGCGCGAAGAGCTTGGAGAAGCAAGCGCGGCGGACGCTTTGGAACTACATCAAGTCAAAATTGAAATTGGGCAAGCGGGGCAATCCTTACGGCGCCAGCATTGCTCGGGCTATGGATGCGTTTTACGGTGCGCTTCCGCTGGATGAGCGCGTGGACGGGCGGTTTGGGGCGCGAGTGGTTCGGGTTTGCGAGCGAATGGTGGCGGCAGCAAATTTGCCGGGCACGCCTTTTCAGGGCATATCAGCTGTTGAATCGCGAATGTCGTCTTCAATCGTTGCGACACCAAGGATTGTGGTCCTTGGCGGAACAGGGTTCATCGGCAAGGAACTGCTGCGGCAATTGATGGACTCGGGACACGCTGTGCGGGTGCTGGTTCGAAGCCCGGCGGGGATTCCGCGGGAATTGCGTGAATCTGGCAAGCTGGAATTCGTGGTTGGGGATTTGGGCAGCAAGGCGAACTTGTTGCGCGCAATGGAGGGCGTCGACACGGTCTTCCATCTGGCGCGGGCTAATGTGAAGAGCTGGGCCGACTACCAGCGACTGGAGATTGAAGCAACGCGGCGGGTGGGCGAGTGCGCGCTCGCAAGCGGCGTGAAGAGGCTGATCTATACGGGGACCATCGACTCGTACTACGCGGGCGCAGGTGCTGGGACCATTACAGAGGAGACGCCGCTCGATCCCAAGATTGATCGCAGAAATTTTTATGCGCGGGCCAAGGCTGCATCGGAAGACACTCTGATGCGGATGCATCGCGAGCAGGGATTGCCGCTGGTGATTGTGCGGCCAGGGATTGTGATTGGACGAGGGGGAACCCCATTCCACTGGGGTGTCGGCATGTGGTGGAACGATGCGATTTGCCAGATGTGGGGTGCTGGCAACAACAAGCTGCCGCTGGTGCTGGTGGAGAACGTGGCCGCGGGACTGATTGCGACGATGAATGCGCCGCGGATTGAGGGACGGTCGTTCAATTTGGTGGGCCCACCTCTCCTTACGGCGCAGGAGTATCTCGATGCGCTGGATCACGCGGGCGGGATTAAGATTCAGCGGCAGGCTGTGCCCATTGTGCGGTTTTATTTGCAGGACCTGATAAAGTGGGCCATTAAGGTCACGGTGCGGCATCCGGAGCGGCGGTTGCCTTCGTATCGGGATTGGGAGAGCCGGACGGGACGCGCGGTGTTCGATTGTTCGGCAGCGAAGACAGTGCTCGGTTGGAAGCCGGTTGAGGATCGCGATGAACTGGTGCGGAGGGGGATTGAAGAGGCGTTTCTTGAGTTCACGAAGTAAAGAACCAGAAAAGACGATAGATAGAGACCTGATAAGAAACCATAGATAGAGTGCTCATAAAAGACACTCGATAGAGAGCCGCTAAGAGACGATAGATATGTATATCCCACCTCAGCCGCAAAAACAAGAACGCGGCGAGGGTGGGGCACCCGGATGAACACCGTTACCAGGGACGCGGGGGACTTACTCGTCCACCATTGGTTTCTTTCCAGGCCTGGCGCATTAACGACAGAAACAATTTCGCTTCTTCGCCGCGATGACGACGGATGGGGTCATTGCTGTTGCGATTGCGTAGCCAGCGTAGGGTGTGCATGCCGTCTTCGAGAGCACGGATGACCCAGACGCGAATGCCGTGATGCTTGCGGAAATAGAGCAGCGTCGATCGCATGCGCCACAAGACTACCTGCGATTCAGTGTCGGAGAAATTGAGAGTGGTAAGCTGGCGGCTGGATTCTCCACCGATGTGCGTGACCACGACATCGGGCCAATAGAGCACGCGGAAGCTATGAGCCTTGATTCGCCGGCAAAGGTCGACCTCTTCGCAGTAGAGAAAGAAGCGCGGATCGAAGAGTCCGGCTTTTGCGAGGGCTTCGCGGCGCATGATGGAGAAGGCACCGGGGACCCAGTCGACTTCGGCCTGGACATCGGGGCTGGCCCAGGTGCGGTCGAATGCTCCGAAGAGGCGCGACTTTGGGTAACGCGAGGCGAGGCCGGAGAAAACCACAAAGACATGCCACAGGGTGGGGAATGCGCGGGCCGAGGGCTGCCACTCACCGTGCGGGCCTACGAGGCGCGCGCCGCCCACGCCCACAGTGGTGTTGCCGTCCATGTGCTGGATGGAGAGGCGCAGCGCTCCCGGATGGAAGAAGGCGTCAGAGTTGAGCAGCACCAGGTAGCGGCCGCGCGCGGCTTCCATGGCTAGGTTGTTGGCGGCGGCGAAGCCAAGATTGACAGCGCTGCGGATGAGACGGACCAGACAGGATGAGACGGGGACATCGGGTACGACAAATTCGCGCTCGACCATTTCCGCGGAACCGTCGGTGGAGGCATTATCGACAACCAGGACCTCGGCGGTGATTCCTGCAGGGAGCATGGCGCACTCGGAAACGATGGATTGGAGGCACTCGTGCAGCACGTCGCGCGTGTTGTAGGAGATGACGATGACGGAGGCGGCGTGGTCGTAGGAAGGAAGCAGGTTCACGGCTTCGCGCCCTCGCGCACCGCTACGCCCCGACGGCGGCTTGAAATCGGGCGGCAGAGGAATTCTGCTGGCGCAGTGCCGTAGCCTGTTTGGCTGGTTGAGGTAGGGTTCATTGACGTAGCTCAAGTATAGTGCGGGGGCTATGCTGGATTGAGGCTGCGCGATTGATGCGGGAGGATGCCGCGAAGAAGAATGGATAGCCGCAAGAAGATCCTTAACATCGCATTGGCGCTGCTCGCGCACTCGCGGAATGCTGCGCTGGCACTTATGCTGATAGCGGCTGTGGCCGCCGGGCCTCAATCCGGTTCGCAGGGGCCTGGAGGAGAGGATTCTGCGGTCACCCATCTGCGCGTGACGAGCCAGGTGATTCTGCCTGGAGTGACGCGGCTCGGCATCAACCTGGGCGAGCAGACCTATTACGATTCCGGGCAGATGATGAAGAACCTGCTCTATCGCAATCCTGGTTTTGAGGGGATGGCTTACCGAAGCATTCTGCATTGCCTGCGCGGAGGGCCGGCGAATTGCACGGATACACGGCACTCGTTTACGTGGCCAGCGGGATTTTGGGACGGGGCCAGCTTCGAAGTTCTGGAAGGCACGGCGGTGGGACGAAAAGGGAGCATAAAGTCGAGCGGGCCGAGCGGGGGCGGATATGGGCTTACGCTGGACGGTACGGGCGCGGCGATCGGTGCCGGTGACTGGCTGGCGGTGAGCAGGGAGTTTCCGGGCGATCCGGCTGCGGGGTGGTGGCCCAAGGTGCAAGGCGGCGCGCGTCTGGATGCGGAGCGCAGGGACCTATCTCCGGAGACGGCGGGACGCCAGACGCTGCGAATTGAGGCTGCAGGACCGGGGCAGTCGGTGGAGCTGAAGTCTTATTTCGACACGCTCGAGGGGTTCACGTTCGTCCGCCTGCGGGGGCGATACCGGTTCAGCTTCAGGGCCAAGGGACTTTCCGGTGAGAGAACTGTGCACGTACATGTGAAGCGAATCATCAACGGCAGAGCAGATTACCTGGAGCAGGATTTTCTATTGACCCCGGCGTGGGCGGACTACACTGCGGAGTTTAATGCGAATGAGGGTGCAGGTCCGGCGGGTCCAGTGGAGGCTGGATTCGGCGTGGCGGGCGGTTCGCTTCTGCTGGACGATGTGGGCCTGGAACAAATCGGCGGGGATCCGGCGAATGGGACGGCCTTCCGCGATGAGGTGGTGCAGACGCTGCGAGAGCTGCGCCCTGGAGTCTTGCGGCTGATGTCGAGCCATGCGCAGTTGGGTAGTACGGTGGACAATCTGCTGGCGCCGCCATTTGCGCGGCAGAGACCCGGGTTTTCGACTTGGCAGACAGCCATGGAAGACATTCCAGTGGGGATTCCGGAGTTTCTGGAGCTTTGCCGAGAGGTGGGAGCGGAGCCTTGGATTGTGGCTCCGACGGCGATGAGCGCGGACGAGGCGCGGAAGCTGGCCGAATATTTGTCTGGCAGTCCTGCGACGGCGGGCGGGGCTATGCGAGCTGCGGCGGGACGACGCGAGCCCTGGACGCGGGCATTTACGACCATCCACATTGAATTGGGCAACGAAACCTGGAATGGAATCTTTCAGGGGGAAACGATCGACGACCCCACAGCTTATGGAAGACGCGCGGACAGAGTTTTCAGGGCACTGCGCGCGGCGGCCGGCGCGGACGCTGCGAAGTTCGATCTGGTGGTGGGCGGCCAGGCCGCAAATCCGTCAAGAAGCGGTGAAACGCGGCAGGCTGCTTCGTCGGCCAACTCGTTGGCGATCGCTCCTTACCTGATGGACTCGGTCACGCAATGGGGCAATGACGATGAGCTTTACGGTCCACTGATGGCGCAGCCAGAGCAGATGTCGCGCGATGGGATTGTGGGTGCGACCAAGGCCGCCGCAGGTGGGCGCTTGGCGGTGTATGAAGTCAATCTGCATTCGACAGAGGGAACGGCGCCGCAGGCGGTGCTGGACCGGCTGACGCCTTCGGCTGCCGCGGGCGTTGCGGTTGCGGGGCACATGCTGCGCATGATGCGCGAACACGGTGTGCGCGACGAGATGCTCTTCAGTCTGCCGCAGTTTCGCTTCAAGCGGGCAGACGGAACGCTGGTGAGACTGTGGGGCAGCGTGGTGGAAATCGGCGGTCGCGAGCGTCCGCAGTTGCTGGCGGAGAGCCTTGCCAACAAGGCGATTCGGGGTAACCTGGTTAAGGTGGAAGTGAGCGGCGAGAATCCGACGCACGATCAGCCGGAAGGCAACGACGGAGTGCGGCTGAAAGGAATGCACGAGATCGATGCGTATGGCTTTCAAGACGGAAAATGGCATGGGCTCGTAGTCTTCAACTATGGCTTGCACCAGGCGCGGCAGATCAGCATTGAAGCTTCCGGCTTGTTGGCGAATCCGGATGTGAAGCTGGGGAGATTGGTGAGTCCGGGACCGGGCGCGAACAACGAAGAACAGGTGCAGGTGACAGTGAAGGAGGAGCGGCTGAGCGGTTCCAACTTAACGCTGGCTCCGTGCTCGATGGCGGTAATCGAGTGGAGTGAGTAAGTTGTGTGCGACTAAGATGAAAGGTAACCCGGAATAGTTTCTAAGGTAATCTTGCGATGTTACTTCGTGACTTACAAATGAATTACGTAACCACAAAAAGTTACTGAATTGTCGTGTTATATCTAACTGAAGCAGTAGTCTTTTTGAATTTAACTTCCACCTTTTCGCCATTGCTCCGAAAGGCACGTCCGGATAGCTTCGAAGCATCAGTCCACTCGGGCCGATGAGGTGTCAAAAAAACAATCTGGGGGCCACCATTTCTTGGGGCGGATTGCACACCGGGGCGAGTTGATTCCAGCGATTTTCATTTCCTGAGTGAGGCTAGCGTTCTCGCGATTGAGCGGAGGCGCAAGCGGGCACGGATCCTCCAAATCGAGCGTTGTCGCAGGCAGGCACGGTACGGCACGACTTCAAACGATCGGAAGATTGATTGAACGACAAGCAACCGCAGTCTAGCCGGCGGGCAGTTCGGCGGGGGTGGTGTGTGCGGGCAGGAAATGGAAGCTCAAGATGAAGAGGAATCTGAAGCACCCGATTGCTATCTTTGGGCTGCCATTGGATAGCCTGACGGCAGACGGGGCCGTTGGGGCCATCGAAAGCATGATCCTTTCCGATGGGACTCATCAGATCGCTACAGCAAACCTCGACTTCTGGCTGAACTCTCTCTCCGACTCACATTTGCACAGGATCATTGCGGGCTGCAGCCTGGTGCTGCCGGACGGCATGCCGCTGGTGTGGGTGTCAAAGCTGTTGGGCTGCCCGCTTGCCGATCGTGTAACCGGCGTGGACCTGGTGCCCCGGCTCGCCGAGTTGTCGGCGCGTAAAGGGTACAAGATCTTTCTGCTGGGCGGCAAAGATAACGTAGCCGAGCGAGCGAAGGATGTGCTGGAAGCCAAGTTTCCCGGCGTGCGGATTGTTGGCACGTATGCTCCTAGAGAAGAAGAGATCGATCAGTTGAACGAGGGCGAGATGCTGGATCAGATCCATGCTGCCAAGCCCGAAATTCTGCTCGTTGCGTTGGGAAATCCGAAACAGGAAAAATGGATCTGGATGAACCGCAAGCGCCTGGGTGTGCCGGTGGCCATGGGTGTTGGGGGCAGCTTCGAGATTATTGTGGGTGACATGGTTCGTGCACCGCGATGGGTTCAGCGATGCGGGCTGGAGTGGGCCATGCGCCTGGTTCAGGAGCCGCAAAGGCTCTGGCCGCGGTATTTGCGCGACTTTCTGGGTCTGGCGCGGCAGTTGCCTCTCACCTTGCTGGCGGGATGGATTCAGCGTCCCTACCTGGGCTCGTCGCATGTGGCTACGGTGATGACCCCGCGGGCAATGCATGCGTATGTGCATGGCAGGTTGGGCTCGGAGATCGCACCAGCGTTGCAGGAAGCTTTGGATGCAAGCATCGCCAGCGGCGTTGTGATGGTGGTGCATCTTACGGGAGTAAGGCAGATTACCGCGGCGGGTTTGGGCGCGCTGATGAGTGTGCGGCGGCAACTGCTGGATGGCGGTCTGACGCTGTCGTTGGCCGGGCTGCAATTGAAACATCGCTTTCTACTTCATGCATGGTGTGCGAATCCGCTGTTCGATGAATGGGATTCAACCGTCGCCTACGGCCGGTCCATGGCCAACGGTTTGGAAACAACCGCGCGCGTTGAACTGCAGGTCAAGCCGGATGTGCTTCCCGTGCAGACGCGTGCGCGTGGATAAGGCTGCTGAGCGCGCCGCAATCGGGGGGACGGCATGGAACTGATCATCCTGCTCCCGGCGGTGGCCTGCTGGGTAGCGTTGGCAAGAGGTCCGATTCGCCGGGCGCTGTTGAACGTGTACCTGCCGGCGGTTCTTCTTCTGCCGCAGTATTACAGTATTCGTTTTCCGCATCTGCCGCCGTTGACCTTTGCCGATGCGGCCGTTCTGCCGTTGGGCGCGGCGCTTTGGGTAGGGCCGATGCGCCGCTGGCGGTTTGACTGGATGGATTTGTGGGTGCTGCTGCTGGCGGTGAGCGCGGCATTGTCAGAGGGATTGAGCACGGCGTTGGCAAATGGGACATGGAAGCATTTGCTCTCTGTGAATGGTCCGCCAGTTGAGAGCAACCTGGCTAATGGAGGGTTGCAGCTTTTTCAGGGACTTTGCGTCATGGTCTTGCCCTATGTGCTGGGCAAGCTCTTGATCGAGCAGCAGGGCGCGGAAGGACATCCGGCGCGCAAAAGAGTGGCGCGGCGGATCGTGGTTTTGCTGGCAATTGTAGCGGGCATCAACGTGATCGATTTCGTGACCGGCAAAAGCATCTGGCAAAGGGTGGGAAGGCGCCTTTTTCCAGATCAACAGGTGGGGTGGATAGAACAGACGCGGTGGGGATTCGGACGGGCCGCCGGACCCTTTGCACATGCCATACTGGCGGGAATGATTTTTTTGATGGGCTTGATTTATTGCTTGTGGCTGAGAAAGTTTGCACCAAACTGGGGAACTCGAAAAATATTTCATGGGCTGCCCTTGACGGTGCGCGGGCTGGTGCTGTGGGCCATCGTGGGCGGACTGTTGATGACCCAGTCGCGCGGGCCATGGATCGGTGCCGGATTGGCGCTGGTGTTCGCTTTGCTGGTGCGGAAACTTCCGCTGGGCAAGGCGACGCTGGCATTCGTGTTGTTTCTGGTGGCGTTTTCGACCGTCGCCTATTACTACGGGGTGCGCTACACCGACGTGGATATCAACCACGCGGGAAGTGAGGAGCAGAGGAACGCCGTCTATCGCAAAGAACTTTGGCAGACCTTCATCCCGATCATCGAGGAGCGCAAGGCGTTCGGATGGGGCATTACGACGTTGCCGACGTTGAACGGGCAAAGGTCGATCGACAATGAGTATCTGTTGTTGGCCGCGACGCAAGGATTGGTCGGGCTGGGATTGTTTCTGGTGATCGTGCTGGGCAGTACGGTGCGGCTCTACCGGCTGGCCAGGCAGCCCCTGGGGACGGAGGACAGAGCGCTGGTCTTTGCGCACCTGACCGTGCTGATGGGAATGATGACAGCGCTGACCACCGTCTATCTGGGCGAACAGGCGCTGTTGCTGCTTTTCTTTATTGTTGGCTGGATTCATGGGATGAAGCCGGCGGGGATTGGCCCGGCGAATTCGAGGGCGGTTGCGCACGAATTTCAATTTCAGAAAGTATTAACTTGAAAGTGTGATTTTCCGTTCTGCTGGATGAAGCGTGGGATGAAGTGATCTGCGGGCAGAGTCAACCAACGATAGACGAGCCAACCATAGTTAGAGAGAGCGATCAATGGATCGAGTCTTCATCCCGGGCCTGGCAATAGTAATGGCGTTGTTTGCCGCTCCGCTTTTTCTTGATCTTGCGTTGTGCATTGCGGGCAATCTTTTCAATGCGCGAAGGCCGAAGGCGGCTCGGTTGCGAGCGATTCGTCTAGCGGTGGTGGTGCCGGCGCACGACGAGGAAGCGATGATTGCGCGTACGGTCGAATCGCTGCTGGCTGCGGGATGCGGCGCAGGGGTTTTTGTTGTCGCCCACAACTGTTCCGACGGAACGGCCCAGGCTGCCGCCGATGCGGGGGCGCAGGTGGTGGAGTTGAACAATCGCAAGCTGCGCGGCAAGGGAGCAGCGCTGCGGCATGGGTTCGCCGCGGCGCTGGCAGCGGGCGCAAATGCCGTTCTGGTGGTGGATGCCGATTCGGTAGTGAGCGCGAATCTGATTGAGGCAACGCGCGCAATTCTGGAGCGGGGCGCGGAGGCCGCGCAATGCCGCTATGAGCTGCAGTGGACGGCTTCGGGAATGCATCCGTTGGAGCGATTGCGGGCGCTCGCCTTTCGCGGCATGAATGTGCTGCGTGCGCGCGGTCGTGCGGGGCTGGGCTTATCGACTGGATTGTTTGGAAATGGATTTGCGCTGACGGCGGCCACGCTGGAGCGCGTGCCTTTCAGCGCCAACAGCATTGCCGAAGATGTGGAGTACCACACCAAGCTGGTGCGGGCCGGCGTGCCGGTCTACTGGATCGAGAATGCGTTCGTGCATGGGCATTCGCCCGCGTTGGGCAAAGCGCAGGCTGCGCAGGAGGCTCGCTGGGAAGGCGGACGGTTGCGCGTCGCCAGCCGCGCAACCAAGCGCTTGCTTGGAGCCTTGCTGCACGGGCGATGGCAGGCGATTGAGACGCTGGCTGACGTCTGGAGCCTTCCCTTATCGCGCGGGATCGTTACGCTTTTGCTGACAGTCTTTCTTGCCGTGCACTGGCTGCACGTGTTCGCGCTGGTGTGCGCGGCGGTTGCTGTGCTGTACGTGGTGCAGGCAGCGCTGCTGGGAGATGAAACTATGCGTGACCTGGCGGCGCTTGGAGCCGCACCGCTATACATTGTCTGGAAAGCGCTGATTACGCCGATGGTGCTGCGCCAGTCGCGCAGCCGTGCGGAGTGGGCGCGGACCAAGCGGGAGGCGCCCCAGCCATGACCAATATGCCGCTGATCGCCGAGCCGCCGGAACAGGAAGCGCCGTGGACCATGGACGCCGAGGCAGCGTTGGCGTTCGGCTCCCCTGACGCGGCGCGCGAGCCTCTTGTCGAGGTAAGCAAGCAGTTTGGTCGCAACGTGATGACGACCATCGTTGCGCGCATGGTGAACATGGCTCGCGGCGTTTGCCTGGTGCCGTTTCTGCTGGCGCACATCGGCCTGGAAGCCTATGGAATCTGGACAACGATTTTCATCCTGGTCACCTATGTCGGCCTCACCACGATGGGAATCTCCAACGTGTACATCAAGTATGTGGCCGAGTTCACGGCGAAGCGCGAGTACGACAAGGCCAACGCACTGCTGTCGACAGGACTGGCGGTGACGATACCCTTGTGCGCCGCCGTTTTTGTTTGTTTATTCTTCGGCTGGAACTGGTTTGCGCCGTGGCTGCATCTGCCGCAGTCGCACGCAAGCGATGGGAAAGAGGCGGTGCTGATCGTGCTCGCCGTGTTCCTGTCGAGCATTGCATTCAATGCGTTTGGCGACATGCTGACCGGAACGCAGCAGATCGCATCCACGCAGGTGTTTCTCACTATCAGCATTGTGGTCGAGTTTGCGCTGATTGTCTGGCTGGTGAGCGCAGGGCGTGGCATTCGCGGGCTGGCCGAGGCGTATTTGGCACGGGTGGTTATCAACGACGGCTTGACCTGGTGGTGGGCGCATCGCACCATCAAGTGGCTCAAGCTTTCGCCGCGGCGTGTGCAGCGGGAGTCGCTCAAATACGTGGTGCACTTCGGTGGGCTGGTGCAGTTGCAGAGCATGCTCGGAATCTTCCAGGTGAGTGTAGACCGGCTAGCCGGACTCACGCTCATCGGCGCATGGGCTGCGGGGATTCTGGATGTGGCCAAGAAATGGCCGACATCTCTTTCGTCGATACCGACAGCTTTTTTTGCGGCGCTTCTTCCTGCGGCTTCGCATGTGGATGCGGCTTCAGAGCGCTCCACATGGCTCGGCAATCTGCAGAAGCTTTACTTGAGCGCGGCGCGGCACTCGAATCTATGCACGGCGGCGTTCTCTTCGGCAATGGCCTTTTGGGCACTACCAATTCTGCACGTTTGGCTTGGTCCGGCGTTACCGATGAGGGACGCGCTCGTGCCCCTGTTTGTGCTATTCAGTATTGCAATGCAGTTCCATATGCTCACCGGGCCGGGCACGTCTATCTTCCGCGGGATGGGGCGTGTCTACGAGGAGTTCAACTACTCCATTCCCAACATTCTTCTGCTGGCGGTTACTTTGCCGCTGTCGCGCTGGATTGCGGGAGCGTGGACGCCGTTGGGCATTGGCGTGGCGGTGAGCGTGTCAACGGCTGTGTCTGCCTGCTGGCTGATGGGCAGGGTGCTCTATGTTCTGGATTTGAAGCTGGCACGGTTTGTGCGCGTGGTAATTGCACCAGGCTTCGCGTGCTATGCGCTGGCGGGTTTGCTGGCGTGGCCTGCGACGCGATTCGTGGCCGCGTTGAGCCGCTGGCAGGGCGCGGGAGTATTGTTCGCGGCGGGCGTAGTCTATCTGGCAGGATTGGTGGTGGTCTTGCATCGCTGGATATTGACAGACGAGGAGCGGCAGAAGGGATACGCGATTCTGCATCGGGGCCTGGGAGTATTCAACGGCCGGGAGGCAACGGCATGAAGCATCGAACAGGCATTGCATACCTCGGTCTTTTTCTTGCCGGGATCAGCTCGGTTGTGGTTCTCGCGCCGGCGCAGACGCAGGATGAGGCGTTGCCGGGCCCGTATTCCCCGCATCTGCAAACCAATCCATATCAGAAGCTGCGCGACTTTGAGCCCGCGGCGGATGAAGAATACCGCCTGGGAAAAGGCGACGAGATCACAGTGGATTTTGCCGGGCGCCCCGAGATGACGGCGAAGCTGGTGGTGGGGCCGGACGGGCGCATTTCGCTGCCCCTGGCAGGCGAATTGACGCTCGCCGGACTCACGCGCGCGGAGGCAGCGAAGGTCATCGACAATGCACTTTCGACGTACTACACCAACCTTGCCGCGCAGGTGACGGTGACCAAGTACACCGCCAACAAGGTGCTGGTGCTGGGCGCGGTGGAGCATCCGGGAGTGGTGACGTTTGACGGCGCGCCGACGCTGCTGGAAGCTCTTTCGCGAAGCGGCCTGGAGACGGAACCGAATAAGGCTTCGCAAATTCCCGAGCGTTGCGCCATCTATCGCGGCCGTGACGAAGTGGTGTGGATCGATTTGAAGAAGCTGATCGACTCCGGCAACGCGCTTGCAGATCTGCGCCTGCGCCGCGACGATGTGGTGTACGTTCCCAATGGAGCCGAGCGTTTTGTCTCCGTGCTGGGTGAGGTGCAGCATCCCGGCGCGGTCGCATTGACCAGCACGTCGACTCTGGCCACGGTGCTGGCTGCCGCGGGAGGATTTGCACCACCCGCGGGAAACAAGCCGCATATTCAGATTGTCGATCCGCAGGACGGAACTTCGCGCATGCTGTCGTTCAAAGATCTGCTTAATCCCGATAAAGATCCGGAGATTACGCTCAAACCCGGGGAGATTGTCTTTGTTCCGCAGAGCAACCTCTATCGCGCCACATACATTGTTGAAAGGCTAAGCCCGGTCATTACGGCGGCGGCACTGGTCACGGTGGGACTGCCATGAGCCAACTGTTAGGACAATCGGCTCCGGTGTCCGCGGATCGCAACGGCGAACTGACGCCGTCTGCTGCGGGAGCGCGCGCGTTGACGGGCAACAGCCCGGAGCAGGCGTTCTTCCGTCTGGATGTGAAGCGCAGCCTGCAATTGCACTGGAAACTTGCCAGGGCGGTTGCCGCGGGCTTCGCGGCGCTGGCGGTGTTGTATTTTCTGTGCCAGGTGTTGATTTTCAAGTCGTGGCCGGCTTATTTGGCCGAGAGCGTCGTGTATGTGCAGCCGACGCCGGCCAAGGTGCTGCCGAGTCAAGGTGGCGCGCCGCGCTGGCCCTTCGACAGCAACACGTTTGAGTCGTATATCCAGCAGCAGATGATCAACGTGAGCAGGCAGGACGTTCTCATCGATGCGGTGCACAGGCTAGATGGATTTGAGCGCCCGGGGGAAGGCGACGAACACGCCGCCGAGCGGCTGGTGCAGTTGCTTGAAGTGACGCGCGTGGGAGATGCGTATCAGTTTTCGATCGGCGCGCGCGCTCGCAGTCCGGAGATGGCGGCGGCGATGGCCAACGCGGTGACGGCGGCCTACATTGCGAGCGCCTCGCGCGACGAGCGTACGGGAGATGCGCAGCGGCTATCGATGCTGAAAGAGGAGAAAGATCGCATCCAGAACGCGCTGGTTGCGGACCGGGCAGAGCAAGATGATCTGAACAAGGAACTGGGCGTGGCATCGGTGGGCACAACAGTTCCCGATCACTACGACGTGGACATCACGCAGATTCGCGCGGAACTGGACAAAGCGCGGACAGACCACGACGTGGCCGAGCAGAAGTTTGCATCGCTGGGCGGGGGGCACGGGGCGTCTTCGGCGGCTATCGATGCTCAGGCGGATGAGATGGTGGCCAGCGATGCAGGCCTGGTGAGCATGAAGCAGGCAGCGAACGCGCGGCGCGCCTTGCTGATCTCGCAGATGGCCAACCTGACGCCGATGAATCCGCAGTACAAGCTGGATGAACAAGAGCTGGTGAAGATCAACGGCACGCTGGACGCGATGATGAAGGACCTTCGCGCCAAGGCGGCGGCGCGGATTCAGGTGCAACTGCGCGCGGATCTGCAGCGCACCGGCGGCGTCGAGTCGGAGTTGAATGGGCAGTTGCGGCAATTGGTGAGCGCGGCCTCAAGCTCTGCTCCCAAGCTCCAGCGGTCAAGCGATCTGGCGGTTGACATTGCGCGGCTGCAGGCTCGATACGCTGCTGTGGACGAGCAAGCGCACAACCTGATGCTGGAAGACTCGGCGCCCGCTGCAGCCTACCAGGTGAGCCCAGCGGTTCCGCCGTTGAGTCGCAGCAAATCCGGTGTGCTTCGCAATGCGGTGCTGATTCTGTTTGCTGGGCTTTTCTTTGGAGTTCTGGCCGCGGTATGCGCGCACAAACTGGACCCGAAAATCTATATTGGCGCGGATGTGGAGCGGGCTCTTGGCTTCCAACCGCTGGCGCAGTTGCCGGATTTTTCTGAAGTCTCCGCGGGGACGGCCGATGAATACATGCTGCGGCTGGCGTCGGCCATCGAGCACGGCCGCAAACAGGGCGATTTGAAGAACTGCATCTTTACCGGCGCGAGTTCCGGAACCGGCGTGAGCACGCTGGTGAATCGCGTGAGGAAGATGCTTGAGGCCATGGGCCGGCCGACGGTCCTGGTGGATGCGACAGGAGCCCAGGCGCCGGATTCGCGGCCGGGCTCCGACGCACGCGCGGGCGCCAGCGGTCGGGAAGGCGCGCAAGGGCTGGTGCCCGCGCATCGAGTGAGCCGGCCAACCGCGCTCCTACAGCAGATGGCGGAAGAGACCGGGACGGGGGACGAGAGCCTGGTGCTTACCGACACTGCGCCGCTAGCGGTTTCCGCCGAAACCGAATACCTGGCGCGATTTGTGGATTGCGTTTTTGTGGTTATCGAGTCGGGAGTCACAACGCGCGCGCAGTTGCGCGATGCGGCCGCAACGCTGGAGCGGCTGGGCGTGGGCGCGGTGGGATTTGTGTTGAATCGCGTGGGACTGGCCAAGGCTGACCCGGCGTTCCGGGACGCCGCTGAAGCGGTCGAAAAACATCTGCAGGCGCAGCGCGGTCAAGCACAATCGAAATCAGAAATACCGACTACGATTGCCCCGGAGCCGACAGTGCGAGAGGAACTGCCCAGGACTGCAAATGTGCGCTCGATGTTTGAGCCGGAGATTGCGGCAGCGGCTGCTGCGGTGGCACGGTTCTCTCCGCCGGCGCCAGCCGCCGCGTCAACAGCAGCAACCGCGCCCGCTTGCCTGGCGTCGCCAACCGTTTCGACGGCTGATGCTCACGTGGCCGAGGCCGCGAAACGATTCTCCGCGTCGGTTGTTGCTGCAACTGTGGCCGAGACGCCAATGCCAGGCGCAAAGCATGCGGTTGCCGATCCGCCGGTTTCCGCAACGCCGGCAAAAGCCGCTGAGCCTGTGGCTGATTCCGCGAAAACATCTGCAACTCAGGGGTCGGATACGCCCGCGGCCGCCGGTCCGACTGCACCCGCTGTTTCTCCGTTCGCCGAGGCCGCCAAGCGCTTTTCATCAACCTTGCCCGCCGGACCCAGAGCGCCGTTCTTGTCGCGGCCCATCTCCGTGCCACCCCCCGCCAACGCATTGCCTGTGGGTCCGGACGCACCGCAGCCTTCGGTTGCCGCTGCGGGCGCGGCAAGCGAAGTGCCGGTGGAGCAGAAACAGGACCCTGTTCAGCCCACGCCTGCTCCGGAGTCCGATTTGCCTTGGTGGCTGAGCGAAACCCCTCGCAACGCGGAGCCCACGCGCCCCCCAGTGCTTTGGCAACCGGCAAGAGTCTCGAAGTCCCGGCAGCGGTCAGAGGATGGGTCTGCGGCGGCTGCGGCGCATAAGGACGATCCTGACCCGCCGCAACCCTGGGGGGCTGCGACGCAATCGTGGGAACGCGTTTCTCCGCAAGCGGCCGATTCAGGTGCCGCAATCGCCGAGGAAGATGCGACGCCGACGAGGACCTCAAGATTGGGCGGGCTCAGGAATCTGCTTTTTGTGCTGGGCGTGAAAAACACACACGGGGAAGAACAAGGTGAGCAGCACGTCGGCGCAGGATCGATATCGGATCAAAGACCGGAACGGCAAAATTATGAGCGAACAATTCTGGAGCCGCGAGGGATCGCCGAACGCAGCATTGGTTCCGCTTCGCCGCGACTGGTGACCGCGCCGCCCGAGTTCCTACCGCCCAAACCGGTAGTGATCGAATTCGACAAGGGAGACGCACGCCTGGGCGAGTCTTCGACGCGCCAGGATCGCCGCGCGAATGCGGACGGGGTTGAGGTTCTGCCGTCGAAGCATGGGCAGTATAAGAAAGTCTGAGCCTGGCGCACGAGTGCCTGGTTCTATTTGGGGCGGATCAGCTCGATGCGGTCGCGAGTGCGAGCCCAAGTGTTGCCTGCCATGCGGCCCACGGCGTCAAGGCCGGCGGGATCGACGCGGAAGTTGTCAACCATGTTTTTGCGCAGATGAAAGCGGACAATCTGGCCCAGCACAACGACGCCCGCGCCGGGCTCGCGGCCAGTGTAGATTACTTGAAGCAGCTTGCACTCCATCTGCGCAGGAGACTCGGCCACGCGCGCGGGGCGGACCAGATCACTGGCCTGAGGCGTCAGGCCCGAAAGCACAAACTCGTCCACCTCAGGCGGCACTTCGGCGGCGGTGGCGTTAGCCGCTGCGGCGATAGCGTCGCTGACCACGTTCACCACGAATTCGCCGGCCTCTTCCACGTTGCGCAGGGTGTCTTTCCTCAGGTCAGTTTCGACCCCGGCGGCCGTATCGGCCCGGCTGCGGATTACCGGACAGAACAGCAATGTGGGAGGATTGGAGCCCACGCCCGCAAAAAAGCTGAATGGGGCAAGGTTGGACAATCCGCTGCGGTCAACAGTGGAAACCAGCGCTACCGGGCGCGGCACAATGATGCCGGTCATAAGCTTGTAGACCTGGCGCGGTTCGTAGTCGGCGGGGTTGATGGAGAGAGTTGCATCGTCAAAAGATTCGACTAGGGCCATATTGTTAGCCTATTTCATCGCTCCTGCGCCGGTGACGTGCATTAGACGAGAGTTCCACAAAGGGACACACTCTTCCACAGGGGCTTGATAGTTCTGGTCCATGCGGGGAAATTCGTCTTCTCGTAACATGGAATGGTGCACAATTGTCTATTGGGAGAAAATTGCGTGCCCCGGATTCATTTTCAACAGCAACTCGCCGAACTCAAGGACAAACTCCTTGCCATGGCTGCGCTTGCGCAGCAGGCGGTCGAGTCTGCCGTGGACGCTTACCTGCAACGGGACAAGGGTCTTTGCCAATATGTGAAGCAGAATGAGACCGCCATCAACACTGCGCAGCGCGAGCTGGATGAAATGGCTTATGAACTGCTGGCCAAGGAACAGCCGATGGCCATCGATCTGCGCTTCATTCTTGCCGTGATCAAGATTAACGGCGACCTGGAGCGGATCGGCGACCAGTCGATGGGAATTGCGCGGCGTACCAAGGAGATTCTCAAGCTTGGCGAAGTGGATCTGCCGGTGGATTTTGCCGCGATGGGCGAGTTTGCCGGGCGCATGATCCGTTCGGCGGTGCAGGCGCTGCTGGAAGGCGACGCGAGGCTGGCCGACTCAGTGCGCGAAATGGACGACGAGATCGACCGCATGAACCGGCGCGCCCATGCCGACCTGTTGGAATTGATCCAGGAAAAGCCGCAGTTTACGCAGCAGGCAATGAACGGCATCCTGGTTTCGCGAAACCTGGAGCGGATTGCGGACCACGCGTCGAACATCGCCACGGATGTGATTTTCTGGATTCGCGGCGCCGACGTGCGGCACCAGTTGAGCATGTCGATGGATTGATAGTGCGGGGATTAGGACGAGGGAATAAGTGACAGGCGCCCGCCTGTTAATTCCCATGAAGCAAATCGACCGGATAAGATGGAGAGACTACGGATTTCGAGGCTTTGGATGACCTCTCGTCTCTTCCCCCTGATCGCGTTGCTGTGCATGTCGTCTTCACTCCGCGCACAATCGGAGTCACCGGCTCAGTACAAGGAAGCCCCGGCGCGTTTCCAGGTTTACGGCGGTTATAGTTTTCTGTCGAATTCGCTCAACGGGGTACCTGGTTACGTGCAAGGGATCAATGGATTTAATGCCGGCTTTGCGATCCCGCCGTGGCACAACCTGCGCTTCAAGGTGGATTTTTCAGCTTACCGCGGGACCAACCTGGGCGCGCCGCAGCATCCCTACTTCATCCTCGGCGGCGGGCAGTACGACATTCACTTGGGAAGAGAGACTGTCTTTGCGGAGGGGTTGATCGGGACCGGGGGCGCGAACAAGACATGGCCGGCAAGCAACGATCAAGGGCAGACCGCCTCGTTCGCGGCGGATGCCGGCGGCGGCCTGGACACGCGCATCGCGCAGCATGTGGCCTTCCGCATCGGCGGCGATTTTCAGTACTCTTACTTCCTTCTCAACGGCAAAAACAATTTCCCCTACCGCATCGCCGGCTTGCCCACCAACTTCGGCCGCGTCAACAGCGCAATCGTCTGGCAGTTTTAAAGCCAGAGCTATCCCGCCGAGGCGGCTGCGACGCGTGACCTTGTGCGTGGCCGCCCGATCGGGGTCGAGGATGAACTGCTGGAATGAATTAGCGAGTTGATTCGAAGAGGAACCAGGCGCGCCGCTCAGCTTCGTCGATCCACACTTCGATCAGGCTGGTGGTGGCGTAATCGCTGGCCTTGCTGGCCACTTCATGCGCCGAGCGAAGGCTCTCGACGAAGGCCTTGTTGTCGCCATGGAGTTCGAGGAGCATGTCGCGGGCGGGCACAACCTCCTGGTCGTTGTCGGCGATGCGCTGCAGTTTGGCGATGTGGCCGATGGAGCGGATGGTGGTCCCGCCCACCTTGCGCACGCGCTCGGCGACAGCGTCGGTGATGGCAAAAATCTGGTCGCCGTGCTCATCGAGCAGCAGGTGATAGTCGCGGAAATGCGCTCCGCTCATATGCCAGTGGAAGTTCTTGGTCTTGAGGTAAAGGGCAAAGGCATCGGCCAGCAGGGCGTTGAGCACGCTGGAAAGATTCTTGACCTGTTCCGAGTCGAAACCGTCTGGAACGTTGGTTTTAGCTGCCTTGGTTTCTTCGTGGGTGTGGCTGGACATGGGGCGAGACTCCTTTCCGGGATGCGTCGTCGTGGCGTCCTGAATGGACGCCACGCAGCTGAACTCCCGGTGCGTAATTTGATGCCGAGAGCGCGGGGGAAGTTTCCGACAGGCTCAGGGCAGCGTTCGACAAGCTCAGTTCAGGTTCTGGGGCAGTCGGGGTGCGTGGCCGGGTGCACAGGACCTTTTCCATCTCCACGCCTCGCTGTGAGAGAATCACCGGAATCCTGCTTTCCGGAATTTCGATGTGTTTCACAGAGGAGGCTTCATGGCTAACGAGGCAGTTGCGAATGTTCTCTCCGTGTCGGTTGAGCGCGAGGGGACAACGGCGGTGGTGCGGCTGCGCGGCAAGCTGTTGGCGGGGATGGGTGGGCAACTGTGCGCCAAGGTGAGTCCGCTGATTCCGGATTGCAAGCGGATTGTGCTGGACCTGGGCGAGGTGGCTTACATGGACAGCATGGGGTTGGGCACGATGGTGCGGCTGTACGTGTCGTGCAAGGCGGCGGGGTGCACCCTGGAACTGACGCATCTGGGCAAACGCGTCAAGGAGCTTTTGGGGATGACGCATCTTCTGGGGGTGTTTACCGTGATCGGGGAGCATAGCGGGTCGATTCGGTATTAGCGAGTCAGCGGGTCAGCGCGATGGCTGCGTGGGGTTCGAGGAATCCCAGCCTGGCGACAAAAACGAGAACGTCGTGCCCAGAGGGCCCCAGATGGAGCGGGTGAGTGGGCGAGAAACCCAGCAGGACTTCAGCGCTGACCTGCTGATTCGCTGACTTGCTGATTCGCTGACTTGCTGACTCGCTCTTACACCTTGACCTGCGGGTGGGTGGCGTAGTGGAGCAGCACGGCTACGGCGCAACTTGTCAGACGGGTCTCGGCTGAGTCGGCGCGACTGGTTAGGATTACCGGCACGCGGGCGCCTAGAACTATGCCGGCGAGTTGCGCGCCGCCTAAATATTCAAGTTGCTTGGCCAGCATGTTGCCGCTCTCGAGGTCGGGGACGACGAGAATGTCGGCCTGGCCGGTGACGGGCGAGACCAGCTTCTTGATGGCGGCGGCCTTGAGGCTGACGGCGGTATCGAAGGCCAGTGGCCCGTCGAGAATTCCGCCGGTGATCTGGCCTCGGTCCGCCATCTTGCACAGGGCTGAGGCGTCGAGCGTGGACTTGATCTTGGGGTTGACGGTCTCGACGGCTGAGAGCAGCGCGACCTTGGGCTCGGGAATGCCAAGAGCGTGCGCCAGGTCGATGGCGTTCTGCACGATGTGGACCTTGTCTTCGAGCTCGGGAGTGATGTTGATCGCCGCGTCGGTGATAAGCAGAGTGCGGGCGTAGGCCGGCGTATCCATGATGAAGACGTGGCTGATGCGGCGGGCGGTGCGGAGGCCGGTGTCGCGGGCCATGGCGGCCTTCATCAACTCGTCGGTGTGCAGGCTGCCCTTCATCATGGCCAGGGCATTGCCGGAGCGGCACATGGCTACGCCCAGCTCGGCAGCCTTTTCTTCGTCGTCAGCCTGAAGGATTGGATAGTGGCCGATGTCCAGGCCGATTCTGATAGCCAGCGCTTTCATCTCCTCTGCGTCGCCGATCAGCGTGGGTTCGATGAGGCCTTCAGCGGTAGCTTCGACGGTGCCACGGAGAGCGACGTCGGAGAGCGGCCAGACAACGGCGGTGGAGATGGCAGGCAGATCCTTGCAGCGCTCGATGAACTTGTGGAAGACGTGGTAGTCGGCGGGATGCTCGACCAGGGGGTCGACGGTGACGGATTCAGCAAGTGGCGCCAGGTCGCTCATAAGTGTTTTTCTCCAGGGCCGGCGCGGTGCAGTCTCACCGGGCATCACGGTCTTATTTTGAACCCGCGGCGGCTGAGTAACTGTGCGGAAGGTCACAGTACGGGCGTGCGTCTCGCATGGCGGTATTCATTTCCTTCGTTACTTAGGAGGGCGCCAGGCTCGGCGTGTCGTCGAATTCTCTCGATCACTTGCGGAGCGGGACGCTACAATGGGCGAACCCTGGAGGTCCCATGAAGATTCTGGTTCACTTCTCGCGCGTTTTAATGGCTTCAATCGTGTTGATCAGCGCGGCTGCCGCGTTTGCTCAGCAGGCGCCCGGCACGCCGGCGTCGTGGGCGTTGAAGACTGAGCGCACGGTGAATGGGCCAGAGGCTGATTTGCTGGTGAGAACCGGCGACATCAACAATCTGGGATTTGGATGGCCTACTGGTTTCGATCCGTTCTCAGGTAAGTCGACGCCGGGGCACGCGTATCCGTGGGATCCGCGGCCGGGGGCGCCCGATGGGACAGACCGCATCCTGCTGGGCTCAGTGGATACGGCAGCAGATGCGAGCAAGCACAGCCACGATGGATACACCAGCTATGCCATCGACCATCGCGCGTCGTCGATGCCTGTGCCAATTGTTTTGAATGTGGGCACGTTGCCGGCGAAGGTGAATGTTGTGCTGTTGCAAATGTTTCTTGACGACTTTCAGGCGCCGGTGTGGGGCTCGCACTTTCAGCTCACGCTGAATGGCACCCGGATTCCTTCGTTTGAAGCGGCAATCAATTCGCTGAGTCAGACCGGGCCCATCGGCAAGCTGGTCACGTTCAAGCTGCTCCCGGAGTATTGGCCATTGGTGCGGAGCGGAACGGTGAAGGTGCTGATCGACGATCCGACAACGCATATTCCGGATGGATATGCGATCGATTTTGTGCGCATCCTGGTGAACCCGCACCCGTTCAAGTATGCGGTCTCGCTGAACTGCTCGGTGGTTGATGCGGCTACGCACAAACCCATTGCGGGAGCCACTGTGGATGCGGCGACGGAGACGGCGACCACTGACGCGCGCGGCCAATGTGTGCTGAAGAATCTGCCTGCGGGCCTGGTCACGGCCTCTGCCATTGCCGCAGGGTACGATGAGCAGGTGATTCCCGTGGACATTGAGGCGGGCGCTCAGGGCCATGCGAGCTTTGAATTGAAGCGGCACACGGAAGGGGTCGCGGACCTGGAGCGATCGGTGGGGCAGAGCGGATCGGCAGCGATCTATGGAGTGCACTTCGACACCGGCTCTGCGACTTTGCGGCCGGACAGCACGGCGGCATTGCAGAACGTGCTGGCGCTGATCAACGGGCGGCCCGCATCACGCTGGATTATCTCCGGACACACGGACAACCAGGGCTCGGCGGACTTGAACCAGAAGCTTTCGCAGGCGCGCGCGGCGTCAGTGATTGCGTGGCTGGTTGCGCACGGAGTGGCTGCGAATCGCCTGTCGCCGCAGGGGTTTGGTGCGTCTCATCCGGTTGCGGACAACGCGACGGAAGCGGGACGGGCGTTGAACAGGCGCGTAGAGATGCAGCTCGTGAAGTAGGTTGCTCCGCGGTTATTTCACGAGCTCGGCGAATGTTTGCGCGGGTCGCTGTATGGTCGAGATGGCGAAACGCGAAGATGATTTTCCGCGTCATTTGCCTGTCATCCGAACGGCTCCGGGTGTTATGCTGCCTGCGCCGAGAAAAGCGATTTATTCGAATAGATTCAGCGAGGGAGAGAGTGCAGATGCGGTTGCTTGGAATCGACGTGGGCACGGGCGGGACACGGGCGGTGGTGGTGGATGGCGCGGGCAAGCTGCTTGCCGGAGCGGCGAGCGAACATGAGCCGTTCAAGACCGCGCATCCGGGCTGGGCGGAGCAGGACCCTGAAGACTGGTGGCGCGCTGCAAAGGAGGCGATTCAATTGGCGCTGGCTGCCGCGCCCGAGCCAAAGGAGCCGATTGCGGCCATCGGACTCACCGGCCAAATGCATGGCGCGGTGATGCTGGATGAGAACGGCTCGGTGCTGCGGCCGGCGCTGATCTGGTGTGACACGCGGACGCAGCCGCAGTGCGACTGGCTGACGGAAAAGATTGGCTATGAGCGGCTGATCGAGTTGACGTGCAATCCGGCGCTGCCGAATTTTACAGTGACAAAACTTCTGTGGGTCAAGGAGCATCAGCCGGAGATCTTCGCGAAGATTCGTCACGTGATGTGCCCCAAGGATTATGTGCGCTACCGGCTGACGGGCGAGTTTGCGATCGATGTACAGGAGGCCTCGGGGACGCTGCTGCTGGATGTGACAAACCGGCGCTGGTCGCGCGAAGTGGCTGAGGCAGCAGGCGTCGACGAGAGCTGGCTGCCGAAGCTGTACGAGTCGCCGGAGGTGTGCGCGCGCATCAGCGAGACGGCTGCGGGGCTGACGGGGCTCGCCGCGGGCACTCCCGTGGTGGCAGGCGCGGGCGACCAGGGAGCGGGCGCGGTGGGCATGGGGATTCTGCAGCCGGGATCGGTCTCGGCGACGATCGGGACTTCAGGCGTGGTGTTTGCGGCCACGGCTGCGCCAACCAAGGACCCCAGGGGACGGCTGCACACCTTCTGCCACGCGGTGCCCGGATTGTGGCACGTGATGGGAGTGACGCAGTCGGCGGGGCTTAGTTTTCGTTGGCTCAAGGAGACGTTTTTCCGAGGGCTCGATTACGATGCGCTGACTTACGCGGCGGCGAAGATCCCGGCGGGAAGCGAGGGGCTGGAGTGGGCTCCTTATCTGTTGGGTGAGCGCACGCCGCATCTGGACCCGGAGGTGCGCGCGGCTTTCGCGGGCATTTCGACGATCCACACGGAAGCGCATTTTGTGCGGGCGGTGTTGGAGGGAGTTGCTTACTCGCTCAAAGACACATTCACGCTGTTTGCCGACCTGGGGATTCCGGTGAGTGGAATCCGGCTGGGCGGCGGCGGTGCGCGCGGGCCTCTGTGGCGGAAGATTCAAGCGGGAATTTATGGGCACGCGGTCGAGGTGCTGGTGGCTGAGGAGGGTGGCGCGTTCGGCTGCGCGCTGATGGCCGGTGTGGGAGCAGGGCATTGGGCGAATCTCGATGAGGCTTGCGCGCAGGCAATTGAGGTTGCGCAGAGGATTGAGCCGGACGAGAGCGATATAGCCGCATACACGGCGGGATATGCCAAGTGGCGGAAGCTGTATCCGGCGTTGAAAAGCTTGCGATAGAGGCGCGTCGGATGCGCGCAGGTTCGGTGCAGCGCAAAGAAGCCGCGATGATAGGCTAAGGTCACGAGGAAGCCCAACCTCTGCCGGAGAGCCCATGCGTCTTCATTTTTCCTTCGTATCAATTTTGATCTGTGGTGTAACATGCGGAGTCGCGCAGACGGCCCCGACCGCTGTGCCCACCTGCCCCGACCTGCACCTGGTTCCCGCGCCGCGCGAGTGTGTTTCTGTCGGGACGATTCCTATCGGCGGCGTGGGATTCTTCGTCGCTGCAGGCGGAGATGAAGATGGGTTTGCCGCGGAGGATCTGACAGAACAGATCCTGGGCAAGCGCACGGTGCAGAAGGATGCGCCGTTCATTCGCCTGGAGCGCGCGGACAGCGAGCCTGCCAAGGCGCTTCTTGAAAGCAATCATCTGAGCTTCGATGCGGAGATGCACAACGAGGGTTACGTGATTGTGCCCGACGGCCACGGTGGGCTGGCGGTGATAGCGGAAACTTCCGCAGGAATGTTTTACGGCGTGCAGACCGTCAAGCAGTTGATTCGCGGGGCAGGTAAGGATCAGGTGCTGCTGGCGCCCACGCTGCGCGATTGGCCGGCGATGGCGCACCGCGGAATTTCCGATGACTGGTCGCGCGGGCCGCTGCCGAATATGGATTTTCTCAAACGCGAGATTCGCACCCTGGCGGCTTACAAGCTGAATACTTTCTCGCCTTACTTTGAGCACACGTTTGCCTATGCAAGCACACCGGTAGCGGCCTTTCCCGGCGGGTCGATGACGCCGGCAGAAGCGCGCGAACTGGTGAAGTACGCAGCGCAGTATCACATCACTGTGATTCCGGAGCAGGAGGCGTTCGGGCACCTGCATAACGTATTGAAGTTCGAGCAATATTCTGGATTGGGCGAAACTCCGCATGGATCGGTGCTGGCGCCGGGCGACACCGCCACGGTGCCGCAGATTGCCGCGTGGTTTGGCGAACTGGCGGAGGTGTTTCCGGGGCCCTACGCGCACATCGGCGCCGATGAGACGTCTGAGCTGGGACTAGGCAGGACACGCGACGAAGTGAAGGATCGCGGGCTGGGCGCCGTCTACATGGATTTTCTGACGCAGATTCACACCGCGCTCGCGGGCAACCATAAACAGCTGCTGTTCTGGGGAGATATTGCGGTGCACTCGCCGGACCTGGTGGGAACGCTGCCCAAGGACATGATTGCAGTGCCGTGGGGCTACGATGCGGAGCCGGATTTTACGGCGCAGATTCTGCCCTTCACCAAGGCCGGCCTGGAGACCTGGGTGTCGCCGGGCGTGAACAACTGGAGCCGGCTTTATCCCAATAACAATGAGGCGCTGGGCAACATTCGCGCGTTCGTGCGCGATGGGCAGAAGCTGGGCTCGAAGGGAATGTTGAACACAGTCTGGAACGATGACGGCGAGGGCATCTTCGACGAAAACTGGTTTGGCCTGTTGTTTGGCGCGGCGGCAAGCTGGCAACCGGGCGAGAGCTCTGAAGAGGCGTTTGCGGCTTCGTACGGGCTGGCGTTTCACGGCGATGCGACTGGCAAGATTGACCAGGCGCAGCAGGCCCTGCGGGACGCGCATGCGCTGTTGAAGAAGGCCGGCCTGGGCGATGCGCGCGACAGCTACTTCTGGGTCGATCCGTTTGCGCCGGATGGGCAGCACGTGGCGTTGAAGATCCGGCCAGTACTGAGTGAGCTGCGCATGGATGCGGAGCGAGCCATTACGCTGCTGGCGGAGGCGCGCGCGGCGGCGAGCAAGGAGAATCGCCCGCTTGAGAATCGTGAGGCGCTGGATGCAATGGAACTGGGCGCGCGGCGCATCGACTTTGTGGGACTCAAGTTTCAGGCGGCGGATGATTGCGTGTCGCTGTACGAGGAGGCGCGGACTCTGGTCGCTTCCAGAGACAAGACGAAGCGTGGCGCGGTTGGGGAACTGCTCTACACGATCGCGTCGAACAATGGGCGCATGCAGGATATTCGCGACGGCTATACGCTGCTGCGCGACCTCTACCGGCAGGCGTGGCTGCGCGACAACCGGCCGTACTGGCTGCAGACCAACATGGATCGCTATGACCAGTCGGCGCAGTTGTGGATTGCGCGCGGAGACAAATGGCAGAGCGAAGTGATTGAGCAGTGGCACAGTACGCATACACTGCCTACGGCGGAGGAGGCTGGCCTGCCGGCGCCTCTGCTACCGACGCCGGCAAAGCCAACCGCCAAGGGGAAGTGGTGGAAGAGGGGATGAGAATCGAAAAGGGAAAAACAAATCTGGATCAGAGCGAATGCCGGGTGCGGCTCTTATCCTATCGGCAATTCTTTTCGCAAATACGTTCAAGGCCCGGTTTGCGGGTTTGCGCAAAGGTCCTTAGAGCACAGCTCACCCAACGGGCAACTCTTTCCGCGGGGTAAGAGCGCAGCGCGCTGGAGCGTCAGTAATCCGCGTACATGCGCTCATCGTGCTTGGTGGCGATGAGTGAGGCAAAGAAAGATGCGAGTTTGAATAACAGACTTCTCATACGGTGATCATGCTGCCGAATTCCGTTCTCATGGTTAATGCTGGGACAAATTGGGTCGGTATACACCGATATGGCGCAAAATGGCACTTCAGTGGCAGCAATCGGCATGGTTTGGCGCGAATTGGCGATGCCGCCTATTTACGCGGGTACTCGAGACGCAGATGCGATTGATGGTGCTGCTTCGTTAAGCGACCGAGTCGAGAATGGACCCGATAAGGCGATCCGTTACGGCTCTATCCGCGCTGAAAGTCCGCGAAGACAAAGCCATCCCGGTTGACGACTTCGCCTGGCTCAATTTGCAATGGAGCGGTGAACATGGGGCCGGCGTAGACGCAGGTATGAAACTCGCCGCGCTCGCCGCAGGGGTCGGTCTCCGGCGGCAGGTCGCGCAGCAGGGCTTCGTCGAACTCGCGGCCGGCGAACGACCCAGACAATTGCTTCGTATCCACGCAGGCCAGTTTGGCGCGCAGGCCGCTGGCGATCATTTCGCGGGCCAGTTTGTCCGTTGGAATCTCCCATAGCGGAAATAGCGGTTCGAGGCCGGTGGGCTTGAGCTGCTTCTCGCGGTAGGCGCGGACGTCGGTCAGAAACAAATCGCCAAAGGCAATTGCGTCGACGCCTTCATCGATGGCACGGTTACAGGCGTCGGCCATGCGCCGCTCATAGATTTCGTTGCTGCAGGGCCAGGGAAGCGGGATGATCCACAATGGCAACTGCGCGGCTGCGGCCTGGGCTTCGAGTACCGAGCGGCGCGTGCCGTGCATAGCGACGCGATCGAATTCGATGTTGAGCGTAGTCAGCAGGCCGACTAGCTCGATGCCGGGATCGCGGCGCAACACGTGAAGAGTCCAGGCACTGTCTTTGCCGCTGCTCCAGGAGAGGAAAACTCGCTTCATGTAGAGATCATAACCGCGATTGACGAGGCATGGAACGAGCCCGGGTTCGTGCTTTCCCAGGTCTCAGAATCGAGACCTGGGCACCCAGAGTGAATCTGTCCATCAAGCATCCCAAGAAGCAGGTCCTTGAGCTCCGCTGAAGTGCGCTCAGGATGCCAGCTCCTTGGTCAGAAGGAACCGTCTTGATTGGGCGCTAGTTCAGCGTGAGGTCGGCGGTGAGTGGGGTGCTTTCGCTGGAGTCGCCGACGCGGATTACGAATTTACCGGGGTCGATGGTCCACTTCTTTGCGGCGTCGTCCCAGTAGCTGAAGGCGCGGGCGTCGAGGGTCAGCGACACGTTCTTGGTTTCGCCGGGAGCGAGGCGGACCTTTGCGAAGCCCTTCAATTCCCGCTCAGGGCGAGTGGCTTTCGCTGACGGATCGGAGACGTAGAGCTGGGCTACCTCGGCGCCTTTCACGCTGCCGGTGTTGGTGACATCGAAGGTAACTGTGACGGGCGAGCCGGATTGGGCGGTTGCGGGCGCTTGCAGGTTGGCGAAGGTGAAGGTGGTGTAGCTCAATCCGAATCCGAATGGATAGAGCGGGTGCTTGCCGGTGGTGGTCCAGTAGCGGTAGCCGACCATGAGCTTGTCGTCGTACTTCACGTGCGGAATATCGTAGTCGACTTTCTTGCCATCGGTCTCGGTCACGTGGAGCTTGGTATCTGCGCCCTTGATGGGGTAATAAAAGTTGTAAGAAGGGCTCTCTTCCCAACTGTTGTCGAAGCTGACGGGGAGTTTGCCTTCAGGGTTGTGCGTGCCAAAGAGGATTGCGGCGATGGCGGTACCGCCCTCTTGGCCAGGGTAGTAAACGTGCAGCAGCGCGGGCACCTGCGCCAGCCAACTGTGCGTTTCCATGCCGCCGCCGCCGGTGAGGGTAACAATGGTGTGCGGATTGGCCTGCGCCACGGCCTGGATGAGCGCGCTCTGGCCCCAGGGCAGGTCGAAGGTGCGGTCGCCTCCTTCGCTCTCGGTGGAGGGGTTGAAGCCGACGGCTACCACAACAACGTCCGCGATGGAGGCGAACTTCTTGGCTTCATCCGAGACCAGGCCGGGCTCGTAAGCAATGCCAAGGGCGAAGCGGTTGCCGGCGAATGCGGGCCGATAGTCGGCCACTACGCTCACAGTTTGGCCGGCAGTGAGATCGATGGTCCATGAATGCGGGGCCTGGCCTTCAACGTGCGGGGGCGCTAGCAGCGCTTTGCCATCGATGCGAATGGTGTACTCGTCGCCGCCCGAGGCGCCTGCCAGCACCAGGTATTTGCCGGCACTTTCCGCCTTGATTGACGATGTATAGCGAATGCTGCGCGGAGTTTTGTCGGCTGGTCCCCACCACTCGTCTTTGTAATTGTTGATTGCGCCTTCGCTGCTGGTTTCCGGCGTGCCTGTGAAGTCCTTGCTGGGATAAGTGGCCACTTTGACGCCGCCCACCCAATGGGTGTGCCAGAAGACATCGTTCATCTCCGGCAGGCCGCGGGCGTAGAGGATCTTGACGTTGGGCCCGGCGAGGTTGGCGATGCCGGTGACCATGGGAACGGGATCGAAGGCCTGCGCCTCAGACGAGCCGCCGCCGCCGGGAACTGCCGGCCAGGCGTTTGGGCCAATGATGGCGATGGTCTTGATCTTGGTGGCGTCGAGCGGGAGCAGATGGCCTTCATTCTTGAGCAGGGTGATGCTTTCGAGAGCGCCCTGCATGGCGACGGCGCGATCGGCAACGGAGTAGGTGGAATCGCCCGGATCGAATTGCGGGCGGTCCAGGAAGCCATAGCGCAGCTCTGTGCGGAAGATGCGCAGGAGCTTGTCGTCGATGGTGGACTCTTTGATGGAGCCGGCTTTGATGGCGGCCATCAGAGCTTTGGGATTCATGAAGCGGGGACCAGGCATTTCCAGGTCGAGGCCGTTGTTGGCTGCGCCCACGGTGTCATAGGTCGCGTCCCAGTCGGACATGAGAATGCCTTGGAAACCCCATTCGCCCTTAAGCACCTTGAGATTGAGGAACTCATTTTGCGTGGCGTGGACGCCGTTGATCAGGTTGTAGGAGTTCATCACGGCGTCGACGTGGCCCTTGGTGACGGCAGCTTCGAAGGCGGGCAGGTAGATTTCGCGCATGGTGCGCTCGTCGGCTTCGGAGTCGACGTTATGGCGGTTGTACTCCTGATTATTGAGGGCATAGTGCTTCACGGTGGCGATGACGCCCTGCGACTGGACACCCTGAATCCAGGGAACGACGATGGTGGCGTTCAGATAGGGGTCTTCCGACAGGTATTCGAAGTTGCGGCCGGCTATGGGCGAGCGGGCAATGTTGACGCCGGGGCCGAGCAGGAAATTGACGCTGCGGGCGCGTGCGTCCTTGCCAAGCGATTCGCCAAGTTTGCGGGCGAATTCCGTGTCCCAGGTAGCCGCCAGCGCGACGCCGCCGGCATAGGAGGTGGTGGGTCCCCAGGTGCGGACGCCGACGGATGCGTCAGACATCTTGAAGCGCGGCAGGTCGATGGCAGACGCGGCATGTGTATACATGTCGTCGACGCCGCCCACCAGCTCGAGCTTTTGTTCCAGCGTGAGCTTGGCGATCCAGGCATGGGCTTTGGCGTCGATTTCGGGAGAGTCGGGCGCGGGCGCTTGGGCGCGGGCTACGATGGATGAGGCCAGGGCAAACGCCAACAAAGCAGGCAAGAGGCCTGCGCAACGGAGAGGCGAAATCGATTGGGCATTGATGTTTTGTAGAGTTTTCATGACGCGAAGAAGGCTAACGCATTTGGCCCGCCAATGTATAGCTCGCAGGCGCTCTTTTGAAACCCAGGGTTCGCTTTGCAAGTCGAAGTGAGTGCGTTTGAGTTGGTTTGCGGACGGTTGTGTGACACGAGTCACTGAGCGGGGTGCATCGTGTCACTGCCTGCCTTCGCGCTCGGAGCGCAGACTCCTAATCCAATAGGCAAGAAGTGAAAGGGCGCGGGTTGAGCGTCAAGGAGGCCATCATGAGCTTTGCAAGCGGCATGAAAACCATTGTGGTTGCCACGGATCTGAAAGGCCAGTCAGAGGCGGCGCTGGAATATGCGCGCAAGCTGGCGGCAGGGTACGGGGCTCGCGTTGTGCTGGCGCACGGAATTGATCCGGTGGACTACGCCGCGGTGGATGCGGTTCCGGGCCGGTTGCTGCGCGAACTGACGGACGAGGCGCGCGCCGTCTTGAATGAGCTTGCCAACGATCTGCTGCTTGAAGGCATCCTCAGCCACTCGGAGTTTCGCCAGGGGGCGGTGGCGCAAATGCTGTTGGATGTGGCCCGCCAATACCAGGCAGGCCTTATCGTGATCGGAACCAAGGGGCGCGAGGGAGCCGGGCCGGTGATTGTGGGGTCCATTGCCGAGCAACTGGTGCGGCTGGCGCCGTGTCCGGTGCTGGCGGTGGCGGCGGACTGGAATGCGGGCGACTTTCGGCCCACGCCGGGCGGCCCGATTCTTCTGGCCATGGAGCGCAATGAAGCGACGCAGGCTGCAGTGTCCACTGCCCACTCGCTGGCGGAGACGTTTCATCGCCCGCTGATTGTCTTGCATGCGCGCGGGCCGGCCGAGGCATCGGCGTTTCTGAACCCGACAGCGACGACGCTGGAGCAGTTCGGCGTAGAGCCCAGCGGGCGGATCCCGCTGCGCTGCATTGTGAAGGACGGCAATCCCGGCGATGCGACTGTGGAAGCGATTGCGCAGTTTCATCCCAGCATGCTGGTCGTGGGCGTCAAGCGGACCAGCGAAACGCCGGGACCGCATGGAACTGCGTTTGCCCTTCTCTCACGGTCGCGCGTGCCTGTGCTGTGCGTTCCTCCGGAGCCGGTGGCGGCCAGCCCGGCCGATGTGGCTCTTGCAGCGGCATGGGCAAAGTAGCGCGGACAAAGGAAGAAGGCAAGCATGCAACCTGATGCTAGTTCCGGACGTATGGCTGCGGTTCGGGCTCATCCGCTGGCGGAGTTGTTGCAGTGCCCGCCGGGAACCGGGGATTTGTTGAATGGCGCCGCCGTGTGCTTCGATGTGGATGCGGGGGAGACTGTTTTTCGCCAGTCAGAGGATTGCCGGGGGCTTTACCTGCTGGTTTCCGGGCAGTTTCTGCGCCGGACAGAGCGGCTTGAGACCCGCCTGACGCTGGGGTTTGCGCGCTCCGGGGACCTGGTAGAGTTGGCCGCCGTTCTCGGGGATGGCCGCCACACGTATACGCTGAGCGCACAAATCGATGGCTCGGTTCTGCTGCTTCCCATCGGAGCTTTGAATCAGGCCTTTGCGTCCTATCCTCCCTTGCGGATGAAGTTGCTGGAGGAGCTGGCACGCGAGGTCTCTCGCGGCTACGACGCAAGCTGCCAGGACCGGATGCCCAACGCTCGACGCAGGAGCACCGGGGTCCCGGCGCCATGAATTCCGGCACCCTGATCCTCACAGGACGGGAAGGGGTTTGACGCGGAATCGCTTGAGTTGATTTGGCCCAGACAGGATACGCTATACTTCGGGTAGGCGTTCGGCAAAGCTATGGCATCGTTTCACCCTCATCACCCCCCGGAAGACTGCATCAACTGCGAGCATCGCCATCTGCGGATGTTCTGCAACCTCACGCCTGAGGCGCTGCGGGATTATGACGGCATCGGGATCATGATGAGCCATACACGCGGCGCCAAACTATTCAACGAAGGCGATGCGGCGCGCAATGTATTTGTCATCTGTTATGGCCAGGTCAAGATATCTTCGACATCCCGCGATGGCAAGACCATGATTCTGAAAATCGCCGGTCCCGGCGACGTGATGGGCCTGAGCGCGGTGCTGGCCAACGTTCCGCACGAAGTGACGGCGGAAGCCATTGAGCCCTGCCAGGTGAAGACGGTGCGCAAGCAGGAGTTCGTTGACTTCCTCGGCCGCCACGGCATTGCCAGCATGCATGCGGCGCAATCTCTCTCCGGCGAATACCTGACGGTGTTCCACGACGCCAAGCGGCTGGCGCTGTCCGGCTCGGCTGCGGGGCGGCTGGCGCGCCTGCTGCTCGATTGGGGAAAGTCATCCGCCAACGGCAAGCCGGAGATCAAGTTCACCATGGCGCTGACGCACGAGGAGATCGCCAACATGGCCGGTACCTCGCGCGAGACCGTGACGCGGTTGTTGAACCAGTTTCGCCGCGACCAATGGATCACCATCAAGGGCGCCAGCCTGACGATTGTGAAGCCGGATCAACTGGAACGGCTGACGGCATAATCTGCGTCCTAGATTCAATCGATAACAACTCGTTTCAAGAATGGGCCAGAGGACTGCGTCGAATGTTTCGCAGGGGCTAATGCTCATGGCCGTTTTTCCGCGTTTGCGGCAAAAATAACGCAATGCCGTTTCAAATCGTTGACTTGTTCAGAGACCGCAGACGCGGCGCGCCGCAAATGTTTTTTGGCTGCGTCGAAACTCGGTGCAGGCCGAGTGTTTTCAGGGATGTAAAAGCTGCGGTAAAGGTGTTAGGCTGGCGGCAAGACAAATGACATTCGAGGACGGCGCGGAGGGGGGCTTTGCAGCCAGCCAAGGGAGAGATCACTTTACTTCTGGGAAAGTGGAAAGACGGCGAAGCGGCGGCTTTTGAAGAACTGATGCCGCTTGTCTACCCTCACCTTCGCCAGGTGGCCGCGGCCTATGTGCGCCGCGAGCGGAATCCCGATGCTATACAGGGAACTGCGCTGGTGCATGAGCTTTACCTGCGCCTGCTGAATCAGAAAAAGGCCAACTGGGAGGATCGGCGTCACTTCTACACTTTTGCGGCCAAGGTTATGCGCATGATCCTCATCGACCATGCGCGTGAGTCCCAGACGCAGATGCGCGGCGGTGGAAGAGAACGCGTGCCCCTCAGCGACGACCTTGCCTGGGTGAACATCGACAGCCCGGAGATGCTGGACCTGAACCGAGCGCTGGATGAGTTGAGCGCACTGGATGCGGAAAAGGTTCAACTGGTGGAACTGCGCTACTTTCTCGGTTGCACGGCCGAGGAGACGGCGTCCCTGATGCAGGTGTCGAAAGCCACCGTTGACCGCGAGCTGAAATTCATCAAAAGCTGGCTTTACCGGCGCATCAGGCCGGGCGTTGCCGCGGATGCGATTGGACCGTGATTCAGTTTGGTCCTGATTCCCGCAGTCTGCATTGAGAGTTCGAAGCCACGGACGGGGTCAACGCTCGCATGGACGAGACAACGCAAACCTTTCTTCGCATGGAAGTGATCTTCCACGAGGCGCTCGCGGTTCCCGATGCAGCGCGGCCGGAGTTGATTTCGGTCCGATGCAAAGGGGACCAGGCGATGGCTGCCGAAGTGTATGCACTGCTGGAAGCGTACCAGGCAGAGGAAATCGAAACGGCGTCGCGGCGAAAGAGTTCAGGAGACGGGCGCGAGAGCAGAACCGAATCCAAGCGCATTGGCCCCTATCTGCTGGATAGTCTTGTGGGCCGCGGCGGCATGGGCGCGGTGTACCTGGCGCATCGCGTCGACGGGCAATTCGAGCAGAAAGTCGCCATCAAGCTGATCGACCTACCGCTGGCGACCGACCTTTTCCGCGAGCGGTTTCGCCAGGAGCGGCAGATTCTGGCCGGCCTGCAGCATCCTTTCATTGCGCGGCTGCTGGATGGCGGCGTTACACAGGACGGCGATCTTTACCTGGCCATGGAATATGTGGATGGCGTGCCCATCCATCGCTTCTGCGAAGAAGAGAGACTGTCACAAGATCAACGGCTGGCGCTTTTTATTCAGGTTTGCGAGGCAGTGCAGTTTGCTCACCAGAACCTGGTCGTGCACCGCGACTTGAAGCCGGACAACATTTTCGTGGCCGAGGACGGGACTCCTCGCCTGCTGGACTTTGGCACTGCCAAGCTGTTATCTCCCTCTTTGGCGAATCCGGGCAGTGAAATGACGCGCGAGGGATTCCAATCTTTCACTCCGCAGTATGCGAGCCCGGAACAGGTGCTGGGCAATCCCATCACCACCGCATCCGACACCTACTCGCTCGGCGTTTTGCTGTTTCTGCTGCTTACCGGCGCGCTGCCCTACGAGCTAAAGGAACTGACGATGGCGGAGTTGCTGCGGGTGGTTTGCGAGGAGCCTCCGCGCAGGCCTGGACATGCGGCCGGAACCAACAAGAAGCTCGACTCCGACCTTGAAGCGATTTTGCAAAAGTCGCTGCGCAAAGAACCGCTGGAGCGTTATCTCACTGCCGAGCAGTTGGCTGCGGACGTTCGCGCTTATCTTGACGGGAAGCCGGTTGCCGCGCGGCATGGAACACTGCGTTATCGAACCGCAAAATTCATCCGGCGTCATAGATTTGGCCTGGCAGGCGCGGTGTTGCTGGCTGCTACGCTAATTGCTGGCGTTGCAGGCGTTCTGTGGCAGGCCAAAGTGGCCGATGCGGAGCGGCGCAAAGCTGAAGCGCGCTCCGCGGACCTGCGCCAGTTGAGCAGCAGCCTTCTGTCAGAGCTGGACGAAGCCATCAAGCAGCTTCCTGGTTCCACAGGCGCGCAAAAGCTGCTGGTCACGCGCGTGCTTGAGCACCTCGATCGGATGGCGAAGGATGCGCAGGGCGACCGTTTGACCGAGCTCGACCTGGTGGATGCCTATACGCGGCTGGGAGACATTCAGGGCAACGGGTACGAGCAGGATTTGGGCGACCCCGCTGGAGCGCTCGTCAGTCTGGGCAAAGCCCTTGCAATCGCCCAGTCCGTCGTGAGTTCCTACCCCAACGATCCTGAGGCCTTGCAGGCGCTGGCCAACGTGCAAGAGTCCCGCAGCGAGGTTCTGTTCTGGAGTGGAACGGCAAAGCAGCAGGAAGCTCTGGCCTCCATCCAGGATGCGCAGCGCACATTTGACACGTTGGTTCTCACTAAAGGTGCAACCGCCGCCCAGGTCTTTGCAGCGGCCACGGCGTATGGCACGCTCGGAGACGAATTCGGACTGAATGGGAAAGTTGGCCTGGCGGACCTGAACGCAGCCCTGGCCGCTTACCGAAGGTGCATCGATCTCGACAATCGAGTGCTCGAATTGGATCCTAATTTTGTGCGAGCACGGCGAGGGCTGGGCATCAGCCAAATGAAGATCGGGAATGTGGAACTGGAGACCGATCCGGCTCAGGCGCTCAAGGACTTTCAACTTTCCTTGAAATTCTATGATGCCCTCAATGAAGTCGACCAGAAAAGTCTAATTACATTGCGCATGCGAGCGATCTCGGTGCGCAAAGAAGCAATGGCTCTGGAGGGATTGGGGCAGCATGCGCAGGCGGCGCCTCTTTTCGATCAGGCTCTTCAGATTGACCACCAGATTTTTGCCGCAGACCCGAAGGATCTTCGCGCATTGACCGATGTGGACAGGGTTTTGGAAGACGCGTCAGTCAGCTACGAGGATGCGGCCGACCCTGCATTGAATGCGTCCGCAGCGGACCGGCGGCAGAATTTGCTCGCGGCGGAACATCTGCTGGAACAATCAGCGGACACGCTTGAACAGATGCGGAAGCAGGACCCATCGAACACGGATTGGAAGGCGCTGCAGGCCAGCGGACAGGTTCGCATCGGTACGATCCAGAATATCCTCCACGCAGCGGGTGACTCGGAGGTTCGATCGAGGAGTTCCCTGGCAACCCTGAAAGAACTCGCGAACGACGAACAAGCGTCTCCGACGGTTCTCGACATCGCGCTTCGGACGATTCTCCGCGTGGAACCTGAATCTCTTAGAGACCCGCCACTGGCGGCGGCATGGGCGGAGCGCGGCGTCGCGCTGAGCCATCGGAAAACGCCTTCATGGCTGCTTTCGCTGACACAGGCGTATCGCGCCTCCGGCCAGATCGAGAAAAGCCGTGCAACAGCAAATGAGGCGCTGGCGCTGCTGCCTCCCATGCAGCCGGGAAGCGTGAAGCCCACCATTCGCAAGCTCCTCGAGATGCAGGCACAGCCGGGGAAATGAGACGATCCCATCCGGCGAGGTAATCTGCTCAAGCTAGTCAGCCGAAGTGATGTCGAGATAGAAACCATTCAGTGTACAGATTTGGGTCACACTGCCTGCTCAACGTGGAATCGCAATGAGATGTTTCCAATGACCGCGAGCACGTCCTTCCGGCGGCCATGCTTCAAGCAATCCGAGAAATACCCGATAAGTTGAGAGGAAATTCAGAGTTGCGGGGAGTGTGCCGCGGGAGCGCGAGCCATGTGGGCACAATTGGATGCACAATGCGTGATCAGGGCCAACGCGCAGATGTGGGAGCAAATGCTGGCCATGACGCTGGAGCCCATGTCTTCCCCAGGTGAGTTCCGTTCCGGTTCCGGGTACATGATTGGCAGCGTCGACCTGACGGGTGTCTGGAAGGGCAGGATCGAGATCCGGATGACCGGCGCGCTGGCCTATGAGGCCACGGCAGCCATGATGATGCAGACTTTGAATACGGTATGCGAGGCGGACGCCCTGGATGCGATCAAGGAGATTGCCAACATGATTGCCGGCACCATCAAGTCGTCTCTGCCGCGGCCATGCTCAATGACTGTCCCGGATTCGGGTGTGGAACCGGATGGATTCTCTGTTCCCGGCCCGGCGGACGACTCGCTGATGGTGGCTTTCCGCCATGCATCGGGAGAGTTGTTGGTGCGCGTGTGGGAGCATGAATGCGCTGTAGACGCAGCAGCTTAAAGGCGGATTTCACGCCGGTCGACGTCCAGGCGGACAAGGATTTTAACGCCCGGGCCGCTGCACTACTGTTCAATATGTCGCAAAACTTTGCGTTTCTTCATTGATTCCTTATTTCATCTCTTCTTAAATATTGGACATGGCAGTCTATCCGCAAAAACTCCATCCTTGTAGACACACCAAGAAAAAATAAACACCTGTGCGTAAGTGAGCGCCCGCTCGTTTGCAATCCCTTTGCCTTTTCAATGGGCGCATGACACTACAAACCTACCTGCAAAACCTTTTGGAGGAAATACGCAATGCATCGAATGAGTCGAAGTGTATTCACAGCCTTGTTGTTGGCACTTGCGATGGTGGTGGTAATCCCGATTTCAGGGTTGGCGCAGACGTTTCGTGGCGGCATCAGCGGTACGGTTACGGATCAGTCCGGCGCCGTGGTGCCTGGGGCGCAGGTGACAGCCGTGGAAACGGCTACCAATACGACGTACAAGACGGTGAGTTCAAGCGCCGGGGAGTTTGCGTTTTCGAATGTGCCGCTGGGCAGCTACAACGTCTCCGTGACCGCGAACGGGTTCAAGGGCGAAAAAGTGGACAAGGTTCCCGTCACGGCAGGCGGAATCTACACGCTTCCCATCAAGCTGGCGGTGGCCTCCGCCGGTGAAACAATCGAGGTAACGGCTGATTCGCTCAGCCTGGACACGATTACCGATACGCAGTCGACAGCGCTCCCTGAGCAGGTGGTGCAGAATCTGCCCAACAGCGGGCGCGACTTTACGCAGATGCTGGCACAAACGCCGGGATTCGCGGGACTCTCGACCGGCGGCGGCGCGGGCGTGGCCAGCGTCAACGGCACCCGGTCAAACTCAGTGAACTGGCAGATTGAGGGCACCGACAACAACGATCTTTGGTGGAACATTCCCGCCGTCAACCAGGGTGGTGTTTCCTCCATCGCCGGCGTCATTCTCCCCGTGGATGCGATCGAGAATTTTTCGTTCGTCACCGCCGGCACCACCGAGCTTGGCCGCAACTCCGGCGGCACCGCCAACCTGACCATCAAGTCCGGCACCAACAGCCTACACGGGTCGGCGTACTACTACAACCACAACGAGTTTTTCCAGCACTCCAACCCGTTCAGCGGGGTCACAACGGAGACGCGGAACCAACACTACGGTTTTTCAGTTGGCGGTCCCATCTGGAAAGACAAGACATTCTTCTTCATCGGCGGTGAACACGAGGGATTCCTGATTGGCGCCGAGAATCAGGCGACGGAACCCTCAGCGGCTTACCAGACGCTGGCATATGCGGTGCTTGACGCTTACGGGGTTCCACACAACACGGTGGCGGCGGCATTGTTGAATGGCAATGGCACGCTGCCCGGCCTGTGGCCCGCTGCTGCCTTGACTGGACCGGCGAGCGCCGATAACTACCAGGCAACCGGCAACCTGACGGGGCACAGCTTCAACGGCATCATCAAGCTGGATGAACAACTGACCGACAAGGACCATATTGCCTTTAGCTGGTTCGTTGGACAAGGAACGCAGACCGCGCCTGTGTCTTCCGATTTGACGCCTTATTTTGAGAATGCCCCAATCCATGTAGACAACTTCTCCCTGGTCTATAATCGGGTGCTGACCAACACCATCACCAATCAGCTTTCCGCAGGCGTCAGCTACTTCAACCAGGTGTTCAGCGATGCCGATATCGACTTTGATCCAGTCGGCCTGGGGCTGAATACCGGTGTCACTGACCCGGCGCTCGCGGGGTCTCCGCACCTTTGCATCGACCCCGACGGCTGCAGCAGCACGCTTACGGCGGGGGCCGGCGCAGGCTTCGATCCCATCGGCGTGACGGCGCCTTCAGGGCGCAACGACATTACGGGCCACCTCGACGAAACCCTGGCCTGGACCAAGGGCGCTCACCAGTTCAAGTTCGGCGGCGAATTCCGCCAGGCGCAGGTGGACGATTTCTATCAGACGGGCCAGCGTGGCACTATCGTTTTTGACGGTTCTCAAGGCCCATGGGCGCCTTTCTTTTCACCCGGTGCGACGGCATCCGCTGCATGCGCGGCCCTGGCAACAAATCCAAGCCCCAGTTCTGAGACGCTGGCCACACTTTCAACCGACCACGACGTGGACTACCTTGCAGATTTTCTTGCCGGCTGCTTCAACCCCGCGGCTTCCTCCTCAGTTCTAGGCGACCCGAAGCGCCAGGTATTTGTGAACACGTGGTCGCTGTTTGGCCAGGATGCCTGGCAGGTCACAAAGACCCTCAGCTTCAACTACGGCGCCCGGTACGACTATGAAGGCCCGGTGCATTCGGCGCTCCCGAATCTCTCCGTCTTTGATCCCAGCCTTGCTAACGGCCTTGCCGTTGCAGGACAGGATGTGCCGGACATTTACGGGCAATTCTGGGGCGCCTTCAGTCCTCGCATCGGATTCTCCTACGAGCTTCAATCCAAAACCGTTCTGCGCGGCGGCTTCGGGATCTACAACGACTCCATTTATATGAAGTCCGTTTTGCAAAACGGCGATCTTTCAAACATCTCCGTTTTCGGGCCCGGATTGAACCCGGCAGGATCGGAAAAAGTTGCCAATGCGGGCGGCCTGAACACGGTGATCGAACCCGGAACACCCATTTATCCGACTCTCGCTGTGGCGCTGGCCGGCGCTGGCGTGGTCAAGATCTCTACCTTCGACCAGAGCTTCCGTCCTGCTTATCTGGAGTCGTGGGACCTGAATATCCAGCATAGCTTTACGCCCTCAGTGATCTGGCAGCTGGGCTACGTCGGTGACAAGGGCACGCATCTGCTGGGTATGTTCGATATCAACCCGGCCGGGGTCGGAAGCGCCAGTCTGCCGGACCCTAACATCAACCGTCCTTATTACGCCCCCATTGGCAGCAGTATCCCCGGAAAATTCCCGTTCTCGACGATCGACGAGGCGCGGAGCAACCTGGGGTCAATTTACAACTCGCTGCAGACAACGCTGCGGGTGCAGAACTGGCACAGTCTCTCATCACAATTGGCCTACACGTGGGGCCACGCACTCGACTATGAAACAGGATTGCTGCCTTACGTTCCCCAGGATCCAAGCAACGAGAGGGCAGAATACGGCAACTCGGACTTTGACGTTCGCAACACCCTGACCGGCTATCTGGATTACACCATTCCGAAGTTTGCCGGGCCGGAGCGCCTGAGCAAGGGTTGGGAAGTTAATTCCGGATTCTCGTTCCACGGGGGCACTCCGTTTACAGTGCTGTCGGCAAACAACCCCAGCGGCAACCAGGAATACAACGACCGCGCGGTCCAGGTGATTGCCGATCCCTTTGCCGGGGTATCGCACGCAATTACCAACGGCGTAGTGCAGTGGTTCAACCCCAATGCCTTTGTGGACGCGCCGGCAGACACGTACTCGCCCACCCGCCGCGGACAGAACTACAACCCTGGCTACAACGCTGTGGACGTTTCGCTACTGAAGACAACGCGCATCACCGAACGGGTCAGCGCACAGTTCAAAGCGGATGTGTTCAATCTCTTCAATCACACCAACCTTGCGCCGGTGGGCTTCCCGCAGGCTAGCGAAGGCGGCGTGATCGGCTCGACACTGGGACCGTATCTCGGCAATCCTGGATTCGGTCCGGGCGAGCCGCTGAACGCCGAGTTTGCGTTGAAGATTCTGTTCTAAGGACGGGCGGCGGATGACAGTCAAGAAACCCGGATGCAACCGCCGTTCGCAATGAACAATTCGACCAAATGAAGACCCCCGCTGCGACAGGCGGGGGCTCTTCTTGAGTGGAACAGTTTATGAATTGGCACCGCTACCGCAGTGGCTGAACCGGCAAGAGACACTGGGTTTGTCTAATTGATCTTTCTAAGCCAAAGATTTCGAAACGACACTTTGCAGGGTACGCCTTCAATCTGCAAGCCAAAGAGCCCCGAGACGTTGTTGGACGAAGCTGGATCGTCGTCTACCAGCACGGCCATCAACTGGCCGTTCAGGATGTGCAGGATGACGTTGCCGCGCGCGATGATGGTGTACTGATTCCATTCGCCGTCCTTGACCAAGGCGCCCAGTTTGCCGCGATCGCCGATGACACCGACCAGCTGCGATGGCTTGCCGGAGAGCGACTCAACCACCTGGCCGCGCCAAGCCACAATGCCCAGCGAGGTGTTCTGCGAGTAGAGCTGGCCGCTATAGTCTTTTGCCTTCTCGTCGACCGGTGACCAGAAATCGGCCTGAGGGCCAATCATTGACCAACGCGGATCGCGGCCTTCGTTGGCTTTTCCGGGCGGCTGGCCGGGCTGCGTGCCAACACTGCTGCGGTACTGGATGCCGCTGCCCCCGCCCTTTTCTACCTTGATTTCGAGCTTCAGATCGAAGTCTTTTGCCGTGACTCCGCGGTAGACGAGATTGGTGTTGGGAAAAGCCCAGGGCGGATACTTTTCCTTGAGTGTTTCACCCACAATCGCTCCGTCTTCCACGCGCCATAGGCCGGGTTGGCCATCCCAGCCGGTGAGGGTCTTGCCATCGAACAGCGATGTGTAGCCCTGATGGTCGGCGAAGTCGATTGGCGCCTGTTGCGCTTGTGCTTTCGAAACCGGCGAGGAGTTCAGCGCCACGGCCAGGAATGCCACGGCCATCGCATCAAGGCCGCGCCGTCTTAAGAACTGCTGGTTCATGCCAGGAACTCCCGCTCGACGGGCTTCCGCATTTCTTAGGACAGATGCGGGAACGGATGCTCGGCGAGCCTGCCGGGAAGTTTTTGGGGAACCAGTCCGGCAGTGTTCGTTGCCATGACTTCCTTGAAGGCTTTGCGGAAGGCGAGCATCTCGTCGCGGGTGCCGACGGTAATGCGCACTTGCGTAGGCCACGCTGGCCAGATGCGGCCGATGTAGATGTCTTTGGACGCCATGGCGGCCATCACTTCCTTGCCGGGGCGGCCGGTTTCGAGCATGAAGCAATTGCTCTCTGACGGCGTGGTCGCATGGCCTTCGCTCTTCAGCCACGCGAGTGTCTCAACGCGGGTGTCGCCGATGATCTTCTTGCGCGAAGCAACCAGGTCTGCTTGCAGCAGGCTGGTCTTGGCCGCTGCCAGGGCTGTGATGGGCAGCGCGTTGAAGCCGCCGTGCACCGAGATCTGCTTGAGCAGGTCGGGGCGGCCGATGGCGAAGCCCATGCGGATTCCAGCCATGCCATAGAGCTTGGAGAAGGTGCGCAACACGATGACGTCTTTGCCTTGCTTCACAAAATCGAGCGAACGCGGCGCATCGCAAAGATGAATGTAGGCTTCGTCGATGAGCAGGATGGTGCCCTTGGGCGCGTTGGCCACGGCGTACTCAATGTCGGAGCGCGGGGTGCATGTGCCGGTGGGATTGTTGGGGTTACAGATGTAGATTACGCCGGGCGTGGTCGAAGCGGCGAGCATAGCCTTGATGTCGTGCATGGCCTCGCCCTTGGGATCGGCCAGCGGTACCTTGATCACTTGCGCGCCGGCAATTTGGGCCGCCCATGTGGGCGCTTCATAGCCGGGGTCGGCAACGACAAGCGGCTTGCTCTTATCGGTGAAAGTGAGAACCGTGTAGTGGAGCGGCTCGCTGGAGCCGGCAAACGCCATGACCGATTCAGGATCGAGGCCCTCCATCTTGGCGAAGGTCTCTGTCAGGTCCTGCTCCATGTTCATCATGTAACGCCCGCCACGGGGAACGATGTCGATCATGGCTTGGCGTGCGGCATCGCAGGGGCCGAGGGGGTTTTCATTGGCGTCGATGTGAATGCCCTTGTTGGGATCGGAGAAGTGGGGACGCTGGGCTAGCGCGAGATGGGCTTCTGTGAGGATGGGCATGCCGGCTAGGGCGGAAGCGCCGGCGGCATAGCGGAAGAAACTGCGGCGGGAGAATCCGCTACAACGGATGGGGTCAACAACAGGCATGGTCATGGTCGGCAATGCTCCTTCGAAGCAGGATGGACGGAACAGGGATGGACTGAACGAAAAATGGCTGTAGGCGCGATCGCTCAGCTGTAGGACGAGTGTCGCAAGGATTGAGGCCGGGGAAAGAGGGTCCCATATCTCAAGGTATCGCCGAAACGCGGCGATGACAAGGGGGAAATGGTGCGCGATGTGCAAATCGCTGCGCAGGCAGGCTGGAGTCGGCCGCCGAGAAGATGGTGCATGCGATCTGAATTCTGCTACGATGCTTCTCAGCGAGAGGGACGCATCCGGTCCGCGGAAAGGGCTTAAAGCCCCCCTGATCCGATCCAACCCGCGCGCACCTTCTTTCGGCCCGAATTGCGGACAACGGGCGCTGAACTTGAAAGGAGGCTGCCATGCCCAACAACTCCCCAGAAGACGCGCGTCCGCTTCCCGAGCGGCCCAATCTGCGCCATCTGAAAGACGAGGCCAAAGCGCTCAAGAGAGCTGGCCAAGCTGCAACCCTGTCCGCGGCGCAATTCCAGATTGCACGGCAGTACGGGTTCTCCAGTTGGCCCAAACTCAAGGCGCATGTGGATTTGCTTGAAGCTGCGCAGCGCGAGACGGCGGAGCTGAAGCAGGCCATCGATACAAACGATCTCGAAGGTGTGAAGCATCTCATGCTTCGCAATCCGGAGCTGCATCGCGCTCCGCTTGGCTACGGGAAAAACGGCCCGCTGACGTGGGTTGCCGAGTGCAGAGTTCCATGGGAGCCGCCGACAGCCGTGCGCCTGGAGATGGCGCAATGGATGATCGATAACGGATCCGATATCCATCAGGGCGGCGATGGGCCCCTGATGCGTGCGGCGCTCAACGGATATCGCATTCCGATGATGGAGCTCTTGCTGCGCAACGGGGCGGATGTAAATGCGGAGTGGAATGGATATTTTCCGATCATCTTTGCGCCTTGCGAGTCCGTGCAACCGGCGGCGCTGAAGTGGCTGCTGGATCATGGCGCAAATCCGAATTGCGCCAAGGCGGGACGCAAATATCCGGACTCGGCCCTTGATTATGTGATCGGGACCTATTCGCGATCGGAGCGGCTGGGGACGTGCATCGACATCTTGCTGGAGGCCGGGTGTGCGTCGCGCCGAAATATGCCGCCGGTGATGGATCTGCTGCGGGGCCGCATCGATCTGCTTGCCAAGCGGCTCGATGAGGATCCATCGCTCGTCACGAAGAGATTTCCGGATCTGGACTTCGGATCAACTGCGGCGCGCCGGCTGACGCTGCGGGCCGGGACGCTGCTGCATGTGGCGGCGGAATTCGGCAACCTTGAGGCGGCCCAACTGCTTGTCGAGCGAGGCGCCGACGTCAACGCCAAAGCAGATATCGATGCAGCAGGCGTGGGCGGGCAGACACCGATCTTCCACGCCGCGACGCAATTCTACAATTGGGGAATGCCGGTTGTGGAGTTTCTAGTGCGCAAGGGCGCGGACCTTTGGCTGCGTGCCAAACTCCCCGGCCACTATGAGCGGCCGGATGAGTTTGTGGATTGCACGCCGCTGGGGTATGCGCGGCTTTTCCCTGGAGACGAGAGCCACGGGACGGAGAGCCGCGCGGTCGCATTCCTGAGCGCGGCGGGAGCGGTGGACTGATCGCGATTCGTTCACGGGTGAGACGCGAATCGCGAGATATGCGAACTGTGGTACACTTCGTCCGGAAAACGCTTTCTCCCAATTTGCCGCATACCAAATTGGCGGCTCTTGCAGCTTTCCAGCAGGCCGCGCCAACAGCCCGAGAATTCTTTGGACAGCGGTGGTTTGGCGCTTGACAAGTGCAACAGTAAAGCAATTTACTTAGGGGCGAACGTCCGCAGATTCCTATCCTGATTCCAAGGACGAATTCACCCCCCTTCAGGTGACTCGAATGCTCGGATTGATCCCATCCGCCCTTGCCGCTGCCGGTTCGCAATCCGCAACCGCGGCGGTTCTTGCCTTGAGTGCCCCTTCACTGGCGCACCTGAGCCCGCTCGACATCGCAGTAATCGCTATCTATTTCGTGATGGTGATCTGGATCGGCTTCTACCTCAAAGGCCAGGCAAACACCAGCGAAGAGTTCTTCATGGCCGGGCGCGAAATGACCGCGTGGATTGCCGGCTTGAGCTTCGTCTCCGCCAACCTCGGCTCGCTCGAACTCATGGGGTGGGCCGGCTCCTCTTACGAGTACGGCATCCTCGCCGCCCACTGGTACTGGATCGGCGCAATCCCCGCCATGCTCTTTCTTGGCATGGTCATGATGCCCTTCTACTATGTCTGCAAGACCCACTCCGTCCCCGGATACCTCAAGCTCCGCTACGGCCAGGGTTCCAGCTTCGTGGCTGCCGTCTCCTTCGCTTTCATGACCGTCCTCATGAGCGGCGTGAATATGTTCGCGATGGCCGAAGTGATGAAGATCGTTCTCGGCTGGAATCTGAGCTTTTCTATCATTGTGAGTTCGCTCGCCGTGGCCGCTTATGTAGCGCTTGGCGGACTGCGCTCGGCCATCTTCAATGAAGTTCTCCAGTTCGTCCTCATCTGGGGTGGCGCACTCCTTGTGCCCATCCTCGGGCTCATCCAAACAGGCGGCTGGGACGGCTTCAAGGCGCGCCTGGCCCAAAACATCGCCACCGGCGCGACCGCTCCCGGCGACTACACCCACATGTGGCGCAGCATGGGACATTTCGCCGATAATCCCATGGGCATTCATTGGACGGGCATCGTCTTCGGCCTCGGCTTCGCCATCAGTTTCGGCTATTGGACCACCGACTTCCTCGTTGTTCAGCGCGTCCTCGCCGCCAACTCCCTGCGTTCGGCTCGTCTGGCGCCGGTCATCGGCTCCTTCTTCAAAATGGCCGTGCCGTTCATCGTTATCCTTCCTGGCCTCCTCGGCCTGGTAGTTCTCACCAACGGTGACGGCAGCCTGATGCATCTGGTTGGCGAAAACGTCGTCAAAGCGAACCCAGGCACAGGCCTGCACAGCTATAACGAAGTGCTTCCGTTGATGATGGTCAAATATCTGGGACCAGGTTTGCTCGGCCTCGGCATCACCGCTCTCATCGCCGGATTTATGAGCGGCATGGCCGGCAACGTCAGCGCCTTCACTGCCATCTTCACCTACGACATCTACCAGCCGCATATCGTCAAGCATGCCCGCGACGAGCACTACGTTCTTGTCGGCCGCATCGTCACTGTCGTCGGCGTCGTCATCTCCATCGGCGCGGCCTATCTGGTAATGAACGCAGCAGGGATCATGGATTATGTGCAGGCCCTGTTCAGCTTCTTCATCTCTCCGTTGCTTGGCGTAGTGCTCCTCGGCATGTTCTGGAAGCGCGCCACCAAGGCGGGCGGCTTTTGGGGATTGCTCATCGGCACCCTCACCTCCATCGGACTCTGGGCCTGGGTCAAGGCCGACCCCTCCGCACTGCGCTTTGTCGCCATCTCGCCCGACGCCAAAGACATGGCCGAAGATATGTACCGTGCGCTCTGGTCGGTCATCACCTCGGTCGGCGTCAACGTCATTGTCAGCCTCTTCACCAAGCCCAAGCCGCTCTCTGAACTTGCCAGCGTGGTCTATGGTGTAACTCCGCTCCCCAAAGAAGAGCCTGTTCCGTTTTACAAAAGCGAATGGACCTGGACCGGCATTGCCATCGTCATCTTCCTGGCCCTCAACATTTACTTCTGGTAAGGAGAAACTATGCATTCGTCCGCTATTTCCATTTGGTTTTTCATCGGCGTCATGCTCACCGTTTACGGCGCGATGATTCTCGGCTACGGCCTCTACGAGCTGAATACTGGAACCATGGCTGTGGCGAACTACCACGCCTCAATTTGGTGGGGGGCTCTGCTGCTGCTCGTTGGACTTTTCTACGGCGTCCGATTTCGTCCCGGCCGCATCGAGTAACTCATGCCGAAAGATTCTGTAAGCGTTAACAAGGAGCAATTAGAAATATGACAGCGCAACGCACCATGACTTTTGGGATCGTCGTCGGCAACCGCGGCTTTTTCCCGGACCATTTGGCCAAGACGGGCCGTGAAGAAATCATTTCTGTGCTTGAAGCAGCCGGAGCCAAGGCTGTGGTGCTGGGTCCTGAGGATTCGAAGTACGGTGCGGTCGAGACCTACGCCGAGTCAAAGAAATGCGCGGATCTGTTCAAGAAGCACGCGGAAGACATTGACGGAATCATTATTACTTTGCCGAATTTCGGCGAAGAGCGGGGCATTGTGGATGCGATCCGGTTATTCGGCCTGAAGGTTCCGGTGCTGGTGCAGGCAACGCCCGATCGCTCCGATGCGATGACCATTGCCACGCGCCGTGACAGCTTCTGCGGCAAGATGAGCGCATGCAACAACCTGATGCAGTACGGCATTCCTTACTCGCTGACCACACTGCATACTGAGAGCCTGAGCTCGGCGGAGTTCAAAGCGGACCTTGAGTGGTTCTCGCAGGTTTGCCGTGTTGTAAAGGGGCTGAAGAATCTGCGCATCGGCGCCATTGGCGCGCGCCCTACGGCCTTTAACACGGTGCGCTACTCCGAGCGCATCTTCGAGACCAGCGGCATCACGATTGAGACGCTGGATTTGTCTGAGGTCTTCGGGCGCATCAATCGGCTGAAGGATAACGATGACGCGGCGCAAGCCAAGCTGGCGCAGATCAAGAACTACGTGACGACCTCTGGAATTCCGGATGCCGCGCTGCTGAAGATGGCCAAGCTGGGCGCGGTGCTGGATGGGTGGATGAAGCAGGCCAATGTGACCATCAGCGCCGTGCAGTGCTGGACTTCGTTTGAAGAATTCTTCGGTGTGGTGCCTTGCACAATCATGAGCATGATGAGCGACAACCTGATTCCTTCGGCTTGCGAGACTGACGTGCCTGGCACGTTGAGCATGTATATGCTGGCGCTGGCCTCGGGCACGCCGTCGGCGCTGCTGGACTGGAATAATAATTACGGCAGCAATCCCGATAAGTGCGTGTGCTTCCATTGCTCCAATCTTCCCAAGCATTTTTTCAAAGATGTGAAGATGGATTTCCAGGAGATTATTGCCGGTACAGTGGGAAAAGAGAATACGTTTGGCACTTGCGTGGGCCGCGTGAAGGCCGGCGCGATGTGTTATGCGCGCTATTCCACCGACGACCGCAACGGCGTGATTCGCGGCTACACGGGTCCGGGAAAGTTCACGGAAGATCCGCTGGAGACATTTGGCGGCGCAGGCGTTGCGGAGATTCCGCAACTGCAAAAGCTGCTGAGATTCATTTGCCGTGAGGGCTTCGAGCATCACGTCGCCGCTAACTTCAGCGATGTCTCGAAGGCCATTCACGAAGCCGCGCGCTACATGGGCTGGGAGAGCCACCATCATCCGGCGCTGGAAGAATAAAGGCAGGGACTGCAAGGACAGGGACTAGGGACTGAGGGACTAGGGACTAGAGGCCGAGGAGTCACCGCTTTGCGTGCGTTATCTAGTCCCTCAGTCCCTCAGTCCCTTAGTCCCTGTCCTCAAAGAGGACAACAATGAGCAAGAGAATCGGCAAGAGCCTGGTGGTGAATGGCGCTACTCTGGTGACGGAAGCCGCTTGGAATGCGGAGTTGGACGCCAAGCACGACAAGCTGGTGGGGTCGTTACGAGCTCACAAACTGGCTGGCGTGCTGATTCGCCGGAACGAGAATGTGGCTTGGCTGACAGGGGGTGCGGTAGAACTGCGCGTGCTCACGCCTTGCGAGACCGGTGTGGCTTCGCTGCTCGTCACCGCTGAAGGCAAGCGCTACTATTTCACTACCGAGAACGAAGCGCCGCGGCTGCACGACGAAGAGTTTGGCGCGTTGGACTTTGAGCCGGTGCTTTTTCCTTGGTCGGCCGACGACACGAATGCGGCGGCGGCTAAACTGGCTGGTGGACGGCTGGTGTCGGACAGTCCCGTTGGCGACCAGGCCCTCATCAACCTCATGGGCTTTCGCTCATCGCTTTGTGAGAGCGAAATTGCGCGCTATCGCTGGCTGGGTGCGGAGACCGCCGCAGCCACGGTGGAAGCGCTGCACGAGGTTGAGCCGGGCCTGAGCGAATATGACCTGGAAGCGATCACCGAGGGCGGATTGCTGCGCCGCGGAATCCTTCCTTCAGTCGCGCTCTACGCAGTGGATGATCGCATTTTCAAGTACAAGCATGCAGTGCCGCGCGGCAAGCGGCTGAAGCAGTATGGCATGTTGAATCTCTGTTCGCGCAAGTGGGGGCTGGCGATTTCCATCACGCGATTCATTCACTTTGGCCCGCTGCCGGAAGAGCTATCTGCGCGCTTCAACTCTGCTGCTCATGTGAACGCGGCGCTGCTCAACGCAACGCGTACCGGCGCTACGTCTGCCGAGCTATTCAAGGTGGCGCAGGCAGCCTATGCGGAGCAGGGATTTCCCGGCGAAGAGCGCTTTCATCACCAGGGCGGGCCAACAGGGTATGGCGAGCGCGAGTGGATTGCAACGCCGCAAGGAACAGAAGTCGTGGTCAACAACCAGGCCTTCGCGTGGAACCCGAGCATTCGCGGCGGCAAGACAGAGGACACGGTGATTCTGCACGATGGAGTGATCGAGAACCTGACATCGACTCCGGAGTTGCCGGTGCTCTCCGATGCCATCGTGGAAGGAAGTACTTATGCGGCGGCCGGGGTTCTGATTCGCTAGCTGGCTTCGCTTGGTTGCAGCGTCAGCCTTGCGGTCAACACCACCAGCGATGTCCACAGCGTGTCGGCTGCCAGCAGATGGGCTACCTGAATCCATAGTGGAGCGAGAAACACGACGTCGAGAACTCCAAGCGTATAGACAACTGCAAGCAGCAGCACGATCGCCGTGGAGAGTCTGCGATTATCCCAGTTCGCTCTGTTTCTGACTGCGTGCCGTAGAAGCCATATCAAGAAAAGGCCGGCGAGAATCGCGACGGTGGGATGCATCCAGCGCCAGCGGACCAGCCAGCCGCTGGTAGTGGAGAAATCCTGCGCCAGCGCCGAACCTAGCGAGGACGCGGGGAAGAGCGTGTCGCCCAGCGCGGCCAGCGACCCAGTGACTCCAACGATCATGACCACAAGCACGGCAACCACGGCTCCGAAGGGTGCAACCAGTCGAACGCTGCCGCGCAGATATCCCTTGCGGCGGCTGAGCAAGTGTGCGGTCAGCGTGAGGGCGGCCAGCAGAAGCAGTGTGTTGGTGAGGTGCAGCGAAAGGTAGGCGGGGCGAATCGGCGACTGGCTCTGCGCGGTGAGGCCGAGTTTGACCAGCAATGCTCCAAGGATCGCCTCAATCACCGTGAAAGCCACTGCAGCCACAGCTGCTGCGCGCGCCAGATGCCCGCGAATCGTGCCGGCAAACGTCCACGCCAGCAGCCCCAGCACCGCAAACAGCGAAAAGCCGCTCATGATGCGGTGCGTGAATTCAATGATGGTGTCCAAACGCGGATGGTGCTGAACGACGGTCCCGTTGCAGAGCGGCCAATGATCGCCGCAGCCTGCTCCTGCGCCCGTTGCACGCACCAGCGTTCCGCCCAGAAACACGATGATGAAGTAGACCAGCACACCCCAGGCAAAGCCACGCAAGGCAGACGATGGAAGGCGTTTGGAATCGATGGAGACGGCGGCGGCTGGCATGAAGAAAAACTCCGGATGGAACACACTAGTGTAGAACATGCGACTGGTCAGGGTTCGGTGCGATTGATGTGGGCGCAGACCGAAACGAAAAGCAGAAGCAGGTCCTTCGACTCCGCTGAAGTACGCTTCGCTTGATTGTATAAACCGAAAGGCTCCGATGGATTCCGGGGATTAGACTTTGGTTGTTTGGAGACCGTAGTCATCTCGGGAGCAAAGGAGCCTTA
>Ga0302324_100001049_pt1 | contig 68605 bp, 63 predicted proteins | sample Palsa_T0_1_FD_201949 | JGI IMG/M metagenome (GOLD analysis project Ga0302324, IMG submission 201949) | Peat permafrost microbial communities from Stordalen Mire near Abisko, Sweden - Palsa_T0_1 | ecosystem: Environmental > Terrestrial > Soil > Palsa > Peat permafrost | place: Sweden: Abisko...
AGGGAAAGATTTAGAAACTACTGTAGAGTACCTACCGCGTCTCCGCCCAGGTCGCCGCCACCGCGGACCGGCAAGACCGCCAAAATTGCGGGTGTTTTATCCCGGCACTGACACTTCCCCTTCGAGAAGGGGACTGAAACACGGTATATCTCCGCATTTCCTGTGCCTGGAGCCTCACAAGCCGCGCGCGCGCTCCCCTTCGAGAAGGGGACTGAAACCGCAAAAGGCTTGCGGCCCGCGCTGGAAACTCAGCGTGGCCGCGCGCGCGCTCCCCTTCGAGAAGGGGACTGAAAAATGAATGGTAAAGTGGTGGTGGAGTCCAGCCGATGAAACGCACGATTCAGCTACGGATCTTTCGCGGCGAACAAAAATATGTGGCTGAGTGCCTGCACCTGCCGGTTGTGACCGAGGCGACTACCCTCGACGAACTGGCGGCCAACATTCGCGAGGCGATTTCTTTTGCACCTCGAAGGCGAAGACTTGGCCGCAATGGGCTTGTCGGACGATCCGACCATACTGGTCACCATGGAGCTTCCGGCAGTCGCCTGATGCCCAAGCTGCGCACGCTGTCGGGCGGGGAACCGATCCGCACGTTTGCCCGTTTTGGATTCCAGCAGATCTCGTAGCGAGGCAGTCACGTGAAGTTACGCCGCGTCCTGGCGAACGGAGCGCGCCAGAATCTGACAGTCCCTTCGCACGACGAACTGGACAGGGGTACGCTGCACGCCATCTACCGTCAAGCGTCGCGCTACATTACGGAAGCCGACCTCCGGCCGCACTTCTATACGGATTAAGGCGAGCATAGGGAAGTCGCGGCAGCGTTTCGTTACTCATCCCGTAGCGCCGCCATCGGGTCCAGCCTCGACGCACGCCGCGCGGGCAGGAAGCTGGCGGCCGTCGCGATCGCGCCCAGCAGCATTGCCGCCGCCACCAGCGTCAACGGATCGTACGGTTTCAATCCGAAAAGCAGCGAGCGCGCCCCGCGTCCCGCAACCAGCGACAGCCCCGCGCCCGCCGCGATGCCGATCGCGAGCAAACGTCCGGCTTCCCGCATCACCATCGCGACCACTTGTCCCCGCTCCGCGCCCAGCGCCAGCCGAATGCCGATTTCGTTGCGCCGCCGCGCCACGATGAACGAGATGACGCCGTACAGTCCGGCCATCGCCAGCACGGCGGCGAGCACGCCGAAGGAGCCCGAAAGCATCGCCATCAGGCGCTCTGGCGTCAGTTGGTCGCGGATGTCTTTTTGAAAGTCGCTCAGCTCGACGATGACATCCGGATGCCGGGCGGCGAGCCGGCGTTTGATGGTGGCGGAGATCGCCGCGGGCGGAACATTCGAATGGATCATCAGGCCGGTCCACGGGGCGGGCCCGAGCTGTGAGGCAGGCTCGAAGGTCATCGGGGGAGTCTTGCCGCGCAGGTCGTTGTACTGGGTGTCCGGGATCACGCCGGCGATCTGGTAGAGCGTGGTGGGGTAGTCCCCTTCCTGCATCCCGCGGAACGTTTGCCCGATGGGGTTTGCGCCGCCCAGAAACCTGCGCACGAAGGTTTGGTTCACGATCGCGACTCGCGTCGACGCCGCGGTATCGTTTTCGTTGAATCCCCTGCCGCGGACTACGGGAATACCCATGGTGTCGAAATAGCCCGGACTCACCCAGGTAAATTTTGCATCGCCTTCGGCCGATCCGGCGCGCACGCCGTGCTCCCAACTGGCGCCCAGCAGCGGAGCGTTGGATGTGGTGGCGGCATTGAGCACGCCGGGGGTGGCGCGAATTTCGTCCAACAATTCGCGTTTGAACTCCAGCCAGCGCTGGGGCGGCAGATTGGACTGCCAGAATCCCAGGAAGCCGGTCGTGATGCCGCTTTCGCGCATGCCCGGATCGAACGTCATCAGGTTGCGGAAACTGCGCACGAACAGCAGCGCGCCCACCAGCAGCACCAGGGAAACGGAGACTTGCGTGACCACCATGGCGCGTTGCAGGGAGAAACGTTCGCGTCCGGCGGTCATGCCGCGTCCGCCGGCTTTCATGGCGGCGGCGGGCTGCGCCTGGGCGGCGCGCAGCGCGGGCAGGACGCCGAAGGCGCCGCAGGTCAGGATGGCCACGCCGGCGGCGAACAGAAGCACGCGCCAATCCATAGCGGTATTCAGATTGACGGACGAACCCTCGGTGGAAATCGCCCAGACCAGCACGCCTGCCAAAGAGTGCGCCAGCGCGATACCCAGCGCGGCGCCGGCCGCGGCCAGCAGCGCGCTTTCGGCAAGCAACTGGCGCACCAGGCGGGCGCGCGAGGCGCCCAAGGCCAGGCGCACGGCGAGCTCGCGTGCGCGGGTGCTGGCGCGCGCCAGCATCAGGTTGGCCAGGTTGGCGCACGCGATCAGCAGCACCAGGCCGGTGATCCCGAGCAGCAGCCACAGGGAGCTGTCGTAAGTCTCGCGGATCCCACTCACGCCTTGCGCGGCCGGGTAGACGCCCAGCCGGAAGTGCTTGTACGTCTCGGTGGAGCGAGGGTCGCGGCCGGGCGGAATGGTGGCTTCGAAGATGCCGAGACTGAGCGCCTGCATCTCCGCGGAGGCGCGCGGCAGCGTCCGGCCCGGCTTGAGGCGGCCCATCACGGACACCTCGAAAACGTCGCGCGACAATTCCTCTTTCGGCTGGCAAAATGGCAGGGCTATATCGAAGGTTTCTCCCACCGCCATGCCAAAGAACCGCGGCGGCGCGACGCCGACGATTTCCACCGGATCGTTATTCACCACTAACTTCATGCCGGGTCCCGGTTCGCGCCCGGCCAGGTGGCTTTGCCAATACGCGTAACTCACGACTGCGTGGGTGACCGGGCATGCGCCCTCATCCTCGGGCATAAGCAAGCGTCCGCGCCAAGGCTGGATTCCCAGCACGCGGAAGAAATCGCCCGTCACCCACAAGCCGCGGAAGCTGCGCATTTCGCTGCCCTGGCCCACGTAGCGTTGGTTCGCGCTCCACGCGAACATCTCCGAGAAGGACTGCGGCTTGCCCCGAATAGCCTGCCAGATCGGACGGGTCAGCTCGCCATACTGCTGATTCATACCCATGCCGTGGTTGCCGCCTGCGATTTTCACTTCGGCGAGTTCTTGCGGGTTTCGGACCGGCAAGCTGCGCAGGCGCACCGCGTCGAGCAATTGAAAAATGGCCGTATTGGCGCCGATCCCGAGTGCCAGCGAGACCAGCGCCACGGCCCCGAATCCGGGACTCATGCGTAGCGTGCGCGCGCCGTAGCGCAGATCCTGCCAGGTACTCTCCAGCCAGCCGATGGTGTTCATGCGGTAAATCTCCTCTCGCACCCGCGTGGGATTGCCAAACTTGCGGCGCGCCGCAGCGGCGGCTTCGGCGGGCGGCATGCCGCGCGCAATGTTGTCGGCGGTTTCGTTTTCCAGATATGCCGCGATTTCGCGGGCACGCTCATCGTCCCACCAACGCCGCTTGATGTAACGCCGCCAACTCATGCCGGCTTCACTCCTTCGCGGGGCGCATCACGCGGTTGACCGCGCGTACCACCCGTTCCCAGCGGCTCATTTCGGCGCTCAGCTGCTTGCGGCCGGCGGCGGTGAGCCGGTAGTAGCGCGCCTTGCGGTTGTTCTCCGATGTGCCCCAGAAAGAGGCGATCCAGCCGCGGTCTTCGAGGCGATGCAGAGCGGGATAGAGGGATCCGTGCTCTACCAGTAGAACTTCTTCCGAACGGCGCTCGATGGCGTAGGCGATGGTGTGCCCGTGCGCGGCCCCCGGCGCCAGGATCTGCAGTATCAGCATGTCCAGCGTGCCTTGCAGAATGTCGGTTTGTACGGGCTTCTTTCGCATGGCCGCTAACGCTTATTGTACTCCGGCAGACATTCTACCGGAAGGCACTCAGTGGTATTATACGGCGGAGCGCGGAAAAGGTTAGCGGAAATTTCCGCGATCGGCGTGCAGTTCCAACCCGCTGCGGTAGACAATCGCCGGTCCGCTAATCCGGTGCAATCTTCCCTCGCCATTCAAATGAATCTCGCGGGGCCGATCGGCAAGTATGGCGGCATTGGTAAATGCCCACCAGGCGCTGCAATTGTGGGCCGTCGCGCATAGCCCGGCGTACGCGAGGCTGGCTTTCTGCCGGAATACCCTGGCGAGGAAATCGTGTCTGGCCAGAAAGCCGAACGGATAATCGCGCTCAAAAACAGGGCAGAGACTGTCCAGGCTCGAATGCCCCCGACGCCCAGTGCCCATGTAAGCGGCGAGCAACTCACGCTGCCGCTCCCGCAAAGTCCGGGCCGCTCGATCGATCTCCCGCGCGACGTTCTCAACTGCCGGACAATTGAGATTCGCCTGCGGGCCGAACACGGCAAGCCCCGCCTGCAAGGTGTTTTCGCGCTCGATGGCAACGAATATGCGGACCGTCTTTTTACCCATACCCGAGGTGTTGACGACCTCCCGCTCTTCGAATCGATTGCGCGTATGCTGGGGACCTATGGCGTTGATGGCCTGCCGCCACGTGCGCAGACCGAGCCGCTGACGCAGATCCGCCTGCACCCGCTTGCGATGCTTTAGGGCCTTCGGCGGGAGCATCCAGTTCAATTCCAGCAACGGCCCCAATTGATCGACGGCCAGGGCGGCTTCGAGCAAGCCGTCAAACCAGAGAAATAGCTCAGGCTCCCGCACGCCCGCGGCTCGATAGGTACGCCGGACTCCATCCTCGGCTTTCTTCCGGTTGGCCGGCTTGGTGCTCAAGATCGATTCGAACCATCGATCGCGAAGGATGCGCAGACGGCGCTCTTGATCGGCAGTAAGGGTTGGGCCGAGATCCATGGACGACGGTACCTTAGCATGAAAAGTGCACAATTCGCTCGAACCACTGCAACCCGGCTTGCCGCCTGGTGAGCCGGAGACCGGGCGTTAGATCGCGCAGCCAATCCTCGATTCCGGAATCCGCGGTGCACGCCCACCCGCGGGTCTGCCCCAGTTCCGCGATCTCGGCCGGTGAATACGCGGACCGTACAGGCTCGCCCAGCAATGTCAGGAACAGGCTGCGCGGGATTCGTCCGCGGTCCTTGCTCAGATACGTCATCGCCAAATGGCTGCCGGGCGCCGAGAGCGCCGCGAACGACGCCAGATTCGCGGCAACCGCTTCCGGCCGCAGATACATGGTGACGCCCTCCCAGAGCCAGAACGCCGGGCGGCTCGGGTCGTAACCGCCGGCACGCAGCGAACCGGCCAGATTGTCCGCACGGAAATCGGTGGCCACAAAGCGCACCTGCCGGGCCTTGGCGGAGATGGCTGCCGCGCATTTGCGCTTCAGCGTTTGCGTGCTGGGATGATCGACTTCGAATACGGTGGCGTTCGCGAGCGCGTCCAATCGCCAGGCGCGCGTGTCGAAGCCCGCGCCGAGGACGACGAGTTGCGGGATGGGTGCGGCGGAGGCGATGGCGCGGTCCAAAATCACCGTTCGAAACTGGTTGAATAAGCCCATGCCGCGCAGCCAGAACGGGTATGGCGATCTCTTCGGAGTGGCGGAGAGGGCCGCTTGCGTCCGGCGGATTTTTCTTTTCCAGACATCCGGCAGGAACTCGGCGGCCATTGGATCCGAGAAGCCCGGCACTCGCGGCGCGAGATTGCCCAAGGCCCGGGTGAATGCTACAAACTGTGCGGTGCGGCTCGGTTTTCCGGAACGCATAATCCCAGGTTAGTGGGGTGCGCCGCCGAAAGGCGAGCCTTCCTCACCAAGGCCGATTGCCAATCGGCCTTGCAGGTTGCCAACCTGTCCCACAAAAAGGCCAGACTCCAGGGGCGAGTCTTGCTCGCGGAAGAGCGGGTTCTCCAGAACCCGCGCATGGGTGAGCGAAGCTCCCCTTAGACAGGCCAGGAGGCCTGTCCTACTTGGGTGGCGCGGGCGGCGGTTGCTGCGGCATCGGAATGGCCGCCTTGGGTCCTGGCGCCGGCGCCGGTGGAGGCGGCGGTCCGAAGTAGTCGGGGTTCATCACCACGGGCGTGGCTTCCTTCAAATCCGCCATGGCCTTCTGGACTGCGTCGGCGTTCAATTTCCGCTCAATCTCGGCCCGCACTTCGACGAAGGTTTTCTCCTGCCGCGACTCGACCTTGATGATGTGATATCCAAACTGGCTCTTCACCGGCTGGCTGAGCTCGCCCACCGGAATCGTAAAGGCTACTTCCTCGAAGGCCGGCACCATGCGGCCGTGTCCGAAGGTTCCCAAGTCGCCACCCTTCGCGCCGGAGCCGGCATCGTCGGATTCAGCCTTGGCCAGCGTGTCGAAATCCGCGCCATCCACCAGCTTTTGCCGGATTTCCTTGGCCTTCGCCAGCGCCTCTTCGTCGGTCAATTCCTTCGCGTCCTTTTTCAGGGGAACCGAGGATCCTTTAGCCCGAATCAGAATGTGGCGCGCTTTCACTTGCAAATAGTCCGACTTGTGCTCGTCGTAATATTTCCGCGCGGTTTCTTCATCTACTTTGGTATTGGCCGTCAGTTGCTGGTAGAACTGGTTCGCCAGTATTTGTTCGGCCTGGAAAGCCAATTGGCTCTTGTAGCCGGGCGTGTCTTCAATCTTGAGGCGGTGCCCTTCCTGGGACATGATTTTCAGGCGAATGATATTCTCGGCGAATTGCCGGCGGCCGGAGGTGCGCATCCGCTCGCGGTATTGCTCCGGAATCTGATCGATCATGTGGTCGAATTCGGCGGCGGTGATCTTTTGGTCGCCAACAGTTAGGACGACCGTTTCCGGAGGCACCTTAGGCGCGGCAGGAGCTGGAGGCTGCAGCGCCATGGCTGGCGGCCTGCCCGGGAGACCCGCGGGTGCGGGAGGGGTCGGAGGTTGCGAAGCTGGCGGGGTCTGCCCGAGCAGACAGGCCAGGGGTGTCAAGAAAAGCAAAAGTTGCAGGGATTTCATCAACAACTATGATACCAATAGCGGACCGGTGAAAGCAGGGCGCCCCCGGACCAGGGGTCCGCCGGAGTCCGCTCCAATCATTTGGCGCGCTCCAGGCGGCCGCCTTCGCGGCGGTCGGCGCGCAGGAGCAGGAGCGAGAATATCAGCCCGCAGAAGCCCAGAGCGGAGAACATAATCTGGCTCGCGGTATAGCCATGCGTGGCGTCGCGCAACGCGCCGTTGGCGACCGGGTAGGCGCCCAAGCCCAGGTTTTGGATGGCGGTCATCAGGCCGAAGGCCGTGCCAACGCAGCGCGCGTCCACGATTAGAGGGACAGACGGCCAGATGCAGGCGGGGACCAGCACGAACGCCGCGCCCAGCACGATCATCGGGAGAACGGGCCAGATGTGGGTCAGGCCCAGCAGCAGGTGCGCGGGCACGATCAGCAGCGAGCCTACCACCATGAGTGTCGCCCGGCGGCCCAGCCGATCGACGAAGTTGCCGGCGAAGGGCGCAAGCACCATGGATGCCGCGATCACGATGGACGTGACCCCTTGCGCGGTGGTGAACATGTGCGTGAAGTTGTAGAACACGCCGGCGATGAAACCGTGTCCTTCGCCGGAAGCCATGGGCATGTTCCACTTGTCGTGAAAGAAGTCGGTGGCCAGGGCGGTGAACGGGAAGATGGCGGAGTAGAACGTCACGCAGATACCCACGGCGTACCAGTATGACGGGCGGAACTTGCCCACATCGCTCCAGGTGATCTTGTCGCCCGCGCCGGCTTCGGGCAGTTTCAGAACGGGCTCGGCGTGGCGGTCCATCAGGGTGTAGATCCAGTTGCAGAGCAGGCTGAACAGGCACAGCGCGGCGGCGATCCAGAGGGCGCCGCGCCAACCATAGCGGGTGGCCAGCAACTCTTCCGTGTTGAAGGAGAAGAGCGTACCCAGGCGGGCGATGGTAAGCGTAATGCCGAAGGCCATGGCGAGTTCCTTGCCGGTAAACCAGCGCGCGGCGATGGCGCTCTGCGCCACGATCAAGGTTTCGGAGCCGATGCCGAAGATGACGCGCCCGGCATACAGGACGGGCAGGCTGGGGGCGGCGGCCACCATGGCGGCACCCGCCACCACGAAGGTGGAGAAGATCAAGCTGCCGCGGCGCACGCCCACACGGTCGATGAGGACGCCTCCCGCCCCCACCGCGACCACGGCGGCCACGCTGTACATAAGGTACATCGTCCCGATGGCGGCGCGGTCGGTGTGGAACACTTGAATGAGGGTGGTTTCGATGGCGCCGACGCTATCGTAGGCGAAGTAGCTGCCGAAGGCCATCAGGGCGGCGAACGCCAGGACGGTGAAGCGGTAGGGTTTTCCCGATGGAGACATGGATCTGGGAGTATAACAGAAGGCACAGAAAGAAGTCGGAAGACAGGAGACAGAAGTCAAAATGAAGGCTTGTGTTTTGGAAGAAACTGCTCCGATTGAGCGAAATCCATTGGCGTTCACGGAAGCGCCCGTGCCGGAGCCGGCCGCGGACGAGGTCCTGGTGCGGGTGCATGCGTGTGGCGTGTGCCGGACCGATTTGCACGTGGTGGAAGGTGAGTTGCCGCCGCGCAAGCGTCCCGTCGTTCCGGGGCATCAGGTGGTGGGCACTGTGGAACGGTGCGGTGTGGAGGCGCGCAGATTCAGTCCGGGCGCGCGCGTGGGCGTGGCGTGGCTGCATCGCACTTGCGGTGTTTGCGAATTCTGCCGGTCGGGCCGTGAGAATCTATGCCCGCTGGCGACGTTCACCGGCTACACGGTGGATGGCGGCTATGCGGAATACATCGTGGCGCATGAGAACTTCGTGTATCCGATTCCGGAGGGATTCAGCGATATGGCCGCCGCGCCGCTGCTGTGCGCGGGGATTATCGGATTCCGGTCGTTGCGCGTTTCGGGGATTCAGCCGGGTGGCGCGTTGGGGCTTTACGGGTTTGGGGCCGCGGCGCACGTGGCGATCCAGGTGGCGCGGCATTGGGGCGTGCGGGTTTACGCCATGACGCGCGACGAGCGGCACCGGCAGCTTGCGCGGGAGTTGGGTGCGGAGTGGGCTGGCGCGGCCGGCGATCAGCCGCCGGAAAAACTGGACGCGGCGGTGATTTTCGCGCCCGCAGGCGAACTGGTGGTGTCCGCGCTGCGGGTGTTGAAGAGGGGCGGTACAGTGGCGCTGGGCGGCATTTATATGAGCCCGATTCCGGCGATGGATTACAACCTGCTGTATCACGAACGTGTGATTCGCAGCGTGGCAAATAACACGCGCCAGGATGGGGAGGATTTTCTGAAGATTGCCGCGGAGATTCCCATTCATACCCAGGTCCAGGAGTTTCCGCTGGCGGAAGCGAATGCGGCGTTGAATTCGCTGAAGCACGATGCGGTGCGCGGCGCGGCGGTATTGCGGGTGAGCAGCTAAGTCAGAAGTCAGAAGTCAGCCCAGCCACCGGCGGGGCCGGATTAAACAAGGGTGTGACTTCGCAGAATGTGGGGCGGGCAATTCTGCCCGCAGCCGGCTTGGCCGCCTGAAAGGCGGCTGCGGCCACAATTGGCCGCCCCACAACTGCGTTCCTGAAGTCAGAAGTTGGAAGTCGGAATTAGGCCGGCGGAGGCTCCGACCCACTCCAGGTCTTTGTTGTGATCCACGCCCATCATGGCACCGCGCCCCATGCGGACAAGCAGGGACACGGGCAGAAGCTCATCGAGCCAGATATACATGATGCGGATTTCCGCGCACGTCTTGCCATGCGGCGTATCGATCACCGGCTCGAAGTTTACGCGCTCTTGCAGGATGTAATCGCGGCGCCGGTCGATGGGAATAGCCATGATTTCTTCGCGCGCAGGGCCGATCCGCACGCCTAGTCCGGCGAAGGAGTAGAGCGGCTTCAATACGTAATTGTGCGTGTCCTGCGGGATGTGATGGAGCTGATCGAGGAACCATGTCTGGGGCACTGACGGATGCCGCAGGTAGGGGATCGAGAATTTGCTGATGCGGAAGTAGTCGTTGGGATGGCCGGCCCATTCGACTTCCAGATCGTCGCGGAAATCGAACGCCGGCGCGATGCCGCGGCGCTGCAGCTCATCGACAATGGTGCGGTTGTAGATGCGCTGGATCGGGATTTTGCGGCCGTCGCGTTCGTAGAAAAGGCGGCTGCCGTCTTTGCGGATCCGCGTGATGCAGACGGCGCGCACACCGAACATGCGCTCGGTGAGCACGAAATCCGCCAGCGTCTTTTGACGCAGCGGGTCGATCTCCATCAGGATCGCGTTTTCGGGGTCGTGGCCGCCCAGGATGGCCCGGGCCAGGAGAGTTTTGTAGCCGGCGAGGTCGCGGCCGCTGAGAAGGTAGTGCAGGTTTTGGTCGAGTTTGTACGCATCGACGTAGACTTGCGACAGCACCGGCTGATAGGCGTACAACGACGGGAAGGCTTGAATCTCCACCAGCCGCGGGGCGATTTGTCCGGGGGACTCGCGGACCAGGCCGAAGTCCACTTGCAGGAAGAGCGGGTGGTCTGGTTCGCCGGGAACGTCGAATTGGGGCGGCACGGATTGGCGGGCGATAGCGAGGTACTCGGGAGAGGTCAACTGGCGGATGAGATCCGCACCGTCGCGCGCCATGGCTTCGATCAGCGCGGCGGGGAAGAAGCAGGCTGTTTCGGAGATACGAAAAGTTAGGGGCGCGCCGGACTCGGCTTCGAGGCGCGCGAGGAAGGCGGCGTACTTCTCCGGGGTGAAGGCGGCATTGAAACGTTCTCGGAGGTCGGGGATCATAAAGTTAGCCCTGCGGGTCTAAAGCCCCGCGCCGGCTAATGCCCGCCCTCCAACACAAATTCGCCGCCGCGCATGATCTGGCGTTCGTCGGCCCAGATGTCGAATTTGCGGCCTACCACGTCGATATGCGTGGAACAATTCCATTGCGCGCCAGTATAACTCCCATAGGGATCGCCGAAGGCGATGTGCACGCCGGGGATTTTTTCGTCCTGCAAAATGTTGCCGATCACGTCGCGCACGCCGATATTCGTGCCGATGGCGAACTCGCCCACCCGGTCGCTGTTCTCATCGGTATGCGTATAGCGCCAGAATTCGTCTTCGAGCGCGCGATTGGCGCAGTGCGCCTCGCTCAGCCGGTTGCCTTTGATGCGGATGGTGAGCGGTTCGGCTTGCAGGTCGCCGTACTTGGCGCATAGGTAATCGCCCACCACGCCATCCACCACGAAGGTGCCGTTGACCTCACCAGGGGTAGTAAAGATCTCACCGCCCGGCAGATTGCCCCAGGTATTCTGGCTGATGATGCCGCTGGTTTTGAGCCACTTGTAATCCGGGTTCATCTCCGCGGTGAGGTCCGTGCCGGCGGGCGTCTTGGCGCGCACCAGCGCGGCGGCGCGCGCAATCTCGATCACTTGTAAACTAATGCGGTCCACCTCGCGGAAATCCGCGCGCATGCCGTCGCGCATGATCTGCTTGGTGATGTTGACCATGTGGGCGTGGCGGATCTTGCGGCGCGTCACCACTTCGGTCATCTGCATGCGCGAGCGCAGCTCGTTGGCCTGAGCCTGGGCGGCGAAGATGCTCACCTGGCTGGTTTCCAAGTCGTGGAGCACGGCCCGCGGCATATCGGCGAGCGGGCGCGGCGCCACGTCTTCCAGCGTCCAGGAGCGATAGGGTGCGCCCAGATCGTCAAGCTCGGCAGCCAGCGCGGCGGCAATCTCGATAGAGGCGTAGTCGGTAATCAGCGTGACCTTTTCGTGCGGCTGGATGCGCAGGCAAACCACCACCGCGTTGCGTGCGCCTTCCACCAGCGATTGCTCCACAGCCACTTCCTTCAGTACTTGATTCACTGGCCTGCTCCCCGCCTTGCCTCGGTTTCGTAGATCCCGGCTTCGGTCTCCGCGATGATGTAGTCGACAACTTTTTTCATATCGTGGGTTTCGTTCCAGACGCGCAATTGCCTGTCCGCGCCCGTTCCATTCTTTAGTATCTCGCGGATGTAATTAATCTCTTCCCGGCTACCCAATTCGTCGACCACGTCGTCGATGATCTCGAAGTACTCGTCCATCAGGTCGCGCATGGGCACTTCCACGCGTTTGCCAAAATCGATCAGCTTGCCATCGATGCCGTAGCGCAGGGCGCGCCACTTATTCTCCATGATGAGCGCGCGGCGATACAGGCGGAAGCCCTGATTCATGGAATGCAGCTTGTAGAGCTTAGCCACGGTAGCCTGGATCAGCGCCGCCAGCGCGATAGTCTCCTGGGCGCGCATGGGAATGTCGCACACCCGGAATTCGAGCGTGCTGAAATAGGGATGCGGGCGGATATCCCACCAAATCTTCTTGGCGTTATCGATGCAGTTGGTTTGGATCAGCAGGTTGACGAAACTCTCGTATTCGCCATGGCTGGGAAAGTAATCCGGAATGTTGGTCCGGGGGAACTTGTCGAAGACTTTGCAGCGGTACGATTTAAAGCCGGTGTCCATGCCGCGCCAGAAGGGCGAGTTGGTCGAGAGCGCCAGGATATGCGGCAGGAAATAGCGCGCGGCGTTCATGATCTGGATGGCCATTTCGGGATCTTCGACGCCGATGTGCACGTGCAGGCCGAAGATCAGATTGGAGCGCGCCACCATCTGCATGTCCTCGACGATGGTGGTATAGCGCTCGTCCGGGTAGATCCCCTGCTTGCTCCAGTCGGCGAAGGGGTGGGAGGCGGAAGCCGCCAGGCGCAGGCCGTTCTCTTTGGCCAGATCGATCAGGTCGCGGCGGATCATGTGGATTTCGTGCGTGGCTTCCTGGATGTTGCGGCAGATGCGCGTGCCGGCTTCGATGACGGATTGGTGCATCTCGGGCTTGACGCGCTCGGTGAGCACGGCTTTGCCCTTTTCGATCATCTCGAGACCGATGTGCGAGCGGAGATCGCGGGTCTCCGGGTCGATGGTTTGATATTCCTCCTCGATGCCGATGGATAGGCTGGGCTTCATGGGTTCCCCTCTTTAGTATTATGCATCGTGGCGCAGGCACCCTGCCTGCCGCGCCGACACTCTTGTCGGCGCAGGCGAGTGAAGCTCGCCCACCGCTATTCCATCCAACCAGTCGAAGGCCCTCTGGTTGAACAGGCCTCGCGCGCCGGCTTCGCAATGCTCCCCCGCGCCTTCTTTGGCCGTAAATGCGATGAAATCTTTTTCGCAGGATAGCGCATCGTAGAGCTTCCGCGCTGTCACGCCGATGTCGTCGTTTTCGGCGGAGCAGATCAGCGTCGGACAACGGATCCGTTCGGCGCGGCCTTCCAGGGTATAGTCCCGCGTCAGCTTTACATAATCCAGCGGGCTATCGACGCCATGCACCCACATGCCGCGGCGCAGCCCCCATCCGGCGGTCGTGTGGCGCAATTTTCGTTTTAAAATCAGACTCAGCAGCCGCAGGACCAGCGCGCTTCCGTCCGGAACCTCGCGCGCAACGAAGGCGGGCACCCGGGTCTTGAATTCTTCCAACAGGGAAAATTCGCCCGGATCGGCGATGCAGGCTGCCAGGCGCGGCTCTCCGCTGGCCGCGCGCGGCGCCAGATATCCGCCGAAGCTGATTCCCATCAGCGCGATTTTTGATGCATCCACCTCTGGCCGCGTCACAGCGAAATCGACCACCGGTCCGATGACCGCTTCCCAATCCGGGCGAAAGACAATGCCGTCTTCGATAATGGCCCCGCCTTGGCCGGGTCCGTCGAAAACGATGCAGGTGTAGCCGCGCGCGACCGCCGCCGCGCCGCTGAAGAAATACGCTTCTTCGGCGGTGCTGTCATAGCCTCCGTTGACGATCAGGGTGGGCCGAGCCGTGAGGTCGTCCCCGGCGCGAAACAGGTAGCCCCGCAGCGATGCGCCGGCATAGGGAATAACGATCGGCTCGGCGGGCGGGTGCATCAGGGCGGCCGCTTCCGCGAATGCAGCACGGTGGCGCCGATAGGTATCGACCACGCGCGGGTCGACGGGCGCGCCAATCAGAAAGGTGTAGGCGGTGCGGAAGTAATTCGACGCGCGCAGATAAGACGAGAGGGCGCTGACATGGTGTCCCTTTGCGCGGCTAGCCTCCGCTTCAGCCAGGACGCTTTCGGCCAGGCTGTTCCAGGCGTTGAACCAACTCTCCGCATCGGGTTCGCGGATTTGGCTCGCCGCGGCCAGACATTCGCCGATGTCCGCGCCTCCACTGCTGCTGTGGCTCGCGGCGCGCAGCCACTGTGCATCGAACAGCGGGTCGTTGTGAGCATGGGGGGCGGGCTTCAGCCCGCGCGGGGCTTTAGCCCCGCTCTCCCTCGCACCTGACTCGCCGATCACACGCCACCGAGAAAACCGGACCAGCGGTAATCGCGCGCAGGCTCTTCGTCGCTCAGTGCCTTCTTGATAGCCAGCTCGGCGATGGCGTTGACCACCCACTCGAAATTCTCCGGCCCAACCGAATGGATGTCCGCGTCCGGCGCGGGGTTCAGGAAATCGATAGCATACGGCACGCCATCTTCCACCGCGAACTCGACCGTGTTCATGTCGTAACCCAGCGCGCGGCACAGCTTGATGCAATCCCCGACCACGCGCGCATACATGGCCGGCTCAATGGGCGGCGGGTTCTTCACGTAGCGGTCCGCGTGCGGCTGCTTCGGATCGTAGCGCATCACCCACACGTTTTCCTGGCCGATGACGTAGCACCGGAAGTAATCGGTGAAGTCCACAGCCTTCTGCAGGGTCATGCAGAGATCGCCGGTTTGGTCGTAGGCCGCGAAAAGCTCCTGCGGGTTGTCGACTTTGTAGACGTTCTTCCAGCCGCCGCCCGAATGCGGCTTCAGGAACGCGGGGAAGCCGACGTAATCGAAGATCTCGTCCCAGTTGAGCGGGTAGCGCAGATTTCGCATGGAGCGCTCCGTGGTGGATGGCGGATGCTGCTTATGGGGCAGCAGCACGGTGCGCGGGACTGCCACGCCGATGCGCTCGGCGAGGGCGTAGTTGAAGAATTTATCGTCGGCGCTCCACCAGAAGGGATTGTTGATGACGATGGTGCCGCCGAGCACGGCGTTCTTCAGGTAGGAGCGGTAGAAGGGGATGTCCTGCGAGATGCGGTCCACGATCACGCGGTACCCGCTGGGCTGGGCCATGCCGACGCCGCCCATGAGGATGCTTTCGGCGCGCACGTCCGCCACGTTGAGGGAGTTGATGCGGTCCACCAAAGCGGGGGGGAAGGTGGATTCCATGCCGTAGAGAAGTCCGATTTTTCGCATGTTCTATGAGTTTATCAGGGTGAGTGGTGGGTTTTGGGTGATGGGTGGCGCTTTCTGCAAGTAGTTGAAAATGTGGGCTGGGGATATACGCTGGGGTATACGCTGTTGCATAATCTGCGGTTTAGGGTGTAGAATCCACGAATCGTATGAGCGCTGCTGCTACGCCCGCACCCACGCCTACTGGAGGACGGACCGCGGTAACTCGCGGGCTGCGAGTTCGGCCGGTTTTATGGCTTGGTGCGGCGGCCGTGCTCTTCGTCTTTTTCTCTTACCTTGCGTTTCGACGCGAGCCGTGGCCGGGGGCGTTCGGTGTGCCACTTAGCCGACGCTGGTGGTCCACGTTAGCGGGCGGCCTGCCGACAGGCTTACCCGCGTACAACTTGGCGTTCAGAGGCGTCAGCAACCTACCGGGCACGGATTCATTTGTCGCCGTAGGAGGCCTTGGCGGAGTGGCGCGCAGCGTGGACGGAGGAAGGACTTGGGAGTTTCCCATATGGACAGGGCGTTCCACCGATAACCTGGGGAGCGTGAGCTTTGCCGACGCCAAAGTGGGCTGGGCGGTCGGAGCCCGTGGAAACATTCTTAAGACCTCGGATGGAGGGAGGACGTGGGATCGACGAAGCGCCCCCGCTGGGTTTTACGAGGACCTGTATTCCGTAAAGGCGACGTCTCCAACCCATGTTGCGGCCGTCGGCGAGAGCGGCGCGATTCTCCTGACCGACGACGGCGGGCACAGTTGGACGCAGCCTTCCGCCAACGCCGGATTCGGCCTTTTCGGCGTCGACTTTGGCACGGCGCAAGACGGCGTAGCCGTAGGTGACGGTGGCACGATCCTGCGCACCGTAAACGGCGGCAGCGTGTGGACTAAGGTCGATACAAAGTTCGACGTGGATTTAAAGGCGGTCGCCTTTTACGGGTCCCGAACGGTTTGGGCGGCAGGCGAAGACGGTGCCGTCCTGCGCAGCACCGACGGCGGGCTCACTTGGTCTCGTATCGCTACTGAGACTCGGGAGCCTCTGTACGGGGTCGCAGCGCTGAACGGGGAGGGAGCTATCGTGGTCGGCAATCATCACATATTGAGCACGGCTGACGCGCGAACCTGGGTGGCTACAGCGAACCCGCTGAACACGGGACTGGAGTCTGTCGCGGCCAGCCAATCGGGCCTCCAGGTCGCAATTGGATATGCTGGCAGCATCTTAGCTTCGGACGGTCACGGCCGTTGGAAAGCTAAGACACTGGGCGGTGTAGGGCTGTTAAACGACCTTCATCTGTTTGGGGAGCGGGCCTGGATCGCCGGGGGAGGCGGCGAGCTAGTTTCGGGCTACCCAGGTGGCCTTTATGAAATGCAGACGTTCCGGCAAGGGGCGCACTGGGAAAGGATTGCCTCATCGCCTGAGGGAAAATATGGGCTCGTGATCGGATACGACGGCGCACTGCTTAAAAGCGACGACGGTGGACAGTCGTGGCGGACGATTAAGAAACTCGACGATCCCGCCCCTAGACTCCTTGACGGCGCGATCATTGATGGACCGCACGCTTGGTTGTCGGGGAGCGTGCTCTGGCGTACTGTGGACGGGGGTCGGACTTGGGCGAGGTTGACTGAATCTTGTGACCACATTGCCTTTGTCGACGCAACGCACGGCGTCTGCGCGAGGTATCGGGAGCTTTATTTTACGGAAGACGCGGGCGTAACTTGGACGCGCGCCGACGTTCGGCCGGCGGATGTCGCCCCGGATTTGTACGTCGATCGAATCCGTTACGTGGGCCCCGACCGCATCTGGGCAGTGGGCGGGAGCGGAATCATGCTGCACAGCGAGGACGGGGGCCGCGTCTGGAGCGCCAGAGGCACAGGCCAGCTAACGGACTTCGCCGACGTCAACTTTCTAAATGATCGTATCCATGGTTGGGTGGTTGGCATGGACGGTCTTCTTGGCACCACGGCGGACGCCGGCGAAACTTGGAAATTCAAGAAGGTCCGCGATCACGTGCTGAAGGCGATTGACTTCCGCGACGTGGAGAACGGCGTGGCTGTTGGTTGGGGCGGAAAGATCATTGAGACATCAGACGGCGGCAAGAACTGGGTGGACTATGAAGCGCCTTGGTGGCCGTCTCGGTGGTATTACGTTTCCTGGCTGCTGGTGGGGTTGGTGGCCGCCCCAGCCTTCCGAAGACCGCGCTCCGACGCGGCGCCAGATTCTACAATCGCAAACCGGCTCGTCTCCGACCGCCCGCTGGAGGCGGGCGAACAGGATGCCCTCGGTTTATCTAACGTGGCGCATGGCCTTTCCCGCTTCCTGCGCAACGCGAATACCGTGCCGCCGGTCACAGTGGCGATAACGGGCGGATGGGGATCGGGGAAGAGTTCGCTCATGAATCTTTTGGCCGCCGACTTGCGAGCCAACGGTTTTCGTCCGGTCTTTTTCAATGCCTGGCACAGCCAGCAGGAGGCAAGCGTGCTGGCTTCGCTGCTGGAGGCAATTCGCAAGAAGGGCTTGCCCTCGGTCTCCACAGTGGAGGGTCTCCTTTTCCGCATTGCGCTGCTGCTGCGTCGATGCCGGCGGCACTGGATTTCCCTGTCGCTGCTTGGCGCATTTCTCGCCGCCTCTGCAGGGCTTCTGGAGGTGCGTCCACCTTGGCTGACGGATTTATGGTCGTCGTTTGTCGGAAGCCTGCCGGCGTTTGCGCGGTCTGTTACGGCTCACTCCGGAAAAGACGCTGGTGACGTTTCTGGCTGGGCGGCACTTGCGGCAGCATCCATTGCAGCGGCCGGTTTCCTAGCCAAGAGCTTGAAAGCCTTCGGCCTGAAGCCGGAAGAGATTCTGGCCTACAAAGGGGCCGAGGGGAGGAAGCCCAGACCGTATCACTTGCGTTTCGCCGATCAGTTCCACGACGTGGCTGCCGCGCTTGCGCCAAGGCGAATGGTAATCTTCGTCGACGATCTGGACCGCTGCCGTCCTCAATATGTGCTCGACACGCTGGAAGCGATCAATTTTCTGGTCTCCTCCGGAGAGTGTTTCATCGTGATGGGGCTGGCACCCGACCAGGTGAAGGCCGCCGTGGGGCTGGCATTCAAAGACATCGCCGATGAGATGGTTAAACTGCAGCCGGAGCCACCAGTCGCCGGCGTAGATGCGAAGGATGGAGAAGGCCGCGAAAGGCGCGAGCATTACGCGCGCGAGTATCTCTACAAGCTTGTGAATCTGGAGATCCCGGTGGCGGAGGTTGGGGCGGCGGCCGCGGTGAATGTGTTAGCGGGCGTGGGCGTGGAGACTAAAGGCGGAGTTGGGCGCATGGCGGCGCTTAAGCCTTATGCGGCGGTGGCCGCGTTCGTGGGGGTGCTGGCCGGATCGTTTCTCTTGGCGCAGAGGGCGGCCACGGACATTCAGGCCGGGATCGAGAAGCGCAAGGTAACTATAGATACGATCGCGCGCGAAAAGGCCGCTCCACCGCGCGTCCCTGGCGGGCATGCGGCAGCCAGGCCGGGGATTGCGGCCGGCGTTAGCGCGCCCGCGGAGACCATCGGCCACCCACCCGGGGTCGTGCCACCAACCAACCCGACGCCGCATCCCGTGCGCTATCTCCTGGCTGTTCCACTAGCGGTGGCGTTGTTCGCTTCGCTGATCTGGGTGCTGCGGTTCCGGATCGGCATTATCGTCAGCGACTCGGACGAATTCACGCGAGCGCTGGCGCACTGGCAGCCCGTCCTGAGCCAACTGTTTTCTACGCCGCGCGCTTTGAAGCGTTTTTTGAACAGGCTGAGGTATTTCGCGATGCTGCAACGGAAGGAACAGCCGGAACGGAGCGTGTGGGGTGCGATCATAGGCAGGTTACGGTCGAAGAAGACGCCTCCGGAAGTGTTGGAAACCGGTATTCGCGAGAGCGCTCTGGTGGCGTTGGCCGCGCTGGATGCGGCTGCGCAGCAGCCGGGTGTGCAGGGCGCCGCGGAGTGTAAGGCGGCGCATACTGCCAAGTTTGGGGATTCGTTGGATGAGGGACAGCGCCTCCTGTTCGCCACGCTCTCGCAGGGCGTGAAGGTTGGGTAAGGGCCCGCCATCCATCGCGGATAGAGCGTCGACGGCTGCCTGACAAACAGGCATATGCCTCTCTTACTCGCCGCCGCGCGCGACGATCCCGCATTCCAGCGCGATGCGCACCAGCCCCGCGCGGCTGGACACGCCCAGCTTCTCCATCAACCTGCGTCGATAGGTCTCCACCGTCTTGACGCTGAGCGACAGCTCATCGGCCGCCGCCTGGTTGGTTTGCCCCGACGCGATCATCGCCAGCACCTGTCTCTCGCGCTTACTCAGCGTGTCGATCGGAGACGTTGGCGGCCGCCGGTTGTCCAGCACGCTTTGTAGAGCCTGGCTGCCCGCCAAAGTCACATTAACGTAGGAGCGTCCGGCCGCCACCGTGCGAATGGCTTGGGTCAGTTCGGCGGCATTGGCTTGCTTGGCCACGTATCCCGCGGCGCCGGCGGCCAGCGCCAGCCGCAGGTAGGCTTGGTCGTCGTGCGTGGAAAGGATGAGGATGCGGGATTTGGGCGAGGCCTCGCGCAAGGGCGCGATCGCATCCAGGCCGGAGCATCCGGGAAGGCCGATATCCAACACCATGACGTCGGGCCGGATTTCGCGCGCCTGCCGGACGGCTTCAATGGCGCTTGCGGCTTCGGAAACCACTTCCATGTCGGCCTGATAGTCCACCAGCATGCGGACTCCGGCCCTGACGACGGAGTGGTCGTCGATCAATTGGACGCGTATCTTGCGCACCGCGGTACCACTACAGATCTACCATAATCTTGTGGGCGCGGGTTCCGTGGGGCAGCCAATCATGGCTGCAGGCCGCCTTTAAGGCGGCCAGAGCCGGCAGAAAGCCGGCTGCGGGCAAAATTGCCCGCCCTCCAGCGCGCTGCACCGGCTTTCATCGCTATTCGTGGGCCGCAGGTTTTTCTGCGATGATGAGTATAACCATGCCGTCGGGACCCATCGCGCCGGTCTTCAGCGGGCACACCATCCTGGTCGTCGACGATCAGGCGCAGGTCCGCAGCTTGATCCGCCAGATTCTGGAGCCGCGCGGCGCTCTCATCCTGGAGGCGGCCAACGGCAGCAAGGCGCTGGCCATCCGGGAGCGGCACCAGGGCGCGCTGTCTCTGGCGATTGTGGATTTCCTGATGCCCGGCCTGAATGGGCTGGACCTGGCCGCGCAATTGTCGCGGGAGGTGCCGGGTCTGAAGATTCTATATATGTCGTCGGCGATCGAGTCGATCGCCATGGAGAGCCTGCTCCGCCAGGCGCCGGAACTGGTGCTGTTGAAGCCTTTCAGTCCGGAGGAGTTGGTCGCGCGGGTGTCTTCGTTGTTGGGGGGCTAAGACCCTGCCTGCCTAGACTAGCCAAACCTTTTTCAGTCACACATCTGCAAAATATCCCCGCGGCACCCCCTTTCCCCATATTTCCAACAACCTGCACCCCCACCCCATCCGCCGCAAACCCGGTTCCCAACCTCCCCAATGCTAATCTGAAGCCAGAAAGAGACAGCGGCCCGAACAAGGATCGCCGCGTCCCCGCGTCGCCCCCTCGCCCCCTCGACGAATTTTGTCGATGCTGGCGAGCGTAGCTCGCCTGGAATTGGGTTTAGATGTTCAAAAAAGGTAACCCTATGTCAACAAAAGCACAAATCGCGGCAAATCGCCGCAACGCAAAGAAGAGTACGGGACCCACCAGCGAGGCAGGGAAGGCTGCGTCCTCCATGAATAACCTGCGCCATGGCCTGCGCGCCAGCACCCTAATCCTGCCCCACGAAAAGCAAGAGGATTTCGACGAAATCCTCGCCGCCATACAGCAAGAATACCAGCCGCAATCCGACTCCGAGCACTTCCTGGTCAAACAGGCGGCTACCGCGCGATGGAACCTGTTGCGCGCCGCGGCCTACGAGGCCGGTTGCAACGAAAAAAATCCCGACATCGAAGCCTGCTGCGCCCTCTTCAGCCGTATGACCCTGGTCACCGGCCGCTTGCAACGCAGCTACCTCAAGTTCTACCACGAGCTACAGCGCATCAAAGCCGCCCGCGCGAAACCGCAGCCACAGCCCGACGACTCCGAAGAATTCGAGGAATCGGAGGAATCGCAGGACGAGGTGCCCGACACCGGGATCAATCTCTTCTGGGTCAACCCTAGAACCGGCGTGCGCACCCTGGCCGCCCAATCCCCCGAAGCCAAGCGCCTCTCGGACCTCCACAAAAAGGAGGGCGAGCCCGAGGACGACCAATAGCGAAGGGCCTTGGTGGGGCAGACGATCGTTTTATGTCGTCTGCCAGCTTATGTCGTCTGCCACCCTACAGGATCTCGTTGGCCGCGCGAATACCCTCGCGCGCCCCGCCTTCCATATAGCCCTGGAAGTTCACCGAACAGTGCTCGCCGGCGAAATGGATGTTACCCTGCGCCACCTTCTCATAGCCCGCGAACCCGGTGTACTGTCCGACCTTCCAGCACGCGTAACTGCCCAACTTATTGGGATCGCCGGTGGGATAACTGAGCGTCGCCAGGCCGGTGTAGTGCGGCGCGATGCCCGGCCACGGCTTTTCGAGTTGGGCGAGGCATTGTTGCGCGAATTGTTCCACCAGCGCGGAACTCTTGCTGGTCGAGTAGGGCGTCGGCGGACGATAACTGGCGCCCACGATGCCGCCGGTGTAATCGACCAACAAACCGTTGGAACCGGCTTGGGCTCGGCTGGCGTCCCAAGTGGTCTGGAAGGGAAGATCGGTGGAGGTGAATCCGTCACCCACTCCCCACGGAGCAGTTACTCCTTGGGCATTCCAGTAACGACTGTCGAATTGCAAGTGCAGTTTTGAATTCGTGCCGTAGCCGAGCTGCGTGATGGCCGCGATCTTCAGCGCATCGAAACCGGCCCGGCTGTAGTCCAGCTTGCGCAGCACGCTGAACGGCAGCGCCAGAATTACCTGGTCGAAAACTACTTGGCGTTCTCCGCCGGCTGTCTGAAACGTGAGCGCCACGGTACCGTCGGGCCGGGCGGCGATGGCCGCCAACCTCCAGCCCAGCACGACGCTGCCGGCGGCCAACCAGTTGGCGATGGCCACCGGCAGCGCCTGGTTGCCTGCGGAAATGTGATATTTCTCGTCCCCGGTGCCGTAGTAGACCATGTTCAGCGCGCTCTGCTGGGAGGTATCCATGCCGAATTCCGTGGCGACGGCCACGTCCAGCAACTGGCCGAGTTCGGAAGTGTGTCCGCCGGGGACGTACTTCTCGATCCAATCGTAGACGCTGAGGTGGTCTAGGGCGAAGCCTTCCGCGTTGTAGCTGTTGTAGAGCGTGGGGTAGCCCGCGGCGTGCAGTTGGCGCCGCATGGTCGGATACACCTGCTTCAAATCGCTCTTGATTTGCGGGGAAAGGTAATACTGCCCATCGAACCAGTTAGTGGGCGTCGATCCGGGAGGGTTGGCCGCGTTGACGTCGGCCAGTGGCAGGTTGAAGCGCGCGGCCAGGCCGCGGACCACCGTGTGGTTGGTGTTGATGAATTCTCCGCACCACTCGCTCACCTGCCCGCCCCAGAAAGTGGTGTTCGAGAACATGCGGCCGCCCACGCGCCCGGACGACTCATACACGGTTGCTGCGAGGCCGGCGTCGCGCAGGGTCAGGGCCGCCGTCAGCCCGGCGATACCGGCGCCCACGATGCCGATGCGGGGCGCGGCCGCGGTGGCGGTGGCGTGTTTGGCGAATAGCAGGGTGCCGGCCAGCAGTTCGCGGCGGCTCGGCAGCGCTTTCTCGATGGTCCTCAACAAGGGGGTGCGGGCCATATCGTTTCACTGTAGCGCAGACGGGGAACAAGACAGAATGTGATCGCCGTTTCGTTTCCGGGCACGCATCTCATTTCTGTACAGTTGGGGTGCGAGATAGCAATTCAAGCCTTGGTATTCAGGGGGGTTACCGTATGCCGATAGTGGCCCGGCCCGTGCATAGTAGATGGTGATCGACTAGAGTGTAGAGCAAATAGGAGCTATCGGTATGAAAACGTTTTTTTTATGTTTATGGCATGGTGAGCAAGGTCAGGACCTGATCGAGTACACGTTGATGTTGGCATTTGTGGCGTTGGCCTCGGCGGCGTTGTTTTCCACCGCCGGTTCGAGCATCAACGTGATCTGGTCGAAAACCAACACGCAACTGAGCACCGCGGCGGGCAGCTAAAGTGTGGGCGATAGCGGCGCATTCGACCTAGGGATGGGAAGCCGATGGTTTCCCTGCTGGAGTCTCAAAACCATGATGGCGGCTGGCCTTACCAGCGAGGCGGGCCGTCCTGGACCGAGCCGACGGCGTACGCGCTGTTGGCCGTTATCGCGCAAGGGCCGGTCGGCGAACCGGTGGAACGGGGGCTGCGGTGGCTATGTGCCGCCCAGCTTCAGGATGGTGGCTGGCCGCCGCAGCCGGCTATCGGCCAGAGCGCCTGGGTGACGGCGGTGGCAGCTTTGCTGGGACCGGCGGCGCTCGGCGGGGATGCCTACCGGCGCGCCATTCGGTGGATCGTGCGGCAGACCGGCGCGGATACTAACATGCTCAGCCGGGTGCGGCAATTCTTGACCGGAGGCCCCCAGAGCGATACCGGCTGGCCGTGGTATCCGGGAACCAGCGCATGGGTCACTCCCACGGCGTTGTCGATGCTCGCCCTGCGCAAGGTGGCGCGGTCCGCGGAGTCCCCGCAAATCGCCGCGCGGCTGGACATGGGCGCCGCGTACCTGTTGCGGCACACCTGCGCCGACGGAGGCTGGAACCATGGTGCGTCGCGGACGTTGGGCTATGGCGCGCGTTCCTATCCGGAAACCACGGGTGTAGCGCTGCTGGCGCTGAGCGGCAATCGCTCGCCCGAGATCCGCCAAGCGTGCCGCTGGGCGCAGGCGCAGTTGCCCGGGTGCCGGTCGTCGGAAGCCCAAAGCTGGCTGCGTCTGGGATTGCGGGCGCACGGGCAGTTGCCGCCAGATGCGCCGCTTCCGGTGCTTACGCCCCGGACCATCCAAAACACGGCGCTAGCGATGCTGGCATCGGCCGCGGGCCGGAATCCGTTTTTGGAGTAATGCGGATGGCGGGATTGAATCGGCGCGAGTTTCTGGCGGGATCGGCTGTTACTTTGGCCGGCTGTTCGCGGCGCCGCGCGGGGCCGCCGGCTCTGGTTTCGATCGTGCGGCGGCCGGATTACACCCAGGAGTTGTACGGCGACCTGCGCCGCGTGCTAGCGGAACACCGTCTGCACGTCCGCGGCAAACGCGTGCTGCTCAAACCCAACCTGGTCGAATTCGAACCGGACAGCCCCATCAATACCCATCCCGTGCTGGTGCATGCGGCCCTGGAGGCATTTCGCGAATTGGGCGCGGAGGTGACCATCGGGGAAGGCCCCGGTCACCGGCGGAACACGCTGGACATGGCGGAGGCCGCGGGGTATTTCGAGACGATCCCACGGTTCGAAGAGATCTTCACGGACCTGAATCTCGATCGCGTCGCCGAAATCCGGCTGGCGCATCCGCACTCCCGGCTGCGGTCGGTTTATCTGGCGCAGGCAGCGCTGTCGTGCGATCTTTTGGTTTCCATGCCGAAGATGAAGACACATCACTGGGTGGGGGCCACGCTAAGCATGAAGAACCTGTTCGGGATAGTGCCGGGCGGGGTTTACGGATGGCCCAAGAACATCCTGCACTGGGCCGGGATTCCCGAATGCGTCGCGGATCTGTACCGCGCGCTGCCGCGGCATTTTGCCATAGTGGACGGGATCGTAGGGATGGAAGGCAACGGGCCGATTCAGGGGACCGCCAAACGAGCCGGGGTGGTAGTCGCCGGCAGGGACTTGGCGGCGGTGGATGCGAGCTGCTGTCAGATTATGTCGATCGATCCGGCTAAGATCGAATATCTCAAGCTGGCGGTGGGGGATGTGGAAGAGTTGGTGGGATCGATCCACCAGATTGGAGAATCTGTGCAGAGTGTGAGGACTCGGTTCGAGTTGATGCCGGAGTGGCAGGAGATTGCGGAGCGGCGGGCCTGAAGTGCTCGCGGCGGCGCTCGGCGCCGCCCACAACCGAAGCATGGCGTCCCAAAAACGGACGCACGGCGGCCGACGCCGGCTGTCCCGAGACGTGTTTACTTGCAGATACGCGCGCGCCGGTTCGGCATGCGGCGTGCCATCTAGTGCATATGCTCGATGACCTTCGGTACGCGTTGCGCACCCTGCGGAATAGCCCGGGGTTCGCTCTAGTAGCCATCGTTTCTCTGGCTTTGGGAATTGGCGCCAACTCGGCCATGTTCAGCCTGGCGGACGCGCTGCTGTTGCGGCCGCTGCCCGTGCCGCATGCTTCCGAGATTATCGTGGTTCAGTCGCAGTTACGCGGCGAGGCTATCGGTGGCATCGCTCAGTTGTCCGGGCTGTCCTATCCGGACTTCAAGGACCTCCACGACCGGAACAAATCCTATACCGGTCTGGCCGCCTCCCGATACGCGCAGTTCGGATTCGCCACCGAAAAAGGCGTGCTGCCCCGAATGAAATTCGGCGAATTGGTGACCGGCGATTTCTTTAGCGTGCTGGATATGCCGCTCAAATTGGGACGGGCCTTTCGCCTCGACGAAGACCAGGCGCCCGGCCGCGACGCCGTGGCCGTGCTGGGCCACGATCTCTGGCGTACGGATTTCGCCTCGGATCCCAACGTCGTCGGAAAGACCATCTTCCTGAACAACGTCGCCTTTACCGTAATAGGAGTGGCGCCGGAACCGTTCAGCGGCTCGAATGGGCTGATTCGCTCTGCGCTCTTTGTGCCGCTCGCAATGGGTCCCAGCATCACGGGCGACCAAACCATGCTCGAAAGGCGCGAGAGCCGCGGCATGACTGTATACGGAAGGCTGAAGCAGGGCGTCAGCGTGGCCCAGGCCGCAGCCGAGGCCAGGGTCGTCTCGCAGCAACTCGCGCAGGCCTACCCGGCAACCAATCGCACCTGCTCCATGGTGGTGGATTCGGACGTGCAAGCCAGGCTCAAGCGGGATTCGTTCGACGCCGCGTTGGTGTTCTTCCTGTTGGCGATGGCCGCGGTGGTTTTGTTGATCGCCTGTGCCAACGTAATGAATATTTTGCTGAGCCGCGCGCGGGCCCGCTCGCGGGAGATCGCCGTGCGGCTGGCAATCGGCGCCCGCCGCAGCCGCCTCGTGCGGCAACTGTTGACCGAAAGCCTGGTGATTGCGGCGCTGGGCGGAGCGCTGGGGCTGCTGGTGGCAATGGCTGGCGTGGATCTGTTTGGGCAGATCAAAATACCAACCGACATCCCCGTAGTGATAGACGTCCGGCTGGACCCGCGGGTGTTGCTGTTCACCATACTCGCCTCAGTGGCGAGCGCCTTGGTGTTTGGGCTGGCGCCGGCGTTGCAGTCGACCCATCCCGACCTGGTTCCGGCATTGAAGTCAGGCAAGTCGGACGATGGCAAACGCCGGCGCCTGCTGGGAAGAAACACGCTAGTGATTGCGCAGGTCGCCGCAGCCCTGCTGCTGCTGGTTTTCGCGACGCAGGCTTACCGCGGCGCATTGATTGCAATTTCCCGGCCCGCCGGTTTCCGCACCAGCCATCTGCTGATGGCGAGCTTCGATACCACGCTGGCACGTTACACTCCGGAGCAGGCCAAGGGATTCTTTAGGCCGCTGCTGGAGAGGGTGCGCAATATCCCCGGCGTGAAATCCGCGGCGCTCACACAGGCTGTGCCGATGCTGCCGGGAGGCGACCAAAGCCGGCTGGTTCCGGAGGGCGTGAAGCTGCCGCCCGGGACCGAGGCCGTCAGCGTGATCTCGAACACGGTGAGCGAGGGTTACTTCGACGCGCTCAACGTCCCGATCGTCGAGGGCCGGGCCTTCGAGGTGTCCGACCGGGCCGAATCCCGGCCGGTGGCCATCGTGAACGAACTGTTCGCGCGCAAATATTATCCCAACCAAAGCGCCATCGGCAAACGGCTCCGGCTGAAGGGCGACGAGGACCAAGTACTGGAGATCGTGGGCGTGGCCCGGCAGAGCAAATATTTCTTCCTAGTGGAGCCGCCCGTGGAATACCTTTATCGGCCGCTTTCCCAAAACCCGCAGCAGGCCATGACCATCTTGATCGAAACCGCCGGTCCCTCCAGCGCGGCGGCCGCGCCGCTGCGCGAAGTCGTCCGCTCGCTGGATGCCGGTCAGCCGATCTATGGCGTGCGCACCATGGAGGAAGTCTTCGACCAGCGCGCCACCAAGACCCTCGGTGTCCTGACGGAAACCATCGGAGGGATGGGGCTGCTCGGGCTGATCCTGGCGATGGGGGGACTCTACGGGCTCATGTCGTATTCGGTCAGCCTGCGGTCGCGGGAGATCGGCATCCGCATGGCGATCGGCGCTGGCCGCTCCGGAGTGCTGGGCATGGTCATGAAGCAGGGCATGGTGCTGGCGGGAGTGGGGGTATCGATCGGTCTGGCGCTTTGCCTCTTGGCGAGCAAAGCGGTTACCGCTGCGGTGGGCGTGCCGGCGTTCAATTTGCCATTTGTGGCGTTGGTGACGGCCGCGCTGGTGGCCGCGGCGGCGCTGGGTGCGTATGCGCCGGCGTGGCGCGCATCGCGTCTCGACCCGAATGCCGTGCTGCGGCAGGAGTAGGGTGTCGCCAGGTGGCGCCATGCGCCACCATTCCTGCCAGGCGACACCTGGTGCTCAGCTTTGTTCACCCGCGACCATCTCCACTCGTCCATCCTCGCCAGGCGCGGCGCCGCAGGAAGCTGTGCAGGTTGAAGTTGAGAATCACCGCGCTCGACCACACTGGCAACGGAGCGCAGCTATGCGTCACCGTCTCCTGCTTCCGATAGGGAAGAAGCGCGGCTTCCGCCGGCGTCTTGGCAGGGATGGCTGGTCCTGCCATAGGTCGCGCGAAACAACTGAGCCAGCCGTGGGGAGTCGCCGGGATCGGCGGGACGAATCGTCGGGTAGCGATCGCCGGCGCGACCCGCCGCCAGGAAGTTTATTCTTATGCTCATTTTGAATAACTCCGATTGGGATTTGATTCGAATTTAGTTCCGCCTTAAGGCGGTGGGATGGCCGGCAGGTAGACCGAGCCGATCCCACCCCCGGGCCTTGCGCCTGATAGGCGCAAGGCACCGTCGCGCCGGCTTCTGTCTCGTAATCTCCGGACCAGACATCCACCTGCAGATTGCCGGTCGCGGTGCGCGTGGCGGTGACGGTTTCGATGCCGGTCGAGAGCGGTGCGGCGGCTACCAGGTTGGCCGCCTCCTCCTGGGCGCTCACGCCAGCGGTGAGTTGCGTTCCGTTATATCCCCACACACCCGCATCTACTTTTCCAGTGGAGTTTACAGACGCGGTGAAGATCAGGTCCCCGATCATGGTGGCCGCGACCTGGCTGGCGGCGCCCACGGTGGCGGAAGACGTCCGCGTGATCGCGCCGGAGCTGGCATCCACGGCCCAATCGATGACCTCCCAGGTCGCCCGCGCTATTGCGCACCGCTGTGGCTACGCCGCCTGTCCCGTCGGCTGTGATCGCCACCCGGCTGATGGCGCCCGCCGACGCGGTCGCCTGATGGGCCACGGCGCCGAGTTGGCTCACGGACCACGAGTCGAGTTGCAGCGTCCCGAGGTTGGTGCTTATGGCGGTGACAAACTCGCCGCTGTTTATGGCGGCCACGCTTGTAATGCTGCCCTGCGTGTTGAAGATTTCGGCTTCATAGCCGATTGCGGTGGCGGTCACCGTATACAGCAAGGTGCCCACTGTCCCTTCGGGGTCTTGAAAGCCGATCGCGACGTTCCTGGAATCCAGTTTCGCCGCGCTCAACCACTGCCCGGGCAGGGGCACGGTGTTGCCAAGAGCCACGGCCCCGCTGGCGCCGATGGACCACGAAACGAGTTCCCCTCCGCCGCCCGCGGTAGGCACCGCGGTTACCACCAGGTGGGGAGTGAGGGCCACGGCGGCCAGACTCGCGTTGCTAATGGCGGGGCCGGTCGCGGAGCCCTTGCGTTCGAGCGCGCTGCCGGAGGACTTCCAGGCGATCAAGTTCTGTTCTAGATTCGCAACGGAAACCTGGCTGACGGCTCCCGCCGAGGCGCCATACTAGTATTCCATGAAGTTCTGCGCGGATATTGTAGCCGCCGTCATGCATGCGGACAGCAAGCCCGCGGCCGCCGTGCATACTTTTCGATTGATGTTCATATGTTTTGTCCTTTGGTTCTCAAGAAATCCAGAATGCCCGGCTTAGGGGACATAATCTCCCGACCAGACATCCACCTTCAGATTGCCCTCTTTGGTGCGTGTGGCAGTGACGCTGTAAAGCCCCGTGGAGAGCGGGGCGGCGGCTACCAGGTTGGCGGCTTCCAGTTGGGCGCTGGCGCCCTCCTCAATCTGCGTTCCGTTATATCCCCAGGTGCCCGCGTCCACCCTTCCACCGGAGTTTATCGACGCCGCGAAGATCAGGCCTCCGATCGTAGAGGCCGCGACGTCGCCGGCGGCGCCCACGGTTGCGGAAGACTCCCGCACGATCGCGCCGGTGGTGGGATTCACGGACCAATCGATCAGCTCGAGGTCGCCCGCGCTGTTGCGCACCGGAGTTGCCACATGTCCCGTGTCCCCCCATGCGGTGATATCCAACAGGCTGACCGCGCCCGCGGAAACGGTTTCCCGATGTACGCTGAGGTCGTTTGTCTCTACCAGCCACGAGTCGAGCTGCAGGTCGCCGGCGCTGTTGCGGATCGCGCTCACCACTTCGCTGCCGCTAATGGCGGCGATGGCGACGGCGCTGGCCTGGTCGGTGGTGCTAACCGCGCCTCCATAGAACAGCGCCCCGTCGGAATTCACCACAAAGACGGTCATGGTCAATGACGCGGCTGGAATCCAATTTTGCCAAGCTAATCGACTTGGCGGCCTCGTTGGTCACGTACCCAAAGAATTCAACGGCTCCGCTTGAACTTACGGTCCACGACATAAGCTCCACTAACCCGTCGCCAATCGCCGCGGTGATCACGCGGGTAGGGCTCAGGGCCACGGTGGATATGCCCGTATTGTCGATGGCGTTCCCGGTAGCGGAACCTTTGCGGAGAAGCTGAGTGCCGTTGGATTCCCACGTAATAACTTCCATCACGCCCGCGCTGTTGCGGACTCCGGTGGCGACCCAGTTCGGCGCTAAATTCGCGACGGAGACCTGGGTGACGGCTCCCGCCGAGGCGCCATACTGGTATTCCATAAAGTTCTGCGCGGATGCGGCGGCCGCCGTCATGCACCCGGCCAGCAAGGCTGCGGCTGCTGTGTATACTTTTCGATTGATGTTCATCTGTTTTGTCCTTTGTTTTCTCGATAAAACCGCTTTCCTGGCTTACGGGGCTACGTAATCTCCGGACCAGACATCCACCTGCAGATTGCCGGCTGCGGTGCGGCTGGCAGTCACACTGAAGATCCCCGTCGAGAGCGGCGCGGCGGCTACCAGGTTGGCGGCCTCCGCCTGGGCGCTCGCGCCAGCGGTGAGTTGGGAGTCGTTATATCCCCAGACGCCCGCATCCACATTTCCACTGGAATTGACCGACGCGGTGAAGATCAGGTCCCCGATCATGGAGGCCGCGACCTCGCTCGCGGCACCCACGGTTGCCGAAGACGTCCGCGTGATCGCGCCGGAGCTGGCATCCACGGCCCAATCGATGACTTCCAGGTCGCCCGCGCTATTGCGCACCGCGGTCGCTACGCCGCCCGTCCCGTCGGCTGTAATAACCACCTGGCTGATGGCTCCTGCGGAAGCTGTCCCTAGATGCGCGAGCACGCCAAGATGGTTCACGGACCACGAGTCGAGTTGCAGCGTCCCGGTGTCCAGCGGCCCGATGTTGGTGCGGATGGCGGTCACAAACTCCGTGCTGTTTATGGCGGCGACACTGGGAATGGTACCCACCACGTTAAAGATTTCGCCTAGATAGGCAATTTCGCTGGAGCTCACCGAAAAGAGAACGGTGACCGTTTCCGCGCCCGTGGGGTTGACCATGGCGACCGCGACGCGGCTGGCAGTCAGTCGCGCCATACTGAACCACTGCCCAGGCAGGGGCGAAGTGCCGCCGAGTGTCACGGCCCCGGTTGCGCTTATGTTCCACGAAATAAGTTCTCCTCCACCGCCGAGATGGGCACCGCGGTTAACACGATGTGCGGGGTTAGGGCCAGGGTGGACACAGGTCCATCGCCGATGACAGGACCGGTCGCGGAGCCTTCGCGTTCGAGCGCACTGCCGGTGGACTTCCAGGCGATCAGCTCGATCTCGCCTTCGCCGTTGCGAACTCCGGTGGCGACCCAGTTCTGTTTTAAGTTCGCGACGGAGACCTGGCTGACGGCTCCCGCCGTCGCGCCATACTGGTAAGTCATGAAGTTCTGCGCGGATGCCGTAGCCGCCGTCATGCATGCGGCCAGCAAGCTCGCGGCCGCTGTACATACTTTTCGATTGATGTTCATTTTCTTTGGGTCCTTTGCGATTTTGTTCTCGTTCTTCCGCAGTGAATGTCCGGGCCAGTCCCTTGCCGCCTGCGCGAGCGGAAGAACGCGCATAGTCCCGCACAGGCGGCAAGTGGCTCTTAGATACTTTTTTCGAAACCGGCTGCCGCTACGCCCAATAGTTCGGCGCGCATCGGAGCTTTTCGGCCGCCGTGAAAGTTTCGTTCGCTATGTCGAATCTCCCTTGTCTCTCTGGTTTGGTCATGCCTTCATCCCTACATGTGCAAGACAGGGGCAGAACGGCTATCATTGATTGGAGAAAAGAGGCGGGAACGGATTGCAAACCGGCGAGTTCACCATCCTTCTGCGGCAGTACCGCAGCGGCGACAAACAGGCGCTGGACGCCTTGACGCCCGTGATTTACGCCGAACTGAAGAAGCTCGCGGCCGCCTGCATGCGCCAGGAGCGTCCGGGCGCCACGCTGCAGCCTACCGCGCTGGTGCATGAAGCCTATCTGCACCTCATCGCCCACGATCTGCCGGATTTCCAGAACCGCGCGCACTTCCTCGGCGTGACGGCGCGCATCATGCGGCAGATCCTGATCTCCAGCGCGCGCAGGCGTTGCGCCCAAAAGCGCGGCGGCGGCCATCGCGCCGAAATGCCCGACGACCTGCCGATTCCGACGGCCCAATCCGAGGAACTGCTCGCGGTGGATGAAGCCTTAGAGCGATTGGCCGCCCAGGACGAGCGTAAAGCCAAGGTCATCGAGCTGAAATACTTCGGCGGCCTGGCGCGCGAGGAAATCGCGGAAGCGCTGGGGCTGAGCCTGGCCACCGTCAAGCGGGACATCGCGCTGGGCGAAGCGTGGCTCCGCCGGGCGCTGGCCAGTGGACCGCCGGAATAGCTATGGCCGCCGTGATCCCCCGCCAATGGAGCGAGGTCGAGCGCCTGTTCGCGGCCGCCGTCGAGTTGCCACGCGAGCGCCGCCGGGACTTCTTGGACCAGGCATGCGCCGGCCCGGATATCCGCCGTGAAGCGGCTTCCCTGGTGGACCACGTGGGCGATGGACTGGCTTCCGTGGGCAAGGCGATCGCGGCGGAGTCCTCCGCCTTGGCCGACGACGAGGACCCGGATAGACGGCTGATCGGCGCGCGTCTCGGCCCGTACCGCGTGGAAGCCATCGCGGGACACGGCGGCATGGGCGCGGTCTACCGCGCCTCGCGCGACGACGCCGAGTTCCGCCAGGAGGTGGCCATCAAGCTGGTGCGCGCCGCGGCCGAATCGCCCGCTACGCTGCGGCGCTTCAAGCAGGAGCGGCAAATCCTGGCGCGCCTCGCGCATCCCCATATCGCGCGCCTGCTGGACGGCGGGTCCACACCCGAGGGTGTTCCGTACCTGGTGATAAAATTCATCGAGGGCCAGCTCATTACGTCCTGGTGCGAGCAGGGCGCGCTGGCGATCGAAGAACGGCTGCGGCTGTTCCTGCACGTTTGCGAAGCGGTGGAGTTTGCCCATCGGGAGCGCGTGGTGCATCGCGACCTGAAGCCCGCGAACATTCTGGTAACCCGCGACGGCGAGCCCAAGCTGCTGGACTTCGGGATCGCCAAGCTGCTGGATCCGGACCCGCAAAGCGAGGCGCTCTCGATTACCAGCCTGCATGCGATAACGCCGGACTATGCCGCGCCGGAGCAGGTGCGCGGCGAAGCGGCTTCGGTCGAAACCGATATTTATGCCCTGGGCCTGGTGCTCTATGAAATGCTCACGGGGCAAAGAGCGCAGGAGATACTCCACTATACGCCCGACGCGATAAACCGGGTGGTCTGCCATCTGGAACCCAAAGCGCCGGCGGCTCTGCAGCCGCAACTTGCCGGCGATCTCGACAACATCATCCGGATGGCCATCCGCAAGGAGCCGCGGCGCCGTTATGCGACGGTGCCGGAAATGGCGCGCGATATTCAGCGCCACTTGGAGGGGCGTACCGTAGCGGCGCGGCCCGATACCCTGCGCTATCGTGTGACCAAGTTTCTGCGCCGCAATCGGGACGCGGCCATCGTTGGGGGGGCGGCGGCGGCCCTCCTCGCAATCGCGGCGGCGATCGCCAGCCTGACTGGCGGACTCGCCCGCGCACCCCGCGTATCGCGCGCAGTGCGGATTACACAGATCGGCCGTGTCGAGCTCGGCGACGGTATTGCCACGATGGGTCCCGGGTCTATTTTACGGAACAGTCGGGAGGGCGTTGGACGCTGGCGCAGGTTTCGGTCGAGGACGGCCCGGCGCAGCTCCTGCTCTTGGTCGCGGCGGGCCTGGGAGGCAGGCCTCTTTACCTGGTCCCTACAGCGGGCGGCTCGCCGCGGAGCATGGGCGGTGTCTCCGGCTATTCCGGCGCGTGGTCCCGCGACGGACGGTCCATCGGCATTTCACAAGGCTCGGCCCTGTTCCGGGTGAATGCCGATGGAACCGGTTATCGCAAGCTGTTTAACACGCCGGGTCGCGCCGAGAATATCCGCTGGTCGCCTGCGGCCGGTCCCGACATTCTGCGATTCGCCCTGTTGCAGAGCGATTTGAGGAATCACATTTTGTGGGAAGCGGGTATTGACGGCGCCCACCTGCGCCCCTGCCATTGCCAGGCTGGAAAACGGAGTTGGCTTGGCCGGATGCCGACGACGATGGAATTTGGGCCCCTTCCGGGAACTATTATCTGTTTCGCTCCAGGCGCGCCATGGCGAGCAGCGTGTGGGCCAGACGCGAGCGGTTTGGATTCCTGCAAGCGCCCACCGGAAAGCCGGTGCAGATCTATTCGTCACCGCTTGAGGTCACCTCCATGGCCCCGGCCGGACGGTAAGCGGGTCTACTTTGCCGCCGGGCAGGAGCGCCGGGAATTGGTTAGATACGACGCGGGGCAGCGGCAATTCGTGCCCTTTCTCTCCGGCGTACCCGCGCGCGGAGTCGCCTTCTCTCAACGGACGACCGTTGGGTGGCTTATACGTTGTTTCCCGACGATACCCTATGGCACCGCCGCACGGATAGGAGCCAGCGCTTACAACTGATCCGGGCCGGCCGGCATGTTTTTTGGCCGCAATGGTCGCCGGACGGTACGCAGATCGCTTTCGGAGAGGAGGCTGGCCTGGGCCGCTTCGACGTGGTATTCTTTTCTGGGCGTGCTCTATCATGTCAAACACCCGCTGCTGGCCCTGGAAATCGTCTGCGGCCTGGCTACGGACACTGTAGTCGTGGAATCGTTTGTGACGGACGGCGACACTTGGAAAGAGCACGCCGAAGACATCCCTACGATGGAGTTTTACGAAACCGATGAGTTGGGGAACGGGCTGGATAACTGGGTGGGACCGACAGTAGGATGCCTGCTGGCATTGTGCCGCGCCGCAGGCTTCGCGCGCGTGGAACTCTTGCACGCCGCGGGCTTCAATGCGGCGGTGGCGCGCTTCCCGAAAGTGGGAGCCGGAGCCGGGTGACGCGGGGCGGGAGCCGCCCGAACTCACGGGTGCGTTGAACGCCTTGACATTTGGTATTAATTTCTCCACCTGCAAGGACGAATTCATCTCGTGCTGGTTCCGCACGCCGCAAGAATCGGTGGACCGCGGCGAACTGATGCTCGAAGTGGACGGCTACGGCGTGCCGGCGTTGTTCGCCAAACCCAACGAACAGGGGTCTTGGATGGCGAACTTCAGATTGCCTCCAGGCTTAACCGGCGGGTGGAAAAGCGCGCGCCGCAACAATGTTCACGTCACCGCAGGAGACACGCGCCTGAGTGTATGGTACGCCGGCGCGCCGGACGACGAAGGGCGGCGCCAGATCAATGCGGCGCTGCCGCGCCATCTGCGCAGGGGGATGCAGCCATTCATCGTCGAGTGCGGCGGCGTGAGTTCGGAAAGCCGGCCGCAAAACGTCGTGATTGAATGAGAGTAAGTCCCATGGGCGCGACTGGAACGCGGGTTACACCGTACGCGCAAACCACTCCGGCGGAAGAACGGTTACGCGCTGCTGAGGTAGCTCAGGCATTTGGGTATGCGGCCCTGCTTGTCTGGCTAAACGCGTACGTTTGCCGTGAGATGTTTGTGCGCTACACACCGCGCATGAACTCCATGCACGGCTTTTGGATGGCCGTGTCGCGGCTCGGCGGCCAGCACTGGTTTTACTCCGCGTGGTGGCGCTATTGGGATTGCGGGACGCCGGTCGAATTCGCTTATGCGCCCCTGGTGCCGGCTGCCACCGCATGGACGGCGGCGATTCGCGGCATCCCGCGCGACGTTGCCTTTGAAACGGTCTCGGGCTTGGTTTATTGCCTGGGTCCGGTGACGCTGTTCTTGATGGCGTGGTTATGGACGCGCGCACCCGGTTATGCATTCGCGGCCGCGGTGTTCTACTCGCTTGCCGCGCCCTCACAATTGCTGCTGCCCGACCTGAATTCGATGCGGCGCCTGTGGTACGCGCGCCGCCTTTACGTCATGGCGGTATGGGACGAAACGCCGCACATGGCTGCTTTGGCCCTCCTCCCGCTGGTGATTCTGTTCCTCTCGCTTGCCATCCGAAGGCGTCGCCGGCGTTACTACGCCGCGGCCACACTGGCCATAGTCGCTTGCGCGCTGGCCAGCGACTTCGGACCCATTCTCGCGGCAATGGCGAGTTTGTGCCTGCTGTTTGTACTGCGCCGGCGGGATTTTGTCCGGAACTTGCTGCTGACCGCGGGCATCGGCCTGATCTCGTAAGCCATCTGCTCGCCGTTTCTTTCACCCGCCATCCTGCGCGCCATCACCAAGGCTTCGTCGGGCATTAGGGGCGATCCTTGGACCATGGGATCGTTCACTGCGTTGGCCCTGGTGGCTACCGGGTGGGCATTGCTGTGGCACTACCTGCCACGCTGGACGCCGGATTGGCGCGTACAGTTCTTCGCGCTTTTCGCGTGGCTAACCGGCAGCATACCGCTGATTGCCGTCTATCTAAACCGGCAATTCCTGCCGCAATCGGACCGCTACAAGGTCGAGATGGAGTTTTCGTTGGCGCTGCTGGCGATCTTCGCGGTGCGGCCGCTGTTCGCCAGAATCCCACGCCACCTGAGGGTCTGCCTGTTGTTTCTCATGATTGCGCTGGTGGGGGAACAAATCGTCTCCGAGCGCCGGTTCGCCAAACTCTATTTGACGCCTGGCGATGTGACTCAGACAATTGAATACCGCGCGTCCACCTGGACGCGGGAACATCTTCCCGGCGTGCGCGTCATGATGTCCGGATCCATTGCGCAATGGGCTAATGCGTTCACCGATATCCAGCAGTTTGGGGGCGGTCCCTGGAGCGCCGCTTACAACCAGGCCCAGCAACGCGCCTTGGAGGGTATCTACAATGGCGGCGACACGGCGCCGGAGGACGCGCGCGTTTCACTTGCGTGGTTGAAGGCGTTCGGCGCCGGCGCGATCGCGGTCTCGGGGCCGAAAAGCCAGGAGGTCTGGAAAGCATTCGCCCACCCCACGAAATTCGACGGGCTGTTGCCAGTGCTGTGGAGCGCGGACGATGTGACGATTTATCGTGTTCCGCTAAGAACGGAATCGTTGGCGCACGTTGTGCCGGTGTCCGCCTTGGTGCGGCGCGCGCCTTCTTCGGCCAGAGACATCGGAGAGACGCAGAAATATGTGGCCGCTCTCGACGATGAGTCGCTGCCGAAGGCGGAATTCCAATGGCGAGGCTCAAATCGGATTCACATACTGACCACGGCGTGGCCCGGCCAAGCCGTCTCTGTCCAGGTTTCCCATCACGCGGGGTGGCACGCGAAGGCCAATGGCGCGTCCCGGCCGGTCGAAGCCGACGGCCTCGGGTTGATGTGGCTGCAGCCGGGATGTAGTGGCCTGTGCGACGTGCAACTCGAATACGATGGCGGGGCCGAACTGAGGATTTGCCACCTGCTCAGCATCGTCGCGCTGGCGGCGTTGGTAGTGTTCTCTTGCTGGCGCACCGTTCGGGCCGGCGGCGCATGGCGCCGCCCAACTGTTGTGTCGGATTGATACATCCGCACACCGGGAGGATAATGATTTCAGGCGCGTTTCGTGGCACGGGGCGTGCATAGGTGACGGCATTATGTTACGAAAACTGTGTCTCTGGGTCGTTCTGCCGATCTCCGGCACGGCGATGGCGGCGGCTCCGAAGTTCCCGCTCGGTCAAGCGTACTCCGAGCAAATCGGCGCTGGCGATCTGATCGGCGTGACCAGCCTATCGGTCGCCCCGGATTCGCAAGGAGCCGTCTACATTCTGGCGAATTGGAACATCGCGTCACAACAGTCCATCCTCACGAAACTGACTCCGGCGGGCGAGTTAGCTTACAAGACGACCGTCCCATATACGGCGTCGGGCATGGCGGTAGATCCAGCCGGGAATGCCTACGTGGCTGGCAGTAACTTCGTGGAGAAATTCGGCACCGACGGCAAGACTGTGCTATACCAGACAGTCTTCGGTGGCAGCTTCGTGACGCCGTACGGTATCGCAGTGGATGCCACGGGGCGCGCTTACGTAACCGGAACAGTGCAATCGGGACAGCTTAAGGCGACGCCCGGCGCCTTTCAGCAGAATCCTCCCAGCCCAGATAACGCCCTGGCCGGATTTGTGGTGCGCCTGACGCCGTCCGGCGCCATCGACTATGGCACATACTTAGGCAATAGCCAGCCCGCCGGGATCGCTGTGGACAGCGCGGGATCCGCCTTTGTCGTCGGGACGAATTCCGCAAATCTTCCCATTACGCGCGGCGCATATCTTACGAGCGGCTACGCGTTCCTCGTGCGCCTGTCTCCAGACGGATCGGCGCTGACCTACTCGACCTATACGGAAGGCGGCGCGGCCTGCTGTGTGGCTGTGGATTCGGCCGATTACGCGGTTGTAGCGCTGCAGAATGCGGGCGGCTCGGGCACCGCGGTCATGCGTTTCAACCCGCAAGGAACCGGCATTGCATTTTCAAAGGTACTGCCGACAGCGCTTCCGGCCGGTCTGGCAGTGGATGCGGCAGGCAACACCTACGTCGCATCGTGGTGGGTTAGCAACAACTATTCGCCGAAGAACAGCCTGTCGCCTTGCGCAGCCGGCGGATCTTCGGCGCTGACCGTGCTCGACGGCCACGGAGACGTCCTGCAGTCGACTTACATTGCGGGCATATTGAACTACGCCCCTACGTTCCCGGCGATTGCTCTTGGCGTAGACTCCGCAGTCTATTTGGTTGGAGCCCGGGCGGATGAACCTTACCTTTCTTCCGCTCACGTGTTCCAGGCTTGAATTGCCGGACGTCGCGGATCCCTTCTTGCATTTCAGTCGGCAGCGGCTTGAAGTCCATCGCATGGAGCACGTAACCGCAGGCGACAATCTGTCTCGCCAAATCGATGGGCACATCGGTAGATGGGATACAGAAACAGCCTGCATGCTGGTCGGGAGCTACGACTATGCGCGCGCCGCCGCCCTGCTCTCGGTCTTCAGCACCCCTCACATGGAAGGTCCTTATATCGTCTCAACGGCGCAACCGTTGGGCGCCGCAGGTGCGCTGCCGAGCCAGTATTTGTATTAGGACCTATCCTCGGTGCCGCCGGAAACCGTTCTGCCATGGGTCGAGGAATTCATGTGGCAGTCGGGCGAGCAAGAATTCTGGAAGACCAGAACGAAGGCGCAGTTCGTCCTGCGCCTTCGCGATGCAATAGCCGAGGCGGGAAGGCAACTGCCCGACTTCAGCGGGGCGATCAAATGGAGCCTCGCGACCGTTACACCCCAGCAGTAGCGAAGCAAGCCGGGGAACGCTGTATGATGAGTAAATGACCAGCGCCGCAGCCGACACCGTTGTCGATCTGGAACGCCAGTACGTGCTGCAGAATTACAGCCGCTATCCATTGGTGGTTCACAAGGGAAAAGGCTGCCACGTCTACGACGTGAATGGCGCGCGCTATCTCGACTTCATCGCCGGTATCGGCGTCAACGCGCTGGGGCACGCGCATCCCCGCATCGTCAAGGTGATCCGGGAGCAGGCCGCGCTTCTGATCCACTCGTCGAATCTTTACTACCACGAATACCAGGGACCGCTCGCCAAAAAGCTTGCCGAGACCAGCGGCCTGCAGCGCACCTTCTTCACCAACAGCGGCACGGAAGCCATGGAAGGTGCGATCAAGATGATCCGGTCGCACGGCAACCACAGCGGGACCGGCAAGCACGAAATCGTCTCGCTCGAGAATTCCTTTCACGGCCGCACGCTGGGCGCGCTCTCGATCACCGGCCAGGCCAAATACCGCACGGATTTCGAGCCGCTGCCGCCGGGCGTACGGTTCGTACCCGCCAACGATGTGGCGGCGCTTGAAGCGGCTTTCAGCGAATCCACCGCCGGCATGGTGCTGGAGCTGATCCAGGGAGAAGGCGGCATCTTTCCGGTTTCAGCCGAATACCAGCGGAAGGCGCGCGAGTTGGCCGACCGTTACAACGCCCTGCTGGTGTTCGATGAGATCCAGTGCGGGGTGGGCCGGCCGGGCACCTATTTCGCATATCAGCGCAGCAAGCCGGTCACGCTGCCGGATATCGTCGTGGTGGCCAAACCGCTGGCTTGCGGCCTGCCGCTGGGCGCCATCGTCGCAAACGAAAAAGCCGCCGCCGCGATCGCGCCCGGCATGCACGGGTCCACGTTTGGCGGCAGCGCGCTGGCTTGCCGCGTGGCGCTCGAATTCTTCGACATTCTGGAAGGGTTGCTGCCCAATATCCAGCAGGTGGGCGGCTATCTGCACCTGATGCTGAACGAGCTGGCGCGCAAGCATTCGTTCGTCAAGGAGGTGCGCGGCTTCGGGCTGATGATCGGCGTGGACATGGAGATTCCCGGCAAGCAGATGGTGCTCGACGCGATGGCGGACGGGCTGTTGATCAACTGCACGCACGATACGGTGCTGCGCTTCCTGCCGCCTTATATCATTACGGAGCGGGATGTGGATACGGCGGTGAAGGTGCTTGCTAAAATCTTCGCCAAGCAGAAAGGATCGCCGGCATGAAACTCGCGTGGTGTTTTTGGGCGGCTCTGGCTGCGGTGGGAGGCTGCCAGGCGCAATCCGGGTGGGTCGATCTTTTCGACGGCAAGACCATGGCGGGATGGGACGATCCGCGCCAAAAAGTCCCGCCCGGCGACGGCTGGTCGATCGACGATGGCAGCCTGAAGGCCAACGCCGGCGCGCACATCACCGAGGATCTGTTCACAAAGGATGTGTTCCGCGATTTCGAATTGGCGTGGCAGTGGAGAGTGGCGCCGGGCGCCAATAGCGGCGTGAAGTATCGCATCCAGGATCGCGTTTTCCTGGCGCAGCATGCGCCGGTGCGCGGCTTCGAAGGGCTGGTCAATTACTCCGTGCAGAACCGCCCGGCCGAGCGGCCCGATCGCGGGCAGGAATATGTGGTCGGCTTCGAATACCAGATTCTCGACAACACGCGCAACTCCGATGCGAGGGTGGGGATCAGCCACCAGGCGGGCGCGCTGTACGACATTGTGGGCCCCGCGAAGGATGTCACGCGGCCGGTGGGCCAGTTCAACGAATCGCGCCTGGTGGTGAAAGGCAATCACGTCGAGCATTGGTTAAACGGCGAGAAGGTGGTGGAGACGGACCTGGATTCGGCGCTGGCGGCGGAACGCGCGGCCCGGCGTTGGGGGGCCGGCACGCCGGTGGCGGTGGATCTGACCAAACAGCCGCGCAAGGACTGCCCCATCTCGCTGCAAAACCACGGCGGGGAAACTTGGTTCCGTAGCATCCGGATTCGCAGGCTGGAGTAGCCGTTTGGCGCGCCTTCACTCCCGCACGGCGGCTTGGTGCCTGGCGCTGGCGCTGACCGGATGCCGCGCCCACCGTCCTATGACCACCCCTCCGGCAACCTCCATCCTGGACCTGACACCTCCTCCCGCCGACGCGCGCATCGCGTATGGCGCGGCGCCCCAGCAGTTCGGCGATTTGCGCCTGCCGAAAGGCGCCGGCCCGCATCCGGTCGCTATTGTGATCCATGGCGGCTACTGGCGTTCGGCCTACGGACTCGATCATATCGGCCATTTGTGTGCGGGGCTCACGCGCGCCGGCGTGGCCACCTGGAGCCTGGAATACCGCCGCATCGGCGATCCCGGCGGCGGCTGGCCGGGCGCCGGCGAAGACGTACTGCGCGGCGCGGGATACCTGCGGACGCTGGCCGAGCGGTATCCGTTGGACCTGACGCGCGTGGTCGCGGTCGGGCATTCGGCCGGCGGTCAACTGGCGTTGTGGCTCGCGGCGCAACGCAAGGTCCCGCTGCGGGGCGTGGTCTCGCTCGCCGGGATCGCCGATTTGCGCCGCGCCTGGGAACTGGGCTTGAGCCGCGGCGTGGTGGCGGAACTGCTGGGTGGCACTCCGCTGGAAAATCCGGAGCGCTATCGCCAGGCGTCGCCCATCGAGCTGGTGCCGTTGGGCGTGCCGGAACGGCTGCTGCACGGTACCAGGGACGATGTAGCGCCGATCGAGATCAGCCGCCGCTTCCAGGCTGCCGCAGCCGCGGCCGGCGACGACGCGCGCCTGATCGAAGTGCGGGATGCCGGGCATTTCGATTTAATCGATCCGCGGACGCGCGCGTGGGCGCAGGTGCAGGCGGCGGTGCTGGAGTTGGTGCAGTAGCGACGCGCGCCCTGGCCGCGCATGGCGCAGCCCCACTGACCACAAAAACGCTTATGGGCTGCAAAAGAAATTTCGTCTTGACGCACACAAGCTCGCTTTGGTTCACTCAACTAAATGGCTCGTACCTTGTCCTTTTATGGTTTGTTTATGAGATCGATGAAAATCGCCGTGCTGTTGGCCGCGGGACTGCTGGCCTTTCTGCCGCAAGGCCGCGCCGACGAGGGTCCCAAACCCGACCCGGCGGGGATCGCCACCGGCGACAAGACCACCGCGGTGGATGCCGGGGGCAACGCATTCGCGGTGCCGGCCCCGGCGGACAAAAGCTCGCCGGACTATCCCAAGAACAAGAAGGATTTCGACGACTACCAGTCGCAGGCGGCTAAAGAACCGCTAGCGGTGAAACTGGCCGATTCGGTGGGCCACATCCGCGTGGCGACCAATTTCGCGTGGACCCTCAACACCGGCTATCTGGTGCTCTTCATGCAAGCCGGATTCGCGCTGCTCACCTGCGGGCTGGTCCGCAAGAAGAATGCCGGGCATCTGATGATGCTCAATTTCGCGGCTTACGTATTCGCGTTTCTGGCGTACTACGCCGTGGGATATGCGTTTCAGTTTGGCGCGGTGGCCGTAAACGCGGCGCCCGGCAACCTGGGCGGTACGCCGACCCTGAACCACTTTCTGATAGGCGGCGGCGCGTGGGGATTCCTGGGCGGCAACGGCTTCTTCCTGTCCGGCCCGGCATACGACGCGGGGAGCCACTGCCTGGCGCTGTTCGAAGTCGTGTTCATGGAAACCGCCGGCTATATCATCGTGGGCGCCATCTGCGAGCGCATCACATTCTGGGCGTTTCTTCTTTGCGAATTGTTCATCGGCGCGATTCTCTATCCGGTATTCGGCTGCTGGGTGTGGGGCGGCGGATGGTTGTCGCAAATCGGGTCGACGCTGAATTTGGGCCACGGCTACGTGGATTTCGCGGGGTCCACCGTGGTGCACGGCGTGGGCGGATTCTGCGCCATGGCTCTGGCTATCATTTTGGGACCGCGCCTCGGCAAATACGGGAAGGACGGAAAGCCGCGCGCATTCCCCGCGCACAACCTGGTCTACGTGGTGACGGGCACTTTTATCCTGCTGTTCGGCTGGATGGGCTTCAACCCCGGTTCCACGCTGGGCGCCACGGACTTGCGCATTTCCGTGATTGCCATCAACACCAACCTGGCGGCCGTGGCAGGTTCGGCGACGGCCCTGCTGCTTTGGTACCTCATGTTCGGCAAGCCGGACGTGACCATGGCCTGCAACGGGATGCTGGCCGGCTTGGTGGCGATCACCGCTCCATGCGCATTCGTGTCTCCGAATTCCTCGGTGATTATTGGCGTCTTGGCCGGCATCGTGGTGTGTCTGGGCGTGCTGTTCAACGAGCGCGTGACTAAAATCGACGATCCGTGCGGCGCCATTTCGGTGCACGGGTTCTGCGGCTGGCTGGGGGCGGTGTGCGTGGGCATCTTCGCCGACGGCACTTACGGCTCCGGCTGGAACGGCGTGGGGGCTGCCAGCTATCTCGGACACGCGGGCCAGGGTGTGACGGGATTGCTGCATGGAGACACACGCCAGTTCCTTTGCCAGTTGGGTGGCGCCACGCTGATGATCTTGTGGGCGTTTGGCGCGACTTATGTGGTGTTTTTCGTAGTGAACAAGATCAAGTCGATTCGGGTGCCGCCGGAGTCGGAGCTCGAGGGATTGGATGTGCCGGAATTCGGAATGCATGCTTATCCGGAGGATGCGGTAGTTACGGTCGAGTAACGATGCGATAATGGAGGCGATGCCGGTCTTATACAACGCCATCTTCGAGGAGCGCGTGGAACAACTATTCGAGCTGGCGGATCTCGCGGAAAGGATTTTTTCCTCCGCGGGACTTGAATATCGGGTCGTCGGGGGCGTAGCGACCTTCCTCTATGTCGAGGAAGCGGCGCCGGATGCCGGGCGGACGACAAAGGACGTGGACATCGCCGTCCGTCGTGCCGACCTGGAGCGGATTGCCAAGGCCGCCGAGTCATTCGGCCTCCGGCATCGGCATGTCGCGGGAGTCGACATGCTGGTGCGGCCCGACCAGCCCTCCGCGCGGCGGGCCATCCATCTCGTCTTCGCGGGTGAGAGGGTTCGCCCGGAGGATCCCGAGCCAGTTCCGGAACTCGGACCCGCGCGCCGAATGCGAGAGCTTCGCTTGATCCCGCTCGCCGACCTGATCCGCATGAAGCTCATCAGCTTTCGCCTCAAGGACCAGACGCATCTCAAGGATTTGGACGAGGCTGGGCTGATCACATCCGAAACGGAGGCCGGTCTTTCTCCGATCCTCGCCGAGAGACTGGCACACGTTCGCGCACAGCGGTAAAGTGATATCCGGCCCGCCCGAGCAAGCCCGTTGGATACGTGCCGATCCTCGGCGCAGCCTACCCGCGCCGGTCCTGGAACGGATCGTCCAAGCCGCGTTCCCAGGTTGCCGTGTACTCGCCAGCGAGCCCCTCGCCGATGGCCTGCGTAACACGAATTTCAAGCTCGGTCTAGACCCCGCGCGCGAGCCCGTAGTCCTGCGCATTTACGAGCACGAACGTTCGCTGTGCCAGAAGGAGATCGATCTGATGCGGCTAGTGCGCGGCTCCGTGCCGGTCCCGGAAGTGATCCACGCCGAGCCGCGCGGCTGGGAGGATCTGCCGCCGTTTACGCTGACGCGCTGGGTCGACGGCATCACCTTCCACGATCTCAAACGCAGCGGCGATGCGGAAGCCATCGCACAAGCTGCGCACGCGGCGGGCGAAGCTCTGGCCGCCATCGGCCGCTTCCAGTTTCCCAAGCCTGGCTGGCTGGCTCCCGGGCCCACCGTCGCGGCGCCGCTGCTGGAAGGCGCAGATCCCATGCCGCGCTTTGTCGACTTATGTCTGGCATCGCAGAATCTGCAGCGGCGCGTGCCGGCTGAGCTGCGCGATCGCACGCACGCTCTGATATGGTCATACGCGCCGCGATTCGCCACTCTCGCTGGCGAAGCTTGCCTCGTCCACGGCGACTTCAACAAACGGAACCTGCTGGTGTGCCGATCCGCCGGACATTGGCGTGTGGCCGCAATTCTCGATTGGGAGTTCGCGGTCTCGAGCTCGCCCCTCGCCGATCTGGGCAGTTTTCTACGATACGAACGCGCCGCGCGGCCCCTCGCCGAGCCGCATTTTTCCGAGGGTTACCAGCGCGCCGGAGGCCGCTTGCCGCACGGCTGGCGCCGTCTCGCGCGATTGGCCGACCTCGTGGCGCTCGGCGAAAGCCTGACGCACGACCATCTCCCGGACCCCGTCGCAACCGAACTGGTCGAACTTTTGCGCGCTACAATCGAGGATCGCGACCCCGCCTGACGCAAGGCACATGCCATGGATATCGATCGCCTCGTTCAAATCGCGCAGGGCTTGCAGATCGGCAACATCCGCCGCCACATTTTCCTGTGCGCCGATCAGACCAAACCCAAGTGCGCGCCGAAAGAAGCGGGTCTCGAATCGTGGGATTATCTGAAGCGCCGCCTGGCGGAGTTGGGCCTGCTGGCCGGAGACGATTGCGTTTATCGCACCAAGGCGAACTGCCTGCGCATTTGCGAACAAGGGCCGATCGCCGTCGTCTACCCCGATGGAACTTGGTACCACTCGGCGACGCCCGAAGTCATCGAACGGATTATCCAGGAACACCTGATCGCGGGGCGGCCAGTGGAAGAGTACGTGTTCGCGCGCAACCCGCTGTGACAGCGAGCAAAGCTCGCCTGTGCCGGCAAGAGTGCCGGCACGGCACGCAGGAGTGCGTGCGCCACGACCTACTCCTCCGCAGTCTCCTCCGGCGGCTCAAAACCATCCAGCAGATCCGGGTCGCGCGCGAATTTCTTCAGCACCGCGACCGTCGTCGCCGAGCGAAACCCCGCCCGCACCAGCCGGCGATACGCCGAGGCCATCTGCTTGTCGTCCTGGAACAGATTCTCCTTGGACGCCATGCGGAACTTGCGCCGCACGTAGTCTTCGGCCAGAGCCTGCTCGTTGACGTCCTCGTACACTTTCCCCACGGTTTGCTGCGCCACCGCGGGCGCCACCCGCCGCCGCGACAGATCCGCCAGCACGCGCGTCTTGCCCAATCCTTCGTTTTCCAGGCGCGCCGCGGCGAAATTCTCGGCGAACTTCCGGTCGTCGAGGTAGCCGTATTCCTTCAGGCGCGCAATGGTGGGGTCCACGTCGGCGGTGCGTTCCGCCTTGCGCCGCAGTTTGTCCCGCAGTTCGCCGCTGGAGTGGGCACGGCCGCCCAGCACCCGCAGGGCGTACTCCCACAGCGCGGCGGCGTCCTTGAGGGGGCTTTTTCGCTCTTTCATACCGCCTGATTACTAATGGTATCGCGATGCACCATGCAAACGCGCAACGCAAGGTATACTAGAGGCTGTAAAGGAAGGAATGCGATGGATAAGAATGGATTCTCCAGTTTCTTGCTGGGCCTCGGCGTAGGTATCGGTGTCGGCATGCTGTTTGCCCCTAAGGCCGGCGCGGAAACCCGGCAGCTCATAAAGGATAAGACGGGCGAGGGCACCGATTATCTCAAACAACGTAGCACCGAACTCAAGGATTCCGCGGGCGATCTGCTGGCCAAGAGCAAGGATGCCTTGAATCGGCAGAAAGACACCATCGCCGACGCCATGGAAGCCGGCAAACAGGCCTACCGCGACGCGGTCAACCAGCCGCCTCAGCCTCCCACGGCTTCGGCCACGGCGTCTGCAACCGAGGGAACGGCAAACTAACGCTCATGCCAGGGAGGGTTCCGCATGCCTGAAGACGTCTTCCGGTGGGTGATCGCGGTGGCCGTGTTTTTGGCCTGCATCGCCTCCGTGGTGCAGGCCGTAGTTTTAGCCGCCGTGTACCGTGCCGGAAAGCAAGCCCAGAAGGCCGGCAAGGAAGCGCAGACCAAGCTGGCGCCGCTGGTGGAGGATTTCCAGAGTTTCCTCACCACATGCAACAGCTTCCTGACCACATCCGGCAAGATCCTGGAGGAGAATCGCCCCCGCATTGCCGGCATCACGGCGGAGACTTTGGCGGTCGCCAAGACCACCCGCCAGCAGGTGGAGCGCATTGGCGAGTTGATGGACGACGTGAACTGCCGCGCCAAAGCCCGGATCGCGCAGATCGACCAGACCGTGGAAAACACGGTGGAGCAGGTGGAACACGCCAGCGACGCCGTCAAGAGCGCTGTGATGAAACCCGTTAAGGAGGTTTCGGGAATCGTCGCGGGCGTCAAGGCCGCCTTGAATACCTATGCGCAGGGCGGCAACCGGAACTCTCCGGAAGACGCCACGCAGGACGAAGAGATGTTCATCTGATGTGGCGTGGTGGGTGGGGCAGGCGGTTTCGCCTGCCAGTTTGGGCTCGCCGCAGGCGCTACGCGGCTTTTTGGACTTTACCCGAGCGAATGCAGGACGTGCATACGCGCAGACGCTTGGTGGCGCCATTGATCAACGCATGCACCGGCTGTAAATTCAAATTCCAGCGGCGCTTGCTGACGTTATGAGCGTGACTGACGCGGTGGCCAAACTGCGGGCCGCGCCCGCACACATCGCAAATTCGTGCCATGTTACGAGAATCTCCTGGAAACTGCGAAACTAGTATTGTATCAGTGGAGGCGGCGGCTCCGCAACTCCCACACCGTTAGCCACTAAGGATGGACGCGTGACAGAGTTCAATCATATCCACATCCGCGACGGGGAAGACTGGGTTTGCGGACGAAGCATGGCATTCGAAGACCGCGAGCTGATTCGGTGCGAGGCCCGCGACCCGGACGAAGACGAGTCCTGCCGCCGTTGCTCGGAGCAGATTCTGTCGTATTTCGGCGATGCCATGCATGTGCAATAAGGGACATCTGTTGAAAGAAACGATCCTGGTCGTCGAGGATGGGGACGCTGTTCGCAACTTGGTGTGCCTGATGCTGGTGCAGAACGGATACGGCGTGCTGGAAGCCCGCGACGGGCGCGAAGCGCTGCGCGTTTGTGAAGCACATCCCCAGCCGATTCAATTGGTTCTGACCGATTTGGTGATGCCCAACATGAAGGGTGCGGAACTGGCGGAACGGCTGCGCCGCGCGCGCCCGGGCTTGCGCATCCTGCTGATGTCGGGTTATGTGGATGAGCCCGTGGTCCAGCGCCTGGGACGCGGCTCGGTGGCGTTCCTGCCGAAGCCCTTCACCTCGGTCGAACTGGTGGAGAAGGTCCGCCAGGTTCTCGATGCGCCCTGGAACGGCTTACCCACCGGAAAGCGTGCGGATGGCTGAGCGCAGGATTTTTTCCATGCGCCAGTTCTGGCACAGTCTGGCGGCGGTGCTGCTGGGCAATGCGGTCTACTTCAGCCTGGACCGCTATCTGCCGCCGGCCGGCCGCCACGTGCCCTACAAGATCGATTGGGGACTGGCCATCGATTTTTGGTGCTGCCTGGTATTCTACGGCCTGCTGGCGCGGGTGAAGTGGTTTCGGCGGGGGTAGTGGCGCGGAACCGCAGTTCTTCTTTCATCTCGGAATCAACTTGCCGCCGCCGGAAAAAGCCGATGCGCCGCCACAGTTCTCCAAGCCGTCCCCATCGATCCGCGATCCTCTTACGCGGGCTGAATCACGTTGGCGATCGCTCGCATGACCCTGTCGAATTCCGTCATCTCGACGCTCAGTTGCTTCTTGCCGGCTGGCGTCAGCCGGTAATACCGCGCGCGCCGGTTGTTTCAGACTGCGCCCATTCCGCGCAGCCCCAGCCCTTGATGAGCATGCGCTGCAACGCCGGGTAGAGAGAGCCTTCCTCAACCTGTAGAACATCCTGGGACAGTTATCTGCGCAGGATGTTGCCTCAATGTCAAGCGCGTGCGAGGGGAACTTTCGCCGTGCGGCGAGTGTCGAATCAGGCGGAGGGCACTGATATGGCGATGATGCTCGACCGGAAGGCGCAGATCAATATGACACCGATGATCGATGTCCTGCTGGTGTTAATCATTATCTTCATGGTGATCACGCCGGTGACGCAAACGGGGTTGCGCGCGCTCGTGCCGCAGCCAGCGCCCGACAACCCGGAACAGTCTCCGCCGGCGCAGGATATCGTCATTACAGTTCGCCCGGATGGGACCGTTCGGCTCAACCAGGAGCCCGTCAATGTAACGGACCTCCGGCGGCGCCTGACGCTGCTGGTCAGGACCGCCACGGACCGCGTCATCTTCGTGCGCGGCGAGAAGGGGCTGGAGTTCCGCGCCGTCGCCGAAGTGATCGACGTCGCCAAAGGCGCGGGATTGAACCGCGTGGCGCTGATGACCGACTGACCGTTACGCCGCGGGGCGCACTTCGATACGGATTTCCTTACCGAGGACTCGGAAGGCGGATTCCATCTGGTCGAGACGGGAACGATGGCGGAGATCGAAGAGCCGGTCTACGTTGGCTTTGGGGATTCCAAGACGGCGCGCCAGCTCAGCCTTACGCACGCCGGATTCGATAAGGAGCCGATATAACTCCGCCTTGGCGGACTGCAGCGCCGGCAAGCGGACCGTCCGGGTTTTCCGTCCCCTTGGCTTGCCGGGCCTCGGAAGCTGTTCTCCATTGCGAATGTGTTCCTGTACGAGTGTTTGTAGCAGCGCGGTGGCCATGGTCTGTGCCTCTGCCTCCGTGTCGGCCTGCGATACGCCCCAACCGAAATCCGGAATGGTGATGATGAAACCGCCCTCTTCCGCCGGCTCAAACAGAGCTGGATATTCCATGTTTACGCTCACTTTCGTTCAATCCCCAACTGCTTGAGGATGGTGCGGCTGCCCCGATGGTCAACGATCCAATGCTTCGTGTCTCTTCGATTCTGCAAGCGCTGCGCTTCCAGCCGCCGCTTCAACTCGCTGGCCGTCACATCCAAACGTTAACAAATCTGATGACCGGCGGGGTGCTTAACCCGGAACAGTCGCCGCCGGCCGAGGAGAGGGGCTGGAGTTCCGTGACGTCGCCGAGGTGATCGATATCGCCAATGGCGCGGGCTTGAACCGCGTGGCGTTGATGACCGAGTGACTGCTACGCCGCGGAGCGCCCGGTTGCCTAATGCACCGCCGCAGTGTACCGTGGTGCATTAGACGGTGTGCACGAGCTTGTGGCCAAGAACTCAAAGAAGGGCGGTCGGCGACCGTGCGCCTCGCTGACATCCGCCCGGCCAACCCAGCGAGCGCGAGTGAAGAAAGCACAATGACACGCACCGAACTCCTCGAAATCGTTAACAACGGCGAAAGCTCGGGGGTCGAGTTCAAGTGTGACGTGTTGCAAAACCACGACTTGGCAAAGGAACTCGTGGCCTTTTCGAACCTGGCTGGCGGCATGGTGCTTCTCGGCGTCGATGACGACGGGACGATTGGCGGGTTGACCAGGGCCGATCTCGAAGAGTGGGTGATGACGACGTGCCGCGATAAAATCAGGCCCGCGATTATTCCGTTTTTGAAATCATTCGCGATGTTGAACCCGGAAGGGATGTCGCCATCGTTAGCGTCACACGCGGTTACGATGTTCACAGGCTTTGGCACCACAACAGCAATAGGTATTACATCCGCGTCGGAACGCAGAGCCGGGAAGCCACTCCGGAAGAACTCGCCAGGCTGTTCCAACAGCGAGGGTCCATCCGGGCCGAACTACGGCCAGTCTCGGGTGCCACACTCGCCGATCTCGACCGCCGGAGACTGCGGGATTACTTCGGCCGTATCTTCCCGGGCAACTCCGGCGCGGCCACGATCCGGCAGCAGCAGGCGCCTTCCGATAGCGACGACGCAGGCTGGCGAACTTTGCTCATCAACACCGAGATCATGACCGAAGAGGGCGTGACTGTGGGCGGCTTGCTCCTCTTTGGCCAAAACCCGAAGCGCTTCCTGGCCCACAGCGGCATTGATGCCGCCGCATTTCCAGGCATGGAGAAGGACTACGCTGCCCGTGAACGGGCGTCGCTACGCGGCCCAATGACCGCGTTGCTCGCCGCCGATGGCGCAGTGGTTGAAAACGGCCTTGTCGAGCAGGCGTTGGAGTTTGTAAGGCGAAACACTCCCGTGACGGCCACTCTTGCGGATGAGGCAAGACGGATCGAGCGGCGGACCTACCCGCCGGAAGTGCTCCGCGAGGCGGTCGTCAACGCGCTCATCCACCGTGACTATCTTCTTACTAGCACGGATATCGAGCTGGCCATTTATAGCGATCGCATGGAGATCGTCTCGCCCGGAAGGCTGCCCAATGGCATTACCCCGGCTCGGATGCGCACCGGGTGCCGCGCGGCCCGGAACCAACTACTCAAAGATGTGATGCGCGACTATGGCTACCTGGAGCACATGGGTATGGGCATTCCGCGCAAAATCATTCAAGGGATGAAAATACACAACGGCACGGAGCCGGAGCTCGTGGAAGACCAGGAGCAATTCATTCTTCGGTTGTTTGCATAAAGCCGCGGCGGCGGGCAAGAACTACTACCGCACCGACACCCCCCACAAGATCGCGCGCTGGAAATTGAAGCGTCCGGTGTCCCGAATTGTAATAGTCTCCAGCGTCTGCCGCCGGAACTCCAGCGGCAGGTCCACCTGCACCAAATCCATCCGCTGCCCTTGCCCGTCGTCGAATGCCGGCCGCGAGGTCGTGCCATTGATCGTATTGGTGTAGACCCCGCGATTGTAATCGCGGATATCCACGCCGCCGATCAGTTTCTTTTCAAAATGCGCGCCGCCATCGCCGTCGAACGACACCGTGAGATAGCTCTCCGGCCCCGCCTGTCCCCAAAACGTGTTCATCAGGAAAAACGCCGCGGACACCGCCGGCTGCTTCACGGGAATCGCGAGCGTGATAGGCAGTGCGTCGAATACCCCGGCGCCCGCGTGCCACAAACGGTCGGCCCCATCCGGTATGAGAAATGGAACGCCGTCCAGGATGCGAGGTCCCGCCGGATAGGTCTCTTCGTTCCACGCGCTCCAGTCGTTCGCGAACTTGCCGATGTCGATGGGCCGGGCTTTAGGCACGCAGGTATACAGAAGCCTGACCTGCGAACCGCCTGGCGGCGGCACGACGCAATTGCCTCCATACACGGGAGTGTCTCCCATCGATGCAGCCGCCACGCAGGTGTCTTCCGCAAGTTGCACCAGCGCCGGCGCGCGCAGCGATACGGGGACTCCCGCCTTGGCGCCGATGGTAGCCAGCGGATAGGCGCGCCGGCCATCCGCGAAAATCTCGATACGCGTATCCCGGCTGCGCGCGCCCAGAGCCACCCCTCCGATGTTTATCTGCGCCGCGGGCCGGCCGATTCCCGTTAACCAGGGCGGCCTTGCGGCGCACGGGTTCCCGGGCATAGCCAAGCCGCTCAAGGACGGCTGAATGCGCGTTCTTCCGGTGGAGGAGCGGTACGAAAGGATATTAAACTCACGCTCCAGCACCGGCGACAGGTAGGCATCGGCGAGTGCGTCTACGCTGGCCTCCAGCCGGTTGGAGTCGCCGATCGGGGCGGTCGCCGACCACCATTGGCTTCCGGTCTTGCGGTTGTACAGACGGAAGCTCGCTACCAGCGCGCCGTTGCGCCGGTCGATCTCGGTCGCGAGAATGGACGCCACGGGCAGACGTGCGCGCGCACTGCTCACCGCGCCAGCGCCGCGAAAGCCGCTCACCGACGGCCAGTCGAGCTCGCTCAGGCCAGGCGTGCGCCATAGCGCGGATATCAGTACGGAAGAGAACGTGTCCGCGTTCTCCTGAAAATCTCGCGCAGCCGGCGCGACGGTTGCCGGTAGCACTGCGAGCGAGAAGGCGGGAGGCTCGGGGATTTTCCGGCTGATGAACTCAAAAACTATCAAAGCCGCCAGGGCGCAGGCCGTCCCGGCAGCAACCCAAATCCATGGCCGCCTCGCCAGCCGCGGAACTCGTCGCGTTTCCGCTCTTTCCGCTGCCGGCGGCATGAATCGGAACACCGGGACGTAGCTGCGCGGCGGCAAATCCAGGATTTGGCCATCGGCCCCGCCGTTTCGGGCGTAGTATTCCTTGAGGTTTTGCCGAAGACGGCTGACCTCGGCGCGGACTACGGCATCGACCTTGGGATCGAAGGATTCGGGCCGTTCGAAGACGTCCACGCCGATCGCGTACTCGTTGATCCGCTCGCCTTGGCCGGCCGCGGTACGGTCGGCCAGGTAGCGCAGCAAGCGCGCCCGCCGAGCTGGAATACGAAACTCCGGCGAAGCCAGCAGCCGATCCACGCACGCTTGAAGCCCGTCTGTTTCCATGCGTGATACCCGCTTTTCCGAGGTTTTAGCTTAGCACGGTGTCCGATGCACGTTCTTGATAATAAAGGATGTACGTTTCGGTGCGTCGGTATACTTGCGTAGCGTGGCAGGGTAGCCCGAGACTACTCGTTATGACGCGCTCAAAACCGTTTCCGGCAGCCTTCGCCTTCCTGGCTTTGGTGAGTTTATCGGGAGGCGCCGTTCATGCCGCCGACGATCTCGCGTATGTCTTCACTAAGTCGGATCAGTTTGGAGTCATCGACCTGAATACCGGCGCCTTCACTCAGTTCAGCGGTACCAACCAGCAGCCGGCCGGGATGGCAGTGACGGGCGGATCGCTGTACATTGCCGGCTTGAATACCAGCGCGTTGTACATGGTGAACCCGGCTAACGGCAGTCTCACGTTTGTGGCCTATAGCAGCATTACTTTCCACGATTTGGGATCCACCCTCAGCGGACTCTACGCGGTCGACACAGATGGCAAGCTGTACTCCATAAATCGGTCCACTGCGGCCGCCACATTGATCGGATCCACCGGCCTGACCGCGAACGCTACGCTCGGGATGTCCACCAACGCGAATTCGCTCTACTATACCGTCAACGGCAATCTGTATTTGCTGAACACCGTTACCGCTCAGGCAACCCTGATTGGTCCTACGGGAGTGAATGGTTTCGGGTCGATGGTGTACGAAGACGGTCTGCTGTATGCCGCCGCCACGCAACCCACCAGCCAGATCTACACCCTCAACACCTCCACCGGAGTGGGAACGCTGGTCTCGACTCCGTCTGGAACTCCGGCCCCTGGTAATCTATGGGGGATGGCGCCGGCGAGCCCCCCAGCAGGCACTCTGAAACTGGCGACCACGGGTTCGGGTCTGTGCGGCAACGACCTCATCAATTGGAACCAGTTGCCGCCGCCCGTCGCCACGGTGCCGACGCCCGTGAGCGTCATCACCAATAACGGAGTTCACGCTGCTCTTACAGCCAACGGCGGCTCCGTGTTCTCCGACGAGCAAGCTTCCGGATTCTGGAACGGGAATTTCGGACCGGGAGACTTCCTGGTAGGCTCCAACGCGCCCATCCAGATCACTTTCCCGGAGCCGGTGTGGGGAGTTGGCGCGCAGATGGGTTATGGCGCCAACGGCGCTTTTCTGGCGGGCATCAGCGTATTCGGCGAGGGAAACGCCCCGCTGGGCTCCTATGACGTGTCGGGAACGGAAAGCGATTCGGGCAACAACTCCGCCCCGTTCATCGGCGTATTGGACAGCGCGGGGGGTATCTCGAGCGTGGAATTCTTCACGCTCTCCAGCTTTGGAACCCCTCCCGGCGAATTCGCCATCAATGAGGCCACCTTGAATACCACGGGATCGAGTCTGGCCGCTTCGTCCGGTTCGCCGCAATCGGCGGTTGTCGAAACCGCGTTTGCGAATCCCTTGACGGTAACGCTAACAGATCCTTGCGGAACGCCTCTCAGCGGGGTGACCGTGACCTTCGCGGCGCCAGCGTCCGGCGCGAGCGCTACATTGTCAGCCGGCAGCGCGGTCACCGGAGCGAATGGGACAGCCGCCGTCACCGCGACCGCCAATGCCACCAGAGGATCCTACGTGGTGACAGCCACTGTGTATAGCCTCTCAGCGACCTTCTCGCTTACCAATACTCCAAGGCCGCCTCTCACCATTACCACCACCTCGCCATTGCCGGCCGGCTACATGGCTTCACCCTATCAACTCACGCTGGCGGCATCCGGGGGCACGCCGCCCTACAGCAAATGGGCAGTCGCTTCCGGCACCCTGCCTCCGGGTTTGAAGCTGGATCCCAGCAGTGGGCTGATCCACGGCACTCCTACCACCACCTCCGGCAGTCCGTTTACCTTTGGCGTCACGGTCGGCGACAGCGCCGGCGGCAGGTCGGCGCCCGCGGCGTTCTCGCTGACCATCAACCCGCCGGTGACTTTGGAATCGGTGAAGCTTCCGCACACAACCGTGGTGGGCGGCAAATCCACCACCGATAACCAGGCCATCCTCACCGGGCCTGCCCCACAGGGCGGCGCCGTAATCACGCTGACGAGCAGCGACCCTTCGGTGGCTTCGGCCCCCGCATCCGTGACGGCGCGGGCAGGCGCCTCGTATTCGCAGATATTCAATATCGTAACCACCGCTGTCGCCACACAAACCCCAGTGACGATCTCGGCCACTTATGGCGGCGTTACCGAAACGGCTACGCTTACGGTAAAGCCCTAACGCTATCGCAGCCAGACGCCGAAGCCATAAGAGGCGAGGCGTGAACCCAGATCGAAGCCGTCCAGTTCCACACTCACGTTCTCTAGCACGCGCATTTACGCATGGCGTTCGCCCGGCAGGTCTTACGGAAGGATTCAAGCCCGCACCAGGAGGAACGGCGACGCCGCAAACGTGCGGCCCAGGCTGGAGAAATTTCAACCGTCGGCGGCCGATTGCAGCGGGTCGATTACCGGCTGATCCAGCGTGAGCTCGGTCAAGCGCAGTTGACGCGAGAGGATCAACGGCCACAAGTCCACGCCCAGCGTCAGAGACTCGTATCCAAGAAGGGTGTGCCGATGAAGGCCGGATCGTCGGCGTCACGCCGCCGCTAGTAAAGTAAACGCAAAGCGTGAGAAGTCAACTGGGTAACTTAGCTTTAATAAGCGACAGGTTCTCCAGCTTCCCGGCAGGAGGGCCAGATACAGATCGCCGACCTTAACGTCGCGCGCCAGCGCCTGGTAAACTACGCTTCCAGCACGGGGCGAAACCGGTTCGCGTCAATCGGGAACAGGCCGCGGCGACTGCCAACAGCAGTACGACGATGACGATGCCAATCCAGCGGACGACGCGTTTCATGGGCGAAAATAGTCGAGCGTCAGCCGCAGTCCTTCGTCGAGCGTCACGCGCGGCTCCCAGCCGAGCAGGCGGCGAGCCTTGGAAATATCCGGCTGGCGCTTCCGCGGGTCGTCTTCCGGCAACGCGCGATTCACAATCGGCGATGAACTTCCCGTTGCCCGCAAAATCCGCTCCGCGAACTCCCGTATGGTCATCTCATTGGGATTGCCAAGGTTCACCGGATAGCGCTCCTCGGCCTGCATCAGCCGATAGATGCCGTCCACCAGATCGCTGACATAACAAAAGCTGCGCGTCTGCGATCCATCTCCGAAAATCGTGATCTCTTCACCGCGCAGCGCTTGGTCTATGAACGCGGGCACCACGCGCCCGTCATCCAGCTTCATGCGCGGCCCGTACGTATTGAAGATGCGCGCGATGTTGGTAGGCAGGCCGTAGGTGCGATGGTAAGACATGGTCAGCGCCTCGGCGAAACGCTTGCTTTCGTCGTAGCAGGAACGCGGCCCCACGGGGTTCACGTTACCCCAATAAGTCTCGCTCTGCGGATGCTCCAGCGGGTCGCCATAACATTCCGAAGTGGAGGTGAGCAGGAACCGTGCGCCTTTGGCGCGCGCCAGCTCCAGCATGTTGCGCGTGCCGGCGCTGGCTACGTCGAGCGTGGCGATGGAGTGCCGCATATAATCCTTGGGGCTGGCGGGCGACGCCATGTTCAGCACTGCGTCCAGGCGGCCGTCCACCGGGAGCGGCTGCGTAATGTCGTGACGGACGAGCCGGAATTTCGGGTTGTCGCGAAGATGCGCCACATTCCGCTCGGCGCCGGTAAGGAAATTGTCAACCGCAACCACGGCGTGGCCCTCCGCCAGCAGCCGGTCGCACATGTGCGACCCGATGAACCCGGCAGCCCCCGAAACCAAAATGCGCAAGCCTAATACCCCGTGATTGATTTGCAGCGGACATCGCGAACCGCTGTGCTACATTCAAAGGTTACCGCATGGTCCACCCATCCTGGCTGGAAATCGCGATCCTCGCGATACTGCTGTGCATCTCCGGATCGCTGTTCTGGCGCCGCTTCCGCAAGCCGGTGGATGCCATCCGCCGCGCGCGCGATAATCCCGACTTTCACCTGCGGCCGCTCGCGCCGCGCATCCGGCAATTCGTCTGGGAAGTGATGCTGCAAGGCAAAGTGATCCGGGAGCGCCCCCTGCCCGGCATTGCGCACGCGTTCGTTTTCTGGGGATTTTGCGCCTTCGGGCTGATCACGCTCAACCACATTGCGGCAGGATTCGGCTTGCCGTTCCTCAGCCGCGAAGGCGGATTCGGCAAGGCTTACTTCGCTTTCGTGGCCGTGTGGGCCGTGCTGGTAGCGGTTTCGATCGCCGGACTGGCGATCCGCCGCTTCGTGGCGCAACCGAAGTGGTTGGGCAAAGTGTCGCCTGAATCGGGCGGCATTGCGCTATTGATTTTCATCCTGATGGTCACTTATCTGGCCGGCCTGACTATGGATGAAAGCACCACCGCGGCACGCGCGAACTGGTGGCTGCATACCTTCACGCTGCTGGCTTTTCTGCCGCTGATTCCGCACACCAAGCACCTGCATCTGCTGCTGAGCCCCGCGACCGTCTTCTTGCGGCGCGACGGATTCAGCAAGATTCCGCCGCTGGTGGGCGACGAGGATTTCGGTCTGGACACCGGCAAGGACATCACCAAACTGGACGCGCTGCAAGCCTACTCGTGCGTGGAGTGCGGGCGCTGCACGGAGCATTGTCCGGCTTACAACACCGGAAAGACGCTCAACCCGAAAGAAATCATCCTGGGGCTGCGGCATTATCTGAATGAAGAGGGGCCGGGCAACGAAGAGCCGCTGCTGGGCAAACACATTTCGATGGAAGCCGCGTTCCAGTGTACGACCTGCGGCGCATGCGAGTTCCAGTGTCCGGTGGGCATCCAGCATCTACCGGTGATTATCGGACTACGGCGCGGCGCGGTGAATACCGGCAAGTGGGAAGACGATTACGGCTCGAAGATGTTTCTGGCGATGGAGCGCAACGGCAATTCGCTGGGATTCGCATCCAGCGAGAGGCTGCAATTCATCGAGAAGAACGATCTGCCGATTTACGACGGCACGCAGGAGTATTGCCTGTGGCTGGGCTGCATGGGATCGTACGATCCGCAGGGCCGCGAAATCGTGCTGTCGCTGGTCGCGGTGTTGCGCCACCTGGGCGCGACGTTCGGCGTGCTGCGCAAGGAGAAGTGTACGGGCGACCCTGTGCGGCGGTTGGGCAACGATCTGCTGTTCCAGCAAATGGCGGAAGCGAACATTGAGCAACTGAAGTCCGCTAATCAATCAGCGAAGCCAACGAAGCTGCTATCGATCTGCCCACATTGCGTGCGCACCATCGGCGAGGATTGGGGGGAGTTCGGCGCGGAGTTTCAGATCGAGCATCACAGCGAGCTGCTGGCGCGCATGCAGGAGAAGCTGCCGCGGCGTGAGGACGGCCGGGAGACGGTGGTCTTCCACGATCCGTGTTACCTGGGACGCTACCGCGGCGTTTACGAAGAGCCGCGGGAAGTGATTGCGCGCTGGGGCGAAGTGGCGGATCCGCCGCGCGCGCGCGAGCGGTCGTTCTGTTGCGGCGCGGGCGGCGGACAGATGTTCCTGGGCGAGGAGAAGGGCAAGCGCGTGAACGTGGAGCGCGCCACCGAATTGGCGGCCACCGGAGCGGCTGTGGTGGGGACGGCCTGCCCGTTCTGCCAAACGATGTTCCGCGACGCGCTGGGGACGATCAGCCAGACGCCGCCCAAGTTGCTGGACATCGCGCAGATCGCGGCGGCTTCGATTGAGTCCGTAGCGGGACGCGGGATGGTGTAGTCCGGAATTGGCGCGCCGAGGTTAGAGCGGCGTGTAGCTCAATTGGCAGAGCAGGCGACCCTTGGGTCGTCGAGAGTATTCGAATTCTATAATTGACGATCCGAGGGCGAGCGTTGCCCGGTTTTCTGGCAATCGAAGCGGCGTTCAAAGTTCTCGATTCCGCTTACGAAGCGAACGCGAAGGGGCTTGCATGCGAGCGGTTTCAGTAGAGGCCGTGAGGTTTCAGCCAACCGCGTGCGGAAATGCTAGATTGAAAGGTATGAAATATCCGGTAGCCTTGACGCGGACGGAAGAGGGGTACAGCGTCTCTTGTCCAGGGCTTCCGGGCTGCTGGTCGCAGGGCGCGACCGAAGAGGAAGCGCTGGCGAATATTCGGGACGCCATCCACGATTACCTCGAGATGGCGAAAGAGCTGGCCGGGGAGCGGAACTTGAGAGAAGTGGAAGTGCCGGCGTAGCGTGTGCCGAAGATACCAGGAAATCTCGCATCTCCGCGCGGTCAGGGCACTCGAAAAGGCCGGTTTCCAGGTTGCCAGGTAGGGCAAGCATATTGTCATGACGGACGGCGTCCGTATTCTGACCATCCCAAGGCACGATCCCGTGGACGCGCACACAATGGGGGGAATCGTCCGTGACGCCGGCCTCACGCCCCAGCGGTTCCGCGATTTGCTTTAGAGAGAGCGCCGGCCACTTTTTTCCGAATCCCTGGAAAGGTGCTCCACATGTCGCGCTGGTTATCCTCGATCTCGCTCGCCGAGAGCGAAATGCCCAGGCCCTTCCCAAAGGCCCTTCACGCTCTTGAACGGCCTCTTCTTGGCCGCTCGGCGCGGAGGCGGGCAGCATGACTCAGGACCTCTTGCTGCTTCTCGGCCGGCAACGCGCGGACCGCATCCGGAATTGCCTGTTCGAGAGACATTGGGCACCTCAACTTTATTATCCGCCCCCACGCCTGAAAGGCAACAGCGAGTCCTCCGCTGCGCCGAAGTCCGCTTGTTACACTACGAGCATGGCCTCCGTCACAGGCAGCTTTCGAATGAGCAAGGAGCTGTAGCGTCGGTTGTGGGACGCGGCGGAGCGGACCGGCAAGCCGAAGAGCGCAATTATCGTCGATGCGCTGGCGCAGTACTTGTATGCGATGGAACGGCAGCCGCTTGCCGCGGAGGCGCGACGTCAATCGGAGCTTGTCTCGAAGAACGAGCATGAGGACCGCTGGTACGGTCTGGCGGACACGTCGGGATGGCGATGAAGCGCGGCGCCCGACCGTGGGCGCGTGCCTGATGGGCGGAATCGCAATCGCGGCGTTTATGAAGAGCGGCGGGAGGTAATCGCACGCCGGGGCGGAGTGGCGGGTCCGGCGCGCGTGGGCGGCGGACAGATGTTCCTGGGCGAAGAGAGGCAAGCGCGTCAACTTGGAGCGCGCCACCGAACTGGCGGCCACCGCCTGCCCGTTTTGGACAGACCATGTTCCGCGACGCGCTCGGGACGCGCGCCGACCATCCAGCGTGCTATCCGACCCTTCGCTCGCGTTCCAGCGCCTGATGGAGCAGCCCTTTGATATAGGTCTGATAAGGCAGGCCGCGCTTGTCTGCAATCTCTTGCGCCCTTTCCAGGTCGGCGACCGGCATGCGGATCGTCACGGGCTTCGTTGCGCCGCGAACCGCCGGCAACCGTTTGATTTTTCCTTCATTCTTCGCCTTCAGGAACAGCCTGGTAATGACTTCGGGATGTGCATCCCGCCACTCGGCCTCTTCTCTCTCGGATCTGAACGCCGGCATCGTCGTTTCGCCGCCATCATTAGCCTCCCACGCGGGGGCTGGGGGCCTTGGGGCGGCCTTGGGGCTCGCCACCCCCGGCCTGCCGCCGTGGCGCGCGCATGGTTCGAGCGAGTTCGTGGCGCATCGCGGAAGGGGCACGGCCGCCGGGCGACGTATCGCGCTCGGTCTACAGCCCGCACGCCCCCAGCGCCAGCCCCTCGGGCGTGGTCATCGCGTCGAGCAGCGTGCGCCCAAGCGGCGGATAAAGGCCGTCGCCTCGCACAGCCTCTCGTCGCCCATCGCGTCGCCCATCCGCCCGCTGGTGGTCGCGGCGACGGACGACGGGCGGCTGACGCCGACTAGCCGTCGACATCAGGCGGCGCGAAGCGCCAGCCATGCTCCAGAGCCGCAGGCCGCGCCGGTCCGAGGCCGCGACGCGCACGGCGGCACCGTAAAGGGCGCCGACGGCAGTCCGCTCGCTCGCGTGGCCGGCATCACGTTTGCCCTCTACTCGGAGCAAACCGGCGGCGCGCCGCTCTGGCTGGAGACGCAGAACGTCGCCGTAGATAGCAGCAGTCGCTACACGGCTCTGCTGGGCGCGACCAAACCTGACGGGCTGCCGGCCGAGCTGTTCACTAGCGAGCAGGCGCACTGGGTGGGCGTGCAGGTCCAGGGACAGGCCGAACAGCCGCGGGTGCTGCTGGTGAGCGCGCCGTACGCCTTGAAAGCCGGCGACGCGGAGACCACGCGAGGTCGTCCTTGTGGATCGAGTGGTACTTGGGACGGCATGGCCCAGTGCAGCAGTGGCATTTTAGCCACGACCCGGCCGGACACGCCACTCCGTCGCCTGCACGCCCGCATCCCCTATTACTCCTCGCCGCGAAGTACAATTAATAAAGACTACTCGCCACCGCCCCGCACGCGCCCGAAAAGCAACGTTTTGATGCCTGAGAATTCGAGAGAAACCAATGAAACGTCCGACCGCAGCCCTACCGCTATGTTGGCTTCTGGCCGCCGTAGCCATGGCATTTGCCGCGCCCACTCCCAACCTTGCGGGCCCACCCCTGCGTTTCGAGGCCAACCACGGCCAAGCCGCCCCCAGCGTGAAGTTCCTCGCGCGCGGTGACGGATACGCCCTGTTCCTCACCGTCGATAGCGCCGTATTCCGGATCCACTCCGCCCCTGCCGTCAGCATGAAACTCGCCGGCGCCAACCCCGCCGCCCAAGTCTCCGGCGACGCCAAACTCCCGGGCACGGTGAACTACTTCATTGGCACCGACCCCGCTAATTGGACCACCGGCGCCAGCACCTTCGGCAAGGTTCGCTACCAACAGGTCTACCCAGGCATCGATCTCGTTTTTTACGGCGCCGCCAACAACACGGCTCGCCAACTGGAATTCGACTTCGTCGTCTCTCCCGGAGCCGATCCCGCGCGCATCGCCGTCGAATTCGCCGGTGCCGAGCCGAAGCTCACGCCCGATGGCAGCCTGTCCCTCACCCTCGATGGCGCGCCGCTTACCTTCCGCCGCCCCACCGTCTATCAGACAATCGACGGCCGGCGGCAGACCGTCCCCTGTGACTTCCGCCTCACCGGAAACCGTGCGCAATTTGTATTGGGCAATTACAACCACGCCCTTCCGCTGGTCATCGATCCTGTGCTGACCTATCTCACTTACTTGGGTGGCAGTAACATGGAGCAAGTTGGCTACACTTCCTATGGCGGCAATCCTACCCAGGGCGTGGCCGTCGATTCATCGGGCAATGTATACGTAACCGGTTTCACCCTATCCACCGATTTTCCGGTGCTCAACGCCATCCAGGCCGCAAATACTTCGAACGGGAACACCGGCTTTGTGACTAAGTTGAACCCGGCCGGCTCGGAAATAATCTACTCCACTTACATTGGCGGCAGCGTCTTCGGAGACGCCACGGAGACCCTGCCCTACGCCATCGCCGTCGACAGCACCGGAAACGCCTACATCACCGGATTTACCAATTCGCCCAAATTTCCGGCTACCGCGGGAGCCTACCAGACGGTTTGCGGAGCCCTCGGCACGAACGGATTGAGCAACTGCCCAGGGGCCCAGAGCGTATTCGTGACCAAATTCAGTCCCACCGGCGGCTTGGTGTATTCCACTTTTCTGGGACACAGCAATGAAATCGGGTTTTCCATCGCCGTCGACGCTAACGGCCAGGCCTATGTCGCGGGAGGCACGGTCGACCAATGCGGCTCCAGCAATCCAATTGCCTGCTTCCCTACCACACCCAATGCGGTCCTGCCGGGATCCACTTTTAACGAAACCGTCAACACCAGCAACGATAATCAGGGCTCGGCCTTCATCTCCGTGTTCGATGCCGCCGGCGCCCACTTGCTGTACTCCAGTCTGTTCGGCGGCAACGGCGATCAGTCCACGGGCAACGGTCACCCTACCTATGGCTCCGGTGTGGCAGTGGATCCGTCCGGATTTTTCTATCTCGCGGGAACCACCGCAAGCAATCAACTGCCGGTAACCCAGGGTGCGTTTCAAACCACTTATTACGGCAATGACACTCCCGGCTTTTCAACGGCCACGCGCGGGTACGTCGCCAAATTCAATCCGGTGAGTTCCGGCTCCTCGTTGTTTTACACCACGTACCTCGGCGGGACCGACCCCACCCAGAACGCCTATGCGGACTACGTTTCCGGCATTGCAGTAGACGCGGCCGGCAATGCGTATATCAGCGGCAACGCCTCTTACGATTTCCCGGTTACGGCCGGGTCCGCGAACTCCACTCCCTGCCCATCCGACAGCGATTGCTTAAACCGCGGTTTTCTGGCCAAGCTCAATCCCGCCGGAAGCACGCTCTTATGGGCCACGTTTGTCGGCAACGAAGCCAACCCGGACCAGAGCGTCACCGACACCATCAGTCCCCCGCAACTTGACGCTCAGGGCAACGTATATATCGGTGGCATTGCGGGCACGGGCCTCTATTATCCCCTCGTGAATCCGTTGCAACCCCAGAATGAGTTCGGCGGTGTGTACGCGACCATGTTCGATCCCACCGGCAGCACCATTCTGTTTTCGACCATCATCTACAACCCGGCGCAAAATAGCGGCATATTCAACAGCGGCGTAGCCGTCGATTCATCGGCCAACCTGTACGTGGCGGGTTACACCTCCACGCCCGGTCTTCCCACCACTGCCGGCGCGTTCCAAACCGCCGTGAAGGGCAATACCGACGCCTTCATTGCCAAGATCCAAACGGCCGCGCCGCTGCCGGCGATCTCACCGAACGGCGTAGTGAGCGGCGCTAGTTTTCAGACCGGCATCGTGCCCAACTCCTGGGTGACGATTTATGGCGCCAATCTATCGACAGTTACCGATTCTTGGACCATCGACAACGGCCAGTTTCCAACCGAGTTGGACGGTGTGAAGGTGTCCATCGGCGGACAGCCGGCGTACGTCGACTTCGTCAGTACCGGCCAGATCAACGTGCTGGCGCCTAATATTCCGGCCGGCTTGGTGCAGGTCACCGTGACCAACAGCATGGGCACCAGCCAGGCGGTATCGGCGACTGCGGCCGTCGACGGGCCCGCTTTCTTCCTCTGGGCGTATACCTACGCGGTAGCGACGTACACCGACTACACCTATGCCGCGAAGAACGGAACTATCGGAGGTGTTACCACGGTACCAGCGGCTCCGGGCGACGTGCTAGTCCTGTGGGGCACTGGATTCGGCCCAACTAATCCCGCCGCCACACCTGGTCGGGAAGTGCCCGGCAGCGCTCTTTATTCGACGGCCAACCCAGTGACCGTAACCATCGGTGGCATCGACGCCACCGTGTACGGCTCGGTCCTTTCGCCCGGATTCGGCGGACTTTACCAGATTGCCATCCAGGTGCCCCTATCGGCGCCCAACGGCGACCTGCCAATCGTCGCGAAAGTCAACGGAGTATCTTCGCCCGTGACGACCTTGCTCACCGTGCAGCAGTAGTGCGGACAGATAGCTCAGGGAGAATCACATTTTGTGGCTGATGGGTTGCAGCCAACTCTTGCGTTGTTGAACTCCTCTGGGACGATTCAGGCCGATTCGAAGCGAAGATCAGTCGCCGCCTGGAGCAGGAGGCTCTGCCGGTCGTCCTGGAGCTGCTGCGCCGACGGCTCATTCTGGTGCATCTGGTGGCGAATGGCCCAGTCCGCGAAAGCCAGCTCGTAGAGGCTCGCCCCAGGTCCCCTGGCGCGCCGCAGATCGGAGGCGCGGATGACTAATTCGCCACGACCACAAGCGATGCGGTGAGATCGCCATCGTGCCGGCGGGCGCCACCAGCGGTCCTATCACGGTCACTACACCTGGCGGTACGGCTACCACCGCGGCTAGCTTCACGGTCAATTAGCCGGAGGCGCAGGCGGCGCTGCGGGCCGGTCCCGTCGGGCGGCCGCGCGTTTTTGGATCGAAGTCAACCCGAGGCGCGCCAGCCTCCTCTCCGCGGCACCCAGGATACCTGCGATCACCTGGGAAGAAACTTCGAACGCCTCAGCGATCTCCAAAGCCGAATGGGGTCGCTGGCAGCCCAGCCCGAAGTACAGGCGGATCACTTTTTCTTGCCGTGGCTACAGCATCCGTAGGATGCGATTTAGATCCATCTGGTTCACCTCCTTTCAGAATACCTGCTGGAGAGCCTCCGCCACTCCGGTTCCGTGACAGGCGAGCCGCTGCTGAAGCGCCGGAATCTGCTGGAGAATAACGTCCTGCCGAAGCTGCCCGAGCCGGTGCGATGCTCGCCCGTGCTGGAAGCGAGCCTGTCGGACCTGATTCAGTCCATACGAGCGCACGGCCTTGAGGGACTGGTAGCCAAACGCGCCAACAGCCGATACGAACCTGGCCAGCGCTCGGGCGCGTGGATGAAAATGCGGGTCAACCGCTGCCAGGAGTTCAGCATCGGCGGCTATTCAGTGGGCGGAAGCACCTTTGACGCCGTGATCGTCGGGCACCTAGTGCGGCCACGGTTTGTTTTGAGCCATCGCGAAGGCCGTCCAGATACCTACGCAGTTCGCTGGGTCCGCCGTCGTGCCGCGCGTAGCGACTCGATTTGGCCGGAAGGCCAGCCGGTGGGGGCCACTTGAAGTACCTCGAATAGTCGTAGGTTGTATCCGTCATGACCCGGGCGTCGCGGGCGGGCGCAGTTGGAACACCGTGCCGTAGTCGTAGGCGCCACCCTGGGGGCACCAACGCGAAGACCGTGCCGCAGCCGCTAGAGCAGGCTTCGTGTATCCCTCCCGCGTCGGTCTACCGTAAAGCACTCCATTCGCGCCAACCGCGAGACTCGAGTTCGGCGCTCCTCCGTCTGCATGTGAGTCGACCGAACACGCTATAATCTAAATTCGAACTCCCGGTTTGCATACTGAAAGGGGGGATTAGCAAGGGACTGGTCTAAAACCAGCACCGCGCTAGATTTACCAATGCATCATCGAAGCCCTTCAGGACGATTCCCGATCGTTTTGGCGCTGTGCGCGGTCGCGGTGATTCGATCGCCGGCGCAAACCTTTACCAACTTGACGACATTCTCGTTTGCGACTGGAATTGGGCCCAGTATCTCTGTGGCCGAGGGCCTCGACGGGAATCTCTATGGAACGACCGTCGCAGCGGGAAAACCCACTGGTGCCGGCAATGGCACGTTCTTCAGAATCACGCCCAGCGGCACGTTCACGAAGCTGCTCCTATTCACCACTGAGAACCGCTGCCCAAACAACCCTACCGGGCCAGTTCTCGCGACAAACGGGAGGTTTTATGGCGGGACGGATGGCAGCGGCACGACCAGCGACTACGGCACGATTTTCGAGGTCACGCCGAACGGCAAGTTGACCACCCTTCACACTTTCGACAACACCGACGGTGACTGCCCACTGCCTGCGCTGGTCGCAGCCAACAACGGTATTTTCTACGGGACCACGTTCATAGGCGGAACCTACGATGGGGGCACCATTTTCCAGATCACGCTCGCGGGTACGTTCAAAAACCTCTATAGCTTTACCGGCGGCGTCGATGGCTTCGAGCCCGATGGATTGGCCCAAGGCAGCGACGGAAATCTCTATGGAACAGCTCAGTTCGGAGGAGCCGACGGTCTGGGCGCGTTCTTCAAGATCAGCCTCGGGGGCGCTTTTACATCCCTCTATAGCTTCGGGGCGACCACGTTTGACGGCGTCTATCCCAATCCAGGGATCATCCAGGCCAGCGACGGGAGTTTTTATGGAACCACCACGGACGGCGGCGTCAATTCTTGGGGCACCATCTTCAAAATAACCTACGGAGGCGCCGAGAGCGCGCTCTACAACTTCTGTAACTTGACCAATTGTGCGGACGGCAGTTCCCCCGCCGGCGGACTCGTGGAAGCGACGGACGGCAACTTTTATGGGACCACCTTGACTGGCGGAGCCAACGGGAGAGGCACGATCTTTCAAATCACGCCCACCGGCGAACTGACCACACTCTATAGCTTCTGCTCGCAACCGAACTGCCCGGACGGCTACGAGCCTTTGACCACCCTGCTGCAAGGCACGGACGGAAGTTTCTACGGGACAACCCATGGCGGCAAGGGCACAGTCTTCAAGCTCTCGACGGGCCTGGCTCCATTTGTGAAAACGCTTCCCACCTCAGGCAAGGTCGGATCGGCCGTCAAGATTCTGGGATCGAATCTGACCGGCGCGACCGAAGTAACTTTCAACGGCACCGCCGCCACGTTTGCCGTGGTATCGAATACGGAGATTTCGACTACAGTGCCAACCGGCGCCACCACCGGCAAGGTTCAGGTGGTCACTCCCAGCGGCACGCTGGTCAGCAATACCAAATTCCGGGTTTCCTAGCAGTCGTAGGCTGCACAAGTCTTCGCGAGCTTGCCACCCTCGATCCGGTAGGTCCTGCATTCCTGCCCGGCTGCGCGCCTGCCGTTGGTGGCGAGGTCGCGGAGCTTGTCCTCCGGAGCGCGGCCGCTAGTGAAGGCCATCGTGGCGATTCTCAGATCTTCGGATTCAGCCTCGGAGCCGCGCTCAACTTGCCCAAGCAGTGTAGGAAAGTGATCCCAATTCGGGTATATGGTGACACCCTGAACGCCCGCAGCGGCAAGTGCATCAGGCGGGCGGTGCTGGCCTGCGTTTCCCGGCGCCGTCGAAAGCAGGCGCCAGGTTGTTGAAAACAAATGGGGGCCGGTTTTCATCATTTTTGGTGGCCCGCAGGGCCATGAGGACAGGTTTGGCAACCTACAGGCCATTGCCAATCGGCCTTGGCGAGCATAGCTCGCCGGCATCCCGCCTTGTTACAACGCATTGCTTGGCACAATCGGGGTCCGTGCCTGTGTATACGCCACCGCTGGCCCGTCCGCGTGCACATTGCTCGTCCGAGAGCCAGCCTCGAATCGTTGAGCTTTGTGCGCTAGCACCGTCCGCTCCCGTCAGAGAAAAGCACGCAGTGAAAAGGGCCCTCGACCAGCCCCACCCGGGCCACAAATCTGAACTTCGGCCAAACTCGCCGCCGTCTGGCGCCGCGATTTCGTGGAAGGCCAGGCCAGCGGCCGACCGCTGGTGTCGGCCTCTACCCGCGCCAAGTACATCCGGCATCTCGAAAACCACATC
>Ga0302324_100001051_pt1 | contig 68541 bp, 73 predicted proteins | sample Palsa_T0_1_FD_201949 | JGI IMG/M metagenome (GOLD analysis project Ga0302324, IMG submission 201949) | Peat permafrost microbial communities from Stordalen Mire near Abisko, Sweden - Palsa_T0_1 | ecosystem: Environmental > Terrestrial > Soil > Palsa > Peat permafrost | place: Sweden: Abisko...
CCGGTTCGACGACGCCGCGCAGCGGCGGCGATCGCCCTTTAGGGCGACCCCGGAGGGGCGAGGCGCGCAGCGCCGAGTAATCCGTCCCGGGGAGCCAATAAATCAAGCAGTTAGCGCCGAATCGACCACTGCAATCGTCCCGTCATCTAACGGCTGTCTAACGTCCCGCGCACCGCCCTCGATTACGCGCAGCTGCAGCTTCGTTCCGAGCGCTCGAGCGGTCACGCTCTCGGGGACGCTCGCCATCCCTGATTGCATCGAGTGCGCGTACACCTGATCGACCAGTGCCGAGCGGGTGTGCCCCATCATCCGGGCGACGTTGAATGCGCTCTCCCCCGCCCTGCCGCCGCAGATCTACAGCATTGCAGTCAAGCCGGCCGCTGGCACGCTCGCCGATAGATTGGATCGAATGCTCCGGGCGCCGGCCAGCGGAGCGCCTGTGCGCGGCCCAGGCCGCGGGTGAAAGGCCGGCCCTGTGAGTGGTGTCACGCCCCGTAACCATTCCGGTGTGGCGTGGCATAACCAGTCTGGTTATAGTGACCCCGCATGATCAAGAGCTTTAAACACAAGGGACTGTCGGAGCTCTTCAGCACCGGCAGTGCTCGCAAGCTTCAGCCGAAACATACCGCACGACTGCAGCTGAGCCTGGGATTGCTGGACATCGCAACGCACGCCGGGCAGATGAACGCCCCCGGCCTGCGACTGCCCCCGCTCAAGGGTAAGCCCGCCGGGCGCTATGCGGTTTGGGTGGATGAGAATTATCGCGTGATCTTCCGCTTCAAGGCGGGGCACGCAGTGGAGGTGGATTATGGCGACTATCACTAGGAAAGGGCCGATGCACAATCCGCCGCATCCCGGCGCGATTCTTCGTGATCTGTACATGAAGCCCTTGAATGTGTCGATCCTCGATGCGGCAAAAGCGCTCGGTGTCACCAGCAAGCACGTATCCGGGATCGTCAACGGCCGCGCGCGCGTGACGGCGGATATGGCTATCCGGCTCGCGGCGGTCTTCGCGACCGAGGCGCAGCTGTGGGTGAGCCTTCAGGGACAGCACGATCTGTGGGTGGCGAGCCAGAAGAAACCGCCCAACGTAAAGCCGCTGCACCAGGCGGCCTGATAAGTCCGAGCCAGGTGCTCCTCGGGTGCGGGTGGTCCCGACGAGCGGCTCATCACAACTCAGCGGAAGGGATATCTCGCTCTGGAAAATAAATGCCCGGTTTGCGCGGTGTCGAAACTTACCGGCACCGAGAGTCGTCAGCTCTTGCAGTACTTCGAGTGTCCGGCGTGCGGCGCGTACGCATTTTCCATCCCGGCACTCGTGCGAGTTCGGAAGAACGCGCCCGACTTAAAGGCTGGGGTGCTCGACTAAGACCATTTCATATAGCCGTCGATCGACATGACAACGATGGCCTTTTCTTCGGTATAGCTCAGCCATTTCAAAATCGCGGCGGTAACCGACACCCCGTAGCGGTCAGCGCAGTGGCGCATGACGTCCAAGTCGACCGCTCTCCACACCTGCTGGCGGTAATCAGGCAATGGCATCAACAGGTACGAGGCAAACACGTCTGCTTGCGCTTCCATGTCCTGATCGTCCAACGACCAGTTGAGCATGTCTGCTTCCGTACATTCGAAGGATTCTCGAGCGGTGCGGTGCAAGACGCACCCTCGAATCCGCGGATATTCGCGGGCTGAACCTGGGTGATCGGGTCAGACCATTGAAACAGCGGCGCGCAGCCTAGCTGCGTCGTCATGGATTCTGACCCCCTTGTCCGCTGTGCCATGTATCCCTCGTGCGCAGTATTGATAGCGGCCATGCGGCATAGGAAGTGCTCGTCACGATTGCGATCGTCCGTACGATGGCGCACAGACGGCGGCGCGTAGTTCGTACACGGTGGTGGACTGATATGGGGGTTCCCCGACACGGAGACGAAACCGTCGCCGCGTCGCCCGGACGTTTGCTCCTTCGTCAACGAGGCTAATTCGACAATGATTGACCAATTCAATGGCGTCCTCGGGCAGGGCTTCGGCTCGTGACCGACCACCTTCATCATAAGCTTGCTGTACTCCACCAGAGTTTACTCCATGGCAAATTACCGAGAAGTTTGCGCTGGAGCGAGGCCCTTGAGCTCATTGGACACTTAGGCGAAGTTCAGCCACAGGGAGGGGATGAATTCGCCTTCGTAGTAGGTTCCGAACGCGAGGTCTTCAAACGTCCTCAGACGCCCGAAATCGGCGTCGACGAGGTATCGCGACTGCGACGATTCCTTAAACAGGCCGGATCTGAATCGCCACCCACACAGTTTGTGCAACCATGTCGAATAGTCGCGGTTATCGATCACCACGCAGCGCACATTTTTCGGGATCTCGGCGAGAGCCGTCCGACAGACGAAGTTACCATCGAGCCCTACGATCCTCACCACTTTCACCATCATTTAGTTCATCGAAAGGAGGCCCACTACCAAGGCGACCGTGTTCCGGAAGAGACATCCTTCTATGAGGAAATCGCCACGGCATTGGTGCCGGCAAACGAGATCGTGTTGATTGGTCACGGAACCGGCAAAAGCAGCGCCGTTGGAGTCCTCGAGGAATATCTGAAGAAGCACCACGTAGCCATTTCACGCCGGGTCAAGGCTACCGAAACAGCTGATCTGTCCGCGCTAACCGCCCCTGAGGTGGAGGCTATTGCAAAACGGCACATGACAATCGTGGTTTAGGCTTGATCGCAGGCTTCATATCGGTCGGATGGAGTAACTTTCTCCGCGGCCCGGCGTGCCGCGGATATCGGCTTGAGCCGGGTCTCATTTATATAATGCGGGCGTCAACTAGCAGACGACTCGGCGCCCACGATGGCTGCCACTCGTTTCGGGTGCGCATCGACACCATTACGAACGATCCGCACGTCCATTGCTGCAGTGCCGATAGGTATTCCAGCGCCTTGAAAGGCATCGGCCACTTGCCTTATCACTTCAGACTGTACCGTAGATGTCAAAGCAAAGTCGTCAACGCCAAAGCAAATCTCATAGACGATCAGTGAATCAATAAATTCGCATGCATAGGCAACGGGAGAAGTGTCAGGCGCGATGCCTGCGCTGCCGCCCGCCGCCGCTTGCAGCGTATCGATCACGCGCATCGGCGGCACAGTGTGATCAACTTTGACTCGCAATGCGCACAAATGGGGGTCGTTCAAGCGGCGGTGATTGGTGACGACGGCCTTTGCGATGACACTGTTGGGAATCACAACAATGTCGTTGGACGACGTCCTGATCCTAGTGGCGCGCCAATTGATTTCGATGACCTGGCCCTCCACGTGATCGGGCATAGTGATCCAGTCGCCTGCGCCGAACGGACGCTCGACGTTAATGGCGATACCCGAGAACACGTCGGCCAGGGTATTTTGGAGGGCTAGACCCAGTACGATGGCGAGCACACCGGACGTGGCGAGCACGGTTGAAATAGGTTGCTTGAGCACGGTGTCCATGATGCCGACAAATGCTACGACGTAGACGAGACCTGATGCCAGATCGGCAAAAAGACGCCGCGCATGAGGCTGATTGTCATTCGGAAACAGGGTACGGCGCAGGATCAGCGTGAGTAGACTTCTGACGAGCCACGCGCCCAGAATCCACCACGCTATTCCGAAGAGTTCAGCCGGTAACTGGATCGTCCCGGCCGCTCCGTTGAAAAGATACTTTCCGAGTAAATTGTCGCGTCGCCGAAACAGAGCCGTGCTCAACATGAGCACAAAGCCGCCCAAAAACAAGGAACGATACGCGCGAAGTCGGGGCGTGACGGCGCAAATCAGGAACACTATTGCGGCCGCAAACAGACATGTCTCAATCCAATCGATCATCTTCACTCCGGGCCGGACTCAAGCAAGTCATCAAAAACTTGCGGAAGCACCGAATTCTTCGGCAACCACAGCTCGCAGACTACAGCCACCGCAGCCGGCATTCTTGGAGCGGCAAATTTAGTCCGGCCGAGTCCACGAACCAACGTGCGTGACGACGCTCAATTGACCACCGCGCCAGTCAATTCACGCCCAGTGCGAGCTAGCGTGGTTGTCACAACGAATGCCTCGTCACCCTGCCTAGTGTATTACGTCGATATAGGCCTTCTTATCGGCGGCATAACAGGTGCACGCCGCTGCCTCAAGACCGCGACGATCCAGCACAGCAACTTCGCCGCGGCGATACTCGATCAGCCCGAGGCGCTGCAGTGCGACGGCGGCTGTGGTGACACCCACGCGACGCACCCCCAACATGTATGCCAGGAACTCATGCGTGACATAAAAGTGGTCAGCGTGGGCGCGATCTTGAGTCAGGACGGCGGGCAAACACATCTCCCGTGGAGCGCTAGACTCTGAGTCTACACAGTGGAATTGGTCGCTACAGTCTGACAGCGCACATAGCAGGTTCTAACTGGTCGACGCCTTGTTAACTGGCCAATGCATCGGGCAGTAATCGAAGATCCGATGATATTTCGCGTAAACAGAGCCAGTAGGCAATCGTGCGCTGCACTGAGCACGTGCACCCCATAGCCGACGCTACGTCCGCTATCGTGCGTAGTGACAGGCAGTATGCCCGACGTTACGGCGAACTAGAGAGCACGGGATGCGCCGCCCGCCCCTAAAATGAGGTCTGTCTGCGTAACCCACCGCACAGACCGCGACAGTCGCCGACCGTAATGTCCAAGTGTGAACGGCCCCGGATGCGGGTTTCAATTGCCCGTCAATCGTCACTTTCGGAATTCATTGCAAGAGCTGCTTATCACTTTTTATCGCCTGTAACCGGTGTCCGATCATCTGACAAAAGTTCCTGCTGCCGTCTGCGGGGAGACCTTCGGGCAAAAGCAGGGCTATGCGGACCATCACCCACTTGAGTCAGGGCTCGTACGAGAAACATATGTCCTCTGGTGAGCGAAAGGCTTATCTAATAGGTGGGGGGATCGGCTCACTCGCTGCGGCTGCATTCATGATCCGCGATGGTGGCATCGCTGGTGAGCATATATCGATCTACGAAGCGACCTCCTTGATGGGTGGGAGCCTAGACGGCGCAGGTGACTCCGACCAAGGATATTCAATGCGCGGCGGCCGGATGCTGACGACCGACAACTACGAGTGCACGTGGGATCTGTACAAATCGATTCCCTCACTGACCGACGAGAACAAATCAGTTTACGACGAAACGGTTGACTTCAACGAAAAGTACAAATCTCACTCGAGGGCAAGACTCGTCGATAGACGTCGCGCAATTGTACCGGTAGCCTCAATGGGGTTCTCCATGCAGGACCGGATTGAACTATTAAAGCTCAGTAACGCCGACGAGAATGTGTTGGGGTCGAGCCGAATAACTGAATGGCTTTCACCGCCATTCTTCGAGACTGCATTTTGGTACATGTGGGCCACGACGTTTGCCTTTCAGCCTTGGCACAGCGCCGTCGAATTCAAGCGTTACCTACATCGCTTCATGCTCGAATTCTCCCGCATCGAGACGCTCGCAGGTGTCAAGCGCACCATTTATAACCAGTACGATTCACTGGTATTGCCGTTGCAGACATGGCTCGAAGCGCACGGCGTCAACTTGATCACCGGTTGTCGAGTCACAGATCTCGATCATAAGTACGAAGGCGGCCGTTTCGTGGTAACCGCTCTGCATTGCAGTCGAACAGACGCAAGTGAAACGGTCGCCGTGAATGACAACGATCTGGTTTTCGTCCAAAACGGCTCGATGACTGATGCGTCTAGCCTCGGGTCGATGACGAGCGCCCCTATCAAGCTGGGAAAGGCCGATAGTAGCGGCTGGAATCTTTGGGAATGTCTCGCAGAGGGTCGCACGCAGTTCGGCGCTCCAGCGCCGTTTAACAGCTGCATCGCGCAGTCCTGTTGGGAATCATTCACGATCACGCTAAAAAATCCGTACTTCTTCGAAAGAATGCACGAATTCACCGGCAACGAGGCCGGCACAGGAGGACTGGTAACGTTCAAGGACTCCCGTTGGTTGATGTCAATTGTGTTGGCGCATCAACCCCATTTCATCAACCAACCTGCTGACGTCCAAGTATTTTGGGGATATAGCCTTTTTCCCGACCGAATCGGCGATTTCGTTCCTAAGTCGATGGCGGATTGCAACGGAACCGAAATATTGCAGGAATTGTGCGGTCATCTACGATTTGATCTTGAGACCATAGCGACCGCCAACTGTATTCCTTGCAGAATGCCCTACATCACAAGCATGTTCATGCCACGCGGGCACGGCGATCGCCCCCTGCCCGTTCCGCACGACACGAAGAATATCGCCTTCGTGAGTCAGTTCGTTGAACTAGAAAGCGATGTGGTGTTTACCGTCGAATACTCGGTACGCGCAGCGCAGACGGCTGTTTACTCGTTATTGAGAATCGATCGCGAAATTCCGCCGGTCACAGCGCACGACAAATCACTTCGAACGCAGCTTGAGACGCTCATCAAGGCGTTCGAGTAGCCGCCTCATTCGGCTGCTGCACTGCAACAGCATTCACTTCGCGCCATTCGGAATCACTCGTGTTTGAGTTGTAAGCCTTAACCCCGTGGAATCAGTGAACAAAGCACCTGCGACGTTAGTTAAATCCGCCGGGAATGCCATCAAAGCGCGCTCCGTGCTGACGTGCACCAAAGCGCAGGAGACGACAGAAGCTACCCTCTCTCAGTCTCAGCAAGCAATGACAGTGTCCCCAGCGAACCAGCATCCAAGTGAGAACGACGGCTTCAACCGGGTCCTATTTCCTTAGACAACGTGCGTCTGTTGACCACCACTACTACAGTCGCGATGCGGCACCTTCGTGCGTTGCACGCTGCGGCCAATAGCCGTCGCGCCCATAGTGCTCGTAGATTCCAGTTTCTAGCTCCCGATTGAGGGGAATCGCCGAATCATACAAAGGCGATGCCTTCACTGCGTCACGAGTCAAATCCACCTTGAGCATTGACTCTGCCCAAAAAACATCATTGATCCATTCCGGCGCAATGAGAACCTTATGCCCGAGCCACCAATTGCTCGTATTCACGATGATGTAGCGAATGGCCCATGTCTTTTCCTCCACCAGCAGGCCATCCACATGCCCGATGTCTCCATCGGTTGCATGAACGTAATATCTCATGACCGCATTCGCACTTTGCAAATGAGGGTTGTCATGCAGACCCCGAGCTGCGAGCGATCTGATTCCGGCGCCCGCTTTCAGAGATCGAGCACTTCGGTGTTCGGCGTTGGAGCCGTCGTCCCCTAAACCCGCCTGCAAAATGTCGGGATAAAGACCTGCTCCCCAAAGGCCGCCGCCTCCCCAGTAGTTTGGATAACCGTAGTAGCCGAGATAGCCCATTTCGTGTTGTCGCGAAACCGGCTTGTTGGTGTCAATGTCGGGGCTGTTTCTGACCTGGGTCTGTGTGATCGACACGGGAAATATCTTTTTCGACCAGTCCGGCTGACCGATCGCGAAAGGTGAAATCAGCACCTTGCGGTGTGAAAGCCATGCGTCTGATTCTACGACGAGGTATCGAATCACCCACGCTTCATCGTCGAAGTAGAAATCTTGTACTTTACCGATGACGCCATCAGTCGCGCCAATGGAGTAGTGCTCCATGTCTCGTATGCTGCGTAACATAGATCACCCACTGTGAAGTCGATCAAGAAAACGCAATCATGCTCGCTTCCAATACAGGCGTCTGTTCGCTATCCCACACCGGGAGTTCACGGCGTAAGGACCGCGGCGCCTTCGAATCGGCCGGCACGCAAATCAGCAAGCGCCTGGTTGGCTTGCTGCAGTGGGTAAACGGTGATTTTGGTGGTAATACCCATTTGGGGTAGGAGGCGCAGAAAATCGATGCCATCCTGGCGCGTGAGATTTGCGACCGACAGTAGTTGTCTCTCTTCCCACAAGTCACGATAGGGAAAGCTCGGAATGTCGCTCATATGGATGCCGGCGCAAACGACCCGCCCCCCCTTGCGCACCGCCTTGAGCGCATAGGGGACGAGATCGCCAGCGGTCGCAAATATGATTGCCGCATCGAGCGGCTCCGGCGGCATTTCTTCGGATCCGCCCACCCATGTGGCGCCGAGGCTTAAGGCAAAGGTTTGCGTATGGGCATCCCCCGGCCGCGTGAATGCATACACCGAACGGCCCTGCCATTTGGCAACCTGCGCCAATATATGCGCCGCCGCCCCAAACCCGTAGAGGCCGAGTTTCTTCCCCTCTCCGGCGATGACCAGCGAACGCCAGCCTATCAATCCCGCACAGAGTAGCGGAGCAAGCGCAACGTCGCTGCCAGCGTGACCGAGAGGAAACGCGAAGCGCGCATCGGCGATCGTCGCAGTGGCATACCCACCATCACGCGTGTATCCGGTAAATAGTGGGCGATCACACAGATTCTCGCGATTCATTCGGCAATAGGGGCATACCCCGCATGTGTGTCCGAGCCACGGGATGCCGACGCGCTCACCCATTTGCAAGCCCTGAACCCCGTCGCCGATCGCATCGATTTGGCCCACAATCTCGTGACCGGGAATGATTGGCACCTGCGGATCAAGCAGCTCGCCATCGACCACGTGCAGGTCCGTACGGCAGACGCCGCAGGCCAAGACCCTCACCCGAATTTCGCCCTGGCCCGGGCTCGGGTCCGCGAGATGCGTCCATACGAGGGGTACCTTGAGCTTCATAAGAACCATCGCCTGCATGACATTCTCCCTCAACGCGGTCAAGTAGCATGCGTACTTGCCGAAGTCCCGTCCGTGCGACGGCGTACATACGCGCCGACTGAGAACCCTTAAGTTGGGGGTGGAACGGACAACTCGGGGAGCTGAAGATGATCAAGGCGGAATCTAACGAGTTGGCGGGCACTCCTGCATTATCGCAACCCATTGCGCGCGTCGAGGGTTCCGATGTTACGGTCCTCACAACCCCTGCCTCCACTTCGGGCCCCCTTGATATCGATATGATCTACACCTGTCCGATGCACCCTGAAGTGCGACAACAGGGACCTGGATCGTGCCCAAAGTGTGGCATGACTCTTGAACCTCTTGCGGGCACCAAAACTGAGGACACTTCGGAGCGCGATGATATGAGCCGAAGATTCTGGATCAGCTTCGGCCTCACATTGCCACTAATTCTGGTGACCATGGGTGACTACATGCCGGCAATTAACCTGCACCGATGGTTCGGGGTCAATTCGCTCAGGTGGGTTCAGGCTGCACTCGGCACCCCGGTCGTACTTTGGGCAGCATCGCCCTTTTTTACACGCGCTTGGTCCTCTTTCGTGCATCGGCGGCTCAACATGTTCAGCCTGATTGGGATCGGGACAGGCACCGCGTGGACCTTCAGTGTGATCGCGCTGATTTGGCCACAACTCTTGCCAACGGCTTTCAAGATAAATGGCGTGGCACCCCTCTATTTTGAATCTGCAGCGATGATTACAACGCTAGTGCTCTTGGGCCAGGTATTGGAGCTGCGAGCACGCTCGCGAACTAACGCAGCCGTCAAATCCTTGCTCGCTCTCACACCAACTACCGCCCGACGCGTCAAGGCGGACGGGGCCGAAGAAAATATCTCCTTGGATCGAGTACGGGTAGGCGACTCGCTTCGCGTGAAGCCGGGTGATCGAGTGCCAGTTGACGGAGCCATCACCGAAGGGCGGTCGAACATCGATGAGTCGATGATTACCGGCGAACCGATGCCGGTGGAAAAGGTGCCGGGCAGTAGCGTAACCGCGGGCACGCTAAATCAAACGGGTTCTTTCCTGATGAACACTCAGAGAGTCGGTTCCGACATGTTGCTCTCGCACATCATTCAAATGGTCAACGAGGCCGGCCGCACGCGCGCGCCCGTCCAAAAGCTCGCCGATCAGGTCTCCGCCTGGTTTGTGCCGGCTGTTCTCGCAATTGCGGTGGTGGCATTCATCGTCTGGGCAGCGTTCGGGCCGCCTCCTGCGCTGGCCAACGCGCTCCTTGTCGCGGTGTCCGTACTAATCATCGCATGCCCTTGCGCGTTGGGGCTTGCCACGCCGATCTCGATCATGGTCGGGGTTGGGCGTGGAGCCCAGGAAGGGGTACTCATTAAGGACGCGGAGTCCCTCGAAATCATGGAGAAGGTGAACACAGTAGTCATCGACAAGACCGGTACGCTGACCGAGGGCCAACCCAAGGTTCAACGTTTGGTTGTGGTGCCCGCCTTCAAAGCGGCAGAGGTGCTGTCGTATTGTGCGGCTTTGGAGAACTTGAGTGAGCATCCGCTGGCACGGGCGATCACGAGTTACGCGACAGAACATGCGGCGCCGACGCTCGTGGCCGCGGAATTTGAATCGGTGACCGGCAAAGGAGTGCGCGGAAAAGTCGATGGAAAGACGATCGCGCTGGGTAACGCCGCCATGATGCAGCTCGTCGGCGCGGACACCACTGCACAAACGGCGGACATCGCACAGTTTCATGCCGTCGGTGAGACGGTGATGTTAGTCGCGGTGGATGGACAATTTGCAGGATTGATTGGCGTTTCGGATCCAGTCAAGGCGACCGCCCGCCAGGCGATTGCCGCACTAAAAGCGTCGGGTTTACGAATCGTCGTCGTCACAGGCGACAACGCGGTCTCTGCCGCCTACGTCGCGAAGCAGGTCGGCATCGAGGACGTCAAAGCGGGGGTATTTCCGGCGGACAAATACCTTCAAGTCAAGGACTTGCAGCGTGCGGGCCGCATCGTCGCCATGGCCGGTGACGGCATCAACGATGCACCGGCCCTCGCACAGGCAGACGTCGGGATCGCCATGGGTAACGGAACCGACATCGCGATGAACAGCGCGCGCATCGTTCTCGTCCACGGTGATTTGAATGGCATTGTCCGTGCGCGACACTTAAGCCAAGGAACAATGCGCAATATTCGCCAGAACCTGGTATTCGCCTTCATTTACAACTGCGTTGGAATCCCTGTAGCCGCCGGTGTGCTGTATCCCACTTTCGGGATTGTTCTGAATCCGATGATAGCGAGCGCCGCCATGGCGCTCAGCTCCGTCTCAGTGATCACGAACGCCCTCAGACTGCGCAGACCAACCGGAAATCTCGCCACTCGGCCCGCGTAACCTCGGCTCGCGAGACAAACTCGCCGCTTTCATCCCAATTGATCTCGTTCCGAGCTGGACGTGCGATTGTGCCACCGTGAAATGCGGCGGTCCCAGCGAATCGCCTCGGCTATGTCGAGTTCACGGGCTTTCAGGTCAAGATCATTAAGGACCAAGGCCGGGAACGCCCTGGTGGCCACTTATCTCATCGACCGATATTCGAAAATACACTGTCTCGAGCGTCCGCTCCAATTCACCCTTGAAAGTCTTTACGAAACCGGGTTCCCACCAATTTGCAGTCTGAGCTAACACATGGTGTGCGACAACCCGCGCTTCATAAAGCTCTGGTGTTCTGGGCAATTCTTGAAATCGGCCGAATATCACGACGGTTTGCCATTCTTGATGGCTGACGATTTTATCGGTTTCCACGCATACCAGAGGATTGGCCCGCATCCATTCAATTTTCTTTCCAACGGTCGCTAGGCTGTAGATAAAATCCTTGTGGTACGCGAAGGAGAATGGGGTGACGTAGGGCTGGGAGTCCCGTGCACACGCGATGCGGCCGACGCTCGCACTTTTCAAAAGAGAAATGCTCATTTCCCGAGTCATGTCTCTAATCACCATATCCATTCTCCTTAACCGCCGCGTTCAGTACGCGGCTTATAGCGCTACGGACTCATCGGTCCGACGAAGAACTCGGTCCCGAGGAGGCCTGTGCCCCCTACACTCACACGATATCTACCGACCCCATCAGCAGATGCGCGGTAGCGGGTCGTCTTCGAGTTCATCGAGCGAACGCTGGCCGCCGAACGCCGTGTCCAATACGACCTGCGAATCGCCTACCCGAAGATCCCCGATCAGCGCGGCTCGTGGCGCGACTGTGCGCAGCGCGGTCAGCGCGGCCTCGGCCGTCTCCGGCGCGACGACCGCGACGAGGCGACCCTCGCAGGCTAGATACAGAGGATCGAAGCCAAGCAACTCACACACGGATTGAACAGAGTCGTTGACCGGGATTGCCGCCTCCGACAGGCGCACAGTAAGGCCTGTTGCGCGAGCCAACTCGTGGGCTACCGTCGCGAGGCCGCCGCGTGTGGGATCACGCATGAAACGCAAGCCGGTCACTGTCATCAGGGCTTGCGCCTGGGGCAACACGCTTGCCGCGTCCGATCTAAGGTCGCCACGTAGGCCGAATTCTTGGCGCGCGAGCATGACCGCAGCACCGTGGTCCCCGATCGGGCCGCTGACTACAATGCGATCGCCGGCACGCACGTGATCCAATGCGAAATCCGTCCCGCGCGGCTTGAATCCGATCCCTGTTGCCGCAAGGTAGATCCCGTCGCAGTCGCCACGGCCGACGACCTTAGTATCACCCGCAACGACTGCAACGCCGCACTCGCGCGCCGCGTTAGCGAGCGCGTCAATCACGCGGCGCAGCAGCTCAATATCCAGCCCCTCTTCGAGGAACACGCTCAATGTCATGAATTTTGGAACCGCGCCGCTGACCGCGAGATCATTGACGGTGCCGTGAACGGCCAGAGAACCGATATTGCCGCCCGGGAACTCGAGAGGCTGGACAGTGAATCCGTCTGTCGTCACGACGAGTTCCTGATCGGCGGGAACGGGTAGAGAGACGGCATCCACGCCGGTGTCGAGCTGCGGATTGGCGAGCGCGGGCACGAACAGTTCCTGGATCAGCTCGCGCATCATGCGTCCGCCGTTGCCGTGTGCAAGGCTGATATGCGTATCACGAAACTTAGGTGCGCGCGTCATGTTGTTCGTGGCCCCCAGTTCGCCGCTGGTGCGGCGGTGACCTCCACCAGCTGACCATAGCTGATTGCCGCATCGTTGACCGGCAGCCGTTCAGGTATCAGAACGTCAAAGCCGTCTGCGGTCAACAAGGCGTGCACCTGCTCGGTCAATACCCGATTCTGAAATACTCCACCGCTGAGCCCTACTCGCGCGACACCGGTGTGCCTTCGTATGGCAATCGCCTGGGCACACAAGGCCTGCGCGAGACTTGAGTGAAACATCGCGGCTCGTACGGCTGCCGAGCGGCGCGCGTCGCGCATCGCCGCCACGAGCGGCGCCCAGTCAGTTCGCCAGATTCCCATCCCGTCGCGCTCGAGCGGCAGCGCGACCGCTGGCACAGTGTCCTCACAGAGCGCCTCTAGGCGCATTGGCGCCTCGCCCTCGTAACTCGTGTGTAAACAGAGACCCATTAGCGCGGCCGCGGCGTCGAACAAGCGACCGACGGCCGTCGTCAATGGGGCGTTGACGCCGCGATCGAAGGCTCTGCGCAACAAGGGGGCACCCAACTCTTCGCCTTCCGGCCAGATCTCCTCGCACTCCCAACAGAGCGCGAGCGCCGAACGCCAGGGCTCGCGCGCGGCCCGCTCGCCCCCTGGTAACCGGAATGCCCTAAAGCTTGCCACGCGCTGCCATGTACCGGGTCGGCCCAAGAGCGCCTCGCCCCCCCAGAGCGTATTGTCCGGGCCAAGGCCAACGCCGTCCCAGGTAAAACACAGCAGCTCGGCATTGCTCGGATACTCGCCAGCCACCGCCGCTGCGTGAGCATAGTGGTGCCAGACAGGTTGGGTCGGCAGACCAGACTCGCGCGCCCAGCGGGAGTTGGGAAAGCCCGGATGCGCGTCATGCACAATACGCTCAGCGCGCACGCCGTAAAGCTGCTGCAGATCGTGAGCCACCTTCGCGAACATCTGCCGCCCCCGCGGACTCGCGAGATCGCCAATATGGGGGGACACGACGGCTCGGTCGCCCCAGGCCAGAGCGACGGTGGTTTTCATGTAGGCACCGACGGCGAGAGTCGGGACCGGTGTGTGCAAAGGGAGGCTCAGCTCAAGCGGTGCGGTACCTCGTCCAAGTCGCAGAGCTCGTGCGACCCCCGCGACGACCCGGATAACCGGATCGTCCGCCGGACGCGTTATGGCCCGGTCGTGATGCAGAAAGCCGTCAGCTACGCCGCCAAGCCGCGACTGCACGTCTTCAGGCTCGGTCAAGACGGGCTCACCGCTCAGGTTGGCGGAAGTCGCGACGAGCGCAGCGCCGAAATCCTCAAGCAGCAGATGATACAGTGGACTGTAGGGCAGCATCAGCCCGATATCACGCACGCCGGGCGCGACAGCCGCTGCGAGCGTCGATTGCGTGCACCGTGCAGCGAGTACGATCGGACGCACGGCGTCGCGCAACATGGCAGCCTCGAGCGCCGACAGGTTTGCCAATCGGCGCGCATAGCCCATGCCGTCGCGACCGCACCACGGCACCATCACCGCCAATGGCTTCGCCGGCCGTCCCTTGCGCGTTCGCAAGCGGGCGACCGCATTCTCATTACCCGCATCGCACAGAAGATGATAGCCACCCACACCGCGTAGGGCGACGATCCGACCATCGCGTAACGCCACCAGTGCCGCGGCCAGCGCGGGCTCATTGCCGCGAATCTCACGGCCACCGTCACACCAGCGCAGGGCAGGCCCGCAGTCGGCGCACGCCAGTGGCTCGGCATGGAAACGGCGGTCGAGCGGGTCACCGTACTCGGCGGCGCAGCCGTAGCACAGAGTGAAGCGATCGAGCGTCGTATTCGACCGGTCGTAGGGGAGCGCGCGAATCAGCGTGTAGCGCGGTCCGCACTGCGTGCAGTTAATGAAGGGGTATCGATAACGCCGCGAACTTGGATCGCGCAGCTCCTCCAGACACGCATCGCAGGTGAACAAGTCAGCAGGAACGTGTACTTGCGGTTGCGCACTGGTCGAGCTCGGCAGAATGCGGAATCCTTCGTTCGCCTCAACTGGCGTAGGTTGGACATCGAGCAGCCGCGCGCGCGCCGCGGGTGGTGCGCGTATCAGCAGCGCTTCCCCAAACGACCGAAGGTGCTCAGCGAACCCCTGTGCGTGGATTTCAACGGCCCCGCCGTTGTTGCGCACCCAGCCACTGAGCTCGTAGTGGTGAGCAAGTCGAAAGACGAAGGGCCGAAAGCCAACGCCTTGCACGCGCCCGCCGATATGGAACCGTTGCGCCACGAACGCGCCCGCAGAAATCACCGATGGCGAGTTCAGAGCGGCGCCGCCACTCATGCACTTACCGGCTCGCGCCGGATCGGGACACCGCTGCGGCGGTGCCCCGCCAAATGCAGCGGTGTCCAGGCGTGTGGCGTTCGGTAGACGAAGCGATGACGCGCAATGTGGTAGCTCGGGTCGAAGCCGTAGAAATTCATGCGCATGCGCGCCAGCTCGTTGGCTCGATAGTCGGCGAGCGGAAGTGTCTGCTCATCGCGCTGCCGTCGCGCCCGCTTATCCGCCAAGATTTGCGTGAAGCGATCATTTGAGGCAAGGCCGGCGGTGTGGACATCCACGAGCGCATGGAACGCGGCCGGATCCGGGCCGGCATGGTCATCAATGATTCCTAGTGCGTAGGCCTCCGGCGCACCGAGCGGCAGGCGACGGCCCATAATTGCGTGCGCTTGGCCGGCGCCAACGCGTCGCGGCAGCAGGTAGGTCCAGTATTCCGAACCGTAGAGATTGCCCATGTTGCGATAGTGAGGATTCAGCACGATACCGCTACGCGCGAGAACGCGGTCGGCCGCGAGCGCCAGAAACACGCCGCCGGCTGCGGCATTGCCCTGCAGTGCCGCGACCGTAAGATGCGTTTTAGTCGTCAAAATGTCGCCGGCAAGGTCATCGATGACATTGATGTTGGCCCACGAGGCATCGGCAGGACTGTCAGCCGCTTCAATGCAGTGTAAATGCATGCCGTTGCACCAGAAGTCCGCCCCGCCCATGAGTACGATGACTCGAGTCGGTCTTCGTCGCGCGTGCGCGTAGGCGGCGCGTAAACGTTCGCATTGCGCGGTATTCAGCGCGCCGTTGTAGAAATCAAAATGTAAATAGCCGACGGCGCCGCATTCCTCGTAGCGTAGTTCCCCGTCCCCGCCCACGTCGCTCGCGTCCGTCGGGTCGTCATCGAACCTCGGCAACGCGTCCGCCGGTGCGCCGAGCGCAAGCGCCGCGGGACGCTTGAAGCTCCGTTCCAATCCCTCTACCGGCTGCAATTGGCCGATCCACACGGCACCGTCCCGGGTGGCTCGGCAAATCGCGTCGTGACGGCGAGCGATGACTGTGCCAGGTCGGCCAACGAGTTGCGTTGCCGGGTGGGCGTCGAATAGCCTGAAGCGGCGAGCGAATACGATGTCCTCGACGCCCGGAAAACCGTCGGCGGAGTGAATCTTGCGCAGCACTGTGACCATGTTATCGCGATTCCAGTCTATCGCGCGCTGGGCTTGGCGCATGGGCGGTTGCCAGCCATGCTTGGGTGTGCCGACATTGCCGGCCAGGGGACCAAGGCCCGCCGCGATCCGGGCAAGTGACTCGCGTACCGCGCTGACGGCGCCTTCGCTCACCTCGTGGTGGTATAGACTGCTTTTGCGTGCGGTGCGCATCGGAAATGAGGCGCTGGCCCAAACCGGCCCGGCGTCGAATTCGGCCACCGCTTGCAGGACGGTGACTCCCCAGGTGCCGACTCCGCGCAGAATGGCCCAGTCAAGTGCCGATGGGCCCCGATCACCGGGCGGCCCTGGATGCACGATGAGACTTAAAGTTCTCTGCCAGACAGACGACGGAATGGCACGCTTTAGAAACGGTGCGAGAATCACATCTGGCCGGAACAGATCCACCGCCTCGCACGTGACCCGATCGTGAATATCGAGTTCCACGGATAGCTCGTGGCCGTCACGGGTCAGCTCGACGTAGAGGCGTTGCGACAGGCTGTTGAAGGCGTGCACTAGAAGCAAAACGCGCATCAACCGACCGCCTGCACCGCGCCGCGGCGGTACTTGTAATAAGCGGCGCAGGCGCCCTCCGCCGATACCATGCACGAACCAATCGGGTTGCGTGGTGTGCATGCGGTGCCGAAAATGGTGCAGTCGGTGGGTTTCTTGACGCCGCGGATGATCGCGGGGCACTGGCAGGCTGCGTTCTCCGGCACCGATTGGAACTTCATTTGGAACCGCCGCTCCGCGTCGAATTCAGCGTATTCGGACTTGATGCGCAGCCCGCTGTACGGTAGCGCGCCAAGACCGCGCCACTCGAAGCTCGGGCGCAATTCGAACACCTCAGCGACCAAACGCTGCGCCTTGCGATTGCCTTCGCGAATCACGCCTCGCGTGAACTGGTTCTCGACACAGGCGCGGCCGGCATTGAGTTGCTGGACCAGCATCCGCACCGCCTGCAGCACATCGAGCGGTTCGAAGCCGGCGATAACCACCGGCCGCTGATATTCCTCTGCGAAGTACTCATACGGTTGGCTGCCGATTACCGCGCTGACGTGTGAGGGTCCGATGAAACCGTCCACGCGTACCTGCCCCCATTCACGGACTTCGGGCGAATCGAGAATGCTTTGGATCGCGGCCGGCGTCACGACATGGTTGCAATAGACGCTGAAATTTGACAACGCCAGGCGCTGCGCTTCGAGAATGAGGTAGGCGGTCGCGGGCGTCGTCGTCTCGAATCCGATGGCAAAGAATACGACCTGGCGCTCGGGGTGAGCCGCAGCGACGTCCAAGGCCTCGAGCGCCGAATAGGCCATGCGCACGTCCGCGCCCTGCGCCCGCGCCTTGAGCAGACTGCGTCGACGCGACGCCGGCACGCGCAACATGTCGCCGTAGCTGACCAGCGTGATATTAGGTTGCCCGGCGAGTTCAATGGCGGCATCGAGCCGCGGTACCGCCAACACGCAGACCGGGCAGCCAGGTCCGTGAACGAGGTGGACATTGCCGGGCAGCAAGTCCTCAACGCCATAGCGAAAGATGGCGTGCGTATGACCGCCGCAAAACTCCATCAAGTGATATTCGCGTGTTGGGTCCACCTCCGCGATGAGCAGCTTGGCTAACGCCGCCGCGGCACCGCCTTCACGGAATCTGCGGATGTAGCGCATCGGACTGGCGAAGATGTGCGGTTATTTCCTCGAACAAGGCCAGCGTCTTTTCGGCTTCCTCCACGTCGAGGCGCGTGATGGCAAAACCGGCATGCACGATGACGTAGTCTCCGACCGCGACGTCTTCGATCAGCGCGACCGATATGCGATTGTAAATCCCGCCGACTTCGATCTCGGCCCATTGGTCACCGAGCAGCGCTGCGACCCGCACTGGAACAGCGAGGCACATGGATCAGGCTCCGACCGCGGCGATCATTGAACGCGGACTCTGCGTGACCGGTCGCCACACCGTCAATTCCTGCTCCAACCACTCGAGCCAGGGACCGATCGCAGGAACGCGCCGCGCGGCCGTGTGGATCATCGGCGTGTCGCGGCCGAGCGCGCGCAACGCCGCAGCCGCGCGCGCCGGGTCGAAGTCCTCCAATACGTCGAGTAAGTCCGCCTTGCTCAGCACCACCAAATCGCTGGCGCGAAAAATCACGGGATATTTCGCCGGTTTGTCGTCGCCCTCGGTGACGCTGAGCAAGGTGACGTTGCGGTGTTGCCCGAGATCGAAGCTCGCCGGACAGACGAGGTTGCCGACGTTTTCGATGAACAGTAAATCAAGGCCGTTCAGCGACAAATCATGAAGCGCCCGATGCACCAGGTGCGCATCGAGGTGACAGGCCGTTCCGGTCGTGATTTGTATCGCCGGCACGCCGTGTGCGCGGATGCGGGCCGCGTCGTTGTCGGTTTCCAGGTCGCCCTCGATCACCGCAATGCGATACCGGTCTCGGAGCGCCACTATCGTCGCTTCCAGCAAGGCGGTTTTCCCAGCGCCCGGCGAAGACATGAGGTTAATCGCGAGGACCCCATGCTCGTCAAAGTGTTCGCGGTTGTGCGTCGCAACCTGATTGTTGGCGGCGAGCAGATCTTGCAGCACGTCGATCACGACGCCCTGGCCGGCAATGGGAGCCCCACGCATGTCAGCGTTCCCAGGGGTGATGGTGCAACCACAAGTTTGGCACATAGCAATCCCTTCCGTTCCAATCGGTTAAGCGACCGGCGACCGTGACTCCGGCATTCGCAGCTCCACTCGACGCAGGCGCATCTCATCTCCCGCCACGACTCGCGTGCGGAACCCACCACACGCAGCACAGACTAGCCGGTTCGGCTCGGTCTGCGAGTGCGCACCGCAGGCCATGCAACCGATGGTGACCGTCGTCGATTCAATCAAAAGCGCCGCTTGCGCTGCGCAGCCGCCGGCGCGCGCGATGGCAAATGCCCTGGCGAGTAGCGCCGGCTCGACGCCACAGAGCGGACCCACCTCGATGGTGATTCTCTCGACCACACTTGCACCGCGACCCGCAGCGATTTCGGCGACCTGCGTAAGCAGAGCTTGGCAGACGGACAGTTCGTGCACTGATCGGATCGTAAGGCGTGGCCGCTCGCGCGTATGTACGCCAACGCACAGACGATGCGGTCGATGGGTGCGCATATTGAAAAAATCAAGCGAGGAAACGCATTGACAGTCAGGTTTGGGCCGGATACCACAGAATGCAGCCCGGCCCGAGTGGCGGGAGCGTCTGTGCGGACTCGTCTCGTGACAGCGCCCACACTGGTGCTCGGCTTCGGCAATGTCCTTCTGAGTGACGATGGCGCCGGTGTACAACTCGTCGAGCGACTGCGCTCGGAACTTGGGTCCCAAGCGGCGGAGTTCGTCGATGGGGGCACGCTGAGTTTCAGCCTTCTGTCCTATTTAGTGGCGACGGATTCGATGCTGGTAATCGACGCCGCCGATCTGAACAGCACACCGGGCACCATCGACCTGTTCGAGGGAGCAGCGATGGACGACTTTCTGAAGACTTCCCGGCGGCGAACCGTTCATGAGGTGGGTCTGATCGATCTACTCGATATGGCTCGGCTCGAGGACTGTCTGCCCAGTCAGCGGGCGCTGTTGTGCATTCAACCCGGCCGCATAGACTGGTGTGAAACGCTCTCGGCTCCGGTTGCGGGGGCCCTCCCAGAGGCCGCCCGGTTGGCGAGAGCAACGTTACAGCGCTGGCAGCTCGCATGAGTCGACTTACCGACATCCCGGTCCGCATTGAGCCCTCGGCACGGATCGAAATGCCGGCCGTAGTCGGCGGACTGGGCGGCGGTGTCGCTGCGATTCTCTCTGAATTGGTCACGCTGCTCGAGCGACTGGCCAACGGCGAGGCCCCAGGCGCGATTGACTTGCGAAGCCTGCCGATGAGTCCGCTGGATCGCGCGGAGCTGCAGCGGGTGTTAGGAGACGGTGAAGTGCAGGCAACCGTCAACGCACAAGGCCTGTCGAAGATGCGGGAAACTGGCGTCTCGGGAGTTTGGTGGATAGAGCATTTTGATCAACAAGGCGAGCTGATTGCCGAATTGATCGAAGTAAGTCGTGTGCCGCAGATCCTGTCGAGCGCCTCGGATGAGATCGCTGCGGGCGCGCGCGCACTGCGGGCGCAAATCGCCACCGCCGCGGCGCCGCCGGTTCGAGGAGGAATCCATGTCCCCCACCCATGAGCAGCTTAACGTCGGCGAGTCACTGCGTATACACGGCATCAGCCGGCGTGGCTTCATCAAGTTTTGCACTGCCACGGCGTCGGCCATGGCGCTACCGCCCTGGATGGGAGTGGCGATGGCCGAGCAGTTGCGCCACGCGCCCAGGCCCTCGGTGATATATCTCTCGTTTCAGGAGTGTACCGGCTGCTTCGAGTCATTGACGCGTTCCTTCGCGCCGACCATCGAGAGCCTCATATTCAACGTCATTTCGTTGGACTACGACGACACCTTGATGGCGGCGGCGGGCGACGCCGCGGAAGCGGCGCTCACGAAAGCGATGAAGGACAACTTCGGCAAGTACGTGTTGGTGATTGACGGGTCGGTTCCCACCGGGGCGGGGGGGGCCTATTGCACTTCCGGCGGGCGTAGCGCCGTGGATACCTTGCGTGAGGCCGCCAAGGGCGCGGCGGCGATCGTCTGCGTTGGGACCTGTTCAGCGTTTGGCGGCATTCCCTTCGCCGATCCGAACCCCACCAGCGCATGGCCGGTGACCGCCATTGTGGGGGATAAGCCCATCATCAATGTCTCCGGCTGCCCACCCATTCCGGAAGTCATCACCGGAACGTTGTTGCAATTCGTCAGCACCGGACAAGTCCCGGACTTGGACGAGCATCGGCGTCCTAAGGCCTTCTTTGGCAACACGATTCACGATCGCTGTTATCGCCGGCCGTTCTACGACGAGGGAAAATTCGCCAAGTCCTTCGACGACGAAGGGGCGCGTAACGGTTGGTGCCTTTACGAGCTCGGCTGCAAGGGCCCAACCACTTACAACGCCTGCGCGACGATCAAGTGGAACGGCGGCACCAGCTTCCCGATCGAGTCGGGACACGGGTGCCTCGGCTGCTCCGAGCCGGGATTCTGGGACAAAGGCAGCTTCTATGCGGCGCAGTCGAGCGCCGAATGGGGCAAAGGCGGCGCGCCATCACCCCGGCGCGCCCTCGAGGTAGGGGGAGCCGCCGTCGTGGCGGGTGCCGTGCTGGGTGTCGGATCGGCCGGCGTGAGTCGCTTACGTCAACACCGCAGCGAGCAAGACGCCGCCGACCGTGACAAGAAGGAAGGCTAAACCATGAACCTTTTAGACTTCGCACGCGGGCCGGCACTCAAGGTGGCAATCGCGATATTTTGCCTAGGTGTAACCTGGCGAATCGTCGCGATTGCGCTGCTGCGCATCCGTCGGGACATGAATCGGCCGCGCGCGTCGGTGCTCAAATTCTTGGGCAGCGGCTTGCTCACCATCGGCTCGCGCTCTTGGCCGCACCGAGAATTCATCGGTCGCACCGGCGCAGGAGAGGCGCTCGGCTATAGCTATCACATAGGCCTCTTTGCCCTAGTGTTGTTGTTCACACCACACATCCTATTTCTCGGCAGCTTGTTTGGCGTCACCTGGCCGGGCTTGCCGAGCAGCCTGATTACCGTTATTTCGGTGCTGACCTTGACTTTGTTTTTGGCAGTGCTGTTTCGCCGGGTGACCAACCCGGTGATGCGTATGCTGTCCAACTTCGACGATTATTTCAGCTGGTTCATCACCATGTTGGTGATGGTCACGGGGCTCGCCGCCACCGCTCACTTCGGCGCTCGGTACGAGACCCTGCTCGCGGTACACATCCTGAGCGTCGATGCGCTTCTGGTGTGGTTCCCGTTTGGCAAGCTGATGCACGCCTTCTATATCTTTCCATCGCGCGCCCTCAACGGTGCCCTACTCGCCCGCAAAGGAGCCACTTCATGAGCGATGCCACGGGCGTATTCACCGCCGATCTCGCACCCGGGGAGGCCAGAACCCCGGAGGCTCGCGTTGTGGGCGCCATGAGCGGTTTCGCGCAGGAAATCGGCGCGCTCAGCGCCTTCCGCCTCGAGTCCTGCATACACTGCGGCATTTGTGCAGAGGCCTGCCATTTCTATATCGCAACCGAAGATCCGCAGTACACCCCCATCTGGAAGGTTGAGCCTTTCAAACAGGCCTATAAACGCGAAGCCAGCGCGTTCGCCCCGCTCTACAGGCTGTTTGGCCTGAAACGTGAGGTCAAAGCAGATCAATTGGTGCAGTGGCAGCATTTGCTGTTCGACAGCTGCAATATGTGCGGTCGTTGCAGCTTGATCTGCCCCATGGGAATCGATGTGGCCGCGCTCATCGAGCAGGCGCGGCACGCCATGTTCGACGCCGGACTCGCGCCGAAAGCACTCTACGAGAAGGCTGCGCATCAGAAAATCACCGGCCAACCCGAGGTGAGCGCGGAACCCTACCGTGACCAGTTGCTGGCGATCGGTACCCGGTACGAGGTTGACATACCACTCGATAAAACCGACGTCGATGTCATGTTGTGCGTGCCAAGGACAGATATCGAACACTATCCGAGTGCGGTCGCCTCGCTGGCACGTGTGATGCAACATCTCGGAGTGTCGTGCACATTTCGCAGTGACGCACTGATTGCTGAGAATTACGGCTATTACGCTGGCGGTAAGGAATGGCAGCGTGAGATCAGCCGCCGCCTGATCGATCAGGCCATTGCCTGCAAGGCCAAAACCTTGCTGGTCCCGGAATGCGGTCACGCGTACGCCGCGCTGCGCTGGGAAGCGGCCGATCTATACGGCAAGCCGTTGCCTTTTAAGGTTTTGCAGGTGACCGAGTTCCTCGCGGACGAGCTGAAGGCGGGGCACCTGAAACTGGGGGCCGCCGTTACCGGGGCGACCACCTTCCAAGATCCCTGCGAGTCAGTGCGCAAAGGCGGAGTCAACGAGGCACCGCGGGCCCTCATGAAGGCGATGGGCGTCGACTTGCACGAAATGAAGAATCACGGCGGTTTCAGTTTCTGCTGCGGCGGAGGTGGCGGGGTTCTCGACATCGAGCGCGCCACGCCTCTTCGCTACCGAACGATGGAAAACAAATTGCGCGAAATCGACGATACGGGTGCCCAGACCTTCCTTACCAGTTGCTCGGACTGCCGCCGCACCTTTGACGATGCGCAGGCTCACTTTACCTGGAACAAGACACCCCAAAGTTTGTTGGAACTGGTGGCCGCCAACCTGATTGGGTCGGCGAGTCAGCCATGAGTGCACAGACCATCGTCGTCGACCCGGTCACGCGGATCGAAGGGCACCTGCGGATCGAGGCGAAATTCGACGGCTCCGTGATCACACAGGCGTCGAGTTCCGGCACCATGGTGCGCGGCATCGAAATCATTCTGCAGGGCCGCGATCCGCGCGATGCGTGGGCTTTTGCGCAACGCATCTGCGGTGTGTGCACCCTCGTCCACGGCATTGCCTCGGTACGGGCCGTCGAAGACGCGTTGAAATACACGATCCCCGCCAACGCTCAGTTGATCCGCAATCTCATGATCGCCACGCAGTTCGTGCACGATCATGTGATGCACTTCTATCACTTGCACGCGCTCGACTGGGTCGATGTGGTGTCGGCGCTCAAAGCTGATCCGAAGGCGACCTCGGCACTCGCGCAATCGATTTCGAACTATGCGCGCTCATCACCCGGCTATTTCGCGGACGTGCAGGAGCGCGTCAAAAAGTTGGTCGAATCAGGTCAGCTGGGCATTTTTGCCAATGCCTATTGGGGCAATCCGCTCTACAAGCTACCGGCGGAGGCGAACCTGATGGCCGTGGCGCACTATCTGGATGCGCTGGCATGGCAGCGCCAAATCGTGCAGGTGCAGACCATCTTCGGCGGCAAGAATCCGCACCCCAACGTGCTGGTGGGCGGCGTCCCTTCTGCCATCAGCGTCCATGCCGGCGCTGGAACCGGCTCGACGGCCGTCAATGTGGTCGGGTTGCAGAAGGTGGCAGAGCTCATCGACCAGATGCGCCTGTTCGTCGACCAGGTCTATTTACCCGACGTGCTGGCGATCGCCTCCTTCTACAAGGACTGGTTCAAGACCGGTGAAGGCACCGGAAATTTTCTGACCTACGGTGATTTTCCGGCCATGGGCAGCCAGGATCCGAAGACCTTCCTGGTGCCGCGCGGCGCGATTCTGGGTCGCGATCTGTCCCATATCCAGGAGGTCGACCTCACGGCGGACGAGGACATCCAGGAATTTGTGGCGCATTCCTGGTACGACTACAGCGGCGGCAAGGATACTGGCTTGCATCCCTACCGTGGCGAAACCCAGTTGAACTATTCGGGGCCGCCGCCCCCGTACCAGCATCTGGACACTTCGGCCAGTTATTCCTGGCTCAAATCGCCGCGCTGGAAGGGCCACGCCATGGAGACCGGGCCGCTGGCACGGGTGCTCATGCTGTACGCCAGCGGCCACGAACCAACCAAGGATCTGGCTAACAAGGCACTCGCGCAACTCGGTCTGCCGCTCGAGGCCCTGTTTTCGACCATGGGCCGAACCGCCGCTCGGGCGCTGGAATGCAAGATTCTCGCCGATGCCATGCCACAGTGGTACGACAGCCTCATGGCGAACATCAAGGCTGGCGATGTGCGCACCTTCAATGATCAGCTCTGGGAGCCGTCGACTTGGCCGCGGCACGCGAAAGGCGTGGGATTTCTCGAGGCACCCAGAGGCTCCTTGGCTCACTGGATCATCATTGATGACGGCAAAATCTCCAACTACCAGGCGGTGGTGCCAACCACGTGGAATGCCGGCCCGCGCGACGCGGCAGGCACCGAAGGCCCGTACGAGGCGGCGCTCAAGGGGCAAAGCGTGCTGGATCCGAAACAGCCGCTCGAGATCCTGCGCACCATCCACAGCTTCGATCCCTGCCTCGCTTGCGCCGTCCATGTAATCGATCCGGACGGCGAGGAGCTGATTCGGGTTCGCATCCAATAAGTAGGGTCTTGTGTTCGGAACATCACGATCTGCGACGGACCTGCTGCTGCTGCATGCGCCGAGCGTTTACGACTTCCGGGAGCGGGCCATTCTCTACGGTCCTGTGAGCGATATGGTGCCCTCCTCCACCGTGTTCGAGATGTATCCGCTCGGATTCCTGACGATCGCGAGCTATCTGCACGAGAAAGGCATGCAGGTGCGGATCGTCAATCTGGCGCTGCGCATGATGAACAGCCGCCGGTTCGATGTGCCCCGCTTCCTCTCTCGCCAAAAGCCCAAAGCCGTCGGCATCGACCTGCACTGGCTGCCGCATGCGCACGGCGCCCTGGAAGTCGCCCGCATCGTGAAGGAGCTGCACCCCGACGTGCCGGTCATCATGGGCGGCTTGTCATCCACCTACTTTCACCGCGAATTGATTGCCTATCCGCAGGTGGACTACGTCCTGCGCGGCGACAGCACCGAACCGCCCCTGCATCAGCTGCTTATCGCGCTGAAGGAGGGCAAGCCAGTCGACAAGATTGCGAATCTCACATGGAAGGATGCCCACGGGATTCACGTCAATCCCCTGGCATTTGTTCCTCAGACCCTCGATTACGTGGATTTGCGGCCCGATCTGATGGTCGAGATGGTGATGCGATACCGCGATCTGGAAAGCACGCTGCCATTCAATGGCTGGTGGAACAACCCGATCACGACGGTGTTCACGGTCAAGGGATGCGCATTCGAATGCGTCACCTGTGGCAGCTCTCATACCAGCTGCACGCATCTGACGAAGCGGCAAAAGCCGGTGTATCGCAGTCCGGCGAGTTTGGTCGCCAATATGCAAGCGATCTGCCGTCTGGCGCACGGCCCCATCGTACTGGTGGGCGATCTGCTCATGGCGGGACCCGCACACGCGGCCGAGGTCCTCGAACGCTTGAGTGTCGCCGATCTGCCCAACGAGATCGTGTTCGAGTTCTTCGCCTTGCCGCCGGCATCGTTCCTGCAGGACATCGACCGATGCGTGCGCCACTGGAGCATGGAGTTCAGTCCCGAAAGCCATGAGCAGGCGGTCCGCGATGCTCAGGAGGGCGAGGCGGGATACACCACCGAGGACATGGAAGCGATCATCACGGAAGCGGTGCGCCTGCGCTGCTCGCGCATTGATATTTTCTTTATGATCGGGTTGCCGGCACAGACCACTGCATCGGTCCGCGACACCGTCGAGTATTGCGGACATTTATTTCAATTGGGAGACAAGCGGCTTTCCTGCTTCATTTCGCCCATGGGTCCCTTCATCGATCCCGGCAGCCGAGGCTTTGAGGAGCCCGAGCGATTCGGCTATCGATTATTCGCCCGCACGCTGGAGGAGCACCGTCAGCTGCTCATCCAGCCCACCTGGGAGCATATCCTGAATTACGAGACGAAGTGGATGACTCGCCGCGAGCTCGTCGATGCGACTTACGATGCAGCTGAGCGGCTCAACGAGCTGAAAGTACACCACGGGCGCCTCTCAAAGCGCCGTGCCCGCGGTGTGGCGAATAGCATTGCTGCGGCACGTGCCTTGCGCTCGCGTCTCGACGCCGGAATCGCCCGAGGGGACGATGGCGCGGCGGCCGGCGCGCTGAAAGGAGAAATATCGCGCTTTAGCATCTCGACGGTGTGCGATAAGCGAGAGCTATTCTGGCCGCGGCGCGTATTTAATTTCAGAATGACTGAAATCGTGCGCATTCTCGGCCGGTATGTCAGCGGCCGCTCACGACGGCCCGTGCGAGCAGCTCAACTGCCCTGAGGCAACTTGTGCGCGACGCCCTGGTGGCAGTCGATGCAAGTCATACCGTCCTTCGCCAGTGATTGGTGCGCGCTGGCCGCGTCGGGCGGCTGCTTGGCGAACGCCATTGCGGCCGGCGTATGGCAGCTGCGGCACTCCGCCGAATCATTCGCTTTGAGCTCCGCCCAGATTTTCTGCGCCAGCTCCAAGCGGTGCGCCTCGTATTTGGCGGGCGTGTTCAGTTCGCCCCTCATGTGACCCCACACTTCGGCGTACGCCTGAATGTGGCGCCACAAGCCCGGCAGGAATGCCGGCGGCACATGGCAATTCCCGCAGCTCGCCTGAATGCCGAATACATTGGAGTAATGCACGCTCTGCGTGAGCTCCTGGAAGGGCTGCTGCATTTCGTGGCAGGAGGTGCAGAACCTATCGGTTTCAGCAAGTTTCAGGGCGCCAAGGAAGCTGCCCGTAAAGCCGATACCGATGATAAAAGCAATCAACCCTCCGGCCGGAATCCCAAGCAAGAACCAGCGCTGCGGCCGCCGCCACAGCCAGGCGGCAAAACCCCTGTGCGCCGGCTGCGGCGAATTCAATTTGAACCTCTCGATGCGGCCATGAGCAATCCTTTATCCCAATCGGTAGGCCCAATCTATGAATTGGGTGGGGGTACGCAAGCGGCAAAAAAATATTACTCGATTCTCGGATAAGCACTCTGTGCGGTGGCGTACCGACAACGCAAAGACCGCGGGGTAGTTTTCAAGCGCGGGCCGTGCAACTGAATTCGGACGCGTCGTTGTATCAATCGACTTTGATTCTCGAGACGGTCATGGGAGAGTGCTGTATGTCGCGTGCGAACGGGACTCGCGAATGGTACCGCCCTCACTCGGTCGCGACGGCGCTCGGCGCCTTGCTACTGAGCGCGCTGCTTGCCGCGTGTAGTGGCACGACCGGTTCGGCGGGTCCGGCAGGCGCCACCGGTGCACCCGGTCCGACAGGGCCGACAACCACGGGGTCGGCCCTTAATATCAGCACGGCCACCGCCATCACCGGAACGATCACCAGCGTGACCATCAGCGGCCCGCCAGTGGTGAAATTTCAGCTCGTCGATGAGAACGGCGCCTTCATCCAGGGTCTGCCGGCAGCCGATATTAGTTTCACCATCGCACAACTCGTACCGGGCCAGAATGGTACCTCCAGCCAGTGGAATTCCTATATCTACGGCGCCGTAACCCCCGGAGCATGCCCGTCCGGGGTAACGGCCTGCGACGGCGCGCCAAAGACGCAGGCGACGGTCGAGACCGCCACCAGCGGCACATTCGTGGATAACGGCGACGGGACCTACCAGTACACCTTCCTGAAGGACATCACGAAGGATCCGAACGTCATCTATAGCGCGGCCCTGACACATCGAGTCGGCTTCGAAATCCGCAACCTCGTTCAGGCGAACAATGGTCCCTACACCTTCCAGCCGTCGACCGGAGAAACCCTCGGCATCTTTAGCCGCGAAATCGTCGAGACCGCCACCTGCGACAACTGCCACACCTCGTTGACGGCGCACGGGGGTGCCCGTGTCGAGGTGCAGTATTGTGTCATGTGCCACAACCCCGGGACCACTGACCCCTACAGCGATAACACGCTGGACATGAAGGTGATGATCCACAAGATTCACACCGGAAACACGTTGCCGAGCATCCAGACGGCGAGCGGACCGAACACCACGCCGACTTTGGGGCTAGGCTACTGGATCGTCGGCCACGGGGCCTCGCTCAGCAATTTCAATACCGTGCTCTACCCGCAGGACACGCGCAACTGTGTGACCTGCCATGTGCAGACCATCCTGGCTGCGACTCAGGCGGCCAACTACTTCACCGTGCCCACGGCGGAAGCCTGCGGCGCCTGCCACGATAATGTGAACTTTGCCACCGGTGCGAACCACAGCGCAGGCAACATCGTTGCCAACGACTCGCAGTGCACGACCTGCCATGGATCGACCTCGACCATTGACAATGGCCAGCTGCAAGTCGTGGCGGCGCACATCATTCCCGAGGTCGTCGCGGCAATCAAATTCCAATACGTGGTCAACCACGTGACCTTCAAGACGACCGCCGGCAGCATTTATCCCGTCGTGAATTTCTCGGTCATCGATCCGACCAATGGCAATGCGCCCTACAACATCCTCACCGCCGCGCCGTTTGCCGGCACCGATCCCGGTACCGGCACACGCGTATGCGCCGATGACACCGCGCGCCTGGCGATCGACATCGCCTGGGACACGAGCGACTACACCAATTGGGGCAGCGGCGTAACTCCCGCCACCTGGGGTCAGCCAATTTCCCTGAATCCGCTCGCCGGCTGCGGCACGACGACACCTGCTCCCGGACTGACCGGACCCGATTCGACCGGCGCGTTTACCATGACTTCCCCCACCCCGCTGCCCCACCCGCCGGCCGCCAATTGCCCGCCGGAGGGCGGCACCGCCTGCCCCGCCATTGCCAACGTCGGCGTCGTGATCGAAGGCCATCCCGGCGTCGTCACCACGGGGCCTGGAGCGACGGCCATCCCGGTGACGAGCGCAGTGAGCTACGCCAACGTCGCGGGCGCTGCGCCGGTCGCGCGGCGCATGGTCGTGGATATCGCCAAATGTGATGTTTGCCACAGCCTGCTCTCATTGCATGGGACCAATCGCAACAACAACACCCAGGTATGCGTCGCCTGTCACAACCCGGCCTCCACCGACGTCAGCGAACGGCAAACACTGAGCGCGACGACCCCGGGGATCGACGGCCTGTGGGAGGAGTCGATCGACTTCAAGCACATGATCCACGCGATCCACGACGGCAGCGTTCGCGGCGCCGCGGGCTCGCCCTTTGTCATCTACGGCTTCGGCGGTTCCATCAGCAACTTCACCGATGTCGTTTATCCGGGCCAGCTCAACCGCTGCGACGCCTGTCATGTCGGCACCACTTACTACCCGGTGGTCGACACCGCCGTGCAGGCGACCACGTTTTTCACCGGCCTGTCGACGCAATCGCCAAACCCGACCACCGTCGGCAATCCCATCTCCACCTCGGCAAATATGTCGGTGTGCTCGGCATGCCACGTCGACGCCGTCACGCAAGCGCACATGCAGCAGAACGGCGGTTCGACCACGGTCACGAAGGATGCCGAAGGCCGGACGATTCTCAGCACGAACCCGGCGAGCCAGGAGACCTGCGCTGTCTGCCACGGTGCGGGCGGCGTCGCCGACGTGAGGGTCGTGCACAACATTCCTGCTACGGCGGATTGAGTGCGGCGGTTTCCGCGTGCTTGCCTAGCCGTCATGCTCGCTCTGTTGTTGGGCGCAGCTCTGCACGCGTTCGCAGCCGATGCTCCCACGAAGACCGACGTTGCATCGACGGTTAGCGGTCCGCCGCATACCGATTCTGCCTACAGTCCGCAAGGCGCCGATACCTGTCTCGGGTGTCACAACAATTCCACGGTCACCGGCATCTTCCGCACCAAGCACGCAAGACCCGATGACCCTCATGGCCCCTTTGGCCACGGCGGCCTGCAGTGCGAGGCCTGTCACGGACCGGGGGGCGCGCACGTAAAAGCGGGCGGTGGGCCGCTCGCGGGCATGGTGGATTTCGGCACGAAAGCGCTCGCGCCTGCAGCGAAACAGAATGCCCAGTGTTTGGCCTGCCATCAGTCAAACGCGGCGCACGATTGGGCAACGAGCGCCCATGCCGCGAGCGACATCGCCTGCGCGAGCTGCCACAATCTGCACGCTGCCAAAGATCCTATGCAGGCCGCAGCCACCCAAATCGAAGTCTGTACCACCTGTCACCAAGCGCAGCACACCGATCTTTCCAAGCCATCGCATCATCCCTTACTCGAAGGGACGATGGCCTGTACCTCCTGCCATTCGCCCCACGGTTCGACTGCCCCGGCGCAGCTCGTGAAGAACACGGTCACTGAAACCTGCACGACCTGCCACGCTGAATACCGAGGGCCATTTCTGTGGGAACACCAGCCGGTCGCCGAGGACTGCACGAATTGTCACGATCCGCATGGTTCTGCTCAGCCGGCACTTCTGAAGATACGTACGCCATTTCTCTGTCAGACTTGTCATGAGGGCGCGGGCCATCCGTCCACGGTGAATACGCCGCAGGGTTTGCCGGGCGGAGCTCCGAGCGCGTTCTTACTCGCCGGCGGCTGCATCAATTGTCATTCTCAAATCCACGGATCGAACAATCCGTCGGGCCGCGCGTTCATGCGGTAGCTAGATCCAGATGCAAGTACCCTCTCGCCATGGTCGCGCATTGTTCACCCTCGGCGTCACCGCCGCATTCACCGGTGCCATCGCGTCGGCCGATACGCCAACCGCGGATACGAGCGATTGGAAATGCACGCAATGTCCATTCCTGCAGGGCTACGAAGCCGATGCCGAAGTCGGCGCCTTTGCGGCCAGTGGTGCGAACGCTACCTTTGGTCGCTACACGGGTATCGATCATAGCGGTGCGTATGCAGAGGTTTCAGGATCCGGACGAGCACGCAGCGATGACGGGTCGTACCTGAACTCCGACCTCGAGAGCTTGGGTCTAGCCTCTCGGCAGGGTTACGTCGAGGGCGGCCGCGAGGGCCGCTATGATCTGCGCGTGAGTTACGAGGGCCAACCCACGCAGCTTTACGATACGGGTGCGACGCCATATCAAGCCAATGGCACGAACCTCGGGCTACCGGCGGGCTGGATAGCCGCCGGTAGTACCGGCGGCATGAGCGCGCTGGGATCCAGTCTCAACCCCTTGAAGCTCGAGTCTGATCGCCGTACCGTGGCATTGCTCGCTCGCTACTTTGCGGGTCAGAACTGGACACTCTTCGGCGAATTTCGGCGCCAGGAGCACGACGGCACCGGTCTCACGAGCGCGAGTTTTCTCACCGAGGCCGTACAACTGCCCCAGCCCTTCGATTACGTCACGAACTCCTTCGAAACCGGCGCAGCCTGGTCTGGGCACAAGGCGAGTTTTCGCCTGAGCTATACCGGCTCCTGGTTCAGCGATGACAACAGTTCGATCACTTTTGCGAACCCCTACTTGCCCATCGTCCCAGGCTCGACTCAAGGACAGCTCGGTGTGCCGCCGAGCAACACCTTGCAGCAGCTCGCCGCCACCGGCAACGTGCAACTGCCGTGGTTCACGACACTGACTTACACCGCATCGCTCGGCACCCTGAAGCAAAATGCCGCCTTCCTACCCGTCAGCACTCTGCCTGGGTCCGGTGTCCCAGATCCGGGTTCGCTCAACGGCGATGTCCATCTGTCGCATTACGCGTTGGGACTGGCCTCACGGCCGTTGCCGAAGCTCAATCTGCACGGTAATGCCACTTATGACGGCCGCGACGATAAGACCAACCCGCTCGCCGTCGCGTACATCGTGACCGACACCTTTCCGGGCGGCACTGCCATAACGCCGCGCTACAGTGAAGATCGCGTGCGCCTCGATGGTGGCGCAGATTATTCGTTAGCCCGCTGGCTCAAGATCGGTGTCGGCGGCAAGCTCGACGACATCCACTACGGGCCCGGACAAGTCGTGACGTGGACCCAAAATGCGGAAAGCTGGGGTCGCGCCACCATCACGCCCATTGCGCCGTTGAGCTTCACGCTGAAGTTTGGCAATGGCCTGCGCAAGGCCTCTTCGTTCGATGCCGCCGCGTTACCGCCCGAGGAGAACCCCCTGATCTACGAATATGACTACGCACCGCGGGATCGGGTGTTCTCGACGCTCACGGGAGCCTGGACGGTGACGTCCACCCTCACGTGGTCGGTCGAGGGCTCGCTCGCCAAAGACGACTATCGATCCTCACCCCTCGGTCTGCAAGCCACGCACGAGGAGCGCGCCTCGACCACCCTTACGTGGACACCGCATGACACGTTGAGTGCGTATATGGACGCGGGCTACGAGCGACTGTTCAACCTGCAGAGTGGCTACATGGGAGCTGACACGACACCCTGGCTCTCGTCGGACACCGATCGGTTTTGGAATTTAGGGGTTGGTGGGCGTTGGGTTCCGCAAGAGCGATGGACTCTCAGCGTGGACTACCTGCTCGCGCCCTCGTATGACAGCACCGACACTGCGGCAGGCGGCTTGCAACAGGCCTTTCCGCAGAATTGGACCAAGCTCGATTCCACGCGATTTGAGGTCAGCTACAAGTGGACATCCGCGATGCAGATCCATTTCCGCTACACGCGCGAAACCTATAACTCCAACGATTGGGCGCTCAATGGCGTGGGCCCGGCGACCGTGTCGAACCTGCTGTCTCTCGGTGTGCAGCCGTATCGCGACAACGTGAACCTGTTTGGTCTCACTGTGCGCTATCAATTCGGGCGGGATGACAGCACTGGGCAGAAATCCAAATGAGCATGGTTTCAGACGGGCCTGTCGAACAGCGACGAATTATCGATGTAAATGCGGTACGCGGCGATCTTGTCGCCGCGCAATTCAAAGACGTTGGCGAATGGAACGCTGAGCACCGAGCCATCGTGGCGTGTATACGCTACCTCTCCCTCGCACACCGCGGTTGCAGCGCCGTTCCATGTGCGCAGCAGCCGGTGCCGGCTCGACGCAATGGCCGAGAAGAAACCCGCCACGGCCGCGTGGATGGCTTCATGGCCGACGACGACCGGCGCATTGCCGAAACGAAACTGCGCATCCGCAGTCAGGAAGGCAACAAAACCACCCGAGTCACCGGCGTCGATGACCGCGAAAACACTCTCCCACCACGCGCGATCGGGCTGAAAGACAGGCTCGGTTATTATGGCAATGTTCATCGTATTATTGGCGATATCCGCGTCATATACCTGCGCAGTAGAAATTGTCCTGTTGCACAGCATACGCGATGCAATGACCGCGTACTAATGAACGAGGAATGACCCATGCTTGACGCATCCCAGCAGATCGATCGGCCCTCATCGGCACTGGCGGGACCGGGCATGGCGGCGACGGTGCGCCGGGCGTTTCTCGCCACACGACCGCCGTTCTTCATCGCCTCGATAATGCCGGTGCTTATTGGCAGCGCTTGGGCCGGCGCGGTGTATCACCTTTTCAACGGCCTGTTGTTCGGGCTCGCCCTCGCAGCCACGGTGCTCGCGCACGCCGCAGCCAATGTCTACAACGATGTCGGCGATGATGTGATCGGCGCCGATGCGGATAACCCCGATCGCATTTATCCGTATACCGGGGGTTCACGTTTCATTCAGACGGGACTCTTATCGCGTAGCCAGATGACTCGGCTCGCGGTCGGTTTAGCCGCCGCCGCGCTGACTCTTGGCACCCTGCTCGCCGTATTGCGCGGTCCTGGAGTGGTTCTGCTGGGGTGTGTGGGCCTCGGGCTCGGGCTTCTATATTCACTGCCCGGCGCACAATTATCCGCGCGCGGCATCGGCGAGGCGGCCGTTGCACTCAGCTTCGGCGCGCTGCCGGTACTGGGTTCCGTGTGGTTACAGACGGGACGCATCGATGTCGGAGCGGTACTCATTTGCATACCCGTAAGCGCTTGGGCGGCAGCGATTCTGATCATCAACGAAGTGCCGGATATCGAGCCGGACCGTCGTGCGCACAAACACACGCTTGTCGTGCGCTGGGGTGCGGGCGGTGCGCGTTGGATCTATTGGGGCCTCACCGTGATCGCCCTGTCCGCCTCGGGCGCAGCCATCGTGCTTCACGCGCTGCCACTCTGGTACGGGGCCGCGGCGCTGGCGGTCGCGAGCCTCGGTCTCTGGGCTGCTTGTGGGATATCAATAGAACGCTCAGGACGCCCAAGACTGAAGCAAGGCATACAGCTGACCCTCGCCATTCACGCGCTTGGCTGTGTCGCCATCATTCTGGCGGTCTTGAGCGAGCGCACCCTGGGGTAGCGTTCCGTTTCAAAGTCCGACGCATGCGGGGAATTCAGGTCGCCTGCCGACGGAATGGCAAGCCATCCTCACTCCGGCGGCAAAGTGTACGGGACCGCACAGACCAAGCACCAGAGTTAAGACTAATGTCACAGTGCCTCGGAATCAGCGCGTGGGCGCCTGGATATTTCATAGGCAGCTCGGCGCTGCCTACGGCGGTTGAACAGCTAATATCGGCACAGGAGATTCGACTATGAGAGCTTATGCCAACAGGGCCTTCGTCCTCGCTTGCAGTACAGCCGCTGCGGCGGTGATTGTGGGCGCGGCGTCATTGGTTATTTCGAGACCCGCCGCTGCAACGGCGCAATTCGCCAAGGATACCGGGAAGGCATGCGGCGATTGCCACACCGCCGCAAAGGGCGGTGGACCCCTTACGCCATTCGGGGAAAAATTCAAGGCAAATGGGAACAAGCTGCCGAAATGATCACCATCGCGCCAAAGCCGAGCGATCCGACCGCGTAACAAAGGCGGTGACCACGCACCGACGTTGAAACTGTGGACGGCCCTCTCGATCGAGCGAAGCAATTCATGGGGTCGCAGGCTGACTTGTACCCAGCTTTTGTTCTCGAACCGTTGTGCGAGCTGCTCGCTCGCGCAACCGCACCCCGCGCCCGCCCACGGTACTCGTGTTGCCCTCACCAATCAGTTCGACGCCCATGTCTTCGAGCGCTTGAACCACCTTCATCAACGAATCGACGTTCCCGCGAATTAAGCCACCGCTGGTTTCCATTCGTTGGATGGTGGGCAAGGACAGCTTTGAACGCTGCGCCAGGGTGAGCTGGTCGATACCCAGCAGGGCGCGTGCAGCGCGGAGTTGAGGTGCAGTTATCATGTATTAACCATTAGTATACATGCTTGGCCATTGATAATCCATACCTAAAGGACTACCTTGAAGTACGGCATTCGAGGGTCACCCTTTGCAGTTTGAATCCGCTCCATGATTGCGTTGCTCGAAGCGAAAGCCGCCGGCTTGTGGTCCCGTAAGAACATCGCCAACAACGTGCTCGCGGGTCTGGTGGTCGGCATCGTCGCGTTGCCGCTGGCTATGGCCTTCGCCATCGCCTCTGGCGCCCGCCCGGAGCAAGGTCTGTATACGGCGATCGTGGCCTGCCTTCTCACATCGCTCTTCGGCGGGACGCGATTGCAGATCGCAGGACCCACCGGCGCTTTCATTGCGGTGCTCTCGATCATCACGGCGCAACATGGCATCGCGGGTTTGCAAATCGCCACCCTCATGGCTGGAATCATCTTGGTCGCCTTTGGCGCCGCGCGACTGGGCGGTGTGATCAAGTTCATCCCGAGTCCCGTTATTATGGGATTCACGGCCGGCATTGGTGTCATCATCTTCGTGGGTCAGTGGAAGGATTTCTTTGGCCTCTCACCTGCGCCGTCCGGTTTGCACTTTCACGAAAAGCTCATGGTTCTGGTGCAGGCCATTCCGAGCGTCAATCTGGCCACGACGGGCCTCGGCCTTCTTGCGCTCGCGCTTTTGATCGTCGGGCCGCGCTACTTGAAACGCATTCCAGCGCCGCTCGTCGCCATGGTCGTGATTACGGTTCTGCAGGCCTATTTTCATTTTAAGGGTGTCGCCACGATCGGCTCAGCGTTCGGTGGTATCCCGCGCACGCTTCCCTCCTTTTCCCTGCCGTCCATCCCGCTCTCACAAGTGATCTCCCTGGTGGGGCCCGCTTTTACGATTGCATTGCTTGGTTCGATTGAATCGCTTTTGTCAGCCGTGGTCGCCGATGGCATGGCCGGAACTAAACACAACTCCAACCAAGAACTGATTGGCCAAGGCATTGCTAATATCGTCGCCCCTTTGTTCGGCGGCTTTGCCTCGACCGGGGCCATTGCGCGCACCGCCACCAACATCCGCAACGGCGCCACGAGTCCTCTCGCCGGGCTTGTGCATTCCGGCTTTCTGATTCTCGTTATCCTACTGTTGTCCCCGCTCGCCTCTGCGGTCCCGTTGTGTTGCCTTTCCGCCATTCTCTTTGTGGTCGCCTGGAACATGAGCGAGGTGCCGCATGTCGTCAGACTCATACGCGGATCCCCGGCCACCGACGTCGCGGTACTGCTGATCACCTTTGCGCTGACCGTATTTGTTGATCTAGTGGTTGCGGTCAACGTCGGCGTCATTCTGGCGGCATTGATGTTTATGCGACGAATGTCGCTCGCGGTCGATGTGAGACCCCACCTTGAAGGCTCCTCGGACGACATGGGGCAGGCCAGGCTTCCGGCCGGCCCGCTTCCCCCCGGGGTCGTGGTGTACAGCATCGACGGCCCTATGTTCTTTGGGGCCGCCGAGAAGCTTGAGCGCACGCTCGCGCACATTCAACGCCCGGCGACCACGCTGATTCTGCGCATGAGCCAGGTTCCGTTCGTCGATGCCACTGGGATTTCCGCCATTGAGGAAATCATCACCGACTTTCTCAAGCACGGCGCCAGCGTGCTCCTAAGCGAGCTGCGCCCGAATGTTCTGCGTAAGCTCGAGCGCGCGGGCGTGATCCGCCACTTAGGCTCCGACAATGCGACCGACACCTTGGCGCTAGCGATAGAGCGCGTCAAGGCACTCGAGACGGTGAAACAAACATGCTCGTGAGTAGGCACGAGCGCTAAGTGTACGACCCAATGGGCAGCCTCACCAAAAAGCTACTTGTTCTTAGAGGACTCACCGACAACCGGCACACGGTGCTTAAGTTCTCCGAGCCTGCAGGTACACCGCGCGCGGTCTTGTTCGGCAGTTTATTGGACGGCACCTACAACAAAGCATTTTTGATCGAGGAATTCGAATATCTGTCCATGTGCTTCGGGCTCGATGGCAGTACTCAAAGTGAAATGCAGATCAATGCTCCGTATGCGTTGGTGAACGAATACACACGTAAGATGATGGGTTTTCTGGCATTTCAGCCGCGACCCGAACGGGTTCTAATTATTGGACTCGGCGGCGGCTCGTTAGTCAAATACTGTTACCGATATTTACCCGATGCGCAAATCACCGCCGTCGAGATTGATCCGAACGTGCTCGCGCTGCGATCCCAATTCTTCGTTCCCCCGGATGATGAGCGCCTAACTGTTGTTCTGGCAGACGGCGCCGGGCACGTCACTCAAATGGTCCTTCGCGGCGAGCGCGCCAACGCGATTCTGGTGGACGCCTACGACTACAAAGGGATCGCCCCTGCAGTGGTAGACCGATCGTTCCTCGAAAATGCCAAGCAGATATTGGGCGCACAAGGGGTCCTCGTGATGAATGTGGTTGCAGCAATTGAGGACGCTAAGCGTTACGTCGACACCATTCGGCAAGTCTTTGGAGAGGCCATCGTAATCGCCATGAAGCGCGACGATAATTTGGTGGTCTTCGCCGGAAATGCTCTTCACAACCCGCAGCACGTTAGACTGGCCGTGCGCAATGCCGAGCGCGCCGAGGACAGGCTCGGCCTCTTTTTCCCCACCTTAATTCAATGCCTCAACGACATTGCGGATCGGTGGATTTGCGGAGTACGTCATGTCCTCAAGTAGGGATTGGTCGGTTTCTTTACCGACCCGCCTGCAGCCGTTGCGCGCCGCCAACTGGGTGCGGCGCTATTCATGAAGCTGCCCGTTCTATTGTTCGATCCCGATCCGGTGGCGGGTCGCGTTTTAGCGATGCAGTTGCGACGCGCAGGGTTTGCGACCTACGTGGTGTTTGAAGGCACCGCGGCGATAACAAGCACCAGAGGCAAGCAATTCGCTTCGATCGTCGTAGTGGCCGATTTGGCAGACTCGCAGATGCGCCATTGTTTGCACCAGATTCGAGAGGCAGATCGCGACGCGTGGCTCATTGTCATTTCGAACCCTACTGTCACGCGGTCGCGTCAGGTGGTTCGCGAACTGGGTGGCGATGCGACGATGGATATGCCCTTTACCGTGTCAGACCTTGCGCAGCGCCTGAGCGTGCTGCCGCCACGAGTGCTACCCGCGGCATGAGACTCAAAACCCAACATCACAACCGACGAGCCGTCGGCCTTTACTGGGATACCTGGCCGCGGTCGGCCTCCGCTTGCGCCTCATCCGCCCGATGCCAGCGAGCATCGGGATCGAATTGCTTCATCGATTTGGCGATAACGGCAGTCTCTTGGCCGAGATCCTTCTCATACACGACTCCATCGCTGCCGACGATGAAGGTCATGACACCGGAAGATCGGTATTCCGCCGGATAGGCCACGAACGCGAATCCTTCCGTCATCTTGCCGTTGGCGAGGTAGCTCTTCGCGCCTCCCGGGGCATGTTTCCCCTGCTGCGCCAGGATGTGGAAGTAGTAACCGCGGTAGGGAGTTTGAACGATCTCTTTGCCGTTGTTGGCATAACCCTCGGTGACTGCGGCGGCCACCAGCGGCCCGATGGGGCTCTGGGGATCGCCCGCCGCCGCCGGCCAATAAAGACCGTTTCGCCGCCCGGCGTCGCTTAGGATTTTTTCAGCATATTCCTCGGGCTGCGTGCGGCGATAGTCCTTGTGCGCCACCACCAGCTCCTGGCATACGCGAATGGTCGATATCTCGTTCCGGCCGATCCGTCGGTACAAAATCTCCTTCTTGCCCGCGTCGGTGTCGAAATACCAGGAGTGAGATTCTGTGTCATTGCCGACTCCCTCTCCTCGTCTCGCGACATTCTGCGCCCCGCTGCTCGCCTGATTGACAAACGGTTGCCGTCGGTCAATGTTTGGCCAAGCGACGCTGATTGCCTATACGTAACAGCCGCAAAGTATTGCGGCGATGTTCTCGAGCTCGCGACAGGTCGCATCCTTGCATCGTGGGCTCACAGTAACTGGGCCTTGCATGAGGCATGGTGTTGAAGGCCGTTAGGGTGTGAAGTCAGAAGATCCAGCTCGCCCGCGGCCCTGACCAGCAATGTGCGGAAGAAGCGCATTCCGATCATTTGATTGAAAGGATTGGTACTGATCAAGCAGGCCTTCATTTTAAATGCGCCTGCTACTGCGCATTGCTGTGGCCGCTGATTTGTTCGATGTAATTCCGCCAATAGAGAAATTGCATTGGGCGTGTTTTTCCGCGCAGCACCGTCTCCACATAACCCGGTTCCCACCACATGGCGCGCTTTTGGAGTGAGTCATAGGCGTGTTGCCGATGTATTCCAGGCGGCTCAATGTCGGGACACTCTTCATATTTGCCGGAAACAATCACCGATGCGCAATCTTGCGGACTGATCAATTCCTCCGCGAGAACGCATGCCGGGGTATTCGTCCGCATCCAGGTAATCTTTTGTCCTAACGTCGAGAAACCATACAGGTAGTTCATATCATAGACGCAGTGCATCGGAGTGATATAGGGCTGCCCTTCGTGGGCGCATACCAACCTGCACAACCGTGTTCGCGCCAGTAGATCAATGCTCGCTTCCCTAGTCATTTCTTTGATCAACATATAAATTTCCTCGATTTCGGACACGACGCCGGCTCTGTCACCGGGCAGGAGACTTCAACGATTGGAGCCAGTCTTTGGTCCGCGACGCGAGATTCGCCATTTCCGCCGCCCACTACCGAACGACGGACTCGATCGATTGGGGTTACGCGCGCCTGTGGTGGTCATTTGGTTTTCAGTTCTTGGAACGCTCGGGTTTCGGAAAAGGGGTTTACGCCGTATGCCCGCACGTTGTTCAGCTGTACGGAAGCCACCTCGTGCCCGTGTATTCGGCGTCAATCACTTCTTTCCCCGGCAGTTCGAATTGTCTCCGGTAATCCGTGTGCAATATCTTGCGATGTACTCCCATCGCGGCGGTCCGCATTGATGTAGGTATGTCCCCGAATGTGCGTTAACCCTGGGTTCCTATATCGTTGTTAGAAAGGGAGTGCATCAATATGGACACTAACGTGGGTCCTTATGACCAACTGATTCGGATCATCATGGGCGTGGCTTTAGGGTGGGAAGTCTTCCTGATGCCAGCCCAGAGCTGGTGGCTGCTTCTCCTTTCATTTGGCTTCTTGATCAGTGGCGTGCTCGGTACTTGTCCGATTTACACATTGCTAGGCGGGAGCACGAACGGGACTAAGTCAGATCTGGACAGCTCGAATCGCCAGTCCTCGCCGCCGTAGGGTCTCGAAAGAAGAATCATGCAAAAAGTGCCCCGCGTGTGGATAAGCGTACGACAGCCGCTGCGTGCTCACAGCCTTTGTCATCGATAGTTGCCGGCGAACCCTTCAAGCGACTTTGGCCGCGCGTTTCACCAATTGCCTAGTTGAATCGACTAAACCCGTAGGGCAAATCCGTGAACGCACGTCGAGATTAGGAGGAATCCTGGCAGCGACAGATAACGGATGCATTATCAGTTCGACGGAGATCCTTGTGGTGAAATCACCCGTCGAGCACACGCTCACCATTGAGTCGCGTGACGGCGTGGCCCGATCCATGGCCATGCTGCTGCGTCTGGAAGGAAAGGATTCAGGGGTGATGCGATTGTCACTGAAATCGCAACGAAGCTCGGGTTCAAGCCTCCCACCATCATGCTCACAGTTGATCGCGGACTACATTCCGCCAAAACCGGTGGATGTCAACCTTCTGTTGCGCGACATCGAGAAGCTACTTGCAACACGACCCTGACCCGCATTTCAAACCCAAGGTTCGATACAGGACGTCTGTGAGTACATCAACAACGCCGGCGTAGCCGGGCACCGGCATGGGTGTTAATTTGGCGAATGTCTAGGTAGATCCCCCTATCGCGCATTCGACAGGTTCGTCGCAACATGCGTGCGAATACTGTAGTAATTGTTCAAATTGCATTTGAGGGGACACTCCATGAGCTTGATACGTTGGGAATCATTCGACGATGTGAATATGTTATTGAATCGCATGCTGCCGAGCTATTACTCGCGCGCGACACTGGATAGCAACGGCAAGAAGGCCGATTGGTCTCCATCGGCGGATATCAGCGAAACCGACAAGGAATACGTGATTCGGGCAGAGCTACCGGCCGTGAAGAAGGAGGATGTACATGTCACCTACGAGGACGGCACCCTCACCATCAAGGGGGAACGCAAACAAGAAAAGGACGAGAAACACCAGAAATTCCATCGAATCGAGAGCTTTTACGGAAGCTTTGAGCGCAGTTTCTCTCTTCCAGAGAACGCGAATGCGGACGCTATTCGATGTGAAAGCAAAGACGGAGTTCTTGCCGTGCACATCCAGAAAATAGAGAAGTCAAAGCAGCAGCCGAAACAGATCGCGGTGCAGTACACACAATAGACGTTTTATTGACCGATTCGGTGGCCCGGCAGTAACGCTACGGCGTTGCTGCCGCGCTTCACGGAGAATTGGCTACGGTGTGGATGCAGCTTCGGGCGACGCACGCATCGTGCACTGGACTTTCAGGGCCTATCAGGCCACTTCGACGTGCCTCAGGTCTGTTCGGTACCGCACGGAAAAGTGTTACGAGATGGAGTGGTGCCCCAAAGCTTTATGACGATCAGTTCCAGCGCGGTTCCTAGCACGACCGCGCTCAAGAGTCGGCACAGGGTTGCGTCGGTATTCGCACGGACCTTGCGGACCGCCGCCCTCATTGTCTTTGCCATGAGACTTTTCCTGAGATTCGTCCCCGGCGGCAATCGGCTACGCGATTACTCCAGCCAGCCGGCAATCGCCGCGGCATCCCACTCCTGGATGATGGGCGGGTTGACGTTGAAGTTGCTGTAGCGGATCCAAGTGGGCCGCACGCGCCAGTACACGAGGCCTGGCCAAGTCTGGCGGGTGGGGCCGTCGGGGAATCGGTCGAAATAGCAGGCCTGCACGTCGGGCAATTCCGCCTCCGTGGGAATCTCGGCGATGCCTTCGTATTGCACGGTACGCTCGTGCTCCCAGCCGATAACGAACGCGACGCGGGGATTCTTTACGAGGTTTTGATGCTTACGCGACTGGGTCACGGTATCGAACAGAAATTCCCAGCGGCCCGTGACGGCGACGCCGATCACTGCCGCCTGGGGGGCACCCTGGGAAGTGACACTCGCCTCGATCGCCCAAGGCTGGGCACGCATGTAGGAGAGCAGCTGAGCTGGTGTGACGGGGTGATGATGTTCGGTCATAGGGCTATAGTGCCCGACGGCTGGGGTCGTCGTCATAGTGGAATACCGTAAGGCGATTGCGCCCGCCCCCGACGTCTCAACCTCGGCAGGTTCTGCGCCCCTCGGAGGGTGATTTGCGTCGATGACGATCGGGTTGGAGGATCGTGCTGTCAGATCCGCAGATGGGTACAAATCGGCTATTTTCTAAGGATTTTCGCCGGATCGGGGCAGTGACACTTTTGCTTCGCATCACGGCTATCGCCGTTCAGATCGAATCTGAACGAAAACGCGCCGCCCTAGCCGACCGAGACGACGACCCATAGCACACAAACAACTCGAGCTGATAAACTTACCAAAGATTCGCGCACGGATTTAACTCTGCCGTCTAAACTCGAAAGCACTGCATCTAGCAAAGGACCTGTTCATGCAGGTATGCGGATGTCCGCGCAGCGATCGAGCGCATCGAGGCATTCCAAGCACGCATTGCACGCGAAGCGTTGGAGCTGCCCCTGATTGTTGTTGAGTCAGCCTGACACTCAACAGAGTTTTCACAAACGGAGAAAACGCGCCAGTCCCATGCACCCACGCAATCATTGCGACGGGGAAGCCGCCGACGCGGCGCTCTAGGCGGCGAGCTTTTTCACGAATTGCTTTAGGTGCAGCGTCGCCATGGCGACATCGGCCGCCCATTACGCCTAACGGCCTAACGTACTTTATTTTCCCATTCGTCAAACGACCCCTCTATGGGGCTCACCCCGGGTAGGCGAACGAAGCGATAAATCCTCAAAGCCGATCTGAACCCAACGAGTGCGCCGCACAGGGTTGTTCCAGTCGCGCTATCTGTTACTCGCGCTCGCCAAATTCGTACCACATGGCGTTTAATACTCCGAACGCCAAGGCGAAGCCGAGGCCCAGTATCCAGCTGAAATACCACATCGCCGGCTCCTTCGTACTCTAATAGGGTCCCACGTGCCGGCGAATGGCGTCGAGGGAAATCTTGCCACGCAATACGCGATAAACCCAAGTCGTGTATGCCAAAACGAGGGGCAGAAAAATAATCACGGCGATGAGCATGATGAACAAGGTCTTTGCACTGCTCGAGGCGTCCCAGATCGTCAGGCTGTCTCCGGGATTTGTGGATGATGGCATGAGAAACGGAAAAAGCCCGATTCCTGCGGTCAATATTGTGGTGGCCTGAGTGACTCCACTGGCAACCAACCCGGCCCCGTACCGGCCTACGCGAAGCAGAAGGATCGTCAGCAACGCGGCCACGATGGCCCCTGCTGGCATGAGCCAGAGCGCCGGGTGCATGACGAAATTATCGAGCCACGCACCGCGCGCAACGACGACGCTCTTGAGAAGCGGATTCGAGGGTCCGCTACCGTTGGCGATGGACGTCATTGACTGCCCATTGATACCCGTGAATAGGCACACTCCCGCTACGATGAACGCCGCCACGAAGACCAGCGCTGTAAACTGCCCCACTTTTGCGGAACGCGCACCGAGCTGTCCCGCCACTTTGAAGGATGCGTAGCTGGCGCCGTGCATGACGAGCATCGACAAGCTCACGAACCCGCAGAGCAAGGCGAAGGGATGCAACAGATTGAAAAACCCTCCGGTGTATGTCGGACGCATCATGAGGTCGAAATGGAACGGAATACCGATGAAGAGGTTTCCAAACGCGACACCAAATAGCAGCGCCGGCACGGCGCCGCCGACGAGCAGCGCCCAGTCACAGCTATTGCGCCACTGAGGGTTGGCGAGTTTTCCTCGGAATGCGAAACCTACGGGCCGTAATATGAAACCCACCAATACTAAGAACATCGCGAGGTATAAAGACGAAAACGACGCTGCGTACAGGAGCGGCCATGCCGCAAATGCCGCGCCGCCACCCAGGATGAACCACACCTGATTGCCTTCCCACACGGGTTCGACGGACTCGAGCAGAGCGCGGCGTTCCTCATCCGTGCGCCCGACAAACCGAAAAATGGCGCACACCCCCATATCGAAACCATCCGTCACTGCAAATCCAATCAGCAGCACGCCCAGGATCAGCCACCAGATCACTCGCAGGGTTTCATAATTCAGCATGGGAATGACCTTTGTCTCAGTGGGCCGACACGGGTGACTCAGAGCCCGGGGCAGTGACCGGCCAGTAGCCCAATCCGTCGGGTCCCTGGCGAATCATACGCGTCATAAGATAAATATCGACCGCGGCGAGCGAGGTGTAGAACACAACAAACCCAAGAAGTGAAATCCACACGTTGGTGGCCGACGTGGTGGATATGCCGAGAAATGTTGGTAAGAGTCCGTCGATTGCCCAGGGCTGCCGGCCGTACTCCGCCACGATCCAGCCCAGTTCCGCGGCAATCCACGGCAAGGGCAAGCTGTACAGGCATATCCGAAGAAACCAGCGGTTCCGTTCGAATCGATGGCGGGACGCCAGGTAGAACGCGGTCGCAAACAGGGCAATCAAGAAAAAACCCAGTGCGACCATGAAGCGAAAACTCCAGAATAGGACGGGCACGTTGGGAACCGTGGACCACGCCGCCCGATCGATTTCCTCGGGTGTTGCCGTGGCCGGATTGCGCGTGTAGCGCAACAGCAGCAGGCCGTACCCTAAGTCGGCCCGATGCGCATCGAACTCCGCATGTGCACCCTGATCGGAGTGATCCGCGCGTAGCGCCTGTAGCGCGGCGTGCGCTTGCATGCCGCTTTTGACACGCTCCTTGGCTCGTTCCACGAGGTCGACGATCCCCGGTACCGGCTGATCGAGCGAGCGGGTGGCGATCAATCCCAGCAGCCATGGGATTTTCACTTCGGCGTAGGTCTTTCGGTCTTTCACGTCCGGCAGCCCAAATAGAGTAAATCCTGCGGGGGCCGGCGCGGTATCCCACTCCGCCTCGATTGCCGCGATTTTCATTTTCTGGTTCTCGCTGGCTTCATATCCGGACTGATCGCCGAGCACCACCACCGACAGAGAGCAGGCGAGGCCGAAGCTCGCCGCGACCGCCATGGACCGTCGCGCGACCTCTGTATTTCGTCCGTTCAACAGATACCACGCGCTGATCGCGAGTACGAATACCGAACCGACGACGTAGCCCGCCGCGACCGTGTGCACGAATTTGGCTTGCGCCACCGGGTTAAAGATCACCGCACCGAACGAAACCAGCTCCATGCGCATGGTTTCGTAGTTGAACTCAGCCCCCGTCGGATTTTGCATCCATGCATTGGCGATGAGTATCCACAGCGCCGACAGGCTCGAGCCGAGGGCCACCAGCGCGGTGACGATCAAATGGCCGATTTTCGACAGACGATCCCATCCGAAGAAAAACAGACCCACGAATGTGGATTCCAGGAAAAAGGCCATCAGACCTTCGATCGCCAGCGGCGCACCGAAAATATCGCCGACGTAATGAGAATAGTAGGCCCAGTTGGTGCCGAACTGGAACTCCATGGTGATGCCAGTGGCGACGCCCATGGCGAAGTTGATGCCGAACAATACGCCCCAGAAGCACGTCATTCGCTTCCAAATCTCCTTACCCGTCATGACATACACGGACTCCATAATGACGAGAATCATCGATAGGCCGAGCGTCAACGGAACAAACAGGAAGTGATAGAGCGCCGTTAAGGCGAATTGCACGCGCGATAGCGTCACCACATCGAAATTAATCACAGCGATCCCCTCCTCCATCTATGGCCTGCCAATGGGACTGCCCACTGTTGCCCCCGACGGCCAAGCGGCTGGCGATGCCCGGAGCATCCACGCGACATCGATGTGAACCGGAAAAAAAGAGTGCCCACAGTAGAGTGAGTAGGCCCAGCTTGACGAGTAATGACCACCCGATGTCCCGAGAGAGGCGCGTGCGCCACGGTTGATCACGGTTTGTAGCGGCCATCAGCCATTTTTCCTTGTCGCGCTTTTCGACGTTCTGGTTGTTTCTGGAGCCGCGCCGGGGCGCCGATCGATTTGGACTGCACCACATTCTCCCTGCATGGGCTGCCGAAGCCTATCCGTAGCGTCCGCTGTCACCCCCGGGTTTCTACGTAGTCAAGCGGCCGGCGCACCAGCCTTCAAAGCCCCAGAGAATAGATGACCTGGTTCGCGTCGCTCGGATCTCGCGCGGCAGCCATGCCGGCATCTTTAGCTAAATTGCGCATTGCCTGGTTGTCCGCGAGTTCTACTGCGTACAATTGCCGAATCCCGTACTGCTTCGCGGAAACCAAAAGGTGGTCCATGAGCAGCTTCGCGAGCTTGGTGTGCTGCCACTCATCCGCAATCGTGACCGCCATTTCGCGGACGTCCGGTTTCCCGCCGGGAGCATATCGGCAAACCCCGATCTCGATTTCACGATCTTCATTGCGGACTGTCGCGACAAAGGCCATGGTGTGAGGACCATCCACAGCGCAAAAGCGGCTGACCTCCGCAGCTGATAATTCCTTCAAGGCGCAGAAGAAGCGGTAGTGTTTCGTACTGGCGGAGAGGTTTCGAACGAAACCGGCTTCCATTGCCGAGTCGGTCGATCGGATCAGCCGTATGCTGACCCGGCGATCATTGACTAGGACGGTCGTCGTATCTGTGGTCATGGCGAGACTCCTTCAATAGAGCTACACCCTACTCCCGCGATTGTCCGGCGAAAATCGGGGATCTCCACCCCCCGATCGGGGTAACTACCTAGTCCGGCGTTTGTCTCACGCCACGAAAGATCGCCGCGGGAACGATCGTGCCGATCGCTCTCGCGGCGTATATTGAAGCGTACAGTTAGAATTGCACCTGAAGTTTGTTCTCGACTTTCGTCACCCCAGGTGCCGCCCACGCGGCGATCGTGGCATCGTCCTTTTCTCGCCAAGAATGTACTGTCCCGTGAAGAACAACGGCCGAATCGTCCACATTGATCTTGATGTCCTTCGCATCCAGGGAGGCCTGACGTTGGAATGCGTTTTCGATCTTCTGCTTTACGTCCGTTGCTTGGACCTCGGGGCGCACTTCGATAACATTGAAAACACCCTTCACACCGAGTAAATAGCGCACCGCGCTCTCGGCGACTGTCTTCTGATAGCCGTGAGGCACATGGCCGGAGAGAGTGATCCAGCCTTGCTTGACGACCGGCTGGATGTCGCTCGATTCGAGCACGAAATGCCATTGGAGCGCATTCGCAGCGGCAGAGGCGATGTCGGTATCCGACCGCTCGCCGGGCTTCGGAATTTTCACCTCGATATCATTGGCGATCGCCCGAACACCGGAGACCTTCTTCGTAACCTCCTCCGCGGTCCAGCGGTCGGCGAAATGCGCCACTGATCCTTGCAGGCTCACGACGCCGTCGTCGACTTTCACGAGAATACCCGTTTCGTCCACACTCGGGTCCCAACGTAGTTCGTTCTCCACATCAACGCGAATAAATGCATCGGTTTTCATGGCTGCCCCTTGAGTGATTGAATTCATCTAAGTGCTCCTCGCCCTCGATCATTATTGACCGATCGTTGAAGCTTGGTATCCGTAGTTCCCGAAGCGGAACCCACGTGCACTCACCCATAGGGTCCGAACATCCTGCAATCGGCCCCAGATTTGCACCTACATGCGCCGATCGGAGTCCGTATCGATCGCCTCCCCCTCAGCGGGCCCGTGCGACAGTGGTTCATATTTCTGGCATTCACCGCTCTACAACGTAAGCGAATGAATCGTCTGATGGGGATTGCGTGGATCGCGAATCGAACTCATACCGAGCTCCTCCGCCAGCGCCGACATGGCCGTATCGTTAGAGAGATTGACGGAGTACAGCTGCTTGATCCCTTGCGTCCTCGCGGTTTGGATTAGGGTATTCATCAGTGAAGCACCCAATCCCTCGTGCTGCCATTCGTCTGCGACGGTCACCGCGACCTCCCGCACGTCGAAGTGTGAATTGGGGGCGTAGCGGCTCACCCCTATCTCCACTTCTCGCCCGTTTTTACGCACTGTCGCCACGAACGCCACGGAATGCTTCATATCGATATCACAAGGGCGGCCCAATTCCTCGGCCGGCAATTCGCGTGCGCCTGCGAGAAAGCGGAAATGTTTTGTCTCCGATGAAAGTCGATGAATGAATTCCGACTCCATCGCAACATCGGTCAAGCGAATGGGCCGGATGATCACTGCTTCTCCAGCAATCGCGACAGAGAAGTTCTTTCTCATAATTTGCGTGCTCCGCTCCATAACTGACAGCCACTGAGTTGATCGCGCCCTAAAACCACGCTCAGTTCGTGCTGCGCGTACTTGTGGACCGCCCCACGAAGCGCTTGTAATCGCGATCATGAAACGGATGGGCCCACGAGTTCTCGTCAACCGGAAGACTGCAACCCTAGCCGATTCCCTCGTCTGCAACGTCGAGTCGACACCGGACGGGGCCACAGCCTGGTGCGATCGGCGAATTCCGGGATTAACTCCAGCTAAATTGCACGTCAAAGGGTCCGACGTGGCCGGACCCTCTTTCGGCTCAATAGCTCATGGTGGTGTTGTCGACCACGCTGCGCACTCCGGGGCTTCCCCAGGCAGTGTTGCGCGCCAATTCCCGTTCCGACCAGCTGTGCACTGTGCCCGTCAACGTGATATCGGTCCCGTGAACGCTGACCGAGATCTCGTGCGCTTCCTTTTGAGCCCGTCGCTTCAAAGCAGCCTCAATATCCGATTTAACTACCGGTGCCGAGACCTTGGTCTTGATTGTAATTTGGTCGCTCACACCGGTGACACCCATCAAATATCGGATGGCGGCCGCCGCGGCGTTCCGTTGGTACTGCCATTCGACTTCACCGGTCAAGGTTACCCAGCCTTTCTCGACCTTTATCTTGACCGCATCTTTTGTCAGGTAGGTGGTCCATTGCAGTACATTTTCAGCCGACCGAGCGATGTCCGCATCAGTACGATTGTTCATTCCGTCAAGTTTGACGTCCATCTCCACGGCGAGCGCCTTGACGCCAGCAACGCGTTGCGTCGCACGCTCCGCGTCCCATTTTTCCGCGTACGTATTCACATGACCGGCCAAGGTAACGATGCCGTCTTTGACCTCCACGCCAATCTCGGCAGCATTGATCGATGGTTCCCACTTCAATTCCGCGAGAACATCCTGCTGCAACTGTGTATCTGATTTTTTCACGCTTAATCTCCATCTATGCCCATCGGAGAGCGAGCGTGCGCCGCGAATCGGGTCCCGTCTGTGCGCCAGGGTGCATAGCGGCCTCATCGTCCTCGTCCGTAGCGAGGGATTCCGTCGCATGCTGCTGTTTACATTGCAATTCCATCGGGACGACTGTCCAAGGCCCACCGACCGCATCGAGATGACCGACCTCCATGCGGCGCTATCAATTAGGAGCAAGGGCGATTTCGCGGCGTAAGCCAAAGGAGCTATCTTGAGAGGCGGAAACCCTGAGTAGGTTGCATATTTTACCGTGCAGCGTCGTTGTCTGATCCGCGCGAGGGCGCTGCTTCGATCAAGCCTAACTCAGGTGGGGTTACCCTGCGGCGCCTAGCCGGCGATGCTCAGTTCGTGCGGCACCAACCGATGACGCTCCAATTCATCGCGCGCAATCGACTCTAGGTCTAGGGGACGCTGCGGTGCTCAAGCGGGAGGCAGAAGATACCGACTGGCTCGGGTTCGTCCCCGCACGACCAACTGCGAGTGTGCCGCGATCGAGAATGTCATGTCGTTGATCTCATAGTTCCGTACCCATGGCAGTTGCAGACGGCCAACGGGGCTGATGATGAGCCGTTCAATAGAATAATATCGATGTACGGCCCGGTAAGTAGTTTCCCTTAAACTCGGAGGTCGGGGGTTTGGTTAAGCTACCCGCATGAAAAACCATCATCGGCAATTCAAGAATCGGCTTTTCGCGGTCATGCTGGCCGTGGCGGCGTTTGGGGCCGCGCAGGCGGCACCGCCCCTCTCAGAAGGTAGCCGTCTCTACGCTCCCTGCGGCGCCTGTCATGCACCGAAGGCTTGGGGCTCGATGGATGGCGCGATTCCCAACCTTGCCGGCCAGCAAAGGCGCTATTTGGAAAAGCAGCTGGAGCTGTTCCGCTCCGGAGCGCGAGTGGACCCGGCGATGCAGGTCGTCGCAGTCCATTCGACGGTTGGCGATCAACATAACGTCGTCGCGCTGGCGAGTTATCTTTCGGGTCTGGATTCGAATCCGCATCCGGTGACCGGTTCGGGAGAGCATCTGCGAGTGGGACAGGAGATATACGCACATATCTGTGCCGCTTGTCACGGCGCCGACGGCCGAGGCGAAGCGGGCAATCGGGTGCCGCGCATTGCCGGACAGCACTATCCCTATTTGAGACGGCAGATCGACGAAGCCGCGGCTTTGCACAGAGATCTCGCGCCGCCTGAAATGACCAGCGCGTTGCGCGGCATGCAATCCCAGGAAAAGGATGCGCTCGCCGATTACATTTCACGTCTCGGCAATTCAGACGTGTTGCTCGACTCCAATCGTCCCATTGCAAAGGCCAGATAGGGTCTCGAAACCTGCATAGGCATATCCTCGACCTAGGGAATACCTGGGCCATCGTGCTGGCCGGCGGCGAAGACAGCCGCTTACACAGCCTGACGACGACTGCCTTGGGTGTCGCCATACCAATGCTTCATTGGATTTCCTCGCTATCCGGACGCACGCGGCCTTGCCAAGATCGATTCTCTACCGATTTTGCGGCTTTACGATCAGCACATCGCACTGCAGACGGTCGAGCACCTGCTCGGCCGTGTTGCCAATGAAAATCCGCTTCAGGGCCGAGCGCGACATCGCCCCCATGACGACCAAACCGGCCCGCATCGAGTGCGCGACCGCCGGTAGTTCGACCGCCGGGTCGCCGCATCGCAAGTGCGCGCGGCTCCTGGCAACTCCATAGCGGCGGAGATCTGCGTAGAATTGCCTGCTAATTTCAGCCTTGTATGCCTTGTTCTGCGCAGAATTGGCGGCAACAAACCCTGGATCCATCTCCATTCGGGGAAGAAGCCTTGGGACCGGGCGATAAACATGCGCGGCATGCACCGTTCCGCCCATCAGGGCGGCGACCGCATCCGCCGATGCGACGATTTCACCATCCAATGCGTTCGGCTTATCGTTGGCGTGAAACGGATCCAAGGCCGCCAGGACGCGGGGCCGGCGCCACGCGCCTCCTCGTTTGACGATCAACAAAGGAACAGGGCAGCGTCGAATGAGCTCGAAATCGGTCTGGGTCAGCAGCAAACGCGCGAACAGATTGTGTTTGCGGGCCTCGATTATCAACAGGTCCGCCTTCGTCAGCCGAACTTGGCGCAGAATGGCCTCGTGTGCTGGGTAGCCGGATTCGACGTGCGTGTTGACGATGATTTCTTCACGCCGCAACCGGTTCGCCGTGCGTTCGAGGAGACGGCGATTCTCCTCAGCCTCCAGGCGTGTAAAGTGCTCCGACTCGGCGTGCATGATCCCCGCGGACACCGCCGAGGGCATCGCATTGAGCAATTCGATGCTGGCGCCCGTCTTGTGCGCCAATGCGCCGGCCCGCCGCACGGCCTTGTTCAACCCTGCCGACGGGTCGGCGACGGCCACGAGAATCCGCTCGAATTTACGGTCCGGCATGGCGCACCTCATTGTCCCATGTACATGACGTAGACATAGGTCCCCAACCACACACTGTAGGCGAGATACCACCATGGGCCCCGCCTGATACGTGTTGTGCGAATGCCCCGACGGACAGCATTAATGCCGTCCCGACCAAACCGACCAGCATTCTCATAATTGTTTCATCGCTGAAGCGGATACTTTGGGCATCGTACTTCATGCGACATCGGGTGCAAGGTGCCAATGGCGCAAATACGCATAAGTCCCTAGCGATCTGCGCAACCCCGCAGGGACGGCAACGATGCCGTAGAAGCCGGGCGCCTCCGCGGCCTTTCGTACCAGGCCCGATTTCCAATCCATGACCTCGGACAGCGCGTAGGCGCCGGAGCCCGCGAGCACCCGCCACCGCCGCGGCGGCTGCGGCATTGGGTGAGAAATGCGGCCATACCGTGCGCAGCGCCACCTGACCCCAGGGGACATGAATCGTGCACAACACGGCGGCGTAGGCCAGCAGACAGAGCGTCAGCCACTTCAAGAAGCGTACGTACCGGTTATAGGGGATGAATGCCTGCCGCAGCAAGGTTCCGAACACCACCACTGTGACGGATACGTAATCGCTGCGCGGAATCACGTATTCGCGGGGACCGGTATCCGGGTAGGCTTTGGCAATGTGCACCGAGTTGATCAATTGACGACCCCGTCGCCGAACGATTCCATCGCCGTATTCGCGCCCACGGCCACCGGAGTGCTTGGCGCCAAGGTCGCGGCGGCCTTGGGCATGGCGCTCAGTCCGCATGAGGAGCAGGAATTTACCGGCCGGGAATATAAGGCGCGCCCGCTCCAAAGCGTTCGTGATCGGTCAGTCTATGTCGTTCAATCCCTGTTCGGTGATTCGCGCGGTTCTGCGAACGATCGACTGTGCCAGCTGCTTTTCCTCATCGGCGCACTCAAGGACGCCGGGGCGGCCCGGGTAACCGCGTGCGTGCCTTATCTCGCCTACGCGCGCCAAGATCGGCGTACCGAAGCCCGCGATCCCATCACGGTGCGCTATATGGCGCAATTATTCGAAGCTATGGGCATGGCACGTGTGGTCGCCCTTGAAGTGCATAACCTGGTCGCGTTCGACAACGCCTTCCGCTGCCATTCCGTACATCTCGAGGCGACAACCCTGTTCGTTCAGCACTTCGCCGCGCAGTCTGCCGACCATGAATTTGCCGTGGTTTCCCCCGACATTGGCGGCGTCAAGCGAGCGAGGCACTTCCAGGAGCGCTTGGAGGAGGCTCTCGGCCGCACAGTCAATTTTGCACTCATGGACAAGAAGCGCAGCCGAGGCGTCGTCAGCGGCACCTTGTTTGCAGGGAATGTCGGGGGACGGTGTGCGATAGTAGTCGATGATTTGATCAGTTCCGGAACCACCGCCGCGCGCGCGATTAGCGCCTGCCGCCGTGAGGGTGCCGTTCGCGTCGAGTTCGCCGCCACCCATGCGTCCTTCGCCGCCGAGGCCCGTCGTCTGTTCGATCACGACCCGCCGGATAAGGTGCTCGTCACCGACTCGGTGGATCTCGGCGACGACTTCCGGCCTTATTTGCAGGGGCCGCTCGCGGTGCTCAGCGTCGCGCCGCTCATTGCCGAAGCGATCCGCGGACTCGAAAACGGCGGCTCGCCGTCGGAATTCGGCGGGTTGTAACCCGTCCCGCCGTCACTTACGCAGCAATTGCTTCGGAGTTGGACGCGATCCGCATACGGTCCGATGTAGAGCGCAAACGCTTGGGCGTCCGGTCGGCAGCTGCTGTTTCCGGTGCCGCCTACAGTGAGGACTTATACACACCTCCTTCGGACGCCACTGTGGAGGTTCTGAATTGGCAACTACGGAATAGCTAACCGTTCGCAGCCGATGAACGAACGGCGGCCATCAAGGTCGATACGACTGAGTCACTGGCAGCCGAGAAATCCATCGCGGCGATCCGGAGCCGTCTGGGACGGCTTTTGGCGCTGTCGAGCACTTCGCGGCCTGCTTTGACAAACGACTCGATCAGATTCTCCGCATAAAGACCCGGTGCATAAGTGTAATTGAGAGTGAATTCATTGACGATGTGCACTAATCGCAGTTGGCTGCCCTGAGCCTTGGCAATCTTGATCGCCTCATGGAGCCCGCGGGTCGAAGTCTCGCTGCCGCCGACCGGCACTAGAATTTTTCCGTACATGGTTGACCCCTCTGATAATTGACTGACCCGACCGGCCCAATGACGCGCCTCGCTCGGTCCGACGCTATCGGCATGGATCTGTACGTCACAAGCGTCGCAGCGGTCCGATCGGCGGGCGACTACACCGCGCGCATCGTGCCCTCTTATGCCGGGACCCACGTGCCGTTGGAGGCCCCGCATATTCTATGGCAGCGATAGAGCGTTTTGGGCGCAAGCGGACGCGGACATGAGTGGCGCATCGACGTCAATCGAGGTCGTGCCATCGCTTCATCAAATCCTTGCGGCCCTTCTTGAATTCCTCGTATCGCCCACGCTTACGGCGCCGGAGTTCGTCCATGAGGCCGTGCGTCGCCCGACGAGGCATCCGCCGGTTGCGCAATGATTCGCGAAGATTCTCTTCATCGTGCATATCGCCGAGGCAGTCCTGCAGGAGTCGCAAGCCCTTCAGTTCCGATTCCGTAGCGAGCGGTGTCTTCACGCCACTGTCCTCCAGGAGATATCGTACCTGTTTGACTTTTAGGCGAAGTCTATGCAGTCGCTTGGGATTTTTGCCGGCATGGCACAACGCGAGCCGCAGCCATCGATGGGCACGGTTAACGCGCCGAAGGATGGCGATTGCTGCGGGTTCACCGTTCATCGGCACCAACGATGGGCGGATCGACAACCGCTGGAGCTTCGACAATCTGCGCCGCCACGGCGCCGCGGCGACCCTCGTTCGAAGACGCTGCACGGCCGACAGGTACTCATCCGCGACCCGTTCGTGCAATGCGCCGGCCTCAATGCGAATATTGGAACTCCCCACCTTTGTCAGCTGTGCTATCGCAGACTTCGTCACGTGCGCCTCTCTCGCCGCCTCGAGATCGTGTGTCAGTCCCTTCAGTTCTCGTCGGTACTGCTTGACCGACCGCGAGTCCAATTCGCGGCGGAATGCGTGCAACAACGCCCGCAGCCGGCGTGCGGCTATTCGCACGTCGTGAATTTTCTCGGGTGTTGCTTTTAACCTCAGCGCCGTGGCCGTCCGGTCTAGGGCATGCTGCAAAGCGATGATTCGCTCACGCAGCCGGGCGCTCAGGCTCATGGCGTCGGTGAATGTCCGCGATAGTTGCATCACTTGGGCCACTATCAGGGAGATAAGAACCGATGGGTATCCGTAATACTACAGTGCGTCCTGTGGCTGCTACGTGTCGAGGTACGGCCGGTCGTCGATCGGCGATCGCTCGAATTCCGCGTTCTCGAGTGGGCGAAACCCGGGTTGGCCTGCTCGGGTTCCGTTCGCACGGTATTCTGCAGCCAGAGCAAAGCCTGTGCCATAGAGAATCACGGGAATCGGAGGCTCCAATTTCCGGGTCTGCGCCAAAGTGAGAATCTCGGTGAGTTCGTCCAGGGTACCGAAACCTCCGGGGAAGACCACCAATGCGCGCGCCAGGTGCGCGAACCAGAGCGGCTCGAGATATTCCGCCAGAATGCGCAGCGGCCGGCCGTCATCGCTGGCGAGAACGATTTCATCCTCGTAAGCGAGATCAGCGGACACCGGCGGAGCCTTGGTTGGTGTGGACATTAGCGGAAGCGCTCGAAATCGATGAAGCCGCGCCGGACGTCCGTGCGGATCAGTCTGACGCGGCACCGATCGCCCACATCCGTGCAGTGGGCCGCCAGCGAACGTAACTCATCCGATGAATAGACAGCGGCCTTCTCCATCAGAACTGACTTGAGCAGCCGTTGCGTCAGCAGGTCGGGGAAGCGGCGATTGGGTGCCGTGGAATGAGTATAGTCGCTGACCGCCAAACCAAAGTGCCCCTCGGACTCCCGTCCCGGCACATCGACAATGTATTTACCGCGGCCCAGCAGCTTGATGACACAGAGCGACAGGTCAGCGAAGCGCGTCGGATCAGCCCGGCGGCGTGCGGCGAGGAAGTTATTGAGCGCCGGCGCCGATGGCTCCGCCGGAAGAGACTCGCCGAGCTGCGCGGCCAGCGCGACGATCCGGTTCCATTTCTTCGGTGTCCGCAGCACGCGGCGCAGCGACGGCATGCCTTTGCTCTCGAGGTACCGTGCAGTCACGCCGTTGGCCGCCACCATGAAGTCCTCGATGAGCTCATGGGCTCTGTTTTTTGCCTCCGGCCGCAGGTCGCTCAGCACCTCATACGGACAAACGGCAACGATGGCGCGCGCATCCGTAGTGGCACGGTCCCGGTACGCGCAAGTCCTTATGGGCGAAACGACCCGCTGGTACGAAGATGAAAGCGTGAATCGAATCGGCCACATCTTGGTGATCGTTGACCCCTTGGCGGCGGGTCGGCAGGCGGCCGTCGATAAAGCCGCCATCTTCGCCCGCTGCTTGAATGCTTCGGTCGAATTGCTCATTTGCGATATTGCGTCAGCGCGCTATGACCATTCCGTGACACCGCACCCCCATGCGGAGCCGCCGTCGAACACCCATCTCTTGGATCTGCTCGAGACCTTGGCAGTTCCTCTGCGGGCACAAGGAACGGAAGTCGCCTTACGAATCATCTACGGCAAATCGTTGCCCGAGTCGCTGGTGGACTATTTTCCGGATTCGAAGGCCGACTTGGTCATCAAGGACACTCATCATCACTCGTTCGCCAGGCGAACCTTTCTCAGAAACACCGATTGGCATGTGAGTCGAGCTTGCACAGTGCCTCTATTACTCACGAAGGCGAAACCATGGAGCCCAGTACCCGTCATCATGGCGGCAGTCGATCCGAACCACGCGAACCCCCACGTGGCTGCACTAGATCGTAAGATTCTGTCCACCGCCGCAACCCTGACGGGGCAGCTGAAAGGCGATTTGCACGTCATCCACACGTTTGTCCCGACCTCGTTCGCCGGTGTCATTGCCGCCGGCGGTCGCGGCATGACGGCCGACTATTCGGACGCGTTGACGGCTGAAAATTCCTTCAGATACTCCCAGATAGAGCGGTTCGTGCATGCTTACGGGGTGGCACAGGGGCATCTTCATGTGGAGATGGGTACGGCCGAGGTCTGCCTATCTCGCCTAGTGGCGACCTCTTGCGCCGACGTGGTGGTAATCGGTGCCTCCGCGCACGGCCGGTGGCACCGCATGATCGTGGGCAGCACCACGGCAACGATTTTGGAGTCGCTGCCCTGCGATATTCTCATCGACAGACTTGCCGACGAAACTGACTCCCGCTGTGCAACTTGAGCAAACCATCACCGGCCGTCGATCGGTGCGCGCATTTACGCACGCCGCCGTGGAACAGAGCTCATCGAGCAGCTGATTGATGCCGCCGTGCAGGCGCTGAGCGCCATGAACCGACAGCCCTGTGTCTTTAGCGTGGTTCGCGAGCAAGGGGAATTGCATCGGATATATCACGAAGCGAAGCGGCATAATCGAGCTGGGATGTGATGAGATCCAAGGCTTCTTCTTCAGCAAACCCGTGCCGGCGGACGAATTCCTACGCTGGAAGGCCGGTTTTCGCTGGGAGCGGTTTGGATTGCAATCCGGTCAGCGCCAATTGGACTTTCAGGAGAGCCAGAGCGTGCCCGCGGCAGGCTAGATGCAAGGTCTGGCGCAAGATATCTTGATTAGCGGCTCGCGAGGTACGGGCCGTCGTACAATTGCTTGAATTTCGCGAGCTGACGCTTTGCGTTCTCATACGCCGAATGCAACGGATTGTGAGTAGCCGCCTGCCCTTCTTGTGGTGGTTGCGCGCTTTCGGCGTGGATCTGCGCGCCCGGCACGCTCATGTGAATCTTGACTCGAAACGGCGCACCGCCCGCCGCCTCAGGGGCACCCTCGAACACGATATGGCAGGCCGTCATACCATCGTTGAGCCGCTGCAAGCGGTCACCCACATCGCGGGCCGAGGCCTCGAGCGCGCCTGATCGAGGCAGATGGCGGAAGGTCATAGTCAGCGGCGAGCTCATGGGCGCAATCCGATTGAAACGATAGAGCAACTATCGGCTCGCCCCGCGATTGAATAAATACGTGGATTCCCGTGGGCCATTGCGGCTCATTTAGGTATCGTTCGACAAGCTCAATTGCAGTTTCACCAAGTGTGCCACGGACCGAGCGCCCATTTTTTCCATGACTTTCGCCCGGTGAATTTCCACGGTGCGTTCGCTCAATCCCAAATCGATGGCAATGACTTTGTTCGCAGCGCCATCGACCACCAACCCCATCACTTGTTTCTCCCGTGGCGTGAGGGACTCGATGCGTTGCAGAACATCGGCGCTGCGCGCCAGGCTGCTGCGGTTCTCCTTATCCTGTTCCAAGGCATGGTTGATCCGATCAAGCAAGTCTTGATCGCGGAAGGGCTTCTGCACGAATTCAAACGCACCCTCTTTCATGGCCTGGACCGCCATCGGCACATCCCCGTGTCCGGTGATGAAAATCACCGGCAGCATGGAGCCCATGCGGTTCAGATGCTGCTGCAATTCGAGCCCGCTCATGCCCGGCATGCGGATATCGAGCACGAGGCAGCCCGCCGCGTCGGGTTTGAATGCGTCCAGGAAATCCTTGGGACTCGCGAAGGCCGCCGTCTTATATCCCACGGTATTCAACAGCAGGCTCAAGGCGCGTCGCATGCCATCGTCGTCATCCACGACATAGATGGTGGCGGCGTTTAGAGCGACTTCAGTTTTAGCCATGATGAACTCCTCAAGACGTCACGATCGGTAGCCGAAACCAGAAGCGGCTGCCGGTCGGCTTGATCTCCTGAAAGCCAATGCTGCCCTCGTGGGCCTCCATGCTGGCACGGCTTGAAGCCAGACCCAACCCGGTTCCGCCGGCCTTGGTCGTGAAGAAGGGCCGAAACAGCTTGTCGGCGAGATCCGCGGGCACCCCCAGTCCGGAATCTGTGATACCGGTCTCGACGGCATAGCGATCCGCCCGCACCTCGATGAGCACCCGGGCGCCAGCCTGCTGGGTACTGGCCTCAATGGCATTTTGCACCAGAGAAAAGAGCACCAGCTGAATCCTCAATCGGTCCACATTGACTTCGGGCAAGGGGGCCTGCACGTCTACGTTGAGGGAGACATGTGCCGCCCGCGCCAATGTCTGCAATGCCGGCACCAGTTCCCCGACGAGTTCGGACATCTGACACTGGGTGCGCGTGGGCTCCGCATGATCGAACAGGCGTCGAATTCGGCGAATGCCCTCCCCGGCAGTCATGGCTTCCGCATTGATCTGCTGAAAGACCTCGCGCGCGCGCGTCACGAGAGGTTCCGCGCGGTGTAACAGGCGATCGCCCGCTTGGCTGAACGTGGCGATTGCGCCAAGCGGTTGATTGAGCTCATGCGCAATGCCGCTCGCCATCTCTGCCAGCGCCGCAATACGCGAAAGTTCCATCAGCCGGTTGAGGATACCCTCCGACCCCGCCGCATCGCCGTTGAGTTCGTCCAAATGCCACCTTTTCGAGGGGTTACCGAACCTTTGCAAGCAGCCTCCCGGGGAGGACCCAAGGGAAGTGTGCCCGATTTCAAGGGTTTATTCACTGGCGGGTTTCCGCAATAATATGCGACCTCCCCCTACTGCGACCTCCCCCTACTAAGATGCATCGACTGAATGGCGGCCTGGCCGGCCCGTGATAGGCTTGTAGAATCATCGTGCGCTCGTTGGCCTTTCGCTGCCCCCAACATGGACAAAATCGCCTCTATCTCGCAGCAGCTGCTGCAATTCTCGCCGGACGCGCTCATCGTCGTGGACCTCCAAGGGGTCATTCTCTTCGCCAATGCCACCTCGCGCGGCCTCTTCGGCTACTCCCAAGAGCAGCTCGTCGGGCAATCCATCGAAATGCTCGTGCCGGAACGCTTTCGGTTACGCCACGGCGCTCACTTGGCCGGTTATCTTCGAGACCCCACGGCGCGGGAAATGGGCGCCCGCATCATTGATCTGTTCGCTCGGCGCGCGGATGGCACCGAATTTCCCGCCGGCATACGCCTAGCCCCCATTCATGACGAAGAACATACCTTTGTAGCCGCGGCGATTCGCGATATGACGGAGCGGCGCGCTATCAACGATGCCTTGGTGGCTGCGCGCGAGGAAGCGGACCGCGCCAATATGGCAAAGACCCGGTTCCTCGCCGCGGCAAGCCATGACCTGCGACAGCCTCTGCAAACCATTCGCCTGCTCAATGCGTCTTTGCTGACTCTCACGCCGGAGGCGGCCGAGCTGCACGAACTGTTGCGCCGCCAGGCGTCGGCCATCGACAGTGCCAGCCGAATGATCAATTCCTTGCTCGATATTACTCGCTTAGAGTCCGGTGCCGTCGAGCCGCACTTGTCCCCCATCAACCTCATCTCGGTCTATGCCGATCTGAAGCGTGAGTATGAAGTGGTGGCGCTAGCGAAGGGCATAGGCCTGGAATTTCCCGAGACGTCGAAGATCGTGATCAGCGATCGCATCCTCCTGAGTCAACTGCTGCAGAATCTTATCGGTAACGCGCTCAAGTACACCGAGAAGGGCTTGGTGAAAGTCGCCGAGACCTCCGATGCGGATGGACTCCTGATCCGCGTTGAGGATTCCGGCACCGGCATTCCGAGCGATAAGCTGGAACGCATTTTCGATGAGTACTACCAGGTCAATCAGTCCGGTACGCAGCGGTCCGGTGTCGGCTTGGGTCTTGCCATCGTGCGTGAGGTGTCTCACTTACTGGGCTATTCGGTCTCGGTCGCTTCGGAGGTTGGCCGCGGCACGCTAGTTCATGTACGCATACCCCTAACCCAAGTCAGCTCCGATGCGCTTCCCGTTCAAGACGCTCCCCCACTCGTCTCAGCACCGCATGCCACGTCCCGCGTCGTGCTGCTCGAGGACAACGATTCCGTTCGTGCCGCGACGGAGCTGTTTCTGACGTTGGAGGGCTACGAGACCCTTAGCGCCGCGAGCGTCGCAGAGGCCGAGGAATTGCTGGCCAATCTTAAGCCGGGTGACATGCTGATTTCGGATTATCATCTCAATTGCGCGTTGACCGGTCTGGACGTTCTGCAGCAGGTCCGCGCGCAACATCAGCGGGAAGTTCCAGCCATTCTCTTGAGCGGAGATCTGCAGTCGATGATGCGCGTGGTGAAAACATCCATTCCGCGCTGTCGTTTCTTGAGTAAGCCCGTAGATACTGATGCGCTCCTCGCTGCCATATCCGAGCTCATCGGCACTGAGTAGTCCTTTGATCAGCAGTCGGTAGGCCGCTGGGATTACGCGATGACTGCAAAAAGCTGTGGAAATCCGTCATTGTCACCTCCCGCGCGTCCGCGCAATATTCCTAGCAGTTAGCAATAACCATGTAATCGTTTAAATAGTGAGGAGGCTACGATGTATCCCACGATTTTAGTTCCGTTGGACGGAACCGAGGCGTCGGTCGCTGGTTTGAATGAAGCGATCGAAATGGCGAAGCAACAGCGGGGCGGGACGTTGCGTCTTTTGCATGTGGTTGTGCTGCCAGATCCGATGCTCATAGAGCACTTAGCCCAGCGGCAATTGGACGCGTTCGAGCAACGGCAACCAGTGCTTCCACTGCTCGTCCGGTAGGGCCGGACGATTTCAATCGACGACGACCCCGTTACTTAACATTCGTTGGTGAGGACTGCCCGGACCCCGCAACCGCGACAGGTAGTCGGCAACCGCAACCATGTCACTTTCATCCAAACTGCGCATAAACAAAACAAGGCTTTGGTCGACGTTGTGCCGATGCCCCCCTGCCATCCGATGTAACTGGTTGACCAAATACGTGTAGAGTTGATGTCTAAGAGACGGGACAAACCCTTCTCTGTCGCCGCTTGCATCTTTCTGATGACAACTGGCGCATTGTTCATGAAATATGCCGCGCCCCAACGCAGTCTTCACGCCATCGCCTGTCTCAACGTCCGCAGCAGGCATCATGCGGTTCAAATATGATGCTACGTCGCTCCAAGTCTGAGGATCCGAAATCGCCTTATTGCTGACCACATGGTACATAGCAGCGTCATCTCGTTCCGCGCTTCCCAAATTAGCAATCTGCCTGACAAGGTAGGCGAAACGTTGCCCGGCTAGCGATGGCGCCGCGCTCGCGGCATCCCCTTGCGCCTTCAAACCGTGACATTGAGAACAATAGCGCGCGAACGTAGCGGCGCCCTGTTCCGGATGCGCATCCATCCCCAGCGCTGCTTGAGTCAGTTGATCCGCGTTTTCCTCCGATGCGAAGGACGCCCGCGTCCCTAATACAAGGCACGCGCTAAGAAAAATCGCGCTGAATCGCGCGTTGTTAATATGCATTGGAACACCACCCTCACCGGATTCGAAAGTGCACTTAGGTTGCGCCGCCGAGCATCACCGGTCTTTGCGGCAACACCCTTTAGTAAATCACCGCCGACCACTCAGCATCTCGCACTCGCTCATGCCTGCCGGATCGACGTTTCGACCGGAAACGAGGCGCGGATACTGGTTCCATGTCCGACGGACGACTGTATTTCGAAACGTCCGCCGGCCATCGCCACGCGCTCCCGCATGCTGCTCAAGCCGATGCTGCCAGCGTCAGCAGCGCGTGCACGAACGTCGTTAACGTCAAATCCCACGCCGTCATCTCGAATCGAGACCGTTAGCCCATCGGCTGCGCTCTTCAAACGCACCAGAAGATTCTTTGCTCCCGAGTGTCGGACAGCGTTGGCGAGCCCTTCCTGAACAATGCGAAAGCAAGCCAGTGCGACGTTCGGCGCCAGATTTCCCACCTTCGGATCCGTCTCGAACATGAGCTTCTGATCGGGCGCCAAAGGCAATTTATCGACGTACGATCGCATAGCCCCAGGTAACCCCTGGTTATCCATTACAGGCTTCCGCAAATCGACGGTCAGTTCGTGAAGATGGTCAATGGCCGTCTGCACGAGGTGAACCCATCCCTCCACCGAGTCGGGTGGCAACCTCTCCGGGTCTCTTCGCGAGGCCGCCATGTTCATACGCAGGCCGACGAGTATCTGTTGCACATCGTCATGGAGTTCTGCGGCAATGTATCTTCTCTGCTTTTCGGCGGCACCGGTGAGCTGTTCCGTCAGATCTGCCACCCTCGAATTCGCTAGAACCAGTAACGCTTCCACGTCGCACTGTTCCGTCACATCGCGGGTCATAACCACAACTGCGTGGACGGCGGGGTCCCCCAAAAAGCTCTGTGTGGAGGCAAGTATCGACCTCCACGAGCCTCCTTTCGCACGATACCGAAACTTCACGGTTTCGGATCGCGTACCGCGCAAAGAACGGGCAAATGACTCCTCCGCGCGGGCTCGGTCTTCTGGGTGGATAATTTCCTGGTACTGACGACCGATGAGATCCCGGGGATCATATCCACCGAGGGGCTTGATGGCAGCGGATACCCCCTGGACCACGCCGTCAGCCCCAAGAATCTCCACAAAATCCAGGTTGTGTTCCATAAGTTGGAGTAGTCGCTGGGCTGAGGACGGAGGCGCGGTCATAACTTGCCCCCAAAAGGTTGACGCATCCTCACGCAGTCACCACGCACTTTGTACGGCGCCTCAAGTCCGAGAAGTCGGAGGCGTTCATGGGACGACCGAAGTAGTAGCCCTGTGCCTCGGCACATGACATTTCTCGCAGGACCAACACTTGGTCCTTCGTCTCGACGCCCTCCGCAACCACGCGCATTTTCAAGCTCTTACCCATTTGGATGACCGCGCTGACGACACCGGCGTCCGCGGCGTGTGTGATTAGATCACGCACGAACGATCTATCCACTTTCAAGGCATCGACTGGAAAGCGCCGCATGTAGCTCAAACTTGAATACCCAGTCCCAAAGTCGTCCAGTGCGAGCTTGACGCCGAGTCGTTTCAAGGCTTGCAGAACGATGTCGGTTGACTGCGACTCCTGCATGAGGAATGTTTCGGTGAGTTCCAATTCGAGAAACCTCGGATCAAACGCTGTCTCCGCTAAGATTTCGGCCACTCCGGCGACGAAGTCCTTCGACTGCAACTCGACCGCCGACACATTGACGCACAGCCGCAGCTGCGTTGCCTCCGCCTGCTGCCATACCTTGGCCTGCCGGCAGGCCTCTCGCAGCACCCACCGGCCGATCGGAATAATCAATCTCGACTCCTCTGCGATGCCAATGAACTCGGCTGGCAGGAGCAGCCCACGGGCCGCGTGGTGCCACCGGAGTAGCGCCTCGACACCTGAACAGGCGCCGGTAGCCAGATTCATGATCGGTTGGTAATGCAATTCGAACTCGTTACGCTCGATTGCGTACCGCAACCCCGTCTCAAGTCGCTGGCGCTCGATTGCACCCGCGTTCAACTCTAGCCGGTAGAATTGATAATTGTCCCTACCCCGGCCCTTGGCTTCGTACATCGCAGAATCCGCATTCTTTAGCAGCACTTCTACGTCAGCGCCGTCACCCGGGAAGATGGCGATGCCGATGCTTGAAGATATATGAATTTCATGGCCGTCGATGACGCTCGGGGCCCGCAGGCTGTTCAAAATCTTGTCCGCGCAAACCGCCGCATCCGCGGCATGCGCCACTTCGGATAATACGATCGCGAATTCGTCGCCGCCGAGACGGCATACGGTGTCAGACGCCCGCACGCATTCGAGCAGTCGAAGAGCAACCTCCTTCAACAGCCGATCGCCCACCGCGTGGCCTAGCGAATCATTGATTTGTTTGAAGCGGTCGAGATCCAGGTATAGGACCGCGAGCACCGTATTGTGCCGCTTCGCCGTCACCAACGCCTGCGTGAAGAGGTCGTTCAGCAGCACTCTGTTGGGCAGATTCGTCAAGCTGTCATGCTGGGCGAAATACGCCAACCGATGCGTCAGTGCCCGGGTCGAGCTGACATCATGAAACACCATGACAGCACCCACGACGGCGCCGCTTCGATCATGAATCGGCGCAGAGGAATCTTCGATGGGGAGCTCTACGCCGTCACGTCGAACCAACACACATTCGCTTGGTAGCCGAATGGTTGTGTCATGAAGGGCGGCTTCCTTCATCGGATTCAGGATTGTGGCCCCGGTTGCGGAATCAATGACTCGGAGCACCGCGTCGACGGGTTGGCCGAGAGCCTCAGTAGAGGGCCGGCCGGTCACTCGCTCTGCGGCGACATTGAGATACGACACGTTTCCGGCCAGATCTGTGCAAATCACCGCGTCGCCGATTGAATTGAGTGTTATTTGCGCGCGCTCTCTTTCGTTAAAGAGCGCATCCGCGACATGGGCTCGATCGATGGCCGCGGTGAGTGTCTTCGGCAACACATAATCGTCCACGCGCTCCTTCAATATGAAATCCTGTGCGCCGTGCTCAAGTGCCGCCTCCGCCAGCGCCTCGTCTTGAGCGGCACTCAAAATGACCATCGGGGTGGCCGGCGAGGCCGCATGAAGCCGATCGATAAGTTCCATGCCGGTCCCATCAGAGAGGCAGAGATCGACGAGAGTAACGGCAATGCGATCTAAATCAGTTTTTGATTGCCGGCCTGCTTCACCCAAGCGCTCTAGCCCGAGAGCGCAGGTCCGCACCCATTCGATTTCATATCGCGTGTTTCGCGACAACGCATCGCGGACTATTCCGGCGCCGTGAGCATCGGCTTGGATCAATAATACGCGTACTGCCATGGGTCCTTTCGTGCAGGAAGCCGCCAAATTGGTGGGTGAACAACCCCAACAAGGTGAGGCGGCGCGTTGGTCCTACTTCAGTGGAGGGGCTGGAGCCGGTCGGTGAGCGCGTCGAGTTCCTTCAAGGTGTGCTCGAGCAGCGTGCCCGTGGCTCCTCCCATGCCGATATTGCCCGTCTTGATTGCCGTGAATGACTGAAGGGCGATCGCGACGAGCCGTCGGTGGTCGGCGGTATAATTCACGAGGCGATGTCGCGAGGTTTGCGCTTGGCGGTCTATCGATACCTCACGAGCCGCCCCGAAGGAGGCGACGGCGGCCGCAATCGCGTTGTCGAGACAGCGGTTGAGCGTACGAAACTCGTCGGTGGAGATGGGGGCCGCCCGTTCGAGCGCCAACGCCGTCACGCATTGACATACATCCCCATAGTCGTGCACCACTAGATCGGCGGTAAAACCGCGCCGCAACAACTCAGCGCCATGGAGCGCGGCCGCGCGGCCGATTGCCGTTGGCGCCGACGTGGGCCCTGAATCGCCATTGCGAGCGCTAGTGGTTTGCTCGGCTTTAAGGGTTTCGGCCAACTGTTCGAGGAATAGCGGCACACCGTGCTCGATCAATGACGTCGACACGGTGGGCTCAAAGCGTTTGGTCACCTTCTCTCTACAGCGCGCGATCAATAGCTGACGATTTTCGGTCAAGAACTCATGGAGCATTCGGATAGCGTAACCGAGACCGCCGCGGTGGTCTGTACGCCACCGCACCTCTGTCTAGATTTCCATTATGCAAATGCAAAGCCAGATTTGTTCTCTAATTGAGGCCGACCTCGTTCTCCAACTCGTCGGCCCTAATTCGAACCGCCGACAGAAAACAAGCCCGGTTCGACGACGCCGCGCAGCGGCGGCGATCGCCCTTTAGGGCGACCCCGAAGTGGCGAGGCGCGTAGCACCGAGTAATCCGTCCCGGGGAGCCAATTTCACTTTGTGCCCCTCGCATCGCTTCTTGAATTGGCGACAACTACATCGATACGTAGAACCGCGTCTTTCAGTGGCTTGAGATCTTTCTCGCACGTATCCCAGAGCACGGTTGGCGGATATAGATCGCCGGGTCTTTCTCCATCAGAACACAGTTCAGCATCGCGAAGCACACGATCCCGGATGGCGGGTTCGAGCCCCCCTCTTGTGACAACATCAACCCTGCGTCCGAGCTGATCCTCTAGGAAATCCTTCACCGCGACCAGATCGATCAAGCTGAATTGGACATTAAAAGGTCTGTCCTACACCGCGACCCCGCATTTTGCGCTGATGCGGGGTCGGGCCTGCTCGGGCAGGCCCCAGCCGAGTTGGGCGAGTAGGAGTTGTTGATCCCTCCGGCTCCGTGTAGCGAGCGAAGACCAACTCGCGCCCGTCAGTGGTCGGGAAATGCACGTCGAGGAGCATCGGCGCTCCTCGATCAAGGGAACGACGGCCTTGGTAGGCAGTTTGTGCAGCGTTTCTCAAGACAATCCTCACTCTCCCGTCACCTTGGTGACATTCTGCGGCGGTCCCCGCCCCGTCGCCGCAGATCTGCAGCATTGGAGTCAGGTCGCGGCGCTCGGTACTTAAGCGCCGCCAATGGGAGAATATAAGCCAGCGCGCCGACCACGCTCTTTAACGAGGGCCAAAACCGCATCGATAACGGGGGTCGCGACACCGGTCAGCCGGCCGAGTTCTTGAACCGCGGTAACCAGCGCATCAATCTCAAGGCTGCGTCCTCGCTCGAGATCCTGCAGCATCGACATCTTATGACCCACCACCGATCCGGCGGCCTCGAGCCGCCGGTCCATCATGCCCATTGGAATATGAATTCCAAGTGACTCGTTGATCGACTTTGTTTCGATGATCATGGATTCACAAAGTGCCCGCAAAGAGGGTTCGTGCACGATGCGATCCAATGTGGCCCCTGTCAGCACGCTGATGGGATTGAAGCAGACATTGCCCCAAAGCTTTAGCCACACATTCCACCGGATATCGTCGCGTATGGGTGCGTCGAATCCCGCCTCAACGAGTGCGCGGCTCAACAACAGCACGCGCTCGGACCGATTGCCGTCGGGCTCACCGATGATGAACCGATTAAATTGGTGATGCACTATGA
>Ga0302324_100001052_pt1 | contig 68521 bp, 60 predicted proteins | sample Palsa_T0_1_FD_201949 | JGI IMG/M metagenome (GOLD analysis project Ga0302324, IMG submission 201949) | Peat permafrost microbial communities from Stordalen Mire near Abisko, Sweden - Palsa_T0_1 | ecosystem: Environmental > Terrestrial > Soil > Palsa > Peat permafrost | place: Sweden: Abisko...
GCTCTGCAGCGTCGCGCCTTCGAGTTGCTCGACAAAATCAGCGTGTAGTCAGAACCAGAACACCCGAAATCCATGTATATATCTGTCACACATGGAATTTATCGCGCGCCGCGGGTAGGAACTTCAGTCTAGAAATCCTGCTTTCGTCGGACGGCTGCGCACCACGTGCGTCGCGACGCGGCTGGCGGGCGGCCATGCCGACAACGCACTGCCCCAGTCGGCGGTCGCGACCGTCAACTGCCGGATCTTTCCCGGTACCTCGGCCGAGGAGGTGCGGGGCGTCTTGCAGCAAACGGTCGGCTCGAATGTCGAGGTCCGGCAGGCGGAGAAGGCGATCGTCTCGGATGCATCGCCGCTGCGCGCGGACGTCGTCGCCGCCGTGACGCGCGCCGTCGAGGCCGCGGATCCGGGTGCGCAGGTGGTGCCCACGCAGGCCTCGTATGCAACGGATGGCGCAGTGTACCGGAGCGCGGGAATCCCGACCTACGGGTGCGGCGGCGTGTTCATCATGGACAGCGAGGAATTCGCGCACGGTTTGAACGAGCGCATCCGCGTCGATGCCTTCTACGACGCGTTGACCTACTGGTCCGTGCTGATCAAGAGTTTGGCGGGAGAGTAGCTCGAAGGGTGCGGGCGGCTAGGCCGGCGGGTGGACGGGGTCGATCCAGTACACTTCCTCGACGCGCTCCGCCGCCTCGATGTTGAGGTTCACCACCACCGATTCGTTGTCGCTGCGCACGAGCACGCACTCGAGCGGCGAGTCTTTGAGCGCGTTGATCTCCTGGTGGGGGACGTAGGGCGGCACGAAAATGAAATCGCCCGCCTGCGCCTCCGCGACGAACTCGAGGCGCTCGCCCCAGCGCATGCGCGCCGCGCCGCGCACCACGTAGATCACGCTTTCCAGGGCCCCGTGATGATGCGCACCGGTCTTGGCGTTCGGGTGGATGAGCACCGTGCCCGCCCACAGCTTTTTCGAGCCGACGCGCCGGAAATCGATGGCCGCCGCCCGCAACATTCCCGGGGTCTGCGGCGTGTTGGAATCGAGCCGGTCGCTCTTGATGACTCGAACCCCGGCGCTGCGCCAGTCGGGCGGTGTCAAAAAGAAAATCCCCCGGAAATGACCAGCGCCTGCGGAGCGAAGCTGATGTGCGAGGTGCGCTCGAAGCCGTCGGTGTCGCCGGTGAAGCGGGTCTTCACCTGCGCCCAGCTGTAAGATGCGTGCAGGGCCCAGCGGTCGCTGATGCGGTATGTCAATCCACCGGTCACGGCCGGGCCCACCGAGGCGGTCAAGGAGATCCTCGTGGGACCGCCGCTCGCCGCGTTGCCGGCCGCAGTGGGGTTACGATCGTAGAAAATCGTGTAGTTGACGCCGGCCCCTAAGAACGGGCGCAGCGGCGCGGTGACGGGCAGGAAGTTGTACTCCAAGAACAACGTGGGCGAGATCCATCGCGCGCCCGAGATCACCTGACCGTCATAGGGCACCGAGCCGACCGTCGCCGGGCCTGAACCCTTGATTTTCGCCAGCGGCGGGTAGCCGAGTGCAAGCTCGAGGGCGAAATTATCGGGGAAATGATGCACGATCCCGACGTAGAGCGTCTCCAGGTTTTCGGCTTTGAGGTTGACTCCCGCGGGGACATACGGTCCGGTGATGTCGTCGGCGCTCGTGTGATAGAACACCGAATACAACCCCAGCCGCACATCGTTCGGCGGCTCGTCCGCGAACGCCGTGGAAAAGCCCGCGGCCGACAGCAGGGTGATGATCTGTAGTGCGCCGAGTTTGGTTATTTTCATTGTTGGCCCTTTTTAAAACTGGCTGAAGAACGCGCGGGCGGCTGCCGTGCAGAACGGCGCGACGTCGACGTGGTAATTCTCGATGACGGCTTCTTCCGCCGCCGTGGGCGACAGGCCGCCGCCCGCAGCCGTCTGGTAGTACGCGAGCAGCGCCGCCTCGCTCGCCTGGAACGCGCCCTGCAGCTCCGCGAATGCACCTGAGGGCGTCGCATTGATGTCGAGCACGGTGACGAGGCCTGCGGGCAGCGAGCTCCAGTACGCGGCCATGACTTCGGTGTTGTACTGGAAGTACACCGTCGGATCGTCGATGCCGCCGCACAGGAGCGTGGGCGACTCCGGCGCCCACGCCGTGCGCAGATCATTCAGCCAGAAGTCTCGCCGCAAGCCGAATGTCGGCTCGACCGCGGCGCGCGGCACCCCCAGCGCCGGAGTCGGTACCGCGCCGTCCGGATCCGCGAGCGCATCCTCCGCGTAGGCGACGCGGGCATCGTTGTTGATGAGGTAAGGATTACCGAAGCCCAGGTCAAAGATGGGAGTCTGCTGGCTCGCCGGCAGCGCGGGCGTCGGCGGCACACCGAGGAGCGCGGTGAGCTCGGCGGACCCTGCGACGACCGGGGTGGTCATGTCGAACAGCGCCGTCTCCGGCAGCAGACCCTCCTCGAAAATCGTGTCGATCGGTGTGTCGCTCGGCAGCAGGGTCTCGACGTTCGGATAGGTCGAGGAAAAGAAAGGGACCGTGGTGCTGTCGATGTTGGCGTACGCGTGCTGATAGCTGTTCGCCAAGAGCGGGGAGAACTCGGTCGATCCCAGATTGACGCCGCCGAAGAATATGATGTCGCCGAGAGCTTCGAGCGCATAGGGGCCGGACATCGGCGCGGCGGCGGTCACCTTCATCTTTGCCGCCTGCATCGCGCGCAGCGTCGCCATGGCGACATGGCCGCCCTCCGAGTAGCCGGTGATGAATAGTTGCCCGTTGTCGCTGGTCGCGGAGGCCAGCGTGTTGGGCAGCGCGGTCCTTGCCGCGGCGAGGATGTCCATCATTTCGCCGGACTGCTGGACGGCGTTCAGGAACGGGTGATAGCCGAGGGTCGATATGTCGTATCCCGCATAGTTGGGCGCCACCACGATGTAGCCCTGGGCGGCGAACATGGCGGCGATCAAGGCGCCTTCCGTGTTCGAGGTATCGGTGATGTCGGCAATGTTCAGCGCCTTGTTCGGGTTGGTCGCGTGCGCATACTCGACGATCGGGCGCGGCCCCGAGCAGGCCGGCGCTGCGCCGGTCGGCACCATGAGCGCGCCCGAGGACTTGGTGGTCTCGCCGGCGCCGCCGATCGTCCAGAAAGTGATGTAGTAGAAGTCGACTCCGCATGCAGGCGCGCCCGCGAGCTCGAGCAACTGCGCGCCGGAGGCCGTGGCTCCGAGCTGCGCGCCGAACGTGGCGGCATTCACGGAGGCGATGCGAAACGGTGGGTCGACTGCGAGCGTACCGTGCAGCGTCGAGGTGCTGGTGGTGCCGGTCTGCGAGCTCGACCCGCCGCATGCGCATAAGGCAGCCACGACGAGCGCCGGGACGGAGGCCTTAACAAGTTTGAACATTCCCATGTCTCCATGCCGCCGCCGACGGTCGCCGCCCGCGCTCAGCTTGTTGTTGTATTGAAGATACCAGCCCGTATTCGCACCATTCTACGCCAGTCCTACGAAACTTCTATGCTCGCGAACCGGCTTCCGTTTCAAGTCTTATCTGTTGCGCTCGTGCTACGGAGGCGTCCGGCGAGCCACGCATGCACCTCGGAGACGATTGCGAGGGCGATGGCCTCAGGGATCACCGCACCGATGTCGATGCCGACGGGACCCCGCAGCCGCGGCTGCAATTCCTGCGCGAGTGGTCCGAGCTCCTCGGCGATGCGACGCCGCCGTGCCGCCGGCCCGAGGAGCCCGATGTAGTCCGGCCCGCCCGCGCGCGCGAGCGCGCGCAAATACTCGACGTCCGATGCCAGGTGGTGGCTCATCACGACGGCCGCGTGACATCGACCCACGTCGACCGCATCGAGCAGTGCGCGCGCATCGGCGCGCACGACCAGAGCGCCCGGAAATTGCTCCGCATCCGCATAAGCGGGACGGTGGTCTACCACGGTCACGCGCCAGCCCATCGCGCGGGCCGCCGACACGACGGGCCGCGCATCGGGTCCGGCTCCGCACACGAGCAAATGCGGCGGCGGCGCGAGGAACTGCGCGAAGGCGCGCATGCGCGCGCCGCCGCGCTCGAGATCGAGCTCGCGCGAGGCCCGCTCGGCGAGCACCTCGCGTGCGGCATCCTCGAGGAACGCGGGGAGCGATGCAGGGCTGTAAGTGCCGAGCGGCAGCTCGGTCGCTTCGTGGACGGCGATGAGGCACGTCGGCTCTCCCGCACGCAGGATGCGGCCCGCGGTCTCGAGCGCTTCGGCCGCGGCGCTTCCGGCGCGGGCAGGCTCGATCAGCACGCGCATTGCGCCCTCGCAGCCGGTGCCGATTCCGAAGAGGATATCGTCGGGGCCGCGCATGTCGTACTCGACGGCGCGGGTGCGCGCGTGCTCGATCACCTCTTGCGCGTGCAGCTTGAGGTCGGCCTCGAGGCAGCCGCCGCTCAGCAATCCGAGGTAGCTTCCATCGGCGAATATCAGCATGCGTGCGCCGGGCTTGCGATAGGTCGAGCCGGCGGTCGAGACGACGGTGGCAAGGGCGCCGGCGAGGTGACTTTTCCAGCCGCATTCGAGAAGAAGCTCGAGGCTCGTGTCGAGCCGCACGATGCTTTGATTGCGCGATATGAAAGCGGTCACCTTTTGTGTTCCCGACCCACCAATGTCCTACATCGGATTGTGCTGCGCATATCAGTGGTATGGCGGGGCATGAAACATACTGCGGGCCTTGAGTCATAACCGATTTACCCGATTATGTCGCATTGCTCGAGGATGGCCCATAGCAACTGGTTGGCGCAGGGAGCACGGCTCTCGTGACCCTGTCCAATCGTATCGCCGCCGCGCTCGATCGACGATCGGTGTTACTCGCATTCTGTGCGCTACCCTGCGCGGCCCTGCTGATCGTCGATCTGGTGAGTCGCCACGACTGGCACAGCGAGGCGGTCGCGCTGCGCCGTGAGAATCTCGGCCTCGAGATCAAGCAGCTTTCGTCGGCCATCGACCGGCAATCGATCGAGCTACAGGCGGGGGTGCGTGCGCTCGCCGAGACCGACGGCTTCATCGAATGGGTGCAGGAGAGCTCGAAGGACGGCGCGCGAGAGTCGGGTCGGCCGAGCGGTAAGGAGCTCGCGAAGGACAGCGCGAAGGATTCGCAGAGTAATACCCCCCCGCGCTTCGACGTCAAGGGTGCCGAGCAACGGGGCATCGACGGCTTCTTCGTCGCAACGCCGGCGCAAGTCGTGCGCTACGGCGGGGTGATCGTCGATGGCCGGCTCGTCGATCGTGCGCCCGAGCCCGGCGCGGTCAAGTACCTCGATTCGATCATCGCCGCCGCAGCCGTCGCGAGCGGTGACGCCGAGGCGCGCATCGGATTCGCCGACGACGAGTTCATCGCGGCCCAGCCCATCATGGTCCGCGGCTCGAGTGTGCCGGCCGGTTGGATCGCAGCGACGCGCCGCTGCTCGCCCGCGCTGCTCGCCCGGCTGCGCGAGGCGGCCGGTGGCTCGTTGACCGGCAATCCGATCCGACAGGTCGACTTGGCCCGGGTGCCACCGGACGTGCGATCCTGGCTCGCTTCTCATCTCGGAGATTCGTTCGGGTTGAGCACCACGGTGTCGGCGGATCTGTCCGGCTACGTCGTGCTGCGCGATGCGTGGGGCGGCGCCGCGTGGGTATTTCGCCTCGATCCAAGCGCAGCCCCGGCCGTCGCCGGCGTCCCCGCCGCGTCGAGCAAGGGCGTCCTCGGGCGGCCCTTCGAGATATTCCTGGCGCTCCTCGCGGCGCTCGTCGGCGCCGGCGTGATCCTCGCGTTGCGCCACTACTTTCGCCATCGTCAGACCGTGGATTCGCGCTACAAGGCGCTCATCGACCAGACCAACGACGGCATCGTCATCGTCGGTGCGGACGGTTATCGGATCCAGTACTGCAACCCCGCCTTCCTGAACAAGTTGGGTTACACGAGCGCCGAGGCCGCCGAGCTCGCGCTCACGGACATCTTCGGCGACGGCGACGCATCGCCGGACAGCGTCCTCGCTCGGCTACAGAACGCCGATGCGCAGCCCGCCCTCAACTTGCAGCTGTGTTGCAAGAGCGGCGCGCAGATCGACGTGGAAGTCCGCTGCAACCGGTTGGAGACCGACGGCCGCGAGGGTTTCGCCTACGTCACGCACGATGTCTCGGTCCGTCGCAAGGCCGAGCAGCAGCTCATCGACAACCAGCAGCGCCTGGATCGCATGGCGCACCACGATCAGTTGACCGGCCTGCCGAACCGCCACTACCTCGCCACGTTCTTGCCGGAGGCCATCAACGAGGCCCGCGCCGCGAACCAGATGCTCGGAGTCGTCTTTCTCGATCTCGACCGCTTCAAGCACATCAACGACACCCGCGGACACGAAACCGGCGACAAGCTCCTGCAAGAGGTGGCGCAGCGCCTGAAGGCCTGCGTGCGCGACAGCGACGTGGTCATCCGTATGGGCGGCGACGAATTCGTGGTCGTCTTCCGCAACGTCAAGTCGTACGACGAAGTCACGCACGGCGCCAAACGCATCAACGATTGTCTGAACAAGTCGATCGTCATCGATCAGCACCCGCTGCAGACTTCGGGCAGCGTCGGGGTGAGCTTGTTTCCACGGGACGGCGCGGATATGGGCGAGCTGCTCAAGCATTCCGATACCGCCATGTACCAGGCGAAGGACCGCGGCCGCAACAACGTGCAGATGTTCAGCCAGATCATGAACCGCAAGCTCAAGCTCCGCGTCGCCATGGAGGCGTCGTTGCGCGACGCCTTGCGTCTGAAGCAGCTCGACGTGCATTACCAGCCGTTCGTCAATCTATTGACGCGCAAGGTGGTCGGGCTCGAAGCGCTCATCCGCTGGCGTCACCCGGTGCACGGTATGGTTCCTGCCGACCAGTTCATTCCCATCGCCGAAGAGACTGGGCTCATCGTGCCGATGGGCAACTTCGTACTGCATCGGACCTTCCAGACGATGAGCGCCTGGCAGCGCCAGGGCGTGAAGCTCGTGCCGGTCTCCCTCAACGTCGCACCGGCTCAGCTGCAGCGCGGCGACCTGCAGGCGACCATTTCGACCCTGCTCGCGAGCCACGGGCTGCGCGCGGACCTCCTGCAGCTCGAGATGACCGAGCGCGCCGTGTTCGATGCGAACCAGGCGCAATCGGGGGAGAACCGGCAGGACACGATGGTTCGCCTGCGCGACCTCGGCATCAAGATCGCCATCGACGATTTCGGCACCGGCTACTCCAGCCTCAGCTACCTGAAGAACTGGCGCGTGGATGCCTTGAAGATCGACCGCAGCTTCGTGCGCGACCTGGTGACGGACTCGAGCGACCTCGCGATCGTCAGCGCGATCATCGCCATCGCCCGGCACTTGCGCATCCAGGTGATCGCCGAGGGCATCGAAGGCTATCAGCAGGCCGAGATCTTAAGAAAATTGGGCTGTACGATCGGCCAGGGATTTCTGTTCGCGCGGCCGATGCCGGCGGATCAATGTCTGCCGCTGCTCGGAAACAACACCCAGGGCGCGGGCGAGGAGGAGGACATGCTCGCGGCGTTCGCCTCCGGGCGCGCCTGAAGACGGGCGCGGCACTGCACGCGGGGTGCTCCGCGCGCGGCGCTCCACCCTGGCGCAACGGATGCTAGAGTGCCGGAATGCAGCAACCCGGCACTCGGGCGCTCAGCGCGCGCAAGCTCCTCGATGCCAATCGCCTCTATTACGACTCGCTGTGGTCCGGCGCGCATCTGGTCGAGCCCGATCGCTTCAACACCTGGCCGTTGGTACAAACTCTGCTCCCTCCCGGCGGCCGGCGCCTCGAAGTGGCGCCGGGGCTGCGTCCGCGGCTGCCGCTCGAGGAGACGCAGTTCGTCGACGTGAGCGGTCCGGCGCTCGCCAAGCTCGCGCAGCGCGGAGCTTCGGTGGTCGGCGCCTTGATCACCTCGCTGCCTTTCGCCGATGCGTCGTTCGATCTGGTTTGTGCGCTCGATATCGTCGAGCACGTGGACGATGACGCCGCGGCGCTTCAGGAATTGTCGCGGGTCGCGCGGCCGGGCGCCGCGGTGCTCCTATCCGTGCCATTGCATCCTGAGCTCTGGAACGCGTTCGACGATTTCGTGGGGCACCGGCGGCGGTACCGCCCCGAGGTGCTGGCGGACACCCTGCGCCGCCATGGTCTCACGATCGAGCACAGCGCCGCGTACGGCATGCAGCCGCGTTCCTCGCGGTTGCTCGATGCCGGCATGTGGTTTCTTACCCACCAACGCGCGCGCGCGCTGTGGTGGTACAACCGCGTCTTCATGCCGATGGGGCTCAGGCTCCAAAAAAAGCTCGAGTTCGGGACGGGGCTCATCGCGACGCGCGCCGTCGACGAGATCCTGATGATCTGCCGCAAGGGACCTCCGACCGCTGTCAGCGGATGCTGACAGCCGTTCGCATCCTTTATCCGGCCCGCAGTGGCGAGGAGTTGACCAAGAATAGGTAAAGCACCTGGTCGACGTTCGTCGCCGTCGGCGGCGACATTCGCATGGAGCTGTTCGATCATCTGTCGGGTCACGGCACGCGCTACTTCGTCGACCAATTTCCCGGCGCGCTCGCCGGCCGCATCACGGCCGCGGCCAACGCGGCGTGGCTCATCGAGAGCTCGCTCACCTGGAATACGATTCCGCCGGGCATAGCGGTGATCGCCAGCATTCTGCTCCTCGGCACGATCAACTGGCACTTGACGGCGGTGTTGCTCGCCGTGGTGAGCGTGCTCGGAGCCCTCATCGCTTGGCGGGCCTCGCGTGGGCGCGAGCTGCATCAGAACTTCGCCCGGCCATGCCGCTCACGTGAGCGGCGATTTCACCGATGTCGTGAGCAACATGGGTTTGGTGCGGGCGTTCGGCGCCGCTCAGCGCGAGCAGCAGCGCCTCAGCGTGAAGATCCAGGACGAGATGCAGGCGCAGAGGCAAGCCTGCGCTCGCTCGAGCGGCTGCGCCAGTTCCACGCCCTGGCGGTATTCTTTGTCACCGCGGGTGTGCTGGTGTGGTCGGTGGAGCTCTGGCGCCGAGGGCAGCAATCCGAGCTTGCTGATCGGCGCCTGCATCGTGCTGCCCCAGATCATCGTGGCGCTCGCCTCGCCGGCTGTCGGACGATTCGCCGATCGATATGGACGCCGGCTGGTGCTGATCATCGGATTTCTCATGCTGCCGATGCGCGCGCTGGTGTTCTCGATGACGTCCAATTCCGCTCTCGTGATCGGGGTGCAGGTGCTCGACGGCATCGCGGGGGCCGGATTCGGCATCTTGGTGCCGCTCGTGGTGAGCGACGTGGCAGCCCGGTCGGGGCACTTCAATCTGCCGCTCGGGGCGGTCGGATTCGCCATCGGCATTGGCAGCACGCTGAGCACCTCCGCGGCGGGCTGGGTCGCCGACCACTTCGGCATGCGCCATGCCTTTTACTTCCTCGCGAGCGTGGGACTCGCAGCGGTGCTATTGGCGGTGTTCGCCATGCCGGAGACTCGTCCCGAGCCGGAGGAAGACGCGGGCGCCGCAGCCTCAGCCGGCCGCGCCTCTAGTACCGCACCACCGCCACCACGTCCCCCTCGCGGCGAGTGACGGTCACCGCGATGTGATCGCCGTGACGGTGCAGCAATACGTCCGCCGAGCCCGAGCTCAGGCGCAAGTTGCGCAAGTGCACGGAATCGAGAAAATCAGGCAAGGTCGGGCGGTAGAACTTGATCTCCCCGGTGCGGTCGAGGAGCTCGAGCCCGAGCGAGGCTTGCAGCAGGCACAGCGGTGCGGCGCTCGCCCACGCCTGAGGTGAGCAGGCGACCGGATACTGCGTCGGCGCGTTTCGTGCCAGCCGCGCGAAGCCGCAATAGAGCTCGGGCAAGCGGCGTAGATCCATGTAGGTTGCCGCATCGAACAGCGCATTGAACACTTTGGAGGCCGCTTGCTTCAGCCCGTAGCGGGCAAAACCCATCGCGATGAGGCCGTTGTCGTGCGGCCACACCGAGCCGTTGTGATAGGACATGGGGTTGTAGCGCGCCTCCGAAGTGGCGACGGTGCGGATACCCCAGCCGCTGAACATCGACGGCTCCAAAAGCCTGTGGGCCACCCGCTGCGCACGCTCGGCGGATGCGATGCCGGTGAGCAACACCTGCCCGGAGTTCGACGAAACGACGCGGCAAGGCTCTTTGCCGCCGTCGAGCGCGAGGGCATAGACCGAGAGCTCCTCGCACCAGAAGCGATTCTCGAAATCCTGGCGCAGCTTTTCCGCCTGCGCCGCGAGCGCAGCGGCACGCTCGGAGTGGCCGAGTGCCTCGGCAATCGTGGCCGCGTGGCGCTTGGCACCGTACACATACGCTTGAACTTCGCACAGCGCGATCGGACCTTGCGCCATGCGGCCGTCGTGATGAAAGATGGCGTCGTACGAATCCTTCCATCCCTGATTGGCGAGCCCCTCTTTGGTTTGCCTGTGGTACTCGAGGAAGCCATCGCCGTCGCGGTCGCCGTAGCGGTCGATCCATTCGAGGGCCGACTGCGCGTTGGGCCACAGGGACCTGACGGTCTCGAGGTCCGCGGTGCGCCGGAAGTACTCGCCGAGCAGCAGCACGAACAACGGCGTTGCGTCGACGCTGCCGTAGTAGCGGCCGAACGGCACCTCGCGCAGGTTGGCCATCTCGCCGTGGCGCATCTCGTGCAATATCTTGCCGGGCTCCGCGTCACGGTCGGGCTCCACCGTCGTCGCCTGCGTGTAGGCGAGAAACTTGAGCACCCCCTTGGCGATTGCGGGATCGACCCACAGGGTCATGAGGGCGGTGATGATGGCGTCGCGTCCGAACGGGGTCGAGAACCAGGGGATCCCCGCATACGGATAGGGACCTTGCGGCGTGTCCGTGATCAGCATGTAGAGGTCCGACACGGAGCGGCGCACGATCTCGTTGAACACGGAATTCGATCCCTCGATGCTCGCGGCGCGCTGGCTCGAGTCGCGCAGCGCCTGCCGCGCATCGCGCATGCGCCGGTAGAAGAGCCGTCCACTCCAATCGCTTTCCGCGCGGTCGACCCCGCAGGATACGAAAATGCGCCGCATGGCTCGCGGCTTGAGCGAGAGCTCGTATACCGCGCGCGCCGTGGTCAAGGTCTTGGGCGGGGGCGCGAAGGCGATGTGCGTGCCGCGCATCATCCGATCGAGGCCCACATAGGTGAGTGCGACACCGTGATCGCTTACGAGCGCGGCACGCGCCTCGCCGTGCGCTGCGCGATGCTCGCCCCGCACCTCGAACAGATCCGCGAAGTCGGAGGCGAAGCGGTACGTCAGGCGCAGCTGCAGAGGGCGATCGCTGAAATTGCGCACCAGCAGCCGCTCGTAGCACGCGCCGCTCCAGACGAAGCGGACGCGGTTCACGTGGACATTCTCGCGTCGGAGCGCGATCTTGCCCTCGACCAGAAGGTCAGGATTGCTGAGGTCGGCGGTGAATACCGCATTGTCGTCCTGCGTCATCGAGCTCAAGAGGAGCGGCCGCGCCTCCTCGAGCAACAGCTGAAACTGCGACAGCATTCGCGTGTCGCGATAGTAAAGGCCCTCCGGATTACCGGGCTCGCCGCCCATGTCGCCGCGGTGATCGAACACCGCGAACATGTCGCCGTGCTTGAGCGTGCGGGTGCGCCGCTGCTGCAGAGTGTCGCTGACCGCGATCGCATACTGCATCGTCGGCATCTCGTCGACGGTGTGCGAGCGGGAATTCGGCTCCGCTTCATGGGATTGAGGTTGCTTCATGGGATTTGCGGGCGGTTGCATCGAGGGTCTCGATATGTTCACGTGCACGGATCTCGGAGTCAAAGAGGAGAGGCTTGTAAAAATTTCAGCTCGCCCCGAGAGGGAGTTCCCTATAAGAGTCCTCTGACAAGGTTCGGTTCCAATTTGCAGCCGACACCGCGCCCGGCGCGGGACTAGGATACGCTCTGTTCTATTGCGAGATGGGGAACCTGAATGAAGATCGCCCAACTAGCGCCGCTGATCGAGGCGGTGCCGCCCAAGCTTTATGGCGGCACGGAACGGGTCGTCGCGTATCTCACCGACGCACTGGTGGAGTTGGGCCACGAGGTCACGCTATTCGCCTCGGGCGACAGCCTCACCCGGGCGAAGCTCGAACCCATCTGGCCCCAGTCACTGCGCTTGGATCGAGGCGTGCTCGATCAGTTCGTCCCCGCGTTCATGCAGCTCGAGACGGTGGCGCGGCGTGCGCACGAGTTCGATGTGATCCATTCCCATATCGATTACTTCGGATTTCCGCTGCTGCAGCGGCTCGGCACTGCGAGCCTCACGACGCTGCACGGGCGCCTCGACTTGCCGGAATTATCGGCGCTCTACCGGCTGTTCGGCGACGTCCCCGTCGTATCCATCTCGAACTCGCAGCGCGGTCCCTTGCCGCAAGCGAACTACGTGGCGACCGTGCCGCACGGTTTGCCGAAGGAGTCGCTTGCAAAGGGCGAAGGACGAGGCGGCTACCTCGCATTCCTCGGCCGCATCTCTCCGGAAAAAGCGCCGGACGCCGCGATCCGGATCGCGGCGCAGGCGGGCATGCCGTTGAAGATCGCGGCGAAGGTCGATCGCGTCGACGAGGAATACTTCAAGACCAAGATCGAGCCGCTGCTGCGCTTGGGCGACGTCGAGTTCATCGGCGAGATCCGAGAGGACCAGAAAGGGGAGTTCCTGGGCAATGCCACGGCGCTCCTCTTCCCCATTGCCTGGCGGGAGCCTTTCGGATTGGTGATGATCGAATCCATGGCCTGCGGTACGCCAGTGATCGCATTCGAGAACGGGTCGGTGCCCGAGGTCATGGAGAACGGGGTGACGGGGTTCATCGTGCACGACGAGCGGCAGGCGATCGATGCCGTCCCGCAAGCCATCGCGCTCGATCGCAATCGCATCCGCGCGGAATTCGAGCGTCGCTTCACCGCTCGGCGCATGGCGCAGAATTATCTCACGGTCTACTCGCGTCTCATGAAAGCGCATCGCCCGGCGGTTGACGCGGCCGCGGCGAGGCAGGGCAAATTCCTCGCCCATTCGCTGGTAACATGCTCTCATGCTGCCAACCCCGCTCAACGAGACCACGTCGCCGTCGCGGCCGCGCCTGCGGATACCGGGCTGGGCGTTCTCCAATAGCTATGCCGCGCTCCCTGCGAGATTCTTTGCGCGCGTCGATCCCTTCGCCGTAGCCGATCCGCGGCTCATCAAGTTCAACGGGGCATTGGCGACCGAACTCGGTCTCGAATGGCAATCGCTCGATGAGGCGACTCTCGCCGCGATTTTCTCGGGCAACGTGGTTCCGGTGGGGGCGGATCCTATCGCGACCGCCTACGCGGGGCACCAGTTCGGACAGTTCGTTCCGCAGCTCGGCGACGGCCGGGCGCTTCTCCTCGGCGAGGTGATCGGCCGCGACGGCAGGCGCCGGGACATACAGCTGAAGGGCTCCGGGCGGACGCCCTTCTCGCGCAGCGGCGACGGCCGCGCCGCGCTCGGACCGGTGCTGCGCGAGTATCTCGTGAGCGAATCCATGCACTCGCTCGGGATTGCCACCACGCGGTCCCTGGCGGCGGTCACCACGGGTGAGCCTGTGTTCCGCGGCGCTCGATTGCCGGGCGCCGTCGTGACGCGCGTGGCCGCGAGTCATGTCCGGGTGGGCACGTTCGAATACTTCGCCGCGCGCGGTGATGCGGATGCGGTCCGCCGCCTCGCCGATTACGTCATCGATCGCCACTACCCGGAGCTCAAGTCCGCCGATCGCCCCTATGTCGAGCTGCTGGCTGCGGTGATCCGCCGCCAGGCGGCGCTGGTCGCCGGGTGGATGGGCGTCGGATTCATTCACGGCGTCATGAATACTGACAATACGGCGATTTCCGGAGAGACCATCGACTTCGGTCCTTGCGCTTTCATGGACGGCTACGATCCGGCCACCGTGTTCAGCTCCATCGACAGCTACGGCCGCTACGCGTATGGCAATCAGCCCGCCATGGCACAGTGGAACATGGCGCGCTTCGCCGAAACGCTCTTGACGCTGATCGATTCCGACACGCAGCGCGCGGTGGATATCGCAAGCCCGGTGGTCAACTCGTTCCGCGAGCATTTCGAGGCATGCCGGATTGCCGGGCTGCGGCGCAAGATCGGTCTCGTCACGAGCGAGGAAGGCGACCCTGCATTCGTCGGTGCGTTGCTCGATCTCATGCAGCGAACGGGCGGCGATTACACGCTCACCTTCAGGCGGCTTTGCGCCGCCGCCACCACCAGCGCCACCGCCAGCGCCGCCGCCAGCGCCAGCGCCGCCGCCACCGCCGAGGACCTCCTGGGCGCCTCGCCCCCGATCGAACTCGCACAATGGATCGAGGCGTGGCGCTCGCGCCTCGAGCGCGACCCGCAGGCGCCCGGCGATCGTGCGCGCGCGATGCGCATGGCCAACCCGGCCTATATCCCGCGCAATCATCGCGTCGAGGCGGTGCTCGCAGCCGCGACGGAGCTGGAAGATTTCGGGCCGTTCGAGGAGATGCTGCAGGTGTTGTCGCGACCCTACGAGGAACAGCCGGGCCACGAGTCCTACCTCGCCCCGCCGTTGCCCTCGGAGCGCGTGCTGCAGACATTTTGCGGCACTTGACAGGTGCGAGCTCCCAACCGCGGGTGCTTCCCTGGTGGCAGGCCGGGACCGCCCCCGCCGTGCTGCCGGAGCAACGTCTGCCCGCCCACACAGACGTGCTCGTCGTCGGCGCCGGGTATACGGGCTTGTCGGCGGCCCGCGAGACGGCTGCGGCGGGGCTCACGACCTGGGTGCTGGAGGCAGGTTCCATCGGTACGGGTTGTTCGGGCCGCAACGGCGGCCAGGTGGCCCACAGCCTCAAGCCGTCGTTCGCGAAGCTTCGGTCCGTGTACGGCGCGCAGCGCGCCTTTGCCATCTGTCGCGAAGGATTCGAGTCACTCGACTATCTGAGGGCGCTTTGTCGCGAGCTCGATTGTGATTGGCGCGAAAATGGGTGCTTCTTCGGCGCACACACCGCGCGGCATTTCGAACGCATGGCGCGCGAGGCGCGGCAGCAACCCGCAGGTCTCGAGCAGCGCATCTCCGTCGTGCCCAAGCCTGAGCAGCACAAGGAGATCGAGAGCGAGTTCTATCATGGCGGTTGCGTGTACCACGACGACGCGTCGGTCGATCCGATGAAGTTGTTGCTCGGTCTTTTGGATCGCGCCCGCCGCGCCGGGGCGGCGGTGCTCGACGGATGCGCGGCGCAGGCCATCCGTCGCACGCGCGCGGGATTCGAGGTACTGACTTCGCGGGGCACGGTCCGGGCGCGCAAGATCCTGATCGCGACGAACGGCTATTCGGGAGCGTTGTCGGCCTGGCATCGCCGCCGGGTGATTCCCATCGGCAGCTATCAGATCGCGACCGAGCCGCTCGGCAAGGAGCGGGTGCAGTCCTTGATCCCGCGCGGTCGCAACATCGTCGATTCACGGCGCGTGGTGGTGTACTTCCGACCCTCTGCGGACGGTGAGCGCATCATTTTCGGCGGTCGGGCGGCGCTCTCCGAGCGCGATCCACTCGCCTGCGTGCCGCGCCTGCGTGCGATGCTCACACAGATATTTCCCGCGCTCTCCAAGGTCGAGCTCCATCACGCGTGGGTCGGCTGGGTCGCGTATACGTTCGATACGCTGCCGCATCTGGGATGCCGAGAGGGCGTTTACTACTGCATGGGCTACTGCGGGCAGGGCGTACCGCTCGCCCCCTATTTCGGAATGAAGATCGGGCGACGGATGGCGGGGACGCGGGAGGCGGACACCGCGCTCGACGGATTGGTCTTCCCTGCACGGCCTTATTATTTCGGCAGGCCCTGGTTTCTCGCCCCGGCCGTCTGGGGCAATCGGATGCTCGATCGGCTGGGCGTCTGAGGGGTCCGCACTACGGCCGGTAACGCGCGGCTCTGCCGGAATACAAGCGGCGTCCCAGGTGCAGCGCCCGGCGCTGGAGCTTCTTGCGCCTGCGCCCCACGACGCCGATGAGCTCGCGCACGTCCTCATTGACGGCGGGAGCGTCCGCGGCCTTGGCGTGCTCAAGGATTTGCTCTGTGAGAATCGCGAGATCGTGATCCTTGCCCAGGCAGTCCGCCAGCTGCTTCGCGTGCTCGTGGCTTATTTCGAGCAGTTTCGAGCCGAAGGGCGACACCATCTCCAGCTGATTGGCGAAATAGTTGGTCTGTTTGCGCCACTCGTGCAGGCTTTCGTCCGTGCCTTGTTGCCTCGCCAAGGCAAAGGCCGCTCGCGCCTTTTTGAAAGAGTGCTCGAGTCCGCGGGCGCGGGGGCTCGCGAGCCGGCTGGCCGGGAGGGCAACCGCTCGGCGGCGAATCCCGCGCAGCACACGGGCCGCGGCAGCCAACTCGGCGGGACGCAACTGTCGGCGCGCGAGCCGGCGCTTGTCCTTCAGGAGCTTGTGGAAGCGGTCGAGGAATCCTCTGCGGCCGATTCCCTTCTTCGAGTAAAGCTGCTCGAGCGACTGCAGCAACACCCTTGCATCGCGAATGGGTGTCAGGGGGCGCGCGGCATCGCGCAGTAGCGCGTTGTCGCGCCGGTACTCCCTGACGCCGATGCACTCACGGAGCATTCGGAGCGCGGCGCGGGCGCGCTTGAGCTCCTTGCGGATGTTGTGGACGTCCGCATCGGAGCGGTGACGTTTGCCCAGCTCCTCGACGGTCTTGTCGAGCTGAGCGAGCAGCGCTCGGCGGGCAATGTGTGTCGGGGTGTCAGTAGAAGGAGGTCCCCCCGTCATGTCTTTCTCCACCGGGCCAACGGCTTGAATTGCCTGTCGCGCGCGCGATTGTATCCCACGAAGAATTGCTCAGGGGTATCCTGGCGTCAGCAACAAGTGTTGGGAGGGCGCATGGGGATGAGTCGAATACACAACCTCGCGGTTGCGGTAATTCTGTGGGGATCGCTGCTCGTGGGCGGCGCCGGCCGCGGCGAAGAGGCGGATAAGCCCGCCGTCGTGGTTTTCGGGGCGGCTTCCTTGACCAACGTGTTGCAGGATCTCGGCGACGCGTTCACCAAGCAGACGTCCGTCCCGGTGAAGTTCTCGTTCGCCGCGAGCTCGGCCCTCGCACGGCAAATCGAAAGCGGCGCGCCGGCCGACGTGTTTTTCTCGGCCGACCTCGACTGGATGGACTACCTGCAGAAGCGCAACCTGATTCAGGCCGCCTCGCGGCGCGACGTCGTCGGCAACCGCTTGGTTCTGATCGCACCGAGCGACAGCGCCATCGTCCTCAAGATCAAGCCTCACTTTCCCCTGGCGACGGCGTTGGGCAATAAGCGTCTGGCGACCGGCGATCCCGATGCGGTCCCGGCGGGCCGCTATGCGCGAGCCGCGCTCACCAATCTCGGCGTGTGGGACGAGGTCGCGGATCGGATCATCCCCGCTGACAGCGTGCGGTCCGCCCTGGCGTTCGTCGATCGAGGCGAGGCGCCGCTCGGCATCGTGTACGAAACGGACGCGATGATCGACAAGAATGTGCGCGTGGTGGATGTCTTCCCCGCGACCTCTCATCCCCCCATCGTCTACCCGATCGCGCTGACGACGAATGCCAAAGCGGACGCCGCGAAGTTCGTGGCCTACATCGCGAGTCCCGCCGCCGACGTGACGTTCAAGGCCTACGGTTTCGCTCGTCTGCACTAGAATTGCCGCGTCGACGTTCGCGGCGCGGGCGACGGCCTTTGTAGGCCGTTTCTGGCACGGGCCGTGGTTCCGGGGCTACAGCCCGGGCACCGAGCCGGGAGTAAAAGGTCGGTGAATCGCCGAATGCATGGCGGGGTCGGTTGCGCGCTAAAGAGTTAAGGGGTGCTATGCCCGAAGACAACAGGGAGTCGAACGACAAGCAACAGCCCAAGGACCCAGAATCCAAGGACAAGGAAGGGGACAAAAAACAAGACAAGGACGGCGAAGAGCCAAAGCCGCGCAGCAAGAAACCCCTTCTGATCGTGGCGGCGATCGTTCTGGTCGGCGCCATCGTCGGGCTCGTATTCTGGCTCGCGCGGCGCAACGAGGTGCGCACCGATGACGCCTATACCGACGGCAACGTGGTCACCATGGCTCCCAAGGTATCGGGTTATGTCGTCGCGCTGGACATCAATGACAACGTGCACGTGCGCAAGGGCGATTTGCTGCTACGCATTGATCCACGGGATTATCTGGCCACCAAGCAACAGGCAGAGGCTGCCCTGGAGCTGGCGCAGGCGCAGCTCAAATCCGCCCAGGATGCGCTGCGCATCGCGCGTGTGCAGTATCCCGCTCAGCTCGTCTCCGCGCGAGCCCAGCAGCAGGCCGCCCTGGCTTCGCTCGATCAGGCTGAGCGTCAGTTCCTTCGCCAGCACGAGGTGGATCGGCGCGCCACGACCCAGGAGAACATCGACTCTTCCACGAGCGCGCAATTGAGTGCGGATGCGAACGTGAAAAGCGCCAGGGCGCAGGTCGCCATCGCCCAGCTGGTGCCCGAGCAAATCCGGCAAGCCGCCTCCGCCGTGGAAGAGCGGGTAGCTCAGGTCGGCCAGGCGCAAGCGCAGCTTGCGCAGGCCGATCTCGACGTGGGTTATACCGAGGTGCGTGCACCGAGCGACGGCTTCGTCACGCAGCGCAGCGTGCAGCTCGGCGACTACGTGACGACCGGTTCGACCATGTTCCTCATCGTCACGCCCGAGGTGTGGATCACGGCCAACTTCAAGGAGTCGCAGCTCGGGCGTATGCGCCCCGGGGACGCCGTCGATCTCAAGATCGACGCCTACTCGGGGTACCGGCTGTCCGGCCACGTGCAGAGCATCCAGTACGGAAGCGGCTCGCGCTTCTCCGCCTTCCCGGCCGAGAATGCCACGGGCAATTTCGTGAAGATCGTGCAACGCGTCCCCGTCAAGATCGTGATCGATCGAGGACTCGATCCGAATCGCCCACTGCCTCTTGGGTTATCGGTGGATCCGGTGGTGCACCTTCGTGATTGACGGCAGCTCGGGAAAGGAGAGATCCGAGGACGGCCATGGGCGCCGCGGCGATGGCCGGCCTGCCGCCAACCCGTGGCTGATCGCGGTCGTCGTGACCCTGGCGGCGTTCATGGAGGTCCTGGACACGACCATCGTCAATGTCTCGCTGCCGCACATCGCGGGTAACCTGTCCGTAAGCTATGACGAGGCGACCTGGACGCTCACCTCCTATCTCGTGGCGAACAGCATCGTACTGCCCATTTCGGCGTTCTTCGGCCGCCTGATGGGGCGCAAGCGCTACTTCGTCATCTGCATCATGGCCTTCACGATTTGCTCGTTCCTCTGCGGAATATCGACCAATCTCGGCGAGCTGGTGGTGTTTCGGGTGCTGCAGGGATTCTTCGGCGGTGGACTGCAGCCGAATCAACAATCGATCATTCTCGATACCTTCCCGCCCGCGCAGCGGGGACGGGCATTTGCCTTGACGGCCGTTGCGACCGTGGTCGCACCGGTGCTCGGTCCCACGGTCGGGGGTTGGATCACGGACAACTACAGCTGGCGCTGGGTCTTCTTCATCAACATTCCGATCGGCGTGATCGCGACGTTCGCGGTCCTCGCCCTGGTCGAGGATCCACCGTGGGCGAAAGCGCAAAGCCGGGTATCGACCGATTACGTCGGCATCGGATTGATCGCGCTCACATTCGCCGCGTTTCAGATCATGCTCGACCGCGGCGAGGACGATGCCTGGTTCTCATCCTCCTTCATTTCCTCGTTGGCGGTCATCGCCGCCGTGGCGGCAGCGACCGCGGTCGCGTGGCTCATGTACGCGCGCAAGCCGGTCGTCGACCTGCGGGTCTTCAAGGATCGAAATTTCGCCCTTGGCTGCATCGCGATCGGCTGCTTCGCCGTGCTCCTCTATGGCAGCGCAGTGCTGGTCCCGCAGCTTGCGCAACAGCACCTGGGTTACACCGCCTTACTCTCGGGACTTCTGTTGAGTCCCGGTGCGCTGTGCGTGATCCTTCTCATCCCGCTCCTGAATCTATTGCTGCCGCGCGTGCAGACGCGCTTCGTGGTGACGTTTGGCTTCCTGCTGCTCGGAGGCTCGATGCTGTACTCGCGCACGCTCGCGCCCGACATCGACTTCACGCATCTCATGTACATGCGCATAGCCCAATCCTTGGGCATCGGCTTTCTGTTCGTGCCTTTGAGCGTCCTCGCCTATGGGACTCTGCCGCGCGAACTTCAGGGAGACGCCACCGCGCTGTTCACCATGTTTCGCAACGTGTTCGGGTCGGTGGGCATTTCGGTATGCACGGCGATGGTGACCTCGCGCACGCAGGTGCACATGGCCTATCTCGGCTACCACTCCTCGCACGCCAATCCGAACTTTCAGGAGCTGCTGTCGCAGCTGACGCGGGCGATCGAGGCGCTCGGCTCCACGGCCCCGGTGGCCGCGCAGAAGGCGTTCGGCCAGGCATACCAGACCCTCATCGCTCAGGCGGGATTTCTGGCTTACAAGGATGTCTTTCTCTACTGCGCGCTGCTCGCCTTTGGGTTCGCTCCCGTGACTTTCTTTTTCTCGGGCGTCAAGAAAGCGGGCGGCGCGGCTCCCGGAGGGCATTGATGCGCGCCAACGGCGCGGCTCTATTGCTGATCGCGGCGATCTTGCCGGCGTGCAAGGTCGGGCCGAATTTCACGCAGCCTCGGGAACCCGTGCCCGAGCAATATGCGGGCGTCAAAGCTGCGCCGCCCGCACCCGCACCCCAGCCCTCGACCGGCTCGGCGGCGACCCCTTTCTGGTGGCGCGAGTTCCAAGATCCCGAGCTCGACAGCCTCGTCGATGCGGCGCGGCAAGGAAACCTCGATCTGAAGGGCGCGTATCTGCGCATCGTCGAGGCGCGCATCCAGGTGCAGTCGGCCCGCGCCCGAGGGTTGCCGAGTCTCGATGCATCGGCCTCCTACACGCGCGAGCAGTTGGGCCTTGCCGGCATATTGAAATCCCAGGGCATCGACACCGCTTCCGGACCGGCCTCTTCCCCCGCCGCGCAAGAGCTCATTTCCTCGCTCGAGAAACCGGTGAACCTCTACCAGCTGGGATTCGATGCCTCTTGGGAGATCGACCTCTTCGGCAAGGTGCGCCGCGCGGTGGAAGCCGCGGACGCGCAGAGTGCCGCGGCGGTCGCCTCGCGCGACGACCTGCTGGTGTCTCTCGAGGCCGAGGTTGCGCGGAATTATTTCCAGCTGCGGTCGAGCCAGGCCCTGCGGCAGATCACGCGGGATGAGATCGCGGCGCAACGCGAGATCGCCGATCTCACTCAGAATCGCCACGAGCACGGTCTCGCCGACGAGCCCGACGTGGATTCCGCGCGTGGGCAGCTCGCGAGTCTGGAGGCGCAGCTACCGCCCTACGAGCAGGCGATCGCGGCCTCCCGCCACGCGCTCGCCGTGCTCATCGGACAAACCCCCGAGTCGCTCGATGCCCGCTTCGGGGATCATGGAGAACTGCCGGCATTGCCGGCGAGCGTGCCCGTGGGCGTGCCCTCGACCCTGGCGCGGCGGCGGCCCGACATCCGGAACTCCGAGGCCGCACTGCATGCCGCCACGGCCGAGATCGGGGTGTCCATCGCGGGCCTGTTTCCGGACCTATCGCTCGCGGGCACCTACGGATTGCGCAATCTCGGCACCCGTTATCTATTCGACTGGTCGAGCCATTTCTACACCTTCGGCCCGACCGTATCGCTGCCGATTTTTCAGGGCGGCGCGCTGATCGCGAGCGTACGGTTGTCTCGCACACAAGCAGCGGAGGCGGCGTTGAGCTACCGCAAGACCGTCCTCGGCGCTCTCCAAGAGGTCGAAGACGGACTGAGTGCGTTGGACGAGGACGCGCGGCGCATCGATGCGCTCAAGCGGACCGTGGGCGCCGATCAGCGCGCTGTCGAGGTCGAATTCGACGCGTACCGCCACGGCGTGGTCTCCTATATCACCGTCCTGACTGCGCAGCTCCAGACCATACAGGCGCGTCAACAATTGGCGGACGCCATGCTGACGCAGAGCACGGATCTCGTGAAGCTCTACAAGGCGCTCGGCGGAGGCTGGGGGGATGCGCCCGCCGCGAATGCCGCGAATGCCGCTCCGCTGCCCTAGCGCGACGGCAATGGCGACTAGCCGAACAGGCTAGCTGCTCACGTGCCTGCGGCTGCCCGAGTCCGGCTCGCTCGACGCCCGCGATCCATCGAGGACGACTTGCTCCAGCACCTCGAGGTATTCCAGGTATCGGCGGCGCCCGAGCGGCGTGAGCTTGCAGACCGTTTGCGGACGCTGGTTATCGTGCCGTTTGGCGACGGTCACGAGCTTTGCCTCTTCCAGTACTTGCAAGTGGCGATTCAAGTTGCCGTCCGTCAGCGCGCAATACTCCTTCAGCTCGCTGAACGAGAGACCCCTTGCGTGGGTGATGAGCGAGGTGAGCAAGCTCAAGCGCGCGCGCTCGTGGATGACCCGATCTAGACCGTCGTAGGCAAAGCGAGGTCCCGGCGTCGCTCGCGACTTACGCTTGTTCATCGTAGCCCTCGTATCCATATTGGAAGACGGCGGCGACGAGTAATTGGCCGACTCCGAAAGAGATGCCCATCGTCCACGGCAGCAGCGTCTGAGATTCGCCCTGCAGGATCAAGCTGGTCAATCCTGCGATCAGGTACCAGATCCCGACCGCAAAAGTGAGGCGCGGCAAGAAGCGGCACGAGGCGAATACACCGAGGCTGAACAGCAATTGCCACAATCCCGGCAGCATCCAGGTCTCTTTCGGCGCGGCGCGCAGCACGACGGCAGTTAGCAGAGTTCCGATCACGAGGGCCGGCAGGAACTGTTCGGCGGCTGCGAGGACCATCTCGGTGGCGAGCCCGTAGTGCACGCGAGGCGCGCGAAACATCATCTGGATGGCCACCATCGTCAAGGACAGGAATGCGGTCGCGATCCACACCGCCGCGAATGCGTGAAAGTCGGTCTCGTTTTTCATCCAGTGGGACTCTGCCGCTGCAACGAGCAAGGCGAGCACGCCGCTCGCGGCGACGGAGGCCGGGCCGTAGCCGCGGAACTGGGTATCGCGCGCAACTTGGCAGCGGATGTGCTTGATCTCGGCCAAGGCCCGGTGCAATTCGCTCACGGCGGCGGGTTCCAGGTGCGTTTACTTTACGATACCAAGCATCCTAAAGGCATGGAGGCGAGTTGGAAAGTCTTTGCCGTGGGCTCCGCGTTCTGCTTGCGCTCGTTCTCTCGCTCTGGGCCGCTCACGCGCAAGGCGGTCCGCCGTTGCGCCGCGGAGTCCACGGTGGGATAGTCCCAGCCTCCGGCGCCGCCGAGCGGCCACCGGTCGAGGAGCGGTAACCCGCGCTCTGCGCGTGCCGCCGCCGCGCGGAGAAGGGTTCGGCCTGAATCCAACGACATCCGGAGTCGACTTGCCATGACTTTGTCGTACAAAGTTTAAAGAATAGCAGCCTCATACTCGGTAGGCTAACATGCCCGACTTGCACCCCTTCATCGTCATGCTCGGATACGCCAGCCTGGTCGCGGCCGCCGGCTATGTGGTGCTCGCCGTCGTCGCGGTACTCGCGTGGCGGCTGCGGCGGGGCTCGGGCACCGCGCTCTCACCCCCGCCTGTGACCGTGCTCAAACCGCTGTGCGGCGCAGAGCCCGGTCTGTACGCGCATCTGCGCTCGTTCTGCGAACAGGATTATCCGGAGTTCGAGATCGTGTACGGCGTGCGGGAGACCGACGATCCGGCATGCGCGGTGGTGGAGCGGTTGATCGCTGAATTTCCGGCGGTGCCCATGAAGCTCGTCGTCGATCCGAAACTCCACGGCAGCAACCGCAAGGTCAGCAACCTGATCAACATGCTGTCCTATGCGCATCACGAAGTACTGGTGATGGCGGACAGCGACGCGTTCGTCGGTCGCGATTATCTCGGCGCCGTCACGGCGCCGCTGCGCGACAGCGGAGTGGGGCTGGTCACTTGCCTGTACTGCGGCGTGCCCACGCCGGGCATATGGTCGCGGCTCGGAGCGATGTACATCAACGAGTGGTACATACCCTCCGTGCTGCTCACGTGGCTGTTCGGATACCAAGGGTACGTTTCGGGTCAAACGCTGTGCTTGCGGCGCACCACCTTGCAGGCGATCGGCGGATTGGAAGTGCTGACGGATCAGCTTGCCGAGGATTACCGCCTGGGAGAGCTGGTGCGCGGATTGAATCTGCGAATCGTGCTGTCGCCGTATCTGCTCAGCGGCGAGCATCACGAGCCGGACCTGTTCTCCATGACCCGCCACGAGCTGCGATGGATGCGCACCATCCGGGTGCTGCGGCCGCGCAGCTTTCCCGGGATCTTCGTGACGTTCAGCCTGCCGCTTGCGCTCATCGGCATCACCTTCGCCTCGAGCACCGCGCGCGTCTCGCTCGTCGCGTGGAGTTTATTCGCCCTGATCCTGATCTCGCGGATGACGCTGCATTTCGCGCATCGCATCCGCGGACAGCGCTCGATGCTGTCGGATTTCTGGCTGCTGCCCGTGCGCGACCTGCTGATATGCTGGATCTGGTGCCGCAGCTTCTTTTCCTCCCGGGTCAATTGGCGCGGCAATGAGTTCGATGTCGATGCCGACGGTGTGATGCGCCGACTGACCTGATCAGGGCACGAGTGAATATGCCATGAAAACGCCGGCCTACGTCGGCGCGGTGCTGGGCGTGGTCGCGCTCATCATCGTCGCCGTTCACGCCGATTTTCCCGCCATGCTGCGAACGCTGAGCTCGGGTGGCCCGGCGGTGTTCTGGCTCATACCGTATCGTGGACTGTTCTTCTTGCTTTACGCCATCGGCTGGGCGGCGCTGCTCAAGGCGAGCGAGCCGGCGCACCACATTGGATTGGGATACGTGTTCTGGGCGACCACGGTACGCGACGCCGTCGACCGGCTGCTGCCTGTGGCGAGCGTGGGCGGGAGCGTGGTCGGCGTGCGCCTATTGCAGTGGCGCGGCATCTCGGGCGCCGTCGCCGGAGCCACCGTCATCGTGGAGATCCTGCTCACCTTGGTTGCGGTGTACTTGTTCACAGCGCTCGGACTCGTGATGCTCGCCGAGCACGGAGCGGCAGGTCACCAGTACCATCGAGTGGTTCTGGTCTTCCTGTTGAGCTTGCCCGTGCCCGCGGTGATGATGGCGATTCTCAAGAACGGAGCCTTCCTCAAGCGCGTAAAGGCGCTGATCCATTCCTGGGTGGGCGAGGGTGCGATGTCCCGGGCGACGGAATCCGTCGATCGCGAAGTCCGGGCGCTCCTGTACCGGCCGCGGGCCCTCATCTTCGCGGGTGCACTGCAGCTCGTCGCGCTGGTCTCGGGAGCCTTCGAGATCTGGTTTGCCCTGTGGCTGTTCGATCATCCGGTGAGCATCGGCGCGGCGGTCATGCTGGAAAGCATGACGCAGGCGATTCGCCACGTGGCTTTCGTGGTGCCGGCCGGGCTGGGTGTGCAGGAGGCGGGGCTGGTCCTCTTCGGTCACATTGTCGGAATCAGCGGGGAGATGGCGCTTGCGGTCGGCATGGTGAAGCGCATCCGCGAGCTCGCGTGGGGTTTGCCGACGCTCATCGGCTGGCAATGGGCCGAGGGACGCCGGCTACGGCGGGCCTGAAGCACCGTGAGTCTCGTCCTGCGTCTCCCGACCGGCATCGAGCGCAAGCTCGAGCTGCTGTGGCGCGGTTTGCCGGACACGGGTGACGCGCGGGACGTCGATTTTTCAACTCCGCCCGGGGAGGCCGCGCTGATCCCTGCGCAGTCCGTGTCGTGGCGGGTGTTCAACAACCCGGTAACGGTGTTCATCGGCGGAGTTGCCGCCGTCATTCTAGAATTGGCCGAACCCTGCGTGCGCACGGGCGTGTGGGAGCATTCGCGATTTCGCAAGGATCCTGTGGGGCGGCTGCGGCGCACCGGGGCGGCCGCGATGCTCACCGTGTACGGGGCGCGCAGCATCGCGACGCCCATGATCGAGCGCGTGGCGCGAATACACGCGGCCATTTCGGGTGTCACTCCCTGCGGCGTTAAGTTCACGGCGGCGGATCCCGCGTTGTTGACCTGGGTGCAGGCCACGGCCTCCTATGGGTTCATCGCCGCTTACGGCGAGTACGCGCGTCCGCTCGGCGACCTCGAGATCGACGCGTTTTTCGAGGAGGGTCTGGCGGCCGCGCATCTGTATGGCGCCGTCGACGCTCCGCGATCGATGCGCGAGCTCGAGTGCCTGTTCGCCTCCATGCAAGGCCGCCTCCAGGGCTCGTCGATTCTGTTCGAGTTTCTCGATTTGCTGCGCGCGGCGCCCGTGCTGCCGCGTCCGCTCGCGTGGATACAAGGCATGCTGATTCGCGCGGCCGTGGATATCGTCCCTGGGTGGGCACGCGAGCGCCTGGGTCTCGATGCCCGCCGGGGATTGCAGAAGCTCGAGCGAGGCATGGTGAAATCGATCGCCGGGCTCGCGGACTGCATCCTGCTGCCCGGGAGCGCGCCGGTTCAGTCCTGCAGGCGCCTGGGCCTGCCGGCGACTTTCCTGTACCGGTGAGCGCGGCGCCCAAAGAAAGCGGCCGGCGCGTTACCGTATGTTCGAGGGCTGAATATCGATGAAGGTTTCTAGCGAGAGGCGGGGCGGCGCGGCGAGCGGTTGGCGCGCCGCGGCGATCGGTGTGGTGGGACTCGCGGTGGTCCTCAAGCTCATTTACGCGGGACGAGTGGAGCTGATGCCGGAGGAGGCGTACTACTGGAACTACGCCCAGCATCTGGACATCGGATATCTGGATCATCCACCCATGATCGGATGGCTGATAGCGGCGGGAACAGCCGCATTCGGCGATAATCCGTTCGGTGTCCGGATCGGGGCGCTGTGTTGCGGAGCGATCGCGAGTGTTTTCATCTATCGGCTGACGCGCGACATGTTCGGCGAGACGAGCGGATTGGTGGCCGTGGTGCTTGCCCAGACGCTGCCGTTCTTTTTCTTGACCGGCATTTTGATGACGCCGGATGCGCCGCTTACGGCCGCCTGGGCGGGGGCGCTTTACTTTCTTTATCGGGCGTTGATCGAGGACCGGGCGCGGGCCTTTAGCGGAGTGGGCCTGTGCCTGGGCCTCGGCCTTTTGTCCAAGTACACGATCGCGCTCCTGGGATTCTCGACGCTGGTCTTCATGATCATCGATGCGCGCTCGCGCCGCTGGCTGAAGCGCTTCGAGCCCTACGCCGCGGTGCTGCTTGCGGCGGTAATTTTCTCTCCCGTGATCGCGTGGAACGCGCGCAATGATTTCGCGTCATTCGCGTTTCAAACCTCCAGGCGACTTGCCGATCGCCCGCAGTTTGCGTTGCCCAAGCTCATCGGCTCTGTGCTGGTGCTGTTGACTCCGACCGGGGCGATCGCGGCGGCTCGGGAGTTGCTACGAAACAATGCGCCGAGCGCGCACGAAGAGGTGGACGCGGGCGCAGAGGCGTCGAGCGGTGCGCAGGCGCCGGTCGGTGTCGAGCGGCAGCGCGGTTGGCGCTTCATGCAGGTCGCGGTGTTGACGCCGCTGGCGGTGTTCGCGCTCTTCAGCCTGCGTCACGAGGTCAAGCTCGACTGGACGGGTGCCCCGTGGATCGCGTCGCTTCCGGCGCTTGCGGCCGGCATCGAGCATTCGCTCTACACCACTGGCAAAGCGATTCGCCGCGCCTGGGCGCCCACGGTGATCGCGGTATTGTTGCTGTACGGGGTAGGCCTTTTTTACCTGACGTGCGGCATTCCGGGCGTCGGGTACGGTCGGCATGCCGAGCTCGTGCCCGTCGGCTGGCGCGAGCTCGGACGTGATGTCGGCGCGATCGCCGGTGACATCGCCCGGCGGACCGGCACCGATCCGCTCATCGTCGGCATGGATCGCTACGCGATCGCGAGCGAGCTCGCCTTCTACCTGCCCGATCGAGCCAAGGCGGTCAGTGAAACCACGAGCGCACACCTGTTCGGTCAAGTCGGCCTCATGTACGAGCGCTGGTTTCCAGCTGCAGCCCAGAGCGGGCGGCAGTTGCTGCTCGTCGCCTGGAACCCCGCCGACCTGTCGGACCGGGCACTGCGCGAGCACGTCGAGCGGCTCGAGCCGATTCAGCAGGGGCTCTTGATGCGGGACCGGCAGCTGATCCGGCCTTTTTACTACCGCGCGGCGTACGGCTTCCATTAAAGGTACGGTACCGTTGCGTATCATTTATGGCAGCGCTATCCTTGAATTCCTCATCCTGCCATCGAAGGAGTGATCCCATGGCCACCAAGCGTAGGGCGCTCGCCGCCCTTGTCGCGACCGCGCTCGCATGTACTCCCGCCCTACCCGCCGCGGCCGCCGTGCACGGCCCTGGATTTGGCCGCGCCCATCTCGGCTGGGGACTCGGCCGAGGGCTGTTCGGGGCCGCCGCCGCGCTTGTGAGCCTGCCGCTCGCCCTGGCAGCGGCCGCCGTAACGGCCGCCGCTGCATCGGCGCCCGACCCCGCGCCTTCCTATGGCTACGCGCCTTCCTATGGCTACGCACCTTCTCATGGCTATGCGCCGTCCTATGGCTATGCGCCACCGGCGGGCTATGCCGCTCCGCCGCCGGCTTATTACGCGCCGCCCGTGGTCTACCGCGCGCCGGCGCCCGTCTACTACCCGGGCTACCCGCCGCGCGCCCACTACGCCTCGGCGCCCGCATACTCCTATCGGGGCGCTTATCCCTATTACGCTGCGCCGCGCGCGTACGGCCGCGGTTACACTTATGCCGGTCGCTATGGCTATCCACAACGATAGGTAGGGATGCCGCAAAGGCCTGCCAAGGCGCACGCGCGCGGAGCCGTACGGAGCGGCCGGCCTTCGAAAGCCGATGCTTTGCGGCTGAGAGAGCGCATTCTCTCGGCCGCCACGGAATTGTTTCTGGCCGAAGGCTACGGCTCGACTTCCGTCGAGGCGGTCGCGGCGCGCGCGCACATCTCCAAACGCACGCTGTATGACCGCTTCGAGGACAAGGCCGCCCTGTTCGCCGCCGCCGTGCACGAGGTCATCGCGCACATCCGTCCGCCGCCCGAGGTGCCGCTGATCGAAGGCGCCGCGTTGCCGGACATGTTGCGCCGTCTCGCGCAGTTCATATTGAATGCGGCACTCGCGCCCCAGGCCCTCGCCTTATACCGGCTGGTTCACGCTGAGGCGGCGCGCTTCCCGCAGCTCGCGCGCGCCGTGGAAGGCGATGCAGGCAACCGCGAGGCCCTCACGCTCATCGGGAACCTACTGGCCCGCGAGCTCCCCGAGTCGAAGCTCGCGGCCGAGGATCGCGAGTTTGCCGCGGCCCAGTTCATCTTCATGGTCATGACGATTCCGCGGCGTCGGGCCATCGGCTACGGCACTGCGATGACCGCGGCGGAGCTCGACGCCTGGGCGGGAAAAGTGGTGCGCCTGTTTCTCGACGGATACCGGGGTATGAAGCAGTGAGCCATGTCGCCGCGCTTCCGCGCCGCGCGGGCACCGCGCTGCTGGCGGCCGCTTGCGCGCTGCTCCTGTGCTCGATCGGTCGACCGGTGTGGGCGTGGGGGGATGAGGGCCACGAGGTCATCGGGATCATCGCGGACCACTACCTTGAGCCTGCCGTGCGGGCGCGCGTGCTCGAATTCCTCCGTCGGGACGATACCGGCCTGGTCGAGCACGACATGGCGCACGAGTCCACCTGGGCAGACAAATATCGCGACTCGGACCGCGACGGGGACAAGCGCCGGTATCTCGGCACCCGGGATTGGCACTTCGTCGATCTCGAAATCAAGCGGCTTGACGTGAGCCGCGCCTGCTTCGGCAGGCGGCCGCTCCCTGCGGGAGTGGCGGCCTCGGCCGGGGCCGCCGAGGACTGCATCGTCGACAAGATTGAGCAGTTCTACGCCGAGCTCAAGAATCCCGCGACCCCGGAAGCGGAACGGCGCGTCGCGCTCCAGTTCCTGATGCACTTGGTGGGCGATCTGCACCAGCCGCTGCACGCGAGCGATGATCACGATCAAGGCGGGAATCGCAAGCTCGTGAGCGGCGAAACGCTAGGGTTCAACAATCTGCATCACGACTGGGACGTCGAATTCGTGATGCGGCTGGGTGCGAGCGACACTGACATCGCGCATGGACTCATCGCCCGCATCACCGAGGCCGAACGTGCTCGATGGTCGAGCGGGACGCCTCTCGATTGGGCGGTCGAGACCTATGCCGTGTCGAAACAGCATGCCTACGGGATGCTGCCCGCGCCGAGCGGGGCCTCGCGTTACGAGCTCTCACAGGCGTACGTGGACGATGCAACTCAGGTGACGGCGCAGCAGCTCAGCAAGGCGGGTGTGCGTCTCGCGTTCATGCTCAATCGAGCGCTCGAGTGATAAAGTGAACGGCTTACGGGAGATCGATGAGCGCAAATCCGAATGCCGTCGAGGCGGGCTACTGGCTCGGCCTCGATACCGGCGGCACCTTCACCGATGCGGTCCTCTTGGCCGACGGCCGGCGCGTCGTGGCAAGCGCAAAGTCCCTCACCACGCCGTGGGACCTCGCGATCGGCATCGGCAACGCCATTCGCGCGGTGCTCGAGGATTTGCCCGCGGGCGCACACCGGTCGAACGTGAGCCTGGTGTCGGTATCGACCACGCTTGCGACCAATGCGGTAGTCGAGAACCGCTTCAGTCCCGTCTGCACCCTGCTGATCGGTTTCGATGACGCGATGGTCGAGCGCTCCGGCATCAAGCGCCACGGCGGCGCGCTTGCGCGCGTGGACGGCGGGCACGGCGCGACGGGAGAGGAGTGGGCGCCGCTGGATGAGAACGCAGTGAAAGCCGCGGTGAACGAGTTCGACGCACGGGTCGAGGCTTATGCGATCGCGGCGAGCTTCTCGGTGCGCAATCCCGCGCACGAATCGCGCGCCCGCCAGCTCATCCGCGGGCTCTCGCAACGGCCGGTGACGTGCGCGCACGAGTTGAGCTCCAAGCTCGATGCGCCGCGCCGCGCGCTCACCGCCGTGCTGAACGCACGCTTGACGGCCCGGATCCGGCACCTGATCGAGGCACTCTCGGACGTGCTCGCCGAGGAATCGATCGACGCACCGCTCATGATCGTGAAGGGTGACGGCTCGCTGATGCGCGCGGACGTGGCCCTCGAGTACCCGGTCGAGACCGTACTGTCCGGGCCGGCCGCGAGCGTGGTCGGCGCGGGATTTCTCACCGGCCAGCGCGATTTCTTGGTCTCGGACATGGGCGGAACCACCACCGACATCGCCGTGGTGTCGGGCGGCCGGCCGGTAATCCGCGCGGAAGGCGCACTCGTCGGAGGCTGGCGCACCATGGTTCAGGCCGTCGACGTGCGCACCATTGGCTTAGGCGGCGACAGCGAGGTGGTCTTCGATCGGCAGCTCAAGCTCAAGGTGGGTCCCCGCAAGGCGATGCCGCTCTGCTTGCTCGCGCATACCTTTCCAGAGACGCTCGAGGACCTCAAGGCCCTCGCCGATCTTGCATACCTCCCGGACTTCGCCACGCAGTTCGCATGTCGCAATCCGGATCGCGAGGCCCCCGAGCATCTGCCCCCTCTCGAGCGCCGCATCTGGGACGCACTCGACCTCAGGCCGCGCCGGGTGTCGGCCGCGGTGCGCAACGCCTCGGGTCTCGAGGCCTTGCGCCGGCTCGCCGATGCCGGGCTCGTAACGCTCGCCGCCTTCACGCCGAGCGATGCGCTGCACGTGCTCGACGTGCAGCGCGGATGGTGCCGGGAGGCCGCGGAGTGCGGGGCTCGCATTCTTGCCATCGAGGAGCGCAATGCGCGCGCCGCCTCCGCCGCCGTAGCGCCGCGAGAGCTTTGCGAGCGCACCTACGAGTACGTCGTCCGCCGCAGTGCGCGCGCGCTCCTCGAGGCCGCATTGGCGCACGATCCGGGTCTCGAGGCACCCACCGGCACATGGGGCTTGCTCGGCGAGCGGTTGCTGGATGCCGCGGTCGCCGGACAACCGCTGTCGCATTGGATGCGGGCGACACTCGGGCTCGCGCGGCCGGTTGTCGCGATCGGAGCACCGGTGGAGGCGTACTACCCTGATGTCGCGCGGCGCCTCGGCGCTCCCCTCTCCATTCCGGAGCATGCCTCGGTCTGCAACGCGGTGGGCGCAGTAGCGGGCGTGGTCTCGCAGAGCGTCGAGATCCTGGTCAATCAACCCAGCTTCAACGTGTTCCGCGTGCACGATCCGGCGGGCAGCCAGGATTACCCGGACTCGAAGCCGGCCCTCGATCACGCCGAGCGCGTCTCGCGCACACTCGCGCTCGGCGCGGCGCAGCGCGCGGGCGCGTCCGATCCGCACGTCGACACGACGGTGATCGAGCGGCGCGCCCAGGTGGGACCCGGCACGGACTACCTGGCCGAAGCGATCGTCTGTTCGACGGCAGTCGGTCGGCCCTTCGTGGGCCACGAGCGGGCCGCGCATATCGGATAAATGCATCGCCTTCGCCGACGTATCGAAAAAATCTATTGCCGCAGCTCTGAAATTGCGACGCGTGAGGAAACATCGCTCCCGCGTCTTCCCTATAATCGGCCGATGAAACAGCCCGACGAGACTCAGGGACGGCGCGGCAGACGCCGGGGTGGAGCGAGCGACGTGAGTCACGCCGTCGTCGATCGCACGCGCGCGTATCGGCATCTGCACAATCCCTTCGAGCCGATGAGGGTGTTCTCGGACGATCAAGTCGCCGCCATACATGAAGCTGCGCTCGTCATTCTCGAGAAGCAGGGCATGAAGGTGCTGTCGGAGGACGCGCGCGTGCGCTATCGCGACGCCGGCGCCGTAGTCGACGAGGCCTCGCAAATAGTGAGGTTCGACCGCGGGCTCGTCGGCGCATCTCTCGCGAGCGCGCCGCACGACATCACTCTCCATGCCCTCGATCCCGAGCGCCACGTGCCGCTCACCCGAGGATGCGTCGCGTTCTGCCCGACGTCCGGGCCGCCGAACATCATGGACACCGCCCGCGGCCGGCGCGCGGGCACGTTCGAGGATTTCTGCAACCTCATGAAGCTGTGCCAGAGCTTCGAGGTGATTCACGTGCTCGGGGGAGCGACCGAGCCGCAGGACGTGGCCGTGCCGGTGCGGCATCTGCATGTGACGCGCGCGCAGCTCATGCTCACCGATAAGATTCCGTTCATCTTCTCCCGCGGCCACGGGCAGGTCGCGGACAACTTCGAGCTCATCCGTCTCGCGCACCGCATCTCGCCGGAGGAATTTCGCTCGCGGCCCTACGTCTACACCATCATCAACACCAACTCGCCCCTGCAGCTCGACATTCCGATGGCGGACGGCATCGTCGATTTCGCGCTCAGCGGCCAGCTGCTCATCATCACCCCGTTCACCCTGGCGGGAGCGATGGCGCCGGTCACGGTGGCGGGTGCGCTAACGCTGGCTCATGCCGAGTTTCTGGCGGGGCTCGCGCTCGCGCAAATCGTGAGGCCGGGGGCACCGGTCGCCTACGGCAGCTTCACCTCGAACGTCGACATGAAGTCCGGATCACCGGCGTTCGGCACACCGGAATACGTCAAGGCGGCGTTCGGTGCGGGGCAGCTCGCGCGGTTTCTGGGACTGCCGTGGCGCTCCTCCAATGCGACCGCCTCGAATACACCCGACGCGCAGTCGGTGTACGAGTCGCAGATGAGCCTGTGGGGCGCGCTCTTCGGCGGCTGCAACTTCGTGCTGCATGCTGCCGGCTGGCTCGAGAGCGGACTCACCACGTCGTACGAGAAGTTCATTCTCGACATCGAGATGCTGCAGATGTTCGCCGAGGTGTTTCAGCCGGTCGGCGCAACGCCTTCGGATCTCGCGCTCGAGGCCGTCGCGGAGGTAGGCGCGGGCGGTCATTTCTTCGGTTGCGCCCACACGATGGAGCGTTATCGCAGCGCCTTCTATGCACCCTTGGTTTCCGACTGGCGCAATTACGGCAGCTGGGAGGAAGATGGCGCCAAGACGGCAACCGAGCGGGCCACCGGGATCTGGCAGTCGACGCTTCAGCGTTATGTCGCTCCGGTGCGCGATCCGGCGGTCGTGGAAGCGCTCGATGCCTATGTTGCGCGCCGCACGGAAGAAGGCGGCGCGCCGCCCATAACGTAATGCTGACACCCGCCGCGCCGCGTATGGGATCATGTCGCGGGTGGATACGCCGCCGTCGCGATTTCGCAAGTCCGCGGTGCACGGGCGACTTACCATGCTGTGCTGGCAATGCTGCGTAAGCTGCCGCAGCTGCTCACAAATACTGTGGAGACCTAGATGGCCGAGCCGACCGAGGGCGAATTCGACCTGAACTCGCTCAACGATGAGGAACTCGTCGAGCAGGTTCATGACGATCTCTACAACGGCCTCAAACCCGAAGTCGAAGAGGCGACGCGAATTTTCTTGAAGCGCGGCTGGTCTGCGGAGCGTGTGCTCAACGACGCGCTGGTGGAGGGCATGCGCATCGTCGGCATCGATTTCCGCGACGGCATCCTGTTCGTGCCCGAGGTATTGCTCGCGGCGAACTCCATGAAGGGCGGGATGGAGATCTTGCGGCCGTTGCTCGCGGAGACCGGCGTCGAACCCATCGGCAAGATCGTGATCGGCACGGTCAAAGGCGACATCCACGATATCGGTAAGAATCTCGTGTCCATGATGCTGGAGGGGGCCGGCTTCGAGGTCATCGATCTCGGCATCAACAATCCGGTCGACAAGTATCTCGCGGCGCTCGAGCAGCACAAGCCCGATATCCTCGGCATGTCGGCGCTTCTCACCACCACGATGCCTTACATGAAGGTCGTCATCGACACCTTGAAAGAGCGCGGCATGCGCAGCGACTACATCGTGCTGGTTGGCGGCGCTCCACTTAACGAGGAGTTCGGCAAGGCGGTCGGCGCGGATGCCTATTGCCGCGATGCCGCGGTCGCGGTGGAGACGGCGAAGGGCTTGTTGGCCAAAAAGCGCGCCGCCGCGGCGGCCCACTGAGCAGGGGTTAGCCGTGGCGCAGAACGGCCAGGGCCTCTTGATCATTGCGTGCGGCGCTCTGGCTCACGAGATCACCGCGCTCAAGCGGGCGAATGCCTGGGATCAGATCGACGTTCGCTGCCTGCCGGCGGAGTTGCACAACCGCCCGGAGCGCATTCCCGCCGCGGTGCGTGCGCTCATCCGCGCATCGCGCTGCCATTACCGCTCGATCTTCGTGGCCTATGCCGATTGCGGTACCGGTGGATTGCTCGATGCGGTGCTCGCCGAAGAGGGAATCGAGCGGATTCCCGGCGCACATTGCTACGAGTTCTTTGCGACGAGCCCGGTGTTCGCGGCGCTCGCGGAAGCCGAGATCGGCACGTTCTATCTCACCGACTTTCTACTGCGGCATTTCGAGCGGCTGGTGATCCAGGGGCTCGGTCTCGACAAGCATCCGGAGCTCTTCGCAACCTACTTCGGCAACTATCGCAAGCTCGTGTACCTGGCGCAACGGCCGAGCGCGGATGCGATCAGGGACGCGCGTGCTATATCGGTGCGCATGGGCTTGAGCTTCGAGTCGCGCGCGACGGGCTACGGCACGCTCGAAACGGCGCTCACCGCGGCCGTGAAACTCGATGCGCGCTTCCGCGCCGTGGGTTTGCGCACGGAGCTGCAGAAGAGCGCGGAGGCTTTGCCATGGCCTCGCTGATCATCATTTCGTGGCGGGACATCCCGGCTCAGGTCGTGGTCAAGCGTGGACGCGAGACCGCCAAGGTGCAACTCTCGCAACGCTTTCAGGAGGCGGTCGACCGCGCTGCCATGCGCGCCGGCAAGGGCAGCTCGGATGCATATCTCGCGGACTGGCAGCGCAGCGCGCCGCGGCCGTGCGGCGATGACTTGCGGGCCGAGGCCGATGCCGAGGCGGCGCGTCTGGAAGCGCAGTTCGCCGACGAGGATCTCGAGCGGTTGATTCGCGCGAAGGGTTGCGCCTCGCCGCCGGCCGAGTCGTCCTGATGTACGCCGTCAGATTGTGGTCCGTGCGGCATGCGCGCGGCTTGAACGCGTTCTATCGCGGCTTCGAGAGGATGCTCACGCGCATGCACCCGCTTTTCAAGGCGCTGGGCTATGAGCGCATCGAACGGCCGGTCGCCGCGGTCGAGCGGGCGGTCAAGGGCGCTCTGTTCGATTGCCGCATGTGCGGGCAGTGTGTGTTGAGCTCGACCGGCATGTCGTGCCCGATGAATTGTCCGAAAACATTGCGCAACGGACCTTGCGGCGGCGTGCGCGACAACGGCAACTGCGAAGTGAAGCCCGATATGAAATGCGTCTGGGTCGAGGCCTATCGCGGCAGCGAGCGCATTCCCGGAGGAATCGCCGCGATGACGAAGGTGCAGTTCGCGGTCGATCAACGCCTCGCCGGAAGCTCATCGTGGCTGCGCGTGGTCAGAGAGCAAAATCCCGAGCTCGCGGCGCCTTCGGCAAAGAGCGACGGCGCCACGCGCAAGATAGGCGCGCCATGAAATTCGAGGACGAGCCGGTTCCCGGCTATCCGCTGCCGATCCTTCCCGGTCATACCTCGCCCGGCCGATTCGAGCGCGTGCTGCGGGCCGGCGGGTTTGCGATCACCACCGAGCTCGCGCCGCCCGATTCGGCGGATCCGGAAGACGTCTACAAGCGCGCGCGGGTTTTCGACGGCTACGTCGATGCGATCAACGCGACCGATGGGAGCGGGGCGAACTGCCACATGTCGAGCATCGCGGTATGCGCGTTGCTCACGCGGGTGGGATATGCGCCCATCATGCAGATCTCCTGCCGCGACAAGAACCGCATCGCCATCCAGGGCGACATTCTGGGCGGCGCCGCGATGGGGGTGTGCAACATGCTGTGCCTCACGGGCGACGGCGTGCAAGCCGGCGATCACCCGCAGGCGAAGCCCGTGTTCGATCTCGATTGCGTGTCGCTGCTCGACATCGCGCGCACCCTGCGCGATGACCATCATTTTCAGAGCGGCCGCAAAATCACCTTCGCGCCGCGCGTCTTCTTCGGCGCAGCCGAGAACCCCGCGGCATTGCCGCACGCCTGGCGCGCGCAGCGCCTGGCGAAGAAAGTCGACGCGGGCGCGCAGTTCGTCCAGACTCAATACTGCTACGACTTGCCCTTGCTCGCCGCCTTCATGGAACAGGTCGAGTCGCTCGGTCTTTTGGACAAGGTGTTCATTCTCGCGGGCGTGGGCCCGCTGCGTTCGGCGAAAACCGCCGAGTGGATGCGCAAGAACGTGCCCGGCATGCACGTACCCGACGCCCTCATCGCGCGCCTTGCGGGCGCAAAGGATCAGGCTCGCGAGGGGCGCAACATCTGCGTCGAGCTCATCCAGGAGATACGCGCGATGCGCGGCATCGGCGGCGTGCACATCATGGCTTACCGGCAGGAAGAGTCGGTTGCCGAAATCGTCGAACGCTCCGGTATTCTCGAAGGTCGATCTCCGTGGTATCCCGGGCGCGACGACGCTCTCATCGCCTCTCAAAGGAATGCATCATGACCGATACCGTTATCAGCTCAGCCACCAGGGAAGTCGTCATCGGTTTCGACCGGCCCTTCGTCATCATCGGCGAGCGCATCAATCCGACGGGGCGGAAGATCCTCGCGGCCGAGATGGCGAGCGGCGATTTCAGCCGCGTCGAGGCGGATGCGCGCGCCCAGGTGGAAGCCGGCGCGCATATGCTCGATGTGAATGCGGGCATCCCGCTCGCGGACGAGCCGGCGATTCTCGCCAAGGCGATCCAGCTGGTGCAGTCAATCACCGACGTGCCGCTCTCCATCGATTCCTCGATCGTCGCGGCATTGCAGGCGGGACTTGCGGTCTACAAGGGCAAGGCGCTCGTCAACTCGGTGACCGGGGAGGAGGAGCGTCTGGAGGTGGTGTTGCCCCTGGTCAAGAAGCACGGCGCCGCGGTCATCGCCATCTCGAACGACGAGACCGGCATTTCCGAGGATCCCGACGTGCGCTTCGCCGTGGCCAAGAAGATCGTGGAGCGCGCGATGGATCACGGCATTCCGGCGTGCGACGTCGTGGTCGATCCGCTGGTGATGCCGATCGGAGCGATCAATCAGGCGGGCGTCCAGGTCATGCGTCTTGTACGGCGTCTGCGCGATGAGCTCAAGGTCAACACCTCCTGCGGAGCGTCGAACGTGAGCTTCGGTTTGCCGAACCGCGACGGCATCAACAGCGCCTTCTTGACCATGGCGATGGCCGCCGGCATGACCTCCGCGATCACCAATCCCCTGCATATCGAGGTGGTCAAGGCCGTCATGGGTGGCGACGTGATGCTCGGCCACGATCCCGATTGCGCCCGCTGGATCCGCCGCTTTCGCGATGCGCCGCCGCCGTCCGGCGCCGCCGCCGGCGCCGCCGCCGGCGCGCCCCGCGCGGCCGATGCGCCGCGCGGCCGCCGCGAAGGCGGCCATCGGCGCCGCTCGACGGGCTAGCGGATACGCATGGCTTCCCGCGACCCTCTCGTCGTTTTCATGCCTTCGGGCAAGCGCGGCCACTTTCCGCCAGGCACCCCGCTCCTGCAGGCGGCGCGCAGTCTCGGCGTAGACATCGATTCGGTTTGCGGCGGGCGCGCGCTCTGCGGACGCTGCCAGGTGCTCGTGGCGGAAGGCGAGTTCGCGAAACTCGGCGTCTCGTCCTCGACGGCGAGCCTCACCGAGCTGAGCGAGTCCGAGAAGCGCTTTTCGAAGCGTGCCCCGCTCGCCGACGGACGGCGCCTGTCGTGCTCGACCCGGGTGCTCGCCGACGTGGTCATCGACGTGCCCGCGAGCAGCCAGGTGCATCGCCAGGTGGTGCGCAAGGAGGCCGACGCACGGGCCATCGAGCTCAACCCCGTGGTCCGCTTGCACTACGTGCAGGTAAAAGAGCCCGACATGCACGACCCTTCAGGCGATCTGCGGCGCCTGTTCGAGGCGCTCGATCGGGAGTGGGGCCTTTCCGACCTCGTGTGCGATTTGTCGGTGCTGCAGATCCTGCAAGGCGCGCTGCGCGCGGGTTCCTGGCAGGTCACGGTCGCCGTGCACGCCGAGAAACAAATCATCGGCGTGTGGCCCGGGCTGCACGAGGCGGTATTCGGTCTCGCGGTCGATATCGGCTCGACCACCATCGCCGCGCATCTGTGTGACCTGACGAGCGGCGAGGTCGTCGCCTCCGCGGGCGCCATGAATCCCCAGATCCGATTCGGCGAGGACCTGATGAGTCGCGTGTCCTATTCGATGATGAATCCGGGCGGCGCGGTGCTCATGACCGCCGCGGTGCGCGAAGCGCTCAATGGCCTCGCGGTGGAGGTGGCGCGCGCCGCCGGAGTGAGCCACGAGGATATTCTCGAGGCGACGCTGGTCGGCAACCCGATCATGCATCACCTGCTGCTCGGGATCGATCCGGTTGAGCTCGGCGGCGCGCCGTTCGCGCTCGCGACGGACACTTCGCTGACTCTGCGCGCGAACGTCATCGATTTGAAGTTTCACCGCAACGCGAGAGTCTATGTGCTGCCCTGCATCGCCGGCCACGTGGGCGCGGACGCCGCGGGGATGGTTCTCTCCGAGCGCCCCGACATGGGCTCCGAGATGACGCTCTTGGTCGACGTGGGCACCAACGCCGAGATCGTGCTCGGCAACAAGGATCGGCTCGTCGCTTGCTCGAGTCCCACCGGGCCCGCCTTCGAGGGGGCGCAGATCAGCTGCGGGCAGCGCGCCGCTCCCGGTGCGATCGAGCGAGTGCGCATCGACCGCGAGACGCTCGAGCCGCGCTTCAAGGTCATCGGCTCGGACTTGTGGTCGGACGATCCGGAGTTCGAGAAATCCGTCGCCTCCGTCGGCATCACGGGCGTGTGTGGGTCGGGAATCATCGAGGTGATCGCCGAGATGTATCTCGCCGGGATCATCAATCAGGACGGGGTGCTCGATGGGCGATTGGGCACGCGCTCTTCCCGCATCGTCGAGAACGGGCGCACGTTCGCCTATCTCCTGCACCGAGGCGTCGCCGGAACGAATACGGTGGAGATGAAGATCACGCAAAACGACGTGCGCGCGATTCAGCTCGCGAAGGCGGCGCTGTACGCGGGCATCGCGCTGCTCATGGATCGGCTCGGCATCGATCACGTCGACCGCATCCGTCTTGCGGGAGCATTCGGCAGCCACATCGACGTAAAGTACGCGACCATTCTCGGGATGCTGCCGGATTGCGACTTGAGCCACGTGCGCTCGGCGGGCAACGCCGCCGGAACGGGCGCACGCATCGCGCTTCTGGATGCGACCTCGCGCGGCGTCATCGAGGAGCTCGTGCGGCGTATCGAGAAAGTCGAGACCGCCATCGAGCCGCGCTTTCAGCAGCACTTCGTCGAGGCGATGGCCATTCCTCACAAAACGGCGCCCTACGCGAACCTGCGCAAGGTGACCCTACTGCCGCAACCGAAGGAATCGACCAGCCAGAGCGAGACCCGCGGGCGGCGGCCGCGGCGGACGGATCCGGCCAAATCCTGACGGGGCGATAGCGGCAGCGCAGAGCGTTGACACTCCTGCGGTTTTGCTTCTCAATGGCAGGAGGTTCAAGGGAGTAATAAAATGAAGGTCAAAGTCGCACCGCTCCTCGGTGTAATGGGATTCAGCGGAGTGTTGTTTCCGTGGTCCGCGCCGCAGGCGGCCCCCGCCAAGGTGTGTGCCGAGAACCAGCCGGCGAGTCAAAGCTCGGATGGGAGCTATACCACGCTGCCGATACTCATCGTCATTCACCGCAAGCGAGCCGACGGCGCCGAGGAGGCGCAGATCTCGACCATTTGCTTCGGGCAAAAAGTGTACGTGAACCGGCGCGCTAATGAGCCCGGCGACATGGAGTTCGACGCGAAGACGGTCACCCTGGCTTTCCGACTCGGGCGCGACCTCAAGATCACTCGCTGGAGGCGTTCGAAGGGTGAGGGTGATCAGGGAGGGATCAGAATGGTTGAGGAGCCGGATGGCGCGAACACGAAACATCCGTCGAAGCCCACCGACTGGCCGTCCTGTGCCGGGCGTGCCGCCGCCGGCGAAACGGATATTTCCTTCGATTTCAGCCAATGCCCAAAGAGCAGATATCACACCTACGAGCTGCACGTGGAGCAATGCCGGGGCAATGACTGCAAGGACATTGCCCTCGATCCGCAGATCATCAACAAGCCTGTAGCTGCTCAGGGGTCATAGTCCGCCGGCGATACAAGGCGATGGTCTCCTACTGGGCCTTTGTCAGCTATTGCGGTAGCGACCAGGCTACCGCGCGCTGGGTGCAGAGCGCCGTCGAGACGTATGTAGTGCCGCGGAGGCTGGTTGGCCGGCCCACGCCCGCCGGCCCGGCGCCGAAGCGGCTGCGGCCGGTGTTCCGCGACCGAACGGACATGGCCGCGAATGCGGATCTCTCCGAGCGCATCGGCTGGGCGCTCGACAGGTCCGCCTATCTCATCGTGCTGTGCTCGCCCGAATCGGCGCGCTCGATCTGGGTCGAGCGGGAAATCGAGCGCTTTCGAAAGACCCACGGTGGTTCGCGGATTCTCGCGCTGATCGTATCGGGCGATCCGACAGGCGGCGCAGTGGACTGCTTCCCGCCGGCCCTGCGCCGCGGTGCCGGCGACGATGCGCGGCCGTCGGAGCCCATCGCGGCCGATCTGCGACCCGGTTGCGACGGCCGACGCATGGCGCTCCTCAAGATCGTCGCCGGCATGCTCGGGATCGGCCTCGACGAGCTGATTCGCCGCGATCATCAGCGTCGTCAACGGCGTCTTCTCGCCGTGACGAGTGCCTCGCTCGCGGCCGTGCTCGTCATGGGCGTGCTTGCGGCCGACGCTTTCATCGCGCGCAACGAGGCGCAGCAGCAGCGGGCGCATGCCGAAGGCCTCATCGAGTTCATGCTCACGGATCTGCGAAAGAAGCTCGAGCCGAGCGGTCGGTTGAACCTGATGGACGGCGTGGGCCGCGAGGCACTGAAGTACTACGAGGCGCAGCTGCCGCGTGGCCTCGATGCTCTTTCCCTGTCGCGGCGCGCCCGCGCACTGCGGCTGATGGGCGAGATCAGCGTTCAGCGCGGCGATCTGGCGGCGGCACTTGCGAGCTTTCAGCAGGCCTCGGACACCACGCGCGAGCTCGTCGACAGAGCGCCGAATGATGGGCCGACCATTTTCAATCATGCTCAGAACGTGTTCTGGGTCGGCGAGATCGCCCGTCAGCGCGGCGGTCTCGCCGAGGCCGAGGCATCCTTCAAGCAGTACCGGGCGCTCGCCGACCGGCTCACCGCCATCGACCCCGTAAACGATGACTGGCGTGCCGAAGTGGGCTATGCGGACAGCGCACTCGGTGTGTTGCTCCTTTCGGAAAATCGCGCCGCCGAAGCGAGCGCGGCTTTCCAAAAAACGCTGGACGTCGACCAGGCGCTGGCCGGTCGGCACCCTGATGAGTTGAACCGTCAGATCGAGCTGGGGCAAGGTCACGCGTGGCTCGCCGACGCGCTCAAGGCGCAGGGGCGCCTGGCCGACGCTCGGCGCCACCGCGAGTCGGAGCTCGCGATCTATCAGGCCGCGCTCGTCAAGGATCCTAACCTGCGACAAGCCAAGTTCTCGAGCATCGTTTCCTTGCAGACCCTGGGGCATCTCGCGTCGCTTCGCGGAGATTTGCAGGGCGCGCTCGCGACCTTTAACGACTGCGCGTCGCGCGCGGAGTCACTCCTCGAGACCGAGCGCGACAACATGGACGTGACCGCTCTGGGCGCGATCGTGCAGATCGATTTCGGCGAGGCGCTGCTCGCTGCGGGGCGCCGGGATGCCGCAAGGGCCGCGCAGCAACGCGGCAGCGCGCTGATCGCAACGGCTCTCGCCCACGACGCCTCGGTGCAGACGTGGCGCGACTACCGCGACCACGGAGCATTGCTCGAGGCCGCCATCGCGACCCAGAGCGGTGAGTTGGCGCAGTCGCTACGATCGGATCAGGCGGTTCTCGGCAGGCTGCAAGGGGATAAGAGCGCCGACTACCCACCCTATCGTCTGTGGCTGCTCGAGCGCGCGCGCCTGCAGACCGGAGACGACCTCGCAGCCTCCGGACGGCCGCAAGAGGCGGCGGATGAATGGAACGCCATCGTGCAAAGTCTCTCCAGGCCGATCGAGATCTATGAGCCGGACCTCTTGTTGGTGCTGGGGGCAGCCGACCAGCGGCTCGGGCGCCCGCAAGACGCCTCTGTCGTAGCGGCACGACTGGCCGCGCTCACGCGCTCCTGAAGGCGCTAGACGTTCGAGTCCGGGAACGCGGCTTTGCGAGTGGCGATGTACTCGAGAAGCGCCTCGTCGACAGCGGGATCCATGGGCGGGAGCACGTATTCCGCGAGCAGCTTCTTCCACAGACCATTGGCGCGTTTCGCCATGTTCGTCGCGCCTTCCGCTTCCCATTGCTCGTAGCTGTTGTTGTCGGCCAGGGGCGATCGATAAAACGCATTCTCGAAATTGGCCTGGGTGTGCGCGCACCCGAGAAAGTGCTTTCCGGGGCCCACCTCGCGCATGGCATCGAGCGCCTGGCCGTTGGGCGATAGATCGACGCCCGCCAGCAGCGTATGCATCATGCCGGCCTGATCGGCATCCATCACGAATTTCTCGTAGCCCATGGTCAGGCCGCCTTCCAGCCACCCGGCCGTGTGGAGCACGAAATTGACCCCGGCGAGGCAGGTGGGCACGAGGGTGTTGGCGGATTCGAATGCCGCCTGGGCATCCGGGATCTTCGAGGCGCAGAGACTTCCGCCGGAGCGGAACGGAATTCCCAGACGGCGCGCGAGTGCCGCCATGGAATAGAGCACGAGCGCCGGCTCGGGCGTTCCGAAGGTGGGCGCGCCCGACTGCATGGAGATCGAGGAAGCGAAGCTGCCGAGCACCACGGGCGCACCGGGATTCACCAGCTGCACGAAAGCAAGACCGGCGAGCGCCTCGGCGAGGGTTTGCGCGACGGTGCCCGCCACGGTGACCGGCGACATGGCGCCCGCCAAAATGAACGGCGTGATGATGAGCGCCTGATTGGCGCGCGCATACACCTTGGCGGCGCCGAGCATGGTCGCGTCATAGGTCATGGGCGAATTGACGTTGATGAGGTTGATGATGGTGGTCTTGGGCCGCCCGGTGGCCGGATCCTGAAGATCCGGACCGAACACGATGTTCGCCAAGGCCACCGAATCGGCCGCCCGCTCGGGTGCGGTCACGGATCCCATGAACGCCTTGTCGCTGTACTTCAGATGGCTGTACACCATATCGAGGTGGCGCTTGTTCACCGGCAGATCGACCGGCTCGCAGATGGTGCCTCCCGAATGGTGCAACGAGGTGGAGATGTAGGCGAGCTTCACGAAGTTGCGAAAGTCCTCGATCCGCGCATAGCGGCGGCCCTCGTCGAGATTGCGCACGAAAGGCGAGCCATACGCCGGAGCGAACACGGTGTTCTGACCGCCGATCACGACGCTGCGTGCGGGATTGCGGGCGTGCTGCGTGAACTGTCGCGGGGCGGTCTTCTGCACGAGGGCGCGGCACATGCCCCGCGGGAAGTGGACGCGCTCGCCCTGTACGTCGGCGCCGGCCGCCTTCCAGATCTCGAGCGCCTCGGGATCGTCGCGAAAATCGATGCCGATCTCCTCGAGAATGGTATCGGCGTTTTGCTCCATGAGCGCGAGCCCTTCCTCGCCGAGTACCTCGTAATACGGGATATTGCGCGTGATGTAGGGAATAGAGGCGGCGGCCCGCGCTGCCCGGGAAGCGCGCTTCGCGTCGCGGCCGCTCGGGCGTCGCGCGTGAGGGGTTGGCGTTTGTTGCTCGTCCATCATCGCTCCGGATCGTTCGACCTGACGGGGGCGTCCCGCGACGCGGCCTGGTTCAGCCCCTCAGTATGGTCACAGCGCTTAGGCAGCGGCTGATCAAATGCGTCATGGACTTGTCTCGACGCGTCATTCCACCCGGGCGGCGTTTTGCGCGAGCGCCGGCAGCCATCGATGTTGCGGATACAGGCGCGAAAGACCCTCGCGGAGCCATTCCATGGCAGCGGTGTCGAGCCGCGGGGCGATACGCTCGAAGTCGGCCTGGTCCTCCGCACGCACGTCTCGCGCCTTGTAGAGGAGCTGAATCTCGGGCGCCAGATAGCGCGTGCCCTCGGCTGTGCCGAGCAGAGCGGCTGCGAGAGGGCGCCTGATCGACGGGTCGCGACCGAAAGAATTCCCAGTCCGGCAAGGCCGCGAGAATCCGCGGTGCGTCCCGGCGCAGCGCCCCGATATCCAAATCCTTGTGCGCCTGAGTTTGCGTCCCCACGAATAAATCGAGCGCCCAGCCGCCGGCGATCCACCAAGGTACGTCGACGGCACTCAAGATGCGCCGCGCCGCGGCGGGGTCCACGGGATGCCACACGCCGGTGGCCGGTCTCGACGGGCTCATCGGATGCGAACACTCATGTCGCCGAATTGTAGCGCGCAGGCTCGATCGGAGCAGCCGGTCGCGGTCTCTTCAGTCGACCAGCGAGGCGAGCACTCCCAGAGAAAAACGCGTGTCGATGAAATCCGCAAGTCCGTCCAGCGAGTCCTCGAGCGTGGGCGACTCGGCGCCGAAGAGCGCGCGGATCACCCGGGCGCTTTCAAATAGCCCGTGCGGGTAGATCGCGAGCAGCGCGCCGCGCTGCCAACCGGCGCCGGCCGCGAGCACCGCGCGCGGCGCATGGCCCGATCGAGCGTTCGCATCCAGGCGGGTCGAACCGTGATGAATCTCATAGCCCGTGAACATGATGCCCTTCAGGGGCTCCCAGAAGCCGCCCAAGTCGTCGAAGGTGTAGGTGCCGTGGCGATACTGCTTCGCCTTCGAGAATTCGGTCGAGCAGGGCAGAACTCCCAATCCCTGCGCCGAGCCCTCGACGCCGTAAGGATCTAGGATCGCGTGACCGAGCATCTGCAAACCGCCGCAAATAGCGAGCGTGGGCTTGTCGGCCGATAGGTGAGCGGCGATCGCGGCATCGAGGCCGCGTTCCCGCAGCCAGGCGAGATCGGCGGCCACGTGCTTCGACCCCGGTAACACCAGCAGATCCGCCGCGGCCACGGTCTCGGGATGCCGCGCCCAGCTGAGCGAGACGCCGGGCACGCGCCGCAACGGCGCGAACTCGTCGAGGTTGCTGATGTAGGGGTATGCCACTACGACGACCGATAGCCCCGCGCCCGTCGGCCGCGCGTCGAACACCCCGTCCTCCTCGGGCAGACCATGCAGAGGCCAGAAGGGCAGTACCGCGAGCGTCGGCACCCCCGTCAACTCCTCGAGCATATGGGGGGCGGGTGCGAGCAGGCGCTCATCGCCGCGGAACTTGTTGAGCACGAATCCGCGGATCAGGGCACGATGCGGCGGCGGCAGGAGTTGCATCGTGCCGTACAGATGTGCGAACGCCCCGCCGCGGTCGATGTCGCATATCAGGAGCGTCGCGGCGCCCGCAGCCTCGGCGATGCGCATATTCGCGACGTCGGTGTCTTTGAGGTTGATCTCCGCGGCAGATCCGGCGCCCTCGATGACGAGCACATCGTGCTGCGCCATGAGCTCACCGAGCGAGGCGCGGATGATCGGCCATATATGGCGGGCGCGGTCGTGCCATTCCATGTGCGACAGATCATCGCGGCGCTTGCCGAGCACGATCACTTGCGATTGCGTGTCCCTTTCGGGCTTGAGCAAGACCGGGTTCATGCGCACGTCGGGCACCGCGCGGGCCGCGAGTGCCTGGAAGTACTGTGCGCTGCCCATCTCCCCGCCCGCAGCGACGCGTGCGTTGTTGCTCATGTTCTGCGCCTTGAAAGGCGCCACCTTGAAGCCTCGACGGGCATACCAGCGCGCAAGAGCCGTCGCGAGGAAGCTCTTCCCCGCGCCGCTGGTCGTCCCGCACACCATGACGGCGCGCGCCGTCACGGCGTTAGACCGCTTAACAACGCCGCGATGGCCGGCGGCCAGGAGGGGAAGTAAGCGTGAAAATACGAGGCCGTGAGCGAGCCGCAGCGGTAGATGGTCTCGCCCCGCGCGCCCTCAGGATACGCACGGGTTTCGGTCGAGCCCTCGAGAGGCGTATCCATGGCGCTCACGTCGATGACTGCCAGCACGGGCAGATCGAAGCCCCTAGCGAGATCCGCGGAGGAGGGTGTGCCGTCATAGAGTCCCATGACACCCTCGATGAGAACGAGGTCGGCAGCGCTGCGCGCCGCGTCAAGGAGCCGCCGGCACTCCTCCTCGCCGACCATCCAGAGGTCGAGCACGTGCACCGGCTGCATAGCGGCGCGCTCCAGGATGAGCGCATCGAGGAAATCGGCGCCCGTCTTGAACACGTGCACGCGCCGGCCCTGTAGCCGGTGATGGCGTGCAAGCGCCGCCGTCGCCGTGGTCTTGCCCTGTCCCGAGGCGATGGCGCACACCAGGAAAGCCGGCGCGTTCACGGGTGACTCACGCCAGCTGCACGAGCGCCGCGACGGCGACGGCCGACCAGGCCGCGCGCCCGGCGATCTTGAGTCCACGCTTTACATCGTGCGGCCCCGCGCAGCGGCCCGCGGCGTGCAGGACGTAATGGCCCGGGCGACTCAAGCGCACATCGAGCGCCAATGCGAGCATCCCCATCGGCCACCCGCCATTCGGCGATGCGGTTCGTCGTGCCTGCCGCGACAGGCCGCGAGGCCAGCGCGCGGCCGAAGCCGCCAGCAGCAATGCCGTCAGGCGCGCGGGCACGTACGACAGGACGTCGTCGGCCCGCGCGGCCCACTTGCCCGCCCATTCCCAGCGGCCGCGCAGTCCCCACATGGCATCGGCGGTGTTAGCGAAGCGATAAAGCGCCGCGCCCGGCAAGCCGCCGAGGCAGAACCAGAAAAGCGGTGCGACGAAGGAGTCGTTGAGATTCTCCGCGAGACTTTCGAGCGCGCTTTCGCGCACTACCGTCGCACTCAGCTCTTGCGTATCGCGACCGACGATGTGACGCAAGCGATCGCGTCCCGCCTCGACGCCGCGCGCGAGCGACTGCTCGACGGCGCAGACTTCCTCGCGAAGCATACGCCATGCAAGGAGTGGCTTAAGGACGGCACCGAGCAACAAGCCGCGGACAATGAGCTTGAGCGTGAGGGGTGCGACGTCCGCGATAGCGGCGATCGACTGATCGACCCCGACGCCGACCGTGAAGCATGCGACGGCGAGCGCGAGCCAGACCACGGCACCGCGCGCGAATTGATCGCGCGGTGCCGCTTGCGGCCACGGGGCCCCTACGCTGGAGAGCGCGCGCCCGATCCAGACGACGGGGTGCCAGCGTGCCGGAGGCTCGCCACACAGCCGGTCGATGAGGTAGGCGGCGGCAACGGCGAGCGCGCCGCTGGGCCCCGACGGCGACCACGCGATGTTCAAGGCTCGATACCTCGCTGCGCCGGCGCCTCGAGCGCCGGGCGCCACAGATGCACGCCTTGATGTTCCACGATGTTCACACGCGTCTCGAACGCGGCGGAGAGCCAATCTCCGGCGAGCGCTTCACTCACCGTGCCGTGGCCGACGACCCCGGAGTGGCCGAGGACGATCACGCGATCGGCGGTCAGCGCGAGCGAGAGGTCGTGAATGGCGCTGACCACGCTGACTCCGCAGCTGTGCGCCTGATCGCGCAGCAGGCGCGCGACGTCTTCTTGATGCGGGGGATCCAAGTGCGTTGTCGGCTCATCGAGCAAGAGGACGGATGCCTCGACCGCAAGCACGCGAGCGAGATGCACTCGCTGCCGCTCGCCGCCCGACAACGTGGAGAGCCGCCGCGTTGCCCAGGCGAGCGAGCCGGTCGCCGTCATGGCACGGCGCATCGCGGCATCATCGTCGGCTTGCCGATGCGCGAGCCAGCCGCTGTGCGCGAACCGGCCGAGGCCGACCACTTCGCAGGCGGTGAGATCCGTGACTGGCGCGGTTTGCGACAGCCACGCAAGCCGGCGCGCCCGCTCGCGCCGCGGCCACGCCTGAAGGCGCCGACCCTGGAGGAAAATGGTGCCCGCGCGTGCCGTCTCCAGCCCAGCCAGAGCCCGGAGGAGGGTCGATTTGCCGCAGCCGTTCGGTCCGACCACGCTGGTCCAGCGTCCGCTCGGGATGTCGAGGGACACGTGCTCGAGCACGACCCGCGAGCCGTAGCCGACGCGCAAACCCTCGCAGGACAGCGCGGGGGTGGCTGCCGCGGCTTCGGAAGTCAACGGGTCACGCATTGCGGCTCCGGCGCCAAAGCAAATACACGAGATAGGAGCCACCGACGCAGGCGGTGACGGCGCCCACCGGCAGCTCGGCCGGTCGGATCAGCCAGCGGCTGGCGAGGTCGGCGGCTTGCAGCAGCGCGCCGCCGCAGAGCGGGGCGCCGATGAGAAGCTGGCGATGATTCACCGAGAGCGTCTCGCGTACCAAGTGCGGCGCTACAAGACCCACGAAACCCACGACGCCCACTTCGCCGACTGCGGCCGCGGTCGCGAGCGCCACGATACCGAGCAAGGTGAGCCGCAGCGCGGGCAGCGACAGCCCGAGCGACTGCGCGGTGTCCTCGCCCAGCGTGAGGGCATCGAGCCCGCGCGACAGTAACACCGCCGGAATGATGGACAGGCCGAAGACGGTGCCGAGCAGTCCCACCGACGACCAGCTAATGAAGCCGGTACTGCCGAACAAAAAGCTCTGCATGCTGCGCCAGATGTCGGGCTTGGTGAGCAGCATGAGCTGCGTGATCGCGCTTAGCAGGAAGGCGACCACGACGCCCGAGAGCAGGAGACTTCGGGTCTGCAGGACGCCGCGCGTTAGACTGACGGTGAGGAGCGTGGCGCCCCCCGCGCCAAGACAGGCCGCCCCGGTAACGCCGAGCTTGCTCGCCCACGCCAGCCCGCCGACCGAGACATCCGCGGCGACCAGGCTGATGGTCACGCCGAGCGCGGCGCCCGAAGCCGTACCGAGCAGGTATGGGTCGGCGAGAGGGTTGCGGAACACGCCCTGCGCGATAGCGCCCGCGAGCCCGAGCAAGGCGCCCGCCAACCAGGCGCCCACGCTCCGCGGCAAGCGGATTTGCCAGAGCACCACGCTCGACTGCGCGTCCGGTGAGAGGATCCAGCCGAGAGAAGTCTCGATACTCGAAGTGCCGATCACCAGACTGCCGAAGGTGAGCATCAGCGTGATCGCGACACAGCCGAGCAACCACACCGTGAGCCGATTCGCGCTGCGTAGATCCTGCGGCGCCTCGCCGAGCACGAGCGCACGCGGAGCACTCATGGCGCGACTCGCTCGAGGCAGGTTTCGAGCGCCTGCATGCCGTCCGCAACCCTCGGACCGGGCCGCTCGATCATGTAGCGGACCTCGGGGGGAAAGGAACACACCCGCTGCTCCCGCACCGCGCGGATCCGATCCCAGCCCGGCCGTTCGGTAAAGCGTGGCAGCTCCTCCTCCGTCACGATGATCACATCAGGATCGTGGCGCACGACGTACTCCGGATTGAGCCTGGGGAAGGGACCGAGGTCCGGCGTCACGATGTTGCGCGCGCCCAGCCGGGCGAGCATCTCGCCGATGAAGGAGTCGGCTCCCGCCGCATATGGCGCGCCATCCACCTCGACGTAGACGGACGGTCCCGGGCCATGGCGGTGCGAGTGCGCTGCTTCGCTCAACGTGCGCACCTTGAGATCGATTTCCCGGTTGAGCAGCGCCGCTCGCTCGGGCAGGTCCAGTACCTGGCCGATCAAGGCGACCGTGTGCGCGATTGCGGCGAAGGTCTCCGTGTCCAGGGCCACCGATTGCAGACCGAGCTCCTGCAAGCGGCCGGTGATTCGTTGCGAGCGGCTCACGAGGACCACATCGGGCCTCAAACGCACGATCTCCTCGACCTGCGCATCGTCCAAGCCGCCGGCCTTGGGTAACGAGCGGACCTCGACCGGCCAATCCGAGTACCGGTCGGTTGCCACCAGCCGCCCGCAGGCACCGAGCGCACACACCGTTTCGGTGAGCGAGGGGAGCAGGCTCACGACGCGTTGTGCGGGATGAGCGAGGCGCACCTCGCGTCCCGAATCGTCGCGCAGCGCGACGGCCGGCTGTGCGGCGAGACGCGGCGAGTCCGGAGGGTCCGGCGATGCCGCGTAGGCGGCGCAGAGCGCCACGGAGGCAGCGCAGAGCGCCGCGAGCAGCGCGGCGGCTGCGACGATGCGCGGTGCAGCGCCGGCCCGGAGGGTGCCGATCGACTCGCTCATGGCAGCCCGGCCGTTCCGGGCGTCCGCCCCTGCGGTTCCTTCACCGTCAGGGGCAAGCCGGCCACCATGAGAATCACGCGATCGCAGAGGGCGGCGATACTCTGGTGCAAGAGTCCCGCTTCGTCACCGAAACGCCTTGCGAGCACGCTCGCGGGAATGATGCCGAGACCCACCTCGTTCGAGATCAGGATGCAATCGCCCGACAGCGCGGGGAGTGCGGCGAGTAGCGCTCGAGTTTCCCTTGGCGCGGCTTGCGCATCGCTCGCGCCCAATAGATTACTGAGCCACAGCGTGAGGCAATCGACGATGACGAGGCCTTGGGGCGAGTCCGCCTCATGCAGCGCCGCGGCGAGCCGAACGGGCTCCTCCATCACACGCCAGCGCGCATCCCGATGGCGTCGATGCGCTTCGATGCGTGCCGCCATCTCCTCGTCCCGCGCCTCGCCGGTCGCAATCACGGTGACCGCTCCGGCTCGAGAGCGGGCGAGCCCATCCGCGTAGCGGCTCTTGCCCGAGCGCACGCCGCCGAGAACGAGCATCTTGCCGATCGCAGTGATCATGGCGTGCTGGCCTCTGAGGCGTCGATGTCGACACGATGAACCGATCCGAACGGCGCATCGATCAGAAGCTTCGCCCCGACGTCGCGAGCGCCGGCGAGTGCGACCCGGATGAGGCCGGCATGCGTAACCGCGACCGCGGAGAGGCCGCGCCCGCCGATTTGCGCGGCAACGCGCGTGCACCAGCCGCGCCACCGTGCCGCGACCGTGGCGGTCGACTCGCCGCCTCCGGCGCGGTAGGACCACATATCGGCGGCCTCGCGGGCAAGCCCGAGGCATCGCGACGCCCGGCTCGTGAACATCGCCGCATGGCGCAGCACGCGGGCGGGAATGAGCGAGCGGACCGATGCGGCAGCGGCCGCGAGCACGTCGGGGTCGACCGGCACATCATTGCGCCCGTAGCATAGTCCCTCGGAGCGGCACGGGCTGGGATGGCGGACCAGATAAACCTCCATGAGGACCGCTCAGGTCAGGCCGTGCGCCGAGTCGACCGTGGCAAGGCCGCCCAGCAAGAACCCGAGCTCCGCGAGCTGCTGAACCGCGCCGAGACAATCGCCGGTGTAACCGCCGATCCGGCGGCGCAGATACAGGCCGGCCGCGAGCGTGACCGCCGCCGCGGCGCAAGCGCCCACGCCGAGGGCTGCCCAATCGAGCGGGCCGCCGTTGCGCCTATACGCCCACGCGAACGGAGCAAGCGCCAGAAGTCCGAGGACACCGCTCAAGATCCAGTTCCCGCCGCTTAAAGCCCCCGCGAAGGGTTTCGACTTGGCGTCCGCATCCTCGCGCGCATAAGGCAGAAAGGCGATGAGACCGATGGCATACCAGCGGCTCAGCATGTGCGATGCCACCACGCTCTGCACGAACACCGCGCTCGGCAGAGCTGCGAGCGTCGTCCACTTGAGGCCCAGCATGAGAAACAATCCGATAGCGCCGAAGGCGCCGATGCGCGAGTCCTTCATGATGGCGAGGACGCGCTCCCGGGAACTGCCCCCGCCCAAGCCGTCGCAGGCGTCGGCGAAGCCGTCCTCGTGAAATGCGCCGGTGAGCAGCATCGACACCGCCATCATCAGGCCGATCGCTACACTCGCAGGCAGCCGGCGGCTCGCGATCCACCAGGCGAGGACGTTGACGAGCCCGACCAGCACGCCGATCAGCGGGAAATAGCGCGTCGACTGCGAAAGCCAGCTCGGATCGAACTCGCGCAGGCGCGGAGTCGGCAGACGTGTGAGAAATTGGGTCGCCACACACAACAAGCGCAATTGACGGCTCATTCGATTTTTTTGCTCACTCCCGCGCCCTCGAACGTCGCCATCTCGTTGAAGAGCGCGACGGCCGCGCGCACCACGGAGAGGGCGAGTGCAGCGCCGCTGCCCTCTCCCAGCCGCATGTCGAGATCGAGCAGGGGCTTAACGCCTAGATGCTCGAGCAATGCCCTGTGCGCCTGCTCCTGCGAGCAGTGCCCGAACACGCAGTAATCGAGTACCGCGGGTGCGACGCGCGCGGCAAGCGCCGCGGCAACCGTCACGGTGAAGCCATCGACGATCACGAGGTGCCGCCGTGCCGCCGCGCCGAGCACTGCGCCGACGAGCATGGCGATCTCGCAGCCGCCGAACTCGGCGAGCAACTCGATGGGGTCCTCGGGCGGCGCGCGCCGTTCGCGAGCCGCGCTCAGAATGCCGCGCTTGCGCTCGAGGCCGGCGTCGTCGAGCCCGGTGCCGCGCCCGACGCACTCGGCCAGCGGCAGGCCCGTTAGCCCGTGCATCAGGACCGCCGCCGCCGCCGTGTTGCCGATGCCCATGTCGCCGAGAACGAGCGTATTGCCGTCCGGGGGAACGATGCGCTCCACGACGCGGCGGCCTTGATCGAGCGCCGCCCGGCACTCGATCTCGCTCAACGCGGCCTCGACGGTGAAGTCGCGGGTGCCGCGGCGCACTTTCGCCTGAATGAGACGCGGATGCGCTTCGCAATCGGCGTCGACGCCGGCGTCGACGATCCACAGCTCCATGCCCTGCAGGCGCGCGAGCACATTGATGGCGGCGCCCCCGGCGAGGAAGTTCTTCACCATCTCTGCGGTGACGGCGCGCGGATAAGCGCTCACGCCGCGGTCCGCGACGCCGTGGTCGGCGGCGAACACCACGGCGACCGGTCGGGATACGGACGGCCTCAGCGTTCTTTGCGCGGCGCAGATCTGCGCCGCGAGCGCCTCGAGCCGGCCGAGCGCGCCCAGCGGTTTCGTGAGCGCATCGAGACGACGGTACGCCGCGGCGAGAACCGCCGCGTCTGCCTTCGCAATTGCCGCCACCTGCCACCTCGTGCGCACCCGCCGTGCGCGTGTTGGAATTCGACCGAGGTGGAATCGCGCGGGAAACGGCGGCTCGACGCCGCTCATTCCGCACCGACGTCGCCCACCGCAACCCGTGCCGCCGCGTCGCAGGTCGGTCTACGGGCTCGTGAACTCAGCCGGCCGAGTCGCCTTCCCACGCTTCAAGCGCAGTGGCACGAAGACTCGCCTTATTCACTCACCGTTGCGGGGGCAGCGCCGGATTCCTCTGTTAACATAGAGTCACCGGCTTCCCGTTTCACCCGTCGCCGCTCGGCGGACGGACTCCTGCACGCAGCGCAAGTCTGCTCGCGAACGGTGTGTTCCGTCAAACCGGGGCGGTCGTCGAGCGCAGCACAGTGGAAACATCCATGGCCGATTTTACGCGCGAAGAGATCGATGCTCTTTACAAGGTGATGGCCGCGCGGCGGGACATGCGTCATTTCTCGAACGAGCCCCTACCTGCCGAATTGCTGGAGCGGCTTCTTGCCGCCGCGCACCTCGCGCCGAGTGTGGGCTTGATGCAGCCGTGGCGCTTCATTCGCGTGCGCGATCGGCGTTTACGCGAGCAGATCCACGCCTTGGTGGAGACGGAGCGCTCGAGAACCGCCGCGGCGCTGGGCGAGCGCGAAGAGGAATTCATGCGCCTCAAGGTCGAGGGCATCCTCGATTGCGGCGAACTCCTGGTGGCGGGACTCGCGCCGGACCGCGACAAGCACGTATTCGGACGGCGCACGATGCCCGAGATGGATCTTGCGTCCGTGGCCTGCGCGATCCAGAACATGTGGCTCGCCGCTCGCGCCGAAGGCGTCGGCATGGGATGGGTGTCGCTGTTCGAGCCGGAAGCGCTGCGCGAGCTCTTGCGCATGCCGGCGGGAGCCAAGCCGGTGGCGGTGCTGTGTCTCGGCCGTGTGCCGGAGTTCTACCCACGCCCCATGCTCGAGATGACCCAATGGACACGCGGTTGCAGGCTCGAGAGCTTGGTACACACCGATTACTGGCAAGGCAGCGATGGCGCGGAGAGCCCCGCCGGCGGCGCGGAGAGCCGCGCCGATTGACCCGTCGCGCAATTTGCGGCAACGTACCCACGCACGACAAGTTCCCCCGACGGGGATTGAAAGGGAACTCGGGTTCAATGCCCGGGCTGCCCCCGCAACTGTAAGCGGTGCGCCCGCATCGATAGGCCACTGAATCACGCGATTCGGGAAGGCGATGCAGGACTCCAAACCGCGAGCCAGGAGACCTGCTTGCCGTGGTCGCCCATCGATCAGCCGGGGTTGTGCTGACCGAGCGGATTTCCCGAGCGGCGACTGGAAGACTGCGCGTGCGCGCGGGCCGCCGGGTGCGTTCGGGTTCCGAGCGCGGCGGATGGCCTTCGACATGACGCGGATTTGAAGTCGCTTGTCGTCAGGGAGCCGTCGTGAACCAACATATCTTGCGTTATGCATGCGCCGCCGCGCTGTGCGCACCCGTGTCTCTATCCGCCGTCGCGCAGGACGCTTCGCCTGCATCGCCGCTGCCCTCGGACGACTCGCTGAACGAGATCGTCGTGGTCGCGAATCGCGCCCCCGAGGCACTGTCCAAGGTCGGCAACTCGGTCACGGTGCTGACCGAAGCGGACATCAAGGCCAGTCAGCTGCCCGTGCTCTCCGATTTGCTGGCGCAGACTCCTGGGATCACCGTCGCGCGCGCCGGCGGCGTGGGTCAGCCGACCTCGGTCTTTATCCGCGGCGCAGAGAGCGATCAGACCGTCGTGCTCATCGACGGTGTGCAGATCTACGACCCTTCAACGCCGTCCGCGTATTTCGATTTCGAGAACCTCCTGTCGAACGACATCAGGCGCGTCGAGATCTTGCGCGGCGCTCAATCGACCCTCTATGGCAGTCAGGCCCTGGGCGGCGTCATCGACATCACCACCGGGGCGGCGACGAGCCCGTTGCAGGGCAGCTTCGACGCCGAGGGCGGATCGCACAATTCCGGCGATGTGGGTGGCTCCATCGGGGGCAAGACCGACACGCTGATGTGGCACGTTTCGGGCACGTGGCTCGGCACCAGCGGGATCCCCGCGTTCGACGAGAAGCTCGGCGGAACGCGGTTGTGCGCAAGCCAGATCGGCGGCGCAACGGGTCGGCTGGTTTATGACATCACGCCCGATCTCGATCTCGACCTGCGCGGCTACTATGTGCAGTCGCGCACCGACTTCGACGGCTACGATACGCCGCCCAATTACGATACGTTCGGAAACGACAACGAGTACGGCAAGAACACGCAGCTCCTCGGCTATGCCGGCTTGACGCTGCACTCGCCGGATCACACCCTCACGAACCGCATCGCCTATCACTATATTTACACGGATACTCGCGATTACGATCCGGATGCGACGGGCGGCGAGGGTCTTGCGAGCACCGAGACCTTCTACGGGGTCGGTCACATCGAGCGCGAGGAGTATCAAGGCACCTGGCAGTTCGCTCCGGGCTATCAAGCCGTGTTCGGCGCCCAGCACGAGCGCTCCTCCATCGACAGCGACACGCCTGCGTACGACTTCGGGGGCCCGATGCCGGTCGATGCGTCCCAGGCCATCGACAGCGGCTACGCGCAGTTGCAAGGCGAGGTCGTGAGGGGCCTCAGCTTGACCGCCGGCGAGCGGTACGATCGACAGAACGAGTTTGGCTCCCACACGGACGGTTCGCTCGCCGCCGCCTGGGCGCTCAACGATGCGCAGACGATCTTCCGGTCAAGCTTCGGACAGGGCTTCAAGTCCCCCTCGCTCTACCAGCTGTACAGCAATTACGGCACTCGCACCCTGCGCCCGGAGGCGGGCGAGACCTGGGACGCCGGGATCGAGCAGCACGCCTTAAGCGCACGTCTCGACCTATCGGCTACTTACTTTCAGCGCTACACCCGCGATCTCATCGAGTTCTACTATTGCGTGATCCTGACCAGCTGCCCCAACCCCTCGGGAGGCTACTACGCCAACATCGCGCGCGCGGCGGCGCACGGGGTGGAGCTACAGGCGAGCTTGAACGCGACGGACCAATGGACGTTCACGGCGAATTACACTTTGACCGAGACGGCGGATCGATCGCCCGGCTCTTCGACCTACGGCAACGAGCTGCCCACCCGGCCCGAGGACTCGGCCAACGCGTCGGCCGTTTATCGGTGGAGCGCGCCTCTCACGACGAGCGTGACGCTGCGCTACGCAGGTCCGAGCTACAGCGATGCGGCCAACGACATCAAGCTCGGCGGTTACGTCCTCGCCGATGTGCGCGCCTCCTACGCGCTGGGGCGCAGCCTCGAAATCTACGCGCGGGTGGAAAACGTTACCGGTAAGCACTACGAGACGGAGTATCAATACGGAACGCTCGGCCGATCGGCGTATGCAGGAGTGCGCGCCACGTTCTAGGCACCGGAACCAACCCCGATTACGCCGGGCGCAGCCGCAGGGGGCGCCTGGATTGCTGTCACGCAGCATCTCCCTTGCCGAGTGGCGGCGAAGCGGCGCATCCTGCGAGAAGCGCGGGGCACCCCGCGATGCGCGAGGGGGTTGGATGAGCGAAGTAGAGTCGAAGGTGGCCCGAGGCGGAGCGCGCGCTGCGCGACGGGCGGCGAGAACCGCGCCGTTACCCGACAGCCTGCGCCCTGTGCGGCCGGGTATGCCGGGTGGGCGCTACAAGCCGCTGTCCGACGGCGACGTCCTGCGCATTCACCACGCGGCGCTCGATGTGCTCGAGACCATCGGGCTCGCCGATGCGACGCCGGGCGGCATCGAGTACATGACTGGGGCGGGGGCCCACCTCAACGCTCAGGGGCGCCTGATATTTCCGCGTGCGTTGGTGGAGGACACCGTGGCCCGCGCGGCGCGGCATTTCGTGCTGCATGGGCAAGAGCCTAAACACGACATGGAGCCCTGGGGGTCGCGCGTTTATTTCGGCACGGCGGGCGCCGCGGTCCACATCGTCGATGCGAGGACCGGGATATACCGCGACTCGACCACCAAGGATGCATACGACATCGCGCGTGTCGTCGATACGCTCGAGCATCTGCATTTTTATCAGCGCTCGGTGGTATGCCGCGAGGTGGCGACGCCTCTGGAGATGGATATCAACACGGCATACGCGAGCGTGTCGGGCACGACCAAGCACGTGGGCACGAGCTGGGTGCAGCCCCAGCACGTCGAGGCTAGCCTTGAGATGTTCCATCTCATCGCGGGCGGCGAGGACAAATGGCGCGCGCGGCCGTTCGTGAGCCAATCGAACTGCTTCGTCGTGCCGCCGTTGAAGTTCGCTTATGACGCCTGCCTATGTCTGGAGACGGCGGTACGCGGCGGCATGCCCGTGCTTCTCTTGTCGGCGGGGCAGGCGGGTGCCACGGCGCCGGCCGCGCTGGCGACCGCGCTCGTTCAGGAAGTGGCCGAATGCCTCGCCGGGTTGGTCTACGTCAACGCCATCAAGCCGGGAGCGCCTGCCATATTCGGGACCTGGTGTTTCGTGTCGGACCTGCGCACGGGCGCGATGTCCGGCGGAAGCCCCGAGCAGGCTTTGCTCTCCGCCGCAAGCGCGCAGCTGTCGAGATTTTACGATCTCACGGGCGGCACCGCCTCGGGCATGAGCGACGCCAAGCTTCCCGACATGCAGGCCGGTTATGAAAAAGCCTACAACCACGCGCTCGTCGGCAACGCCGGGGCAAACTTGATCTACGAATCCGCCGGCATGCTCGCCAGCCTCCTCGGCTTCTCGATGGAGGGACTCATCGTCGACAACGACGTCATCGGCGCCGTGCAGCGCACGATCAAGGGCATCGAGGTGACCGATGAGTCGCTTTCGCTCGAGACCATCCGCAAGGTCTGCACCGAGGGCCCGGGCCACTACCTAGGCGCCGATCAGACGCTGCAACTGATGCAACGGGAGTACATCTACCCTTCAGTCGGCGACCGCACCAGTCCGAACCAGTGGGTGGACGAGGGGCGGCCCACCGTGGTCGAGCGTGCGCGCCGCAAGCTCGACTCGATCCTGGCAAGCCATTACCCCTCTCACATCGCCGAGTCGGTCGACCAGGCGATTCGCGCGCGACTGCCCATTCGGCTGCCGCGCGAGGAGATGCGCGCCAAGACCCCGGGATGAACTACCAGCTTTATTACTGGCCCACCATTCAAGGCCGCGGTGAATTCGTTCGGCTGGCGCTCGAGGAGGCGGGGGCACGCTATCGCGACGTCGCGCGCGAGTCGGGGCGCGGAGCCGGTATGTCTGCGATGCTCGCGCTGATGAAGGGGCGGCGCCTCACGCGGCCGCCGTTCGCACCGCCCTTCCTGAAGGCGGGGCGGCTGGTCATCGGACAGACCGCCAATATCCTGCAGTTTCTGGGACCGCGGCATGGCCTCGCTCCGCGCGAGGAGCGCGGGCGGCTCTGGGTGCATCAGCTGCAGCTCACCGTGACGGACTTCGTGGCCGAGATCCACGACACGCACCACCCGATATCGGGAAACCTCTATTTTCGAGAGCAACGCAAGGAGGCGCGGCGCCGGAGCGCCGATTTCCTGAAGAGCCGTGCGCCGAAGTTCCTGGGCTATTTCGAGGATGTCATGGCGCGCAACGGCCGGCAGGCGCGCTTTCTCCTGGGCGCGAGGCCGAGCTATGCGGACCTGTCGGTGTTCCAGGTGATCGCCGGCTTGAGCTACGCATTTCCGAACGCGAGCGCCAAGTTCGCACGCAAGTACCGGCGACTGTTCGCGTTGCACGAGCGGGTGCAGGAGCGCCCACGCATCGCGGCTTATCTCGCCTCGCCGCGCCGCATCGCCTTCAACAACGAGGGCATTTTCCGTCACTATCCGGAACTCGACGCATGACCCAGAACAAGAACTCGCCGCCGCGCGGCGCCTTCGCCCCACTCATCACCCGGCGCGAGGCGCTGGCGCTCGGCGTCGGGTCGGCCGCGGCCGTTGTCCTGCCGTTCGGGCGGCCTTCGGCGGCCAAAGCGCCAGCGACCTCACTCGGCCGCGGTGCTCGCGCGGCGGCGCTCGCGGGCTTGGATCGTTTCATTGCCGGCTACTGCGAGGCCATGAATGCACCCGGATTGACCTTGGGCCTCGCCGATCGGGACGGGCCGATCCGCGTCTGCGCGTACGGCTACACGAATCTCGAGGCGCGTGTGCCCGTGTCGACCTTGGACCTCTTCGAGATCGGATCCATCAGCAAGTCGTTCGTCGCGCTCACGCTCCTGCAGCTTCACGACGAGGGCAAGCTTGATCTGCGGGCGCCCATCCGGCACTACTTGCCGTGGCTCGCGATGGAGAGCGACTACGGCGAGATACTCGTGCATCACTTGCTGACCCACTCGAGCGGCATGCCGGAGGATGCGCCGGTTTTTCCGAGCGAGCCGGAGCGCCGTCCGCGTCAGGCGTACGTGCCGGGCTCGCAGTTTCACTACAGTAACTGGGGCTATGGCGTGCTCGGCTACCTGGTCGAGTCGCTCGACGGGCGACCCTGGCCGATCGCCGTCACGGCGCGCATCTTGCGGCCCTTGGGGATGCGCAATACGGTCCCGGCGATCACGAGCGGCTCGCGTGGACGAATCGCCCGAAGCTACACGCCCCTCCACGATGATCGACCGTATCCACGCCACGGACCGCTGGCAGTGGCCGGCAATCTCGAGGTCGAGGATGCCGCCGGGTCGATCGCGTCGTGTCCTTCGGACATGGCCGCCTACATGTGCATGATCCTCAACGGCGGCGCTCATGCCCGCGGGCGCATCGTGTCGGCGGAGAGCTTCACGCTCTTCTCGACGCCGTACATCGCCGCGCCCGATTTCGGCCCGACGGCTTCCTATGGCTATGGCATCGCGGTCGACGAGCTCGACGGGCATCGCCGATTGCGGCATACGGGCGGCATGGTGTCGTTCATGTCGGCCCTGCACCTCGATCTCGAAGCGGGATTCGCCGCCTTCGCCTCGATCAATGCGCAGCTCGGCTATCGGCCGAATCCGGTGGTCCAGCAGGCGCTCCGGGTGCTACGTTCAGCGCAGGACAAGAGTCCCGCACCGCCGATGCCGCCCTTCGACGAATCGGCCGAGGTTCCTGACGCGGCGAGCTATCAGGGCAGCTACCTTTCTCCCGACGGGCGCCGTCTCGAGGTCGTCGCCGCAAGCGGGCGGCTCGTGCTCGAGCGGGCCCACGAGCGGATCGCCTTGCAGCATGTCGAGGCGGATACCTTCATCGCCGATCATGCCGATCTCGATCTGTACCCGCTGGTATTCGAGCGCGACGCGGACGCCGCGAGCCCATCGAACGCCGACGCGAGCCACTCGAACGCCGACGCGAGCCACTCGAACGCCGACGCGAGCCCATCGAACGCCGGCGCGAGCCGTCAGGTAGTCGCGCTCGGTCACGGACCGGATTGGTATGCGCGCCCCGAGGGGCACGCGCGGCCGATCGAACCCGCGCCCGAGCTGGCTCGATACGAGGGCGCGTACTATTCCGCCGATCCATGGGCCGGGTGGGTGCGCGTGGTGCAGCGTCAAGGACGCTTATGGATCGGCGGTACGGATCCGCTCAGCCCCATCGGCGACCGCTTGTTTCGCGTCGGTCGACCGACGAGCCCCGAGGTGGCGGAATTCGTGGCGTTCGTCGACGGGAGCCCGCGCCGCCTGCGATTCGGCGGGGGAGAGTTCGAGCGCATCGAGGCGGCGTGAGCGCGCAGCGGCCGTGATGCGCGGGCTTTTCAGGACCAGTCGAGCTCGAACTGGCGCGCATCGCCGATCACGCGGTCGAAATTCAGCCCGAGCGTATCCAGTACGGGTTCAGCGACCGGCTTGATCTGCTTCTCGACATAGTGTTCGCGGTCGAGCGGATGGCGCAGGTTGTCGAGCGGCTCGGCGCCCGCCGTGGTGACGACGTAGCGGATGGATCTGCCGCTCGCCTGCCGGGACTTGCGTGCCGCGGCGACGTGCGGCGGTGTCGTGGCGGTGTACTCCCCGGTCCCCTTGCGCAAGTTCTTGTGATAGACGAGCTCCTCGTCGAGCTCGCCGCGGCGCACGCGGGCGACGATCTCGGCCAAGTACGCGTCCACCGGTCGATTGGAAAACAAGCGTTCATAGAGCTCTCGCTGCACGCGCTTCGCGAGGAGCGTCGCGTCGCGGCGGATGACCTCCATGCCGACGAACTCGACCGCCCCGGCGCCGGCGGCCGAGTAGACGAGACCTGCGTAGCGCTTGCTCGCGCCGCGGGTGCTATGACGGGCGCGCGGCAGGAACAGCTTCAGATACAGCTTTTCGAACTCGAGCTCGAGACGGCTGCGCACGCGCCAGCGGTCCTCGACGTACCGCTCGAGATCACGACCCAGCTCGGCGGCGAGTCGCGCGGCCTCGGCGCTCGCCCGCCGGGCGTCGTTCTCGGCGGAGCGCACGAACAGGCTGTCGGTGTCGCCGTACAGCACGGTGAACCCCGCGGCCTCGAACCATTGCTTCGACCAGAGCAACAGATGCTTGCCCATGCCCGTGATGGAGTTGGCCAGCGCGGGATTGAAGAAGCGACAGGCGGAGGTCCCGAGCACCCCGTAGAACGAGTTCATCAGAATCTTGATGGCGTGCGCGGCCACATCGTCGCCGCGGCGCTTGGCCGCCTCGCGCCGCGGGAACAGCTCATCGAGGAGCCGCGGCAGGATGGCGGGCTCGCGGCGAAAAGCCCCTTCGGTCGTGCGGATTAGATCCAGATCCGGCGCCGGAGGCGGTACGTAGCTCACGGGATCGATGTTGAAGGTCCGGATGATGCTGGGGTACAGACTCTTGAAATCGAAGACCCACACGTTCGCATGCAGGCCCGTTTCGGGCTCGAGCACGTGGCCGCCCTGCTGCGCGACGTGCACGCGCGAGTCGCCGCCCCGCACGCTCGGGGCGACCATGTGCGCGCGCTCGAGCTCGGAGAGATAGAGAAAGTCGAAGGAGGCAATGCTGGCCGCGACCCGATCGGGCGTCATTCCGGTGAGCTGGCTGCGGGCAAAGGCCAGCTCGATGAGGCGCAACTTCTCGACCACGCCCAAGGCGAGCCGCGCATCCGTGCGGGCGTAGAGCGCGAAGTCCGGAAGAGCGTGCCGGTAGTTGTGCAAAATCTCCTCCAGGCGGTCGCGCGCGGGACCCGCCACGGCCTTGCCTTCCCCGAGCACTTCGCGCGCCACGGCATCGAGCGAATAATCGTCCATGCGGATGAATGCACCCCGCAGCAAGTCGATGCCGTCGAGCACGAGGCGCCCCGGGATGCTCGCCTGACCGCTGCCGAAATAGCCTTCCGCTTTGCGGATCCGCATGGCGCCCCGGTCTCTCCCGAGCTCGAGCCTGTGACCCACGCGCGCGGCGATGCGCTCGAGCACCGTGAGATCGAAGTCGACGACATTCCAGCCGGTGAGCACGTCCGGATCGAGCGAGCGAACTCGCGCCGCGAACGCCTCCAGCGCGGCGCCCTCGGTCGCGCAGCGCTCGGCTCGCTCAGGCATCGGCCGGTCACTCCCATCGACGATGAGTACTACATCGGTTCCCAGACCGAACAGCGAGATCGCCAGCAGGCGCTCGCCCTTCGCGTCCGTCTCGATGTCGAAGGACAGCACGCGCGGCACGATCTGGACGTCGGCCGCATGGAGCTGTGGGTTGTGGAACACCACGCCGCCGGCGCCGGGACGTGAGTCCGCCTCGATCTCGCAACCGCCCTTGATGCCCCGCTCGATCAGGTAGCGCGAGGCGAAGCGGACGTCCGCCTCGAAGGTATCGATCCGCGCGGCGTGGAGCTTGTCGCGCACCGGGGGCACGTCCGACGGCACTTCGACATCGACGCGGCACACGGGCTCGCCGGCGAACGTGCGTTTGTCGACGGGCTGCGGCGCCGGCAAGGCTTTGAGGACGCTCGCGCGGGATGCATCGGTCGCACGCACATAGAAATGCGGGCGCTGCCGATCGTCCCGCACCAGAAATGCGACGCCGTCGTCCAATCGGCCGTACAAGTGCACGACCGGTAGGCGCCGGCCGTCCGGCGTCGATGTGACGCGGTAGGTTGCCTGAAGAATGAAGCCCCGGGCCCTGGCCATGGCGCCATTGTGCCTCAACGGCCCTTTGCGATTGAACTTAAGATGGCCACTGGCGCGACTGAGAGGTAATACCGATCTCGCTCCCGGCTGGTTGGTACCCTTGCGTTTTAATTATTCAAGCTCCGGGGCGGCGATGGCACTCAGCGAGGATCAGGCAAAGTCCTATATCGTCAAGCTCCTGACGGCGATGAGCGCTGCGGGCGGCTCGGATCTGTTCATCGCCAAGGACTTCCCGCCGAGCATGAAATTGCAGGGCGTCATGAAGCCCCTGATCAATCAGAAGCTCTCCGGGGACATGGCCCGCGATCTCGCGCATGCGCTGATGAACGACCGACAACGGGAGGAATTCGCCCGGGAGCTGGAGGCTAACTTCGCCATTTCCATTCCGGCTGTGTCGCGCTTCCGGATCAACGTGTTCATGCAGCAGCAGAACGTGGGCATGGTGGCCCGCACCATCGTCAACGACATTCCGACTCTCAAGCACCTGGCGCTGCCTGCGATCCTCGAGGAGATCGTGATGACCAAGCGCGGGCTGGTGCTCGTGGTCGGGGCCACGGGCTCGGGCAAGTCGACGTCGCTCGCCGCCATGATCCATCATCGAAATTGCTCCTCGGCCGGTCACATCGTTACCGTCGAGGATCCGGTGGAGTTCGTGCATCAGTCGCAGCAATCGCTCGTTACTCATCGCGAGGTCGGCATCGATACACATTCCTGGCACAACGCACTCAAGAACACGCTGCGCCAGGCGCCGGACGTCATTCTCATCGGCGAGGTCCGCGACACCGAGACCATGGAGCACGCGATTGCTTTCGCCGAGACCGGGCATCTGTGCCTGAGTACCTTGCACTCGAACAGCGCCAATCAAACCATCGACCGCATCGTCAATTTCTTCAGCGAGGAGCGGCGCAAGCAGCTCCTCATGGATCTCTCCAGCAACCTGAAGGCCATCATCTCGCAGCGGCTCATTCGTACCGAGGATGGCCAGGGGCGGCGTGCCGCCATGGAGATCCTGATCAACACGCCCATCGTCGCGGACAAGCTCCTCAAGGGAGAGTTTCACGAGATCAAGAGCATCATGCAGAAATCGCGCGAGCTCGGGATGATGACCTTCGATGTGTCTCTGTTCGAGCTCTACGACGAGGGGGCCATATCCTACGACGAGGCGATCCGCAACGCGGATTCCGCCAACGAGCTGCGCCTCAACATCAAGCTGCACAGCAAGCGGGGCGTTCCGGCGCCCGCGCTGCAGATGGCGGTCGGCTGAGCGCGGCAGCTGACGGCACGCCTAGTTCTGTGCCGCAACGCAACCGGCCCCAGGTCAGCGAGCGGGTGCGGAGAAATCCTGGATCGAAATGCCGAGAATCGATTCGACACAGCGCTTGAATTCGGCCCGATTCCATCGGGCGGTGCCGCGCCCGATGAAAGCGGCGACCTTGTCGAATTGGCTCTTGCTTATGTTGGTGACGCCCGCCACGACCACGCGCAGGCCCAATGACGCCGGTACCGCGGCAACGAAGACGGCAATCTGAAGGTCGAAGAATTCCGCAAAACGCGGCGAAGGATTATCGCCGTGCTGCGCCTGGAGGAATGCATCGATTTTCGGCTGGTTCGGTACGCGCCTCAGAAAACTGAGGCGTTCCTCACTGCTCGCCGAATCGGGGAGGCTGGCCTCCTGGAACAGCAGATTGTGTCCGGCCTCGATCATCGAGCGACTGGGTCAGGCGCAACCGGTATGGGATGAAATCTCTTCAAGCTGAAAACCGCGGCGAGCACGAAAAGCACCAACACGATCGACTGCGCCACAAGGAACGGCCGCTCGGAGCCCAGCGGTGCGAGCGCATGCAGAAAGGGAATCTTTTGAAACGCCTGGGCGACGCCCACGAAAGCGTTGAGATATAACGCGAGTATGGCGGTCGAGATGTAGACGGAGCGCCATGCGCCTCGAAGGTGATAAATATAGAGCGCGGCAACGGCCCCGGCGAGCACGATCAAGGAAATGACTCCCACGATGCGGGCCGGGTCGACGCTCGGGGACTGAAACAGAAATCCGGTGGCACTCGTCGCGATGGTGGTTACCAGGAATAGCGCGGTCCAGCCTGGCAGGCTCTTGCCGTTCAGCAGGCCGAGCAGGACGATGACGCCGCTCAGGAGGCCGATCAAGCTGAGCGCGACGTGAAAGGCCGTAAAGGCCGGCACCGACATTCCCAGAATCATATGCAACCTCCGTTAGCAATGAGACGAGCGTCTGGCCTATCGAGGTCAGGTAGAATTGGACAGAGTGTAAGCCATTTCCAGCGCGAGTGGCACCACAGGGAGATGCATAACGCCGGCCCGCACGCGTGCCGCACCCATCGAAGACCGCATGGCGCGGATCGTTGCAATCGCACAGGACGCGAGCAGTCGAACCTCATGCGCGCCAAGCCCGGCGACCTGCGCCGGCTGGAAAGGGCCCACTCGCAACTTTGGACGCCGAAGTGTGTTCTTGGGCTGTCGGCGCTACGAAAAGCGTCTAGTATTTGCAGACTCTTAAGGAGACCCCATGACGTTGAGCGAAGAACTGGGCAAGCTTGGAGAGCTCCGCGCAAGCGGCACATTGACGGAGGAGGAATTCACGCGCGCCAAGGAGCGGCTGCTGAATACGGCGGGCACTCGCCCGGAGGAGCCCGCGGTGTCGGCCGTCAATGCCTTCCGTCGCAGCCGTACCGATCGGGTGCTCGGCGGCGTATGCGGTGGGCTGGCTCGAGCAACGGGCTTGGAGTCCTGGGTGTGGCGGCTGCTGTTCGCCGTCCTGTTCATTTTCGCCGGAGCCGGGTTGCTGGCTTACGTCCTGTTGTGGATCTTTGTGCCGAGCGAGTGAGCGAGGATGTAGAAATTACAAAATGGGCACGAGGATTCGCGACGCCATGATCGCAACGAGAGGAGTGCACCGCCCGAGATTCTTATAGACTCCCGTGAGGACGCAGCTTCGAGCAAGAAAGCGGCCGGCACGCCCCGAAGCGGGGAGTTTTGGAAAATGAATGAATCATGGGATTGAGTCAGTCACGTCGCACGGCGCCAACTCGCTGGATGACGATCATGACGGGCTGTGTCGGGTTGTGGGCAGGCTTGTGCGGAAAGGCGGCCTGGGCTCTCGATGAGTCATCGGCCGGACACGAAGAGGATTTGACGCGATTATCCTTGCAAGATCTCGCCAACGTCGAGGTTACCTCGGTTTCCAAGGCGCCTGAGGAGCTGCAGCGGGCTGCGGCCTCCATTTATGTCATCACGCACGAGCAGATCGTACGCTCGGGCGCAACACGTCTGATGGATGCGCTGCGCTTGGCTCCCAATCTGCTCATCACTCAGACCAGCGCTACCAACTACGTGATCTCTGCGCGGGGCTTCGGCGGCAACCCGATGGCGCAGAACTTTTCCAACAAGCTCTTGATGCTGATCGACGGGCGCAGCGTTTACACGCCGCTGTACTCCGGCATCTACAGCGATGCACAGGATGTGATGCTCGAGGACGTCGACCGGATCGAGGTCATCAGCGGTCCGGGCGCCACGTTGTGGGGTGCCAATGCGATGAACGGTGTCATCAACGTCATCACCCGGGCGTCCTACCTCACGCAAGGATCGTTCGTCGACGCTGCCGCCGGAAATCAGGATCAAGATCTGAGTGTGCGCTACGGCGGTCGGGTGAACGGCGAGTTGGCCTATCGCGTCTACGGCGTGGAGTATCATCGCGATGCCGAGTGGACGCCGGCGGGATCGGCACACGATGGATGGAACAAGGGACAGGGCGGCTTTCGCGGCGATTGGTCGACCGACACGGATTCGGCGATGGTGGAGGGAGACATTTATCGCGGCTCCGAGCAGCAGCCCATGGAGACCGACGGATCCCTCGTCGGTGCAGATGTGCTCACTCGCTATCAGCATCGCACCGAGCGCACGGACTTGCAGGTTCAAGCTTACTTCGACCAGACCGAGCGCTTCGCGCCCGCCGGCGGCGACGGCTTCGTGCTGCATACCTGCGATCTCGAGATTCAGCAGGGCATCGAAGCCTGGGCGCATCAACGAGTCATCTGGGGCGCGGGCGAGCGGGTCAACAGTTATTCGATCGGCAACGTCGGAAATCTGCTGTTCGAGCCGCCTGCCCGCAATCTCACCATCGGAGATGTATTCATCCAGGATACGATACCCTTAAGCCGCATCTTCGATTTCACCGCCGGCTTCAAGATGGAGGACGACCCCTACTGGGGTTGGACACCCCTGCCGGACGTGCGCGCGAGCTGGGCGATCGGCGATCGAGTGGCAGTCTGGGCGTCCGCATCGAAAGCGATACGCTCGCCGACACCCTTCGACGACGATGTGATCGAAAAGCTCGGCAACGGCAG
>Ga0302324_100001053_pt1 | contig 68521 bp, 58 predicted proteins | sample Palsa_T0_1_FD_201949 | JGI IMG/M metagenome (GOLD analysis project Ga0302324, IMG submission 201949) | Peat permafrost microbial communities from Stordalen Mire near Abisko, Sweden - Palsa_T0_1 | ecosystem: Environmental > Terrestrial > Soil > Palsa > Peat permafrost | place: Sweden: Abisko...
GAATGCGCTTTACGTCATCGACCGAGTTGATCGGCTGCCGATTGATCTCGATGAGTATGTCGCCCTGTTGCATACCGATGTCCTCGGCAAAGGAGGACGGCTCCACGGCGCTGATCAGAACTCCCCCATGCTGCTTGAGCCCCATCTTATCGCGGCGGGCGTCGGTCAAGTTCTCGATGGTAATGCCGAAGCGGGCCTGAGTTCCTTCCGAAGGACCGGCTTCTTCCTCTTTGCCGTTTCCGAAGCGATCAGGAAACACCTGGGCGAGGTCGGCCACCACCACGCGGAAGTCCTGGCGCTTGCCATCGCGCAATACCGTGACTGTCAGCGGAGTACCGATCGGGGTACTGGTTACGCGATCGATCAACTCGCCGCCATTGCGAATGGGCTTGCCCTCCACAGCTACAATGATGTCTCCGCCCTTCATGCCGGCTTTGTCGGCGGGACCACCCGGCGCCACGCTTTGCACGAAGGCGCCTTCGTGCGCGCCGTACGCTTTCAGCAGCGGTCCGGCCTGCGGGGTCTCCGACGGCACAAACGAAACGCCGATGCCTCCGCGGGTCACCTTGCCGCTCTTGATGATCTCGTTATAGACCATGACCGCCTGGTTGACGGGCAGCGCGAAACCGATGCCTTGATAGCCGCCCGAGCGGGAAGCGATGGCCGTGTTGATTCCGATCACTTCGCCGTTGATGTTCAAAAGCGGGCCGCCGCTATTGCCGGGATTGATGGCCGCGTCGGTCTGCAGGAAATGCTGGAACTGCTGGGTGGGATCGACGTCGCGTTCCTTGGCGCTGATGATGCCGACGGTGACAGTGGCCTGGAAGCCGAACGGGGAGCCGATGGCCATAGCCCAGTCGCCCACCTGCACTGCGTCGGAATTACCGATGCGCGCCGGCGTCAAATTGGAGCGGCCCTCGATACGAATCACCGCCAAGTCGGTGGGCGCATCCACTCCCACCACCTTCGCGTCGTATTCGGTGGCATCGCCCATGAACTTTACCTGAATGCGATCGGCTTTATCCACCACGTGATTGTTGGTCAGGATGTAGCCTGCGCGGTCCACCACCACGCCCGACCCGAGAGCATAACCTTTACGCTGCGGCATCTGCGGCGTAGTACCGCCATTACCGAACGGATTGCCGAAGAAGCGCTGGAAGAAATCCTCCATGCCGCCTTGATCGCCCTGGTCGCCCTGTTCGCCCTCGTCGCCTTCATCGGGCTGGGCAGGCCGGCGGCGCGTGCGCGCCTGTGCTGGCGCCTTGGGCAGGTAGGTGGTGGAAATGTTTACCACGGACGGCTCAACTTGTTTAGCGATCGTGGCAAAGGCGGATTGCAGTTGAACCGGGTTGGGAATGGTAAGCGGTGTCGCACCCGGCGCCACCGTGCTGTCTTTGGCTGCTTTCACGCCGGTGTTAATCAAAGTGCCGATCACGACACCGATCGCCAGCGTGAACAGGATTAGCGTGAATGACAGAAGCTTCTGTCGACGCAAATGATCAAAGAAACTCATGGGTGTTACTCTCTCCTCGCGAACTTGCGGTCTTCCCTTATTATAACGCGTACCTGAAAGCTGAAACCGCTCCGTAACCGTCGCGGCTCGGTGCCTGCTCATTCCCGCGGAGGGACGGGTTTCATCTCCACCGCCAGGACGCCCGCCAGAATAAGACCGGCGCCGCCCGCCGCGCGCGGGGAGAGGCTTTCGCCAGTTAACAGGTACGAAGTGATCCAGGCAAACACCGGCTCGAGCGTGAAGATCAGCGCGGTTCGGGTGGATGTGGTGTGTTGTTGCGCCCAGGCTTGAAAGGTAAAGGCCAGCGCGGTAGCCAGCAGACCGGTGATGACGATAGCGGCCCACACAGCGGGCGTCCAGCGAATGGACGGCGTTTCGATCCACCGGAACAGCGACCAGGCCAACAGCGCCGAAACCGCGATTTGTGCCATCGCTAACAACTCGAAGCTGGCCTCCTTCGAAAAACGGCCCAGCACCAGGATGTGCGCGGCATAAAAAGCCGCACAACACACCGTCAGCAGATCGCCGCGATTGATGGCGAGCGTGCCGGCGGTCAGCGTCATCAGCGCCATGCCGCAGGTGGCCAGCAGGACGCCGCCAATTTCCATGGCGTGGGGACTCTTACGATAGACGAGCGCGCCGAGCAAAGGTACCATCACGGTGGTCAGTCCGGTCAGAAATGCCGATTTGGGCGCGGTAGTGAACTGGAGGCCGATGGTCTGGAAGGCATACCCGGAGAACAGGAATACGCCGGCGATGGCGCCGCCGGCCAGCGACCATTGCGGCTTGCGGGGACGGCTCCAGGAGCGGCGGAACAGGACCAGCAGGGCAATGGTTGCCAGCGTGAAGCGCAGCGCCAGAAACAGAACCGGCGATACGTCGCGCAAGGCCTGCTTAACGACCACGAACGTCGAGCCCCAGATAAGGGTATTGAGGACCAGGGCCGCCTCCGCGCGCCGCTCGAGGCGCATCACTGCGCGCCAGGCGGCCGGGGCCGGAACTGAGGATCGCGCAGCAGCAGGCACAGGGTCAGCAGGATGCGCTTCAGACCCAGGTCGCGGCCTTCGGGCTTGAACCATTCCTGCGCGCTGTGCGCTCCGCCGCCCTGGCCGCCGGCGCCAATCGAAATAGCGGGAATGCCCAGCGACATGGGAATGTTGGCGTCAGTGGACGCACAGTCCAAGTGAGAGCGGATGCCCAGATGGCTGTCAACCGCCCGAAGATAAGAGAGGATGGGCGACTGTTCCGGCAGGATGGCGGCCGGGCGCGCCCCGATTTCGCGAATTTTGACGGCCACCTTGCCGCCGGTGGCGCGCTGATTTTCGATGTCGAGCGAACGCTCGATGGCGTTGGTCAGCAGATCCACCAGCTCGTCCATCTTTTCGTTGCTCTCCGAGCGGATGTCCACTTTAGCGCGCGCCAGCGGCGGGATGGCGTTGATGCCCGTGCCGCCCTCGATCCAGCCGACGTTGACGCTGGACTTAGGAGAGTCGTTCACGCGAGAGTCGGAAAACAGGGAAATGGCGCGTGCCAGCGCGTGCACCGGGTTGCCCACGCCATAATCGCTCCAGCTATGGCCGCCCGGACCGCTGAAGACCACTTCGAAGCGGCGGCTGCCCAACGCGCGGCTGGTGATGTGATCGATGCTCGCGCCATCGAGCACCAGAAAAGCACCGATCTGCTTGCCCAGCGGCGACTGCCTGCAAAGATAGCGCATGCCGCTCAGGTTGCCCTCGCCTTCCTCACCCACATTGGCGATGAGCACCAGTTCGGAGTGCCAGCCCTCGATGGGCGGGCACGATTTGAGAGAGCGCGCGATGGCCAGCAGAGCCGCCAGGCCCGCGCCGTTATCGGAGATGCCGGGACCCCGAAAGCGCCCGTCCGGCTCGATGGTGATGTCGTCCTTGGTGCGCGGCGCAAGCACGGTGTCCAGATGAGCGGTGAGCGCGACATAGGGGCCTTCGGCGCGCGACTGCAGCGTGGCGACGACGTTGCCGGCACGGTCGATGGCGGCCTCCCAGCCAAGATTGCGGAACTGCGCCACGATCCACTCGGCGCGCTGCTGTTCGAGGAAGGTGGGCGCCGGCACGCGGCACAGCTGCAGATGGGTCTCGCTGATCCACTGCTTCTCACGAGTGAACCATTGCAGACACTCGCGCACGCCGCGCAGATCCGCCACTTCGCCGACCAGACCGCCTATGGGCGCGAGGTTTGCCGCCATGCCTCTTCAGTTTAGCAAGGCGGGCGATGGGGCCATGGAAACATTCTTCACGCGGTCAGGCAGCAACGAGCCTGTTGCGAGAGAAGATCAGCCAGGCGATTCCAAACAGCCTTCTCCTCCGCTGATTCGGCTGGATGACGCGGAGGAAATCCGATAATCAATGCATGATCGGCGTCATTATCAATCGGGTCCGCGGAGGCGATGGCCATTCGCCGATATCTCGCGCACATGGCCAACGTGGAGGGTGACTCCCTCCTTGTCAGGAGCTCCCAATCGATGCCGCAGTCTTTCTAAGGTGTCGTCACCAACTATAGTGACCGACAAACCATCATTATCTTGGCCATTCGCACGCGGAATGAAAGCACTTTTTCTGACCCGAATCGGAACTGAACGTTTAAGGGCGTCGGGATCAACTGCCCTGGCAACTAGTTCCTGGCAGGCGACGGATTCCAGGATCATGCCGCGCGAACATTTCCAGGTAATTGGCAGTCAAAAACCCAGTTGATCGACTTCAACGCAAATTCCGGACCTGGATTCTCTTTAACGCCATAGTTGTGCTTGTCTGAATAGTATAGATACGGAGCTTCATCTTCAATCGAAGGAAAGACAAGTTCAACATTTCTGTCGTCCGCGTCCAGAGCAATCGAATTGCGCCATCCGGATCTGAGTATACATCGGTCGCGGCAATATTGAATTCAGATTCGTAAGGCCGACAAGCATCTGATGAGCGCGCACATGAGCACGTTCGCTAGGCCGACCAACATCAGACGCACCGTGTCCTTTCGGCAAAGCTGCGCGGCCCGTCAATTGTTTCTAAGATTTCTAACCGGTCTCGCGGTTGGCCCGGCCCGGTGCGACATGTAGAGGTCGCTCCACTAGGCTTGCGACCATTCTCATCCGCTTATCAAAGCCACGGTTATCGCGCTCCCATCCGCTAAAATCGAGCACTTCACTCGATTGCCAGTTTATGTCGCCGAACCGGAATTGAAAGCCGCCGGTGGTCGGGTGGCCATCTTTATATATGTCGCTAAAGAGATAGCCGTCAATGTCCAGCGGCCAGAGACTTGGGGTTTCGAACTCGCGTTCCCCGTCGATAGCAGCCAAGATTTCTTGAGCTATCCAGAAGGTCGTGAGAGAATGTTCTGAACAGCAAAGCAGCTCCTTGTCCCACATGCGGCTGCGTCGGCCCAATCGATTGGAGTTGTCGGAAACGATTTGTCTTTCGTCAAGCCAGCAACGGATTCGTAGAGTTCGGAGCGCATCGTGGAGGCGCCGTGCGAAGAGACTGTCTGCGGTGATATAGGTGATGAAGCATGAGTTGACCTGAGCAGGAGCGTTCTGCAAAGAAACCAGATACTCAACGAAGTCAAGCCCCAGTCCGCAGCCGCGAAGAAAGGCAACTGGAATGTCCTTGGACTCAGACAAGGTATGCAAGGGCCAGTAGTCAATGCTGCTCGGGGCTAGATGTTGGCACGATTCCAAACCCTTTGCATATCGTAGGTTCGCGTGCTCAAGGTTCGTGGCCTGGAAAACTGCTCCGGTCAAATTTGCCAGTTGCAGCATTGCCCCGCGAAGGCTGGCCCATCTGAGATCGGCTCCGGCAAGTCTCGCCGCGAAGAGGTTGGCACCGCAGAGGTTCGTCCTGCTTAGAACCGTGCCGCACAGGTTAGCATATTGGAGGTCAGCTCCGGCGAGGTTTGCTTCGCTGAGATTCGCCCCACTGAAGTCCGCGTGGATGGAACTCGATTGCCTCGACTGATTCCATGCCGCAACACCCTCGCCTAGAAGGATCCGTACGTGCTCAGCGTCGGCCATCCACAAAATTATATATGAAATAGTCGTAGGAGAAGATCCCGACCGGTTCCTACGCTCTCCTTCCGCGGCAGGGTAGTGATCGCTCCGTTTCGCCGCATAATTTCGGTTGGCCAAAAACACCTGAACCCGCCGACTTTGTCGCAGGCTCGTTTTTCCGGCCATTTTCGAGTGACGCTCCCGCCTGGCCGCAGTCGATCCTTTGCAGGTAAAGAAAACATTTCTGGGCGAGTCCGCAATGGTTCACCCGCGAGAAGGTCCGTCCCCCGGAGGTATGGACGCCGTTCAGGATTCGATGCTCTCCGTCGCTTCCAGGCGGGGCCCCTTTGTTTTTTGAGAATGCCGACGAGCTCAGAAAGCTCCAGCGTGGCGACGGACCCGCTCACCGTGCTCGCGGATTGCCCTCATTTCCATTGACGACGGCGGCCGCCAGTCATCGAGAAGTGTCAGGTTATCGTCCAATTCCCTCCGGTTCGCTGGCGCAGTCAGCACCACCGTAATGTTCTCGTTCGCAAGGCAGAAGCGGTAACACTCGGCTGCCGACGGTGGCACAAAATCAACAGGATCCTCCGGCGTGGCCTCCAGGAGCGCCTTCCATCGGAGGCCAGTGAAGGTAACGACCGGCATCTTTAGTTTCGAGGTCACTCGAAAGACATCGTTTTCAGCCCCGCAGTGGGCGGCGTTGTAGCGGATCATCAGCATATCCAGCAGGCCGGTCCGCGCCCAACTCGCCGCCAGCTTGCGCTGATGGCTGGTCAGGCCGATGAGGCGAAGCCGGCCGGCCCGTTTCTGCTCGTCCAGGTATTCCCATGCCCCGCCCGGCGAGGTGAGCGTGTCCCACTCTTCGGCGGATTCGACGTAGTACAGCGTAGCGATGTCGATATAATCGGTCCGCAAATCATCGAGCAGCGATCTGAATTCGATGGCGGCCTCCCGGCTCGTGCGAGATTGAAACTGGACGGCGAGAATAACGTTGGGGCGCTGGGAGCCGAGTCTCTTGACGGCCTCGCTCAGACCATCCGGATGACCGCACCAATTAAGATAGTTGACACCCTTCCGAATCGCCAAATCGATATCGTCAGGACGCAGACCGCAACCACCGCGGGTGGCCAGACCGAGCCGGCATACGTGCTGCAAACCAGGAGCGATAATCGCAGTTCGCGTCATGAACCGTGGCCCAGCCTCTGCCTGCTAACGTTCAGCATAGCGCCGCCGAAGCCGGTGCCGGGGTAACCGGATGTATACTGGTTGGCATTCGGGAAGCGAGAACAGAAGCGATCTTGAGCGATGTCCAAGACTAAGGTCTATGACGCGATCGTAGTAGGTTCAGGCGCGAGCGGCGGCTGGGTCGCTAAGATTCTCACTGAGCTGGGCATGCAGGTGCTCATGATCGAGGCGGGGCCGCCGCGTATTCCCACGCGCGATTTCACCGAGCATGTCTGGCCGTACCGCATGCGGTATCGAGGCTTTGGGGATCAGAGGGCACTGCTCACCGCGCAACCCGTACAGCGGCTATGCTATGCCTGCGACGAATACAGCCATCAGTTTTTCATCAACGACCACGAGCATCCTTATACCTTCCCCGCCGATAAGCCGTTCATGTGGATTCGCGGCCGGCAAGTTGGCGGCAAGACTTTTTGCTGGGCGCGCGTCAGCTACCGCTATAGCGACTTCGAATTCCAGGCGGCCGCGCGGGATGGTTATGGCGAGAACTGGCCCGTGACTTACAGGGAGATGGAACCCTATTACGACAGGGTCGAGGAGTACATTGGTGTAAGTGGATCGGCCGAGGGTTTGCCACAATTCCCGGACGGCAAATTCCTGCCGCCCATGCGGCTTTCTTGCGGAGAGTTGCAGGCCAGCAAAGCCATTGAGCGGCGCTTCGGTTGGCGAATCATTCCCGATCGCACGGCGAATCTGACGGTAGCGCACAACGGGAGACCCGCTTGCCACTATTGCGATCAATGCCAGCGCGGCTGCTACACGGCCTCCTACTTCAACAGTCCTTCCGTGACGCTTCCCGACGCGGCGCGGACCGGCCGGTTCACCCTGGTCAGCGACGCGATCGTGAGTCACCTCGCGATGGACCATCACGGCAAAGCCACGGGCGTGGTTTTCCTGGATCGGCAGACCCGCGCGGAACGCGAAGCGCATGGCCGCGCCATTGTGCTGGCTGCCAGCGCACTGGAATCTACGCGTATCCTGCTCAACTCACGCTCCCCCCGTTTTCCGGAAGGCGTAGGGGCGTCCTCGGGCGCGCTCGGCCACTACCTGATGGACCATTTTACCCTGGAGCACGGCGGCGGGCTGCTGCCGGACCTGCAATCGCCACGCCGCGAGCCCGTCGGGCGTCCGGCGGGTTATATCATTCCGAAATACGTCAACGCCGACCCGCGCTTTGCTAATAAGGGCTTCTTGCGCGGTTACTATCTGGCTGGCGACAGCCAGCAGGAACTCTACGGACACGCATTGGGCCTGCGAGGATTTGGTCGCGGGCTTCGCCACAAAGTAAGTGGGGAGATACCGTATAACTTCAGCATTTACGCGCAAGGCGAGTGCCTGCCGCGGCATGAGAATTACGTGACGCTGGACCCTCACAAAACAGACGCCTGGGGAATTCCAGTGCTCCACATTAACGCCAGTTACGGTGAGAACGAGCACGCCATGGCGCACGCGATGCACACCCAGCTAAGCGAGATACTGGATGCCGTCAAAGTAGAAGAACTGCAAGCGCCGTCCGAGAAGCTGAGCATTTTTGGAAAAAACATACACGAATGCGGCACCGCGCGCATGGGCGACGACCCGAAGAAGAGTGTACTGAACCGCTTCAATCAGGTACACGACGCCAAGAACGTATTCGTGACTGACGGCGCCTGTTTCGTCACGCAGGGATGCTACGAGCCGACGTTGACAATTATGGCGATCTCCGTCCGTGCCGCCGAGCACCTGGCCGCCGAGTACAAGCGAGGGAATCTGTAATGGACCTGGAAGAACTGAACAGGCGTGTGTGGCTGCTCCGGCTGGGAAGCGGCGCGTTGCTGGCCGGTTGGAGCGGCATCGATCTGGAAGCGGCCGAGGGCGTGAAACTTCCGGAAGGCTTATACGAACCTTCCGTCGATCACCTCGCACACGTATTGAAACCAGCCCCGAACAACACGCAGCCGTCTGCGCCGCTGTTCTTTGAGGCAGCGGAGTACCGGCGGTTGCAAGACCTCATCGCCCGGATGCTTGGTGAAGAACCGGGAACGCCGCCATTGCCGGAAATCGCCGCGTGGATCGATTTGATTGTGCATGATGCGGCCGAGGTCCGCGGGGCGGCTCGATCGCTCTCTCCGGAACACCGCGCGCTGGCCGCGGGATTCTACGGGGAAGCGGCGGTTCTGGAACTCGAAACACTTGATGTACAGGAGATGAGCCGGGCCGGTCTGGCGCGGCTGAATGCGGAACCGTCAGTTACGCTGGAGTCACTCGAATTGCAAGGCGATGCGTTCATTCGCTGGCTCAAACAGCGAGTCATCGAGGGGTTCTATACGTCACAGTTGGGTCTCAAAGAGCTGGACTATAAGGGGAACTCGTTCTACAGCATTTCCCCGGGCTGCGATCGTTAGCATTTGGAAGTATCAGTATCGCCAGCTTGTCACGTCTGCTCCCCGCGGCGCCCAGCAGTGCTCGGCGCGTGGTCCGTCCGTGCCGTGGTCGATCACGCCGGTCCTCTTGTCGAAGATCGGCTGCGGATAACCGTCCTCCGCGGTGGGAGAATAGACCGCCTGCCAGATGTCGAACTGCTCGCCCGACCGGCCGTGATCGCCTAGCGCAGCCTTATAGGCGATATTGTCGCGCATGGAGATGGGAGTATGACCCAGATAGTCGCGCATGGCTGGCTGCTCGACCCTCTTGTTCGCGCCCTGGATATAGCAGTGGCCCCGTCGAGGTCGTCCACCGGCAGGCCCAGGTAGTGAATGCCTTCGCCGTGGGCCTTCAGGAAATCGGCATAAGCAGTTGGCCGGCTCCCGCGGCGGAATGATCCACTCAAAAGTCGGCTGTATATACTTGTGCCAGCCGACATCGAACGGCAACAAAAGGGGCATCCCGTGGAGCTGCTGCCAATGATCGGAGACCGGCTGGACCTCACGGATGATGAACGCGATATGTGAGACCAGGGCCGGTGCCGCGGCCGGCGCAGCCCCACCCGGCCAGCGGACCAGGCCGAGCACGTATTTGCCCCTTGGCTCGGTATCGAAAACGTAAATACGGCCAGGCCGCGATCGGTGTCCACCCGCATGCGCTGGAGCACTTGCACGCCTGCTACGCCCATGCGCTCGACTTCCCTGGCCATCTCATCCTCGTTCGCCACTTCGTAAACGATGGAGAGAATGTCGTCTCTGTGCATCCAAAAAAAGGCATTGAACGCACTGTCGCCTCCTTGCGGTGCCAGCATATTCCACTACCAGGCTTCCAAATGTCCCCAGGCCATGTGCGCGTGCCCCGTGATGGGCCGGCCGCAGTCCGGCGGCGCGCCCGGTGTGAGCGAGGCAACCGAAATCAAAAAAATCCCGCAAATGCTTAATCAGAAGGGCGCTAAACTATAAGCAGGAGTTCGGTGTTGAAATTCGGGAAAAGCAAAGACCCAAGAAAGCAATTTGCGGCGGGCCGTGGACCCACAGTAGCCCCCGCGAAAGATTACATGCCGACCCGTCGTGGACGAAAGCCCCCCTTTCACGCGGAAATTGAGGTCGCGAGCAATTTGCCGGACGATTCTCCGGAATTCCGCACTTTTGTCGTGGAGGTGGTGGGCATGCCCGAGCACATGGCGTCCAGCGTCGCCGCCGCCATCCGGCAGCAAAAATGGAAAATCTCGCCGAACCCGCTAGCTTCGATCAGAACGGCCGCACACCAGGAAGCCCGAAGGAAGGCACTCCCAACATGAGCAAACCATACAGCGAGATGACCGCAGCTGAGAGACTCGTAGACCGCATCGCTAAGAACCAGGAAATCGACCGGCGTGTAAAAGAAAACCAGAAGGCCGCGACTGCGCCCGCGGAAGTCACTAGCAGACGGAAATCCGTAGGGGACGCTCTTGACGAGTTCCATCGTATAAAGAAGGAACGCGGTATCGATGCTGCGTCTGATTTTGTGCGCGGCAAGAGCAAGGTTCGTGTCGATTCGCGGGATCTATGACGCCGAGCATGGCGGGCAATTCCTGGCGTACGTAGGTAACAACCGCGCGACGCATACGCTTGGGCGGTTTTGCGTAAGGCGGAAGGAAAGCCATGAATAGATTCGTGTTTGCGCTCGCCAATATTCTGATTCTGTCTTCCTGCGCGCCGAAGCCGGTGGATGCACCGAACAGCAGCCCCAACCCGGTGGGCAGCATCGTGCGCCTGGACCCTGCGTTCGATTCGCTGGTTCCTCAATCGGCTCAGATCGAGAAACTGGCGGGCGGCTTCCAGTTTACCGAGGGCCCATTGTGGTTCCCGTCGCGGCATCTGTGGTTCAGCGATGTGGTGGGCAATGTGGTCCGGCAATGGTCTCCCGATGGACAGGTCATTGAGATCCTGCGGCCGGGCGGATACGACAAGAATGATGCGCCGGCCGGGTCGTTCATTGGCCCTAACGCGATGGTCGCCGATAAGGATGGCACCGTGTTGCCTTGCCAGCATGGCAACCGGCGCATCGTAAGGATGGGCAAGGACCGTCAGATATCCCTGCTCGTAGACCGGTTCGAGGGCAAACGGCTCAACAGCCCCAATGACCTGGTTTTTAGTGCGGACGGCTCGCTTTACTTCACCGATCCGCCTTATGGCTTGCTGAAGCAGGACGACGATCCACAGAAGGAACTGAAGTTCAACGGCGTATTCCGGCTGGCGGACGGGAAGTTGCAAGCGGTGATCCGCGATCTGACGCGGCCTAATGGCATCGCCTTCTCGCCGGATCACAAGATCTTGTACATCGCCAATTCCGACGAAAAGCGCAAGGTCTGGATGCGGTACGAGGTGCAGCCCGACGGCAGCGTGAGCCATGGTCGCGTGTTCTTCGATGTCACTTCGGAAAGAGAAGACGGGCTGCCGGATGGCATGAAAGTGGATACGAAAGGCAACCTGTATTGCGCGGGGCCGGGAGGCTTCTGGGTGTTTTCGCCGGACGGGAAGCATCTGGGAACCATCAAGCCGCCGGAGACGCCGGCGAATTGCAACTGGGGCGACGACGGCAGGACACTGTACATTACTGCCCGGGCGGGCTCATATCGCATCAAGCTGGCTGCCCAGGGCGAAACAAAACTGTATGAGCCGAGTCTATGAGAGGAGCAGGAATGGAGCGCAGAGTTTATTTGAGAACGATTCTGGTTGGAGCGTGCGCGGCGGCGGTCGGCGCGGAATCCGGGGGGCGTCCGATCCAGTTGCACGTGGACTTATCGGTGGACCCGACAAAAGAGCAGGAGATGCTGCATAACTTCCACACTATCTTCCGTCCCGCGGCGGCCAAACAAGCTGGATTCATCGATGTCAAGATGCTCAAGCTCCGCTCGGCACTGGCCGGCGCGGCGCCCGTGGGAGCGAATTACCGTTTCGAACTGAAGTATGCCAGCGAAGCGCAGCGACAAGCCTGGGTTGCGAGCGCCACTCACAAACAGGTGTGGCCTACTATCGAAAAAACACTCACGTCGAAAGATTACACGGTCCTCCTCTACGATGAAGCGTGATGTGGAGGACGGTTCCAGTGAATTGGTGAAAGAAATGGACGTAACTCCATGAAATCTCCAATGAATAACGTCTCGCGCAGAAGGCTCCTGCAAAGCGCCGGCGCCACGGCGGGCGCTGGACTTCTAAGCCTGGCCGCGGGCCAGACGAGTGACAAACCTCCCAGAGCACTCGGGTTGATTGGCGACCGCTATCACAACGCAGATTACATTCGCGTAAGCCTGGACCGGGTTTTCAAAGAGGTCGGCATACCGATTGATTACACCATCCTGTACGATCGTCTCTCGCGGGACCTTCTCCAGGGTTATCAGTTGTTTCTGTGCTTGCGGGACGGCATGATCTGGCCAGATGGCTATCTCGGACCGGATGCCTACACGGACTACGAGCATGGCCTGGAGAATGGCCGCGAGTTCCCCGAGGCCAAGCCGCAAACCTGGATCACCGAAGAGCAAGGAGCGGCGGTGAAGGAGTTTGTCCAGGCCGGAGGCGGATTCTATTCCCTCCATAACAATAGCCATGTTTCACTTTCGTCGAAGAGTTATCGTGACGTCATGGGCGGCGCCTATGTGGGCCACCCGCCGCTGCGTCCGTTTCAGGTGCGCGTGGTGAACAAGGAGCACCCAATTACACAAGGCATCCAGGATTTTATGGTTAACGATGAGCAACACTACGTCACCTATGACAAGGCGGGCTGGGCTTACGAGTACGGCAAGGGGCGAGTCGTTTTCACCGCCGTCGGCCACACCAATCATGCCATGTGGGTGCCAGCGCACTTCGCGTTGCAGAAGAGAGCAGTAAGATGGCTGCTGAAGCAGATCTAGAGACTAGCAGCCACAAGAATCAGTGCTGGATCGATCAGTCTTTACGCCGCCGCGAGTTCGATTGATTGCGGCTCTTCTCTTCCTGCATTTGCCCCTGCGCCGCGGCCACCGCGGCCATGGCCTCCTTGAGATGATCCGGATGCTCGTTGCCGAGTCGTTCGATGGAAGGGATCAGGTCCAAGGGGGCCTCATGCTTCTTGGCTTCCGAAGTGAAAATTTCGATGGCCAGCAGCCGGTTCGATTGATCCTGGCTGGTCAGTAGCGGAATCAGCGCCGTCAGGTTGCCGTACTGCACCTGGGCGAGATCGCGTCTTTCCTCCCGGCGGAGATTACGCGCATCGCTCTGGTCCTTTGTGTAGGTATAGAGGCCGCCTACCAGGGCCAGCACCAGCGGCAACAGGATGCCGGCTATTTTCGACAGACGGTCAAGTTGACCGTCGAGGCCGGATACTGAAGGATCAGGCATAGCAGGTAGCGTATCACAAATGAAACCCGGCCGCGGCCCCTGGCCACACCAGGAGAAGAAGGCTAACTTACTGATTTTGTGCTCGTTATGGTATTATCAGTAACCATGACGACTTTATCTCTGAACGACGGGGACATCCAGCGATAGAACCTGTAGCCTAACCGGTTCGCGCATCATCGGTAACACATTTGACACACTCATGCACCGACGAATCTTCTCTTGGCCAGCACATGCTGACAAAAATAGAAAAGACTGGAAGCCAGCCTGAAGCCGAACACGAAGCTTCACCGGGGCGCGTGTTCTGGATTACCGGGTTATCCGGCGCCGGCAAGACCACCTTGGGGCGAGAATTGTGGAACCGGTTGCGTGCCTCCGGTCGTCCGGCAACCTTCCTCGATGGCGACGCGCTCCGTGCCGTGATCGCCGAAGACCTTGACCACAGCACAGGCCATCGGCGGCGATCGGCGATGCGCAATGCGCGGCTGTGCCGGTTGCTGGCTGAGCAGGGCGCCGATGTCGTCTGCGCAACCATCTCGCTGTTTCACGAGGTGCAGCGTTGGAACCGCGAGAACATCCCTGGTTATCGCGAGATCTATCTTCGGGTCCCGATAGACGAGCTGCGGCGTCGGGATAGCAAGGGCATCTACGCGGGGAATGAGCGCGGCGATACGCGCGACGTCGTTGGCCTTGACGTGCCGGCGGAGGCTCCCGAGGCGCCGGACCTGGTCCTCGACAATTATGGGGCGCTCGACGTTTCGACGGCGGTCGACCGCATCTTGGCGGTATGCGCGAGGCGGAATGGCGCGGGTGCGGCGCAGCCGGCGCGCGTGGTCGCCTTCAAAACGAAGGCGGAATCTCTGGAAATGCTGGCGCCTCTGTTGCGCAATGGGCGCGTCCTGCCACAGGTCCGGTTCTCGGTTGGCGATTGGCGCTCGGACGCCCCTGGGGTGCTCGCTGCCGTCGCCGCTGCTCCGTGGGGTTCGGATCGCGTCATCGTGCGTAGCAGTGCGCGGGGCGAGGACGGCGCCGCAAGGAACTCCCAGGCCGGGAAGTACGATTCCGTGCTCGGTGTTGTCGGCAGCGCGGCCGTGGCACATGCGATCGACCAGGTGATTGCCTCGTTCGCCGATGACGCAAGCGACGACGACCAGATCTTCGTGCAGCCCATGCTTGACCGCGTGGCGATGGCCGGGGTGGCCTTCTCGCGCAGTCCCAGCGGCGGCCCCTACTTCATTATTAATTACGACGACCGTTCCGGCCTGACCGATCGCGTGACCGCCGGCGCCGGCGACAATCTCAAAACTTTTCTTTGCCTCAAATCGCGGCCGGATGCCTGCCCACCGTCGCTCGCGCCGGTCATCGCTCTCGTCAGCGAGCTCGAAACCCTTCTAGGGTGTGATGCAATAGACGTGGAATTCGCCGTCGGCGACGACGGGCAGCTCTATCTTCTGCAGGTCCGCCCTCTCGCCGTCGACCGCCATGGGCGGGCAGCGGACACGAAAGTCGACACCGCGCTCGCCGATGTCGCGCGCAAGGTCGAGCTGCTCAGCCGCCCGCATCCTTACTTACACGGCAGCCGGGCGATCTTCGGCGTCATGCCGGACTGGAACCCGGCCGAAATCATCGGGGTGCGGCCCGGGCCCCTCTCGTTGTCGCTCTATTGCGAACTCATCACCGATGCCATCTGGGCCTATCAGCGGGACAATTACGGATACCAGAATCTTCGCAGTTTTCCGCTGCTGGTCAGCTTTCACGGACTGCCCTATATCGACGTGCGTGTCAGTTTTAATTCCTTCGTACCACGCGATGTACCCGATGATCTCGCTTCGCGTCTGGTAAATTACTATATTGATCGCCTCCTCTCGGAGCCGCATCTCCATGACAAGGTCGAATTTGAGATCATCTTCTCCTGCTATACGCTCGACTTGCCAATGCGCATGGGCAGGCTCGCCGAGCGCGGATTTTCTACGGAAGACCTTGCCGAACTTGCGAGCGCCTTACGGCGCCTCACCGATCGCATCATGCATGGCGAGACCGCGCTGTGGCGGCGCGACCGCGCGAAGATCGATCTGCTGGCACAACGGTTTCCGGCAATCTGCAACGCGGAGATCGACAAGATCAGCCGCATTTACTGGCTGATTGAGGACTGCAAGCGATACGGCACGCTGCCGTTCGCCGGTCTCGCGCGGGCGGGCTTCATAGCGGTTCAGATGCTCCAGTCCCTCATCGAAGTGGGCGTTCTCAATGCTGAAGAGGGCGTGGCATTCATGGCGAGCGTCGATACCGTCGGGTCGCGCATCGGGCGAGATTTCGCGGAACTTCCCAAGGCGGACTTCCTCGCCCGCTACGGCCACCTGCGGCCGGGGACCTACGACATCCTGTCGCCGCGCTACGACGAGGCGCCCGATCTCTATTTCGACTGGTCGAGTGCCCGGCCGGCGGCGCCTGCGCCCCCGCGCTTCGCGCTGTCGATCGAGCAGTTGCGCCGCATCGAGCAGCTGCTCAAGGAGCATGAACTCTCGATCGACGTCTTGAGTTTGATTGAGTTCATCAAGGCCGGCATCGAGGGCCGCGAGTACGCGAAGTTCGTATTCACGCGAAGCCTGAGCCAAGGTCTGTCGCTGATCCGTCAGCTGGGCGAGGATCATGGTCTTTCGGCGGAGGATTGCGCATTTCTGAACTACGACGTGGTCCGCACGCTCTATAGCGAAAGCGGTTCGGTGCGCGAGGCGTTGCTGGAGAGTGTCGCGCACGGCAGAGAGCGTCACGCGCTCACGCGCAATCTCGTGCTTCCGCCGATCATCGCGTCGCCGGATGAAGTGTTCGCATTTCACCTTCCGCCGAGCCAGCCCAATTTCATTACGCGAAAAAGCGTCACCGCGCCTGTCGCCTCACTCGGCGACCCGCCCGAGAGCTTCGCGGGACGGATTCTTTTCGTGCCCAGCGCGGACCCCGGCTTCGACTGGATCTTCACGCGTGACATCTGCGGATTCGTCACCCAGTTCGGCGGCGCCAATTCGCACATGGCGATCCGCGCCGGCGAGCTCGGCATACCCGCTGTCATCGGCGCCGGCGAAGCCCTGTTCCAACGATGGCAGATGGCACGCAAGCTGTGCCTCGATTGCACCAATCAGAATGTCCTGGTCATCGAATGAAAGCGGTCAATCAGTTCATTCTTTCTGGAGCCCTGTAAACGGAACCGAAAACAGGAGCGTTTCGGAAGCGCTCCAGCTTGTTCCGCCAGGAAAGGATGCGGATTTCGATCCAAACCAGTCTCCCGATCGCGTGGAGATCATGCGGCCTTCGAGTAATCCCAATGCGGGCCGGCGACTGAGCAGGAAAACGCTCGCAGTTTCTCCCGCTCCACTTGCTTGACTCACAGACATACTACAACCACGGTCCAGTTCCTGAGAGTTGACAAACAGTTGCTGCACAGTCTGCCCGCGCGAACTGTCACTCTTAACCGGGACCTGGTGCCAAAACCATCCTGGAGACGACTTACTTGACGGATCTGAATTCTGGCTACCGAAAAGATCGTGGCCACCGAAAATCCCGAACAGGTTTGACCAGGTACTTACTCCGACGGTACTCCACGCTTCCGTGGCGGAATTAGAGTAGGGTGCACCAGACATTTGGTAGGTGTCTGGCCCGTAATCATCCGTTCTCTGGAAGCGCGTTCCATTCCTGGTCAGCCACGCATGAGTCGTGATATAGCATTCACAATCGGAATTCGCCAGCATAACGTCATAGGCCCAGGACCATGCGGCGCTGCCAGCGAAGAAATCCATCGCCAGGATAAGAAGTTTTATGCCGGAAATGACGAACTTTACGGCTGTGTTGGCTCCGGTCGTGTCATGAGATCCAATCCAGTAAGCCATGTCTCCGCCGCCAAGACTGATACCGGATCCGTAAACTGAAGAGCGGCGGCTTGCTGAGAAGTAGCCGGTGGCGAATTGCATTCCGAGGCGACTCCGGGACAAGGGCCTGCCTGCATAGTCGTGGTTCCCCGGAGGCGCAGTGAATGCAATGTTATTCTTGTCGAGAATCGTCCAGGCGGTTTGTGCGTTCGCGTACTGATTGGCGCCCGCGGTCGAGTTCACGCAATCGCCGACGCCCACTACAGCCTTGATGTTAGCGTCAAAGGACGGTGCGCTGGAGGCGAAAACGATGTTCCTGTTGTCGACGATCCACTTCATCATGCCAATGTAATATCCACCGGAATTGTCAGCGCACGATTCAGCCAGGTACTGAGGATCGGGAATAATGGCAATCGTGAAATCCGCGCCCGCTGCCCCGACCGCCGGTGTGCTTATAAGGCGTGATGCTGCCGCACCGGTGAGACCGGTCAGGACAGACGCCCCGAATCCCCGCCTCGTAATCTTTTTCAAAAGTCGTTTAGGCGTCAGACCCCCGTGTTTGATTACGTACTCCAGTTCCGTCATATTACGGCGTCTCAAGCGTGCGACGTAACTGCCAATCGTCCCGTTTCCGACATCGATCGGATGTTGTCATGACAGTCACTGTTGTCTGGAAAAAGTAAGCTGGCCGCCAATCCAACCAAATAACAAGTTATAGTATTTCTTCTAGTCAGGCGGTTATAAGCCTTCAGATTAAAGGCATTTAATGTTACAGGAGAATCACGCGTCACGCATGAAAGCGGTCGCCATCACCCAGCGGGTATCGGTCGTTCCGGCCTATGGTGAGCGCCGCGATTGCCTGGATCAGGCATGGACTAAGTTCCTGGGGGCCTGCGGCCTCATTCCCGTGTTGCTCCCCAACGTCACCGAGGCGGCTCTTGCCTTGTGCGAGGGGGCCGGCATCGACGGGTTGGTGTTGACCGGCGGTAACGATCTTGCGGCGTTGGGCGGCGATGCCCCGGAACGCGACGCCGTCGAAAATGCCCTGCTCGATTTGGCGGAGCGGCGCAGGCTGCCGGTGCTGGGCGTTTGTCGCGGCATGCAAGTGATTCAGCAGCGTTTCGCTATTCCGTTACGCCGCGTCGAAGGCCATGTGGCGCAATGCCAGGTCATCCGCATCGACGGCGAGCGAAAAGAGGTCAACAGTTATCATCACTTTGCCGCCTTCGACTCTCGGCCGCCGCTCGAAATATGGGCGGTCGCCGACGACGGCGTGGTCAAAGCGATTCGCCATTCGGCCGAGCCGATAACGGGGATTATGTGGCACCCTGAGCGGTCCGCGCCATTCTCGCCCGCCGACGTGGCACTGTTCCGCCAGGTCTTCGGGGTCGCATGATGCGCGCGGTTATTCTCGCCGCCGGTCGCGGCAGTCGCATGGGGCATCTCGCCGACGACCGCCCAAAATGCCTGGTCGAGCTCGAGGGCAGGCCTTTGATCGAGCGCCAGATCGCGGCGCTCCGGCGCGGTGGCGTGGACCAGATCGGGGTGGTCCGCGGCTATCGCGCCGAAATGATCGATTTTCCCGGCCTCTTCTATTTCGCCAACGAACGATGGGCCGAAACCAATATGGTGATGTCGCTAGCCGCGGCCGCTGGTTGGCTGCGTTCGGGGCCAGTCATCGTCAGCTATGCCGACATCTTCTACCGTAGCGACTTGGTGCGCGGCCTGGCCAGTGCTCCAGGTCCTTTGGTCATCAGTTACGACCGGTCCTGGCGCCGTCTGTGGGCCCGGCGTTTCGCCGATCCTTTGGCCGATGCCGAAACCTTCCGGATTAATGCCGCGGGCCAATTGCTGGAGATCGGCGGCAAGACGACGCGGATCGAAGATATCGAGGGGCAATATATGGGCCTCCTGAAATTCACACCACCGGCATGGAGTGCCGTCGAGGCGCTACTCAGTACGCTCGACCCGGCGATCCGCAATCGCCTAGATGTCACCGGATTGCTGCGACTGCTGCTAGCCGCAGAGGATCTCCCGGTTGCCACTTTCGGCACCGATGGCCAATGGGGCGAAATCGACAATCCGGAAGACGTGGCGCTATATCAGAGGATGGTAAAGGAGGGGGATCTCCTGCTCGAGGATGCGCTATCCGGCAGAGAGTCATGATGAAACACGGAGATTTTACGGGGCTGGCTGGCGACTACGCGAAGTTCCGACCAGGCTATGCGCCGCAGGTCGCGACCGCAATCCTCAGTTATGTCGGACGCGATGCGGCCAGCGTCGACGCAGCAGACATCGGCGCCGGCACTGGCATCTGGACACGCACGCTCGCGGCCCGCGGCCTGCATTCCGTCGTCGCCGTGGAGCCCAATGACGACATGCGCGGGCAAGGAATCGAGACCTCGCGCGGAACGGACATTGTCTGGCACAAAGGCTCGGCTGAAGCCACTGGATTGCCGGACGGCTCAGCCGATCTTGTCAGTATGGCCTCGTCACTCCACTGGGCCGATTTCGACAAAGCGTGCGACGAGTTCCATCGCCTCCTGCGGCCGGGCGGCATCTTTGTCGCCTTGTGGAATCCGCGCTTCATCGAGGCGAACCCGCTGCTGGTCGAAATCGAGGCGCAGATTGCGCGGCTCAAGCCTGACATCCGGCGCGTATCGTCCGGCCGCTCCGGCATCACCGAGCGGCTGACCGACATGTTGAGCGCCAAGCCGCAATTCGCCGACGTGCTATACCTCGAAGGCAGGCATTCCCTGTACCAGACGCCAGCGCAGTATATCGGCGCGTGGCGCTCGGTGAACGATCTGCAGGTGCAATTAGGTCCGGAACTTTTCTGGAAATTCCTGGACTTCACCGAGCAGCGCATCGCGGGTCTGACGGCGATCGAGACAATCTATGTGACTCGCGCCTGGGCGGCGCGGCGCGTATAGGCGCTCAGATCGTCACATCATAGCCGATTTTCTCAATCCGTCGTTTTGTCTCCGCATTCAGCCCGTCGATAAAGTTTCTGAATCGAGGAACCTTTTCTTTAACAGCCATATGGCCATAAGGCTTGGTTCTCGGAGGGGCTACACGTAAACAGCTCAAATCAAGATCGACGGACATGACTTCAACGATCTTAGAAAACTCCTTGCGCGGATCGATCATGCAGTCTTCAAGCCGCAACGCCAGCGTGGCGGATTGGAGATGAAGCTCGGTTTCCTCAACAAATTCCGGGAAAGACAGAAACGGCAGGCCTGGAGCGCCGGCGAAAAACTCGGGTTTGCCCTCGGCAAAAGCCTCGAATTTCAAGAAAGTTCCGCTCCAAATCGCCACATAGCTCGTCTGTGTTCATATAAGTTTGCGAGATGCCGGGGATATCCATGTTGTCGCGAATGCATGTCCGCCACCAAATCCAATTTGTCAGCAACGAATCGAGGGGATGACGATAGACAAAAATCACATCGGCAAACCCCGATCTGACCGCTTCCAGTATGCGGCTCATTATCCCTGGCGTCGCCTGAGCGCGGGAAATATACTTCATCGTGGCGTGGCCGCTGTAGATCATAGGCGTCGGACCGGGATGCAAGTGGATGGTATCCCTAAAATATTTCGCCCTTTCTCCAATGTTCCGCAGCATCAGTTCATTGATATAGTGGCGTCCGGTGCCGAACAATCCGATAACATAGGCTGTTCTGTGGTTCCGCACGCCCGTATCGATGTAGAACCGGGAACTCTCAGGGGCCGGGTTGCCCCAGTCTGTTTCCATCCTGCTCGCAGGGGCTTCCGGATTCGTGGTCTTCGGTAAGCTGGCTAACGCCTCCGCCAGGGTGGCGCTCCGCTTCTCCGACTGTGCCAATCGCCCTTCAAGCGCTGCTATGTTCAAGGAAAGGTGGTCAAGGGCGAGCATGTTCATCGAACGGTGCTCCAGGGCGCAGAGGATTTCTTCGAGCGATCGGCTTACGGAGGCATTGAATTCAAGCAAGGACGGCGTATAGCCCAACATGAAGCGAACAAGCTTAACCCGCTGGATCAGCCGGTTGTGCCGGCCCGGAGGTGGGGGACGAACGGCCGCCACGGCGTTCCTGAGCCCCCCAGGGCGGCCGTTACGCGGCGCAGCTCATCGAAGTCATAGCGCCAAAAGCTGGGGCCCGCCTGCGGCTTGCCGTCGTATGAATCCATGGTCTTTTTCTTCCCGACTGGCGATATAGGACTAGCGCTTACTCAGTTCAGTCCCTCGGCATTGTAGCCGATCTTCTCAATCCGTCCTTTTGTCTCCGGATCGAGTCCATCGATAAAGTCTCTGAATCGAGGGACGTTGTCTTTAACGGCCAAATAACCATAAGGCTTCGTCTTCGGAGGGGCCACACATATCCGGCTCAAATCAAGATCTATCGACATGACTTCCACGATCTTAGAAAACTCCTTGAACGGATCGATCATGAAATCCTCCAGGCGCAACGCGAGAGTGGCGGATTGGAGATGAAGCTCAGTCTCCTCGACAAATTCCGGGAAAGACAGAAATCGCGGGCCTGGTACGCGCGCAAAAAAATCGGGGTCGCCTTCGGCGAAGGCCCTGAATTCAGGTAAGTTTCGCTCCAAATCGCCACATAGATCGTCGGTGTTCTTATAAATCTGCGAGATGCCGGTAATCAACCTGTCCTCGCGAATGAATGTCCGCCACCAAATCCAATTTGTCAGCAACGAATCGAGGGGATGACGATAGACAAAAATCAAATTGGCAAATCCCGAACCGACCGCCTCCAATATGCTGCTCATTACCGCTGGCGGCGCCTGCGCGCGGGAAACGTGCTTCATGGTGGCATGGCCGCTGTAGATCATTGGCGTCGGACCCGGATGCAAGCGGATCATATCCCTGAAATATTTCGCCCTCCTTCCAATGTTATTCAGGATCAGTTCATTGATATATCGGCGTCCGGTGCCGAACAGTCCGATAACATAAGCTGTTCTGTGGTTTCCCGGACCCGTATCGATGTAGAATCGGGAATTGTCACCGGCGCGCTTGTCCCCGTCTGTTGCCATCCTGTCGGCAGGGGCTTCCGGATTCGCGTTCTTCTGTAAGTCGACTAACGCCTTTACCTGCTCGTGCAAGTGTCCCAGTTGCTCCTGCAATGACTCCGCTAGGGCGGCGCTCCTCTGCTCCGACCGCGCCAATCGCCCTCCGAGAGCAACCACGTCCATGGAAAGATGGTCAAGAGTCCAGGCCATTTCTTCGAGCGATCGACTTACTGCGGCATTGAATTGATGCAAGGGCTGCAAATTCCAATTCAACACGCGAGCAAGCCCACTCTTGATCAGTTGAATCAGGTCGTTGTGCCACCCGGGAGGCCGGGGATTAATGGAGCCCACGGCGTTCTTGAGTCCTTCCAGCGCCCCGGCTGTGCGGCGCAGTTCATCCAAGTCATAGAGCTTCCAGCCGTCTTCGGTCTCCCGGACAGACTGCGCCCATTTCATGTGATGGAGAATCGCGGCTACCGCGAGTACGGGCGGGGCTTCGGTTACATTCTGGACCAGCAGTGCGGCGATATTCTTCGTCGTGCGCGGCAGGTCCGCTTTGACAAACTCCATGAGGCAGATCGCCTTCGCCACCCGCACTGCCATTCCGGGGTAGTCTTTGTCGTCGAAGCGTTGGCGAATGTCACGCATGTCCTGCCGCTTTTCCGGCGGAATATCCCCTTCCAGCAGTTCATAGATGTTGTCGATGCTCACCAGAACGCCGACGGGCCGATCGGCCAGCCGGGTGCGGTCCGACACGAGCATTTCAAAACACTGCTTGACGACAGTACGATTGCCGCCCAGGTGTCTTGGCGCATTGGGATGCATCCGGATGCCGGCCACGATGTCAATGGAGAGGTCGATCAAATGCGGAGGGTAAGGATAAAACCGGACAAACTGATCTTCGTCGAACTCCGTGCGGCGGGAGCACCGCTCCAGCTCGACATTCTGCATCAATGACGCACCGCGCTCCCGGAATAGCTTCCTGAGCGTAGACTCCTGGCTCTCCTTCTTGCGTAGCACACGGCGGGCGGCGACCTCGCGGATGCCGGCGGGAGAAAGGTCGATCTGGTGCTTGAAACGGTCCTGCAGCTTAAACAGGCCGATGCGGCCGGCAACGAGGCAGTTGCAGACTTCGCGCAGCGTTTCCTCGGCCGTAACGATAATCCACGCGGGGCCCGGGATTCTCCCGGCCTTCAGCCGCTCAAGGCTTTGCTTGCCTAACTGCTCGACAACGGCGCACAGGTTTTCGAGGCGTTCACCGTCAAGCTCGACGTGTTGGACGATTTCGTCCACTATGAAAGCGAAGGTCTTCCCGTGGCGGCGAATTTCGCATAGATCGAACAGTCTTTCCACCAGATCCTGGACACTAAGTCTCCTTGAAGGCCGGGCCTTAACCGTGCTCAGCCACGTGTCAGTCGAGGCGTATGTCCGGGGATCGAACCGGTGCAGCAAAGCGCTGGAGCGCTCACGTTTTTGACTGCCTTGACGGACTTTTCGCCACTCTTCCCTGTATTCCGTGAGGCAGAGATCCTCGAATGCCGCAAGCGTGCCCTCCTTTTCAAGTTCAATCTCAAGCTCTGAGATATCGTAGTCTTCGGCGTAGTCCAGATCGCGCAGCAGGACCCGGTACATGACCTCGGCGATCGGCTCCGCGTCGGTTTCGACCGGCAGTTCCGTTGGGACGTCGCACATGAAGATCTCATAGGGGACCGTTCGATTAAGGAACTCAACGGACTCGGCAACCCGCTTGGACTCCACCTGCTTCAGGAAAAGTGAACTTGCGGTGGCGTCACGTACTTCATGGTTCGCCAGAACGTATCCAAGGTTTTTTGCAAAGGAAGATTTGCCCGCGCCGAAGAAGCCTGAAATCCAGACTCCAACGCTTTCGTCCGGCGATTTCGAAGCTGCCGCCATCGCGGAAAACAGGCCTTCGTACTCGGCCTTGATGCGATCCGTCGCGATATATTCGGTCAGCTCCGTGAAGACCGTATCCGGATCATCGTTGTTGACTTTGACGAACTCTTCGATAGGTCTGGAAAAATCGCGGCCCATCAGCTCGGCAATTCTGCTCATGACAATCAGCTTAGGTCCTCACATCAAATGATAGCCAATCTTCTCAATCCGTCTCTTAGTCTGCGCATTCAGCCCATCGATAAAGTTTCTGAATCGAGGGACTTTGTCCTTAACAGCCAAATAGCCATAAGGCTTGGTCGTCGGAGGGGCTACACATATACGGCTCAAATCAAGATCGACCGACATGACTTCCGCGATCTTAAAAAACTCTTTGGATGGATCGATCATGAAGTCCTCCAGGCGCAGCTTGAGCGCGGCGGATTGGAGATGAAGCTCGGTTTCCTCGACAAATTCCGCGAAAGACAGAAATCGCGGGCCTGGTATGCCCGTGAAAAAATCAGGGTCGCCTTCCGCGAAGGCATTGAAGTCAAAAAAGTTTTCCTCCAAATCGGCACATAGATCGTCTGAGTTCTTATAAACTTGCGAGATGCCGAAAATCGACCTGTTATCGCGAATGTATGTCCGCCACCAAATCCAATTTGTCAGCAGCGAATCGAGGGGATGGCGATACACAAAAATCAAATTGGCGAATCCCGATCCGACCGCTTCCAATATACGGCGCATTACCGCCGGCAGCTCCTGAGCACGGGAAACATGCCTCATGGTGGCATGGCCGCTGTAGATCATAGGTGTCGGACCTGGATGAAAGCGGATCGTATCCCTAAAGTATTTCGCCCTCTCTCCAATGTTATGCAGCATCAGTTCATTGATATATCGACGTCCGGTGCCGAACAGTCCGATAATATAAAGTGTTCTCTGGTTTCCCAGACCCGTATCGATGTAGAATCGCGAATTCTCATAGGCTCGCATGTCCCCGTCTGCTTCCATCCTGCCGGCAGGGGCTTCCAGATTCGCGGTTTTGTGTGAACTGACTAACGCCTTGACCTGTTCGTGCAACAACTCAAGCTGCTCTTGCATTGACTCGGCCAGGGTGGCGTTCCTCTTCTCCAACCGCGCCAATCGCCCTTCAAGAGCCACCATGTCCATGGACAAGCGTTCCAGGGCAACCATGTTCGTGGAAAGGTGGTCAGGCGCGACCGTGTTCGTAGAAAGGTGGTCAATGGCCCAGACGGTTTTTTCGAGCGATCGACTTACGGAGGTATTGAATTCCTGCAAGGGCCGCGTATACCATGTCAACGCGCGAGCAAGCGTCTTCTTAAAAAGCTGGATCAGGTCGTTGTGCCACCCGGGAAGCCGGGGATTAACGGTCCCCACGGCATTTTTGAGTCCCTCCAGGGCGGCAGCTACGCGGCCCAGTTCACCTAAGTCATAGAGCTGCCAGCCGTCTTTGGTCCAGCGGGCAAAATGCGCATCTCTCATATGATGGAGGATCGCGGCAACCGCGAGCACGGGCGGTGCTTCGGTTACCCGTTGGATCAGCAGCGCGGCGATGTTCTCCGTCGTGGGCGGCAGGTCCGCCTTGGCAAACTCCATGAGGCAGATCGCCTTCGCTACCCGCGCTGCCATTCCAGGGTAGTCTTTGTCGCCGTCAAAGCGTTCGCGAATGTCACGTATGTCCTTCTGCTTCGCCAGCGGAAGATTCCGTTCCAGCAGTTCATAGATCTTGTCGATGCTCACCAGAGCGCCGACTGGCTGACCGGCCAGCCGGGTGCGGTCCGACACGAGCATTTCAAAACACTGCTTGACGATGGTGCGATTGCCGCCCAGGTGTGTTGGCGCATTGGGATGCAGCCGGATGCCGGCCACGATGTCAATGGAAAGGTCGATCAAAAGTGGAAGGTAAGGATAAAACCGGACAAACTGATCTTCATCGAACTCCGTGCGGCGGGAGCACTGCTCCAGCTTGACATTCTGCATCAGCGACGCGCCGCGCTCCCGGAACAGCTTCCTGAGGACAGACTCCTGGCTCTCCTTCTTGCGTAGCACACGGCGCGTGGCGACCTCGCGGATGCCGGCGTCAGACAGATCGATCTGGTGCTTGAAACGATCCTGCAGCTTAGGCAGGCCGATGCGGCTGACTGCGAGGAGATTGTAGGCCTCGTCCAGCGTTTCCTCGGCCGTAGCGATGATCCACGCGGGGCCCGGAATCTTCCCGGCTTTCAGCCGCTCAATGCTTACCTTGCCTAACTGCTCGACAACCGCGCACAGGTTTTCGAGGCGTTCACCGTCAAGCTCGACGTGTTGGACGATGTCGTCCACTACGAAAGCGAAGGCCTTCCCGGGACGGCGAATTTCGCATAGATCGAACAGTCTTTCAACCAGATCCCCGACACTCAGTTTCGTTGCAGGCCGGGCCTTAACCATGTTCAGCCATGTGTCTGTCGAGGCGTACGTCCGGGGATCGAGCCGGTGCAGCAAGGCGCTGGAGCGCGCAAATTTCTGACCGCCTTGACGGACCTTTCGCCACTCGTCCCTGTATTCCGCGCGGCAGAGATCCTGGAACGCCGCAAGCTTGTCCTCTTTTTCAAGCTCAATCTCAAGCTCCGAGATATCGTAGTCTTCCGAATAGTCCAGATCGCGCCGCAGGACCCGGTACATGACCTCGACGATCGGCTCCCCTTTGGTTTCGACCCGTATGTCGGCATGGACGTCCAACATAAAGATCTCGTACGGGACCGCTCGATTGAGGAACCCGACGGACTCGTCAACCCGCTTCGACTCCACCTGCTTCAGGAAAAGTGAACTTGCGGTGGCGCCACGTACTTCGCGGTTCGCCAGAACGTATGCAAGGATTTTCGCGAAGGAAGATTTGCCCGAACCGAAGAAGCCCGCAATCCAGACTCCAACGCTTTCATCCGGCGATTTCGGAGCAGCCGCCATCAGGGAGAACAGGCGTTCGTACTCGGCCTTGATGCGATCCGTCGCGATATATTCGGTCAGCTCCGTGAAGACCGTATCCGGATCAGCGTTGTTGACTTTAACGAGCTCTTCGATAGGTCTGGAAAGATCGCGATCCATCAGCTCGGCAATTCGATAGCTTCCCAGTGGCTGGTCATCCGAGCGCAATCCCATGTAGTTCAGCGTGTAGCTCCAGGTACAAGGATAGAACAGCACGGTTGGGGTGCGGAGGATGAGGTGCAATAGTTCGGGAATGTGCCCGGTCGCTAACGCTTGCGGCTCAGCAACCCGCGGCAGTCCGGATGATCACCGCCATCGCTTACCAGCGAACGTAATCGACAGTGCGCTTGCGTGCCGCGTGCCGCACGCCGTCCGCGCCGAAGCATGCCACAAACGCCGCGAACAGCAGAAACAAAGCTACGCGACGCCTGGTGATCATCGTGCGCTCGTAGAAGGTTCTTCGGCTTAGTCCATCGCCGATTGACCGCTGCTCCTGTCCCACTCGTCCTTCCAGCGTCGCCAGGCCATGCTCATCAGCCAGGTGACTTCGAACGAGTCGAAGGGCTTCGCCAGCACGTCATAACCGCCCCGGTTAAGGACCTCGGCCCAAAGACATTCGTCCGCGAACTGAGACGTTACGATGATCAGCGGAGGGCACTGCAACCCGGCCACCGCCGCCAACAGATCCCTCCAGCCTCCGTCGGGCAGTTCACTCTCGCACAGAATCACTGGGACCGAAGTCCGACGTAGAATCTCCATCGCTTCGACACTCCCGGTGGCGGCGTAAAGGGTCCAGTTAAGGGGTGCCAGAGTGCCTCTAAGGGACCGCAAGTCCCCCTCAAATGGGCTGACTACCAGTACAGCCACTGCGCTCTCCGACACGGCGGATGAATTTCCTAAAGCCAAAATGCTTTCCTTTGTGGCTCGTGTCGAGACGGAGCCGATACCGCGGTTGAAGACAGGCTTCGTCTATTGGTACTTCCGCCAACCGAAAAATCTCACATTGTCGCGCACTACTTCGGGCAGTCGAGCTTAGCGCCGCTTCAAAGCCTCCAACTCTTCCAACGTCCGCGGCCAGTCCGGTCCCAGCAGGCGCGAAAGGCCCCGGTCAGCCAGAACCTTGCCGCCGGTCTGGCACTTGGCGCAGTAATTCGTTTCATTGCCGGCATAGCGAATGCGCTGCACCTTTGCGCCGCAGCGCGGGCAAGGCTCACCATAGCGGCCATGCACTGCCATGCCCTCGCGAAATGCGGTCACCTTCTCCGGGAATGCCCGCCGGGCCTCGCCGCACAGGCGCTCCATCCATTGCCGCAGCGTGTCGCGGGTGGCGGTATAGAGCCGCCGCTTCTCGTCCGTGGCCAGCTTTTGCGTCTGCGCGATGGGAGAGAGCCGCGCCGCATGCAGAATCTCATCCGAATAGGCGTTGCCAATTCCGCTGAACGTTCGCGGATCGGTAAGCGCCCGCTTCAGTGTGTGATTCTCCGCGGTAAGCGCCTGTGCGAACGCCGCGAAATCCGAGTCAAACACATCGATGCCGCCCGGGTCGAGCGATCTTAGCCCTTCCTCGCCCCGGACCAGATGCAAGGCCGCCCGGCGCTGGCTGCCCGCCTCGGTGAGCGTGAGCGTACCATTCGCAAAATCGAATGCGGCAAGGTTCTGGCGGCCCGCTAGCTTGGAATTCGGCGGCCGCCAGTGCAGCCGGCCCGCGATCATCAAATGCAGCACCAGCCAGACACCGCCCTCCACGCCGATAGCGATGCGCTTGCCGATGCGGCGTAGTTCGAGCACTCCGCGGCCCTCGGCGCTCGCGACCGGCGGTTCGATGGTGCGCAGCAGGAAGGGGTTGCCGATGCGGACTCGCTCGAGGGTTTCACCAACCACGCGAGGCTCGAGCGCCTCGATATAAGCGGCGATATCCGGCAGCTCGGGCAAACGCTACTCTTTCCCCAGCCACCTCAACCGCGCCACGAAATGCCGCCCATCGCTTCCGTAAAAAGTCAGGAACTGCGGCGACTCCACCGTGTTATTCACCACCGTCGGATTCCGATGATCAGTCAGATTGTTGGCGCCGCCGCGCAGGGCAAAGCGATACTTGCCCAGGTGGAAGCGCCATTCCAGGTGCAGATTTAAATTGAAATACTCCGGATACCTATAGCTGTCCGGAAAGCCGATCAGTTGTCCGGTATCGTGCTGTATGGAGAACGGGAAACCGCTGCGCTCTTCGAGCAGATAGGCCACCGCCCAGTTCTTCCACCAGGTGGGCAGGTAGCCCCAGCTCAGGAAGCGATTCGGCGCGTCCCAGGGCAGCGGCCCGCTGTTGTCCGGCCCGATCAGCAGCGTTTGCGATAGCGACGGGTCCAGCACCTGGCTCGAGCGCGCCTCCGAGCGCGTATAGCTGGCCATCCATTCGTAGCGCCCGCGGATGGCATGGTGCACGATCACCTGCGCGGAGTCGTACTGATCGTGCCGCGCATTGGTCAGCTCTAAGATTTGTTCCACGTAAGACGCATGATAAGCGGCGGCTATCTCCGGCGGAGCGATTTCCGGCTCGGCCAGCGTGTTGACGTAAGCGAATCCGTCACCGCCGCGTTTGCGCAGCAGGCTCAGGCCGGCGCGCACGTGGCGCCCGAACTGGTGGTCCAGGCCCATGCTCCAGTTCTGGAACAAGGGCGCCTGCAGGCGCTGATACGGGATGGTGTAGAGCGTCAGAGAGTTCGCGCGCAGCAGCGTCCCGTCCGCGGCGTAGACGTCGCTGAGGGTGTACTGATCCATAGGCCGGGTGAAAAGCTGCAACACCGTGGGATCGTACAGCACGGCATATCCGCCTGAAATACGCGTGTTGCCCGAGCCAAAAGGCGCGTAGGAAAACGCGGCGCGTGGCGACCACAAAAAGCGCCGCAGTATTTCATCCCAGTCTTCCCGCACGCCCAGCTCGAAAAACAGGTTGCGGCGCGCCTGCCAATGGTCCGTCACGAACGAGGAGACGGACAGGTTCGGCAGGCTGAGGTCTCCGCTCCCCTCGAAAGTTACGGAACGAAGCAGGTTGCCGGAAACGCCGTAGAGGTCATAGCCGGTGCGGCTGATGCCTTGGGAATAATCCACCCGGTCGACATCGATTCCCATCTTCAACTGGTGCGCGCCGGCCGCGTGCCAGGTGGGAAGGAATAAGTTCGTGAGAAACTGGCCGCGCCGTGAATTCTGCGTGGAATCGATGAAATTGTAGCCCTTCGTGCCGTTTGGCGTGATGATATAGATGCCGTCGCCCTGCGGGATCTGGCGCGTGAAGGTCAGCATCTCGGCAAAGCCCAGCTCCAGCAGCGTGGCATGCGCCACATAGATCTGATCCTTCACCGCCACGAACCAGTTGCGGCTTCGCAGATCGAGCGTGGTGGAAGGAGGATTCAACGCGCTCAGCCCAAACCCGCTCGAGGCCTGGTAGTTGATCAGGAAATCCGTGTAAAGAATATTGGACGGCGTGATGTTGACCTGCGTGTGCAGCAGGTTGCCGAGCTGCAAGCTGCTGGTGGTGTCCTGATTCCTGGCTACGCCCGGGACGATGCCGATGCCGTAGTCGGCGTCCAGGTTGTCCGAGAACCAGGCGCGCCCTTTTTCGATCGGGCCGGACAGATTGAAGCGCGGCGTCCAGTCGCCCAGGTGCAGACTTTGCTGGGTGCTCACGCCCGGCAGGAAGTTCGTCGCCGAGTACCGAAGCTCGTCGTCGCCCGTCTGCGTCTTAATCTGCAGCGTGCCGGCCGATCCCTGGCCGTATTCCGGCGAGTAGCGGCCGCTCATGTAATCGAGTGTGCTCACGGCCTCAACGCTCACGGTAGCGTCCAGTTGTCCGGTCAGCGGGTCGCTCACATTGAAACCATCCAGAAGGTAGTTGGTCTGGTTTTCGCGGCCGCCGTCGAAATGCAGTCCGCCGGTGGAGTCCTCCACCTGTCCGGGGATCAGCGCCATGGCCTCCCGCAGGCTGTGCGTGGAAGGATACGGCACATCCAGAATCTGAATGCCGCTGAGCTGCCGCTCCGATTGCGTCTGCTCCACGTCCACCGGTTGCGCCGAGGCGCTCACGTCCACCGACTGCAGGACCTCTTTAGCGTGATTCAAAACCAGGTAGATCTCGGGCATGCCAGGGTGTACGTCAACGGCCAAGTTCTTCGCGGGAAGATATCCGGACTGGCTGGCGGCGAACAGATAGGAACCCTCGACATCCATGCGAACCGTGAATCCCCCGGTGGGGTCGGTCGTGAGATGCTGTTCCTCGCCGGCCGTACCGCGGATGGTGATTTCGGCGCCGCTGATTCCGGCTTCGTTCTCGTCGATGACGCGGCCGGCAACCACGGTCTCGGCCGCCTTAAGCGGCATCAGGGCCAGACAGGCGGCCAGCAGGAAACAGCCGCACCTCACGAGCGCCCCTCGTGCGTCATACTTCCAAGGATAGCGGAGATGGCGGAGCCTGAAGCAGCGGTGGCAATTGTGCATACGTGCGGCCCGGCGGAGTCGGTCCTGCTCATCCTGCGCGCGGAGCGGGAAAGCGACCCCTGGTCGGGACATTGGTCGCTGCCCGGAGGCCGGCGCGAACCGGAAGATCCCGATTTGCTGCACACGGCCCTGCGGGAGCTTGCGGAAGAATGCGGCATCCGCCTCGCGCCCGAGCAACTGGAGGCCGCGTTGCCGCCAACGCTGGCGCGGCGCGGAGTGGGACGGTTCCTGCTGGTGGCGCCGTTTCTGTTTCGCGTGAAGGGTGAGCGCCAGGCGGTGCTGGATTTGCAAGAAGCGGTGGATGCGCTCTGGGTCCCGCTGAGCCTGGTGCGAGACCCCGCTCGCCATGCGCTACGGCCTGTCCCGGGCGCGCCGCCGGAAATGTTGTTTCCGGCCATCGAGCTGCACGGCCCGCCGTTGTGGGGTTTCACCTACCGGCTGATTACCGACTGGCTGGGCCTGGGTCCGCAGGCGCGCCCCATCGAGCAGGCCGGTTTCCATGCCGCGTGCGAACTGTTGGACTTTCTGCTCGCACGCGGTTTCACCCTTGCACACGGATGGGAAGATCGGGAAGGCGCCCACCCTGCCATAAAGGTTGCCGCTATAGAAGGAGCCATTCCCACGGAGGCGGTGCTGGCGCAGGCAGCGGCGCCGGCGTCCCACATCCCGCGCGTGAATCTTTTGGAAGTCCGGCCGGATTACATTCGAGTGGTGGGGTTGGCGTTTGAAGAATACATCATCCACGCACATTCGCCAACATCGGCCGGTAGACCCGGACCACGTTCTTCATCAACCGCAAGCCGCAATCTCCCTCCGCGGTAAGGATCGACTCAGGATGGAACTGCACGGCCTCCACTGGCAGCTCGCGGTGGCGCACCGCCATGATCACGCCGTCGTCCGATTCCGCCGTGGCTTCCAGGCACGCCGGAAACACCTCGCGAACGGCGAACAGCGAATGGTAACGGCCTACCTGAAAGCGCTCCGGCAGGCCCTGAAACACGCCCACACCATCGTGTTTCACCCACGACGGCTTGCCGTGCATCGGATAGCCTAGCACGCCCAGCGCGCCGCCGAACGCCTCCACCACGCCTTGCAGTCCCAGGCACACGCCGAACACCGGAACACCCAAGCGCACCGCTTGCCGCACCAGCTCCGGTACGCCGAAATCCGCCGGACGTCCGGGGCCCGGGGAAATCAGAATCAGGTGCGGCGCAATATTCTTAATCAGCTCCGGCGGAAAGCCGGCGCGATAGGTGACCACCTCGGCGCCGGTCTGCCGCGCATAATTCGCCAGCGTGTGTATGAAGCAGTCATCGTTGTCCACCAGCAGCATGCGCACGCCGGCGCCCGCGCCCGCTTCCACTGTCACGCTGCCAGCAGCCTCGCCGGCGATCTCACGAGCACCTAGTGCGCGAAAAAATCCAGTTGCTTTCAGCCGCGTCTCGCGCTCCTCCATCTCGGGAACTGAGTCGTACAGCAGCGTCGCGCCCGTCGGATAACTCGCCATGCCATCGCGCAGGTAAGTCGTGCGAATCAGGATGCCCGTATTGATATCGCCATTTAGCGAAATCATGCCGACCGCGCCTCCGTACCAGCCGCGCGCGTCCTTCTCCAGGTTCTCGATGGCTTCCGCGGCCGCCTTCTTCGGAGCGCCGACCAATGTCACCGCCCACATGTGGCTGAGAAACGCGTCCAGCGAATCGAATCCCTCCTTCAGAAAACCTTCCACATGATCCACCGTGTGGAACACGCCCGCGTAAGATTCGATCAGCCGCCGCCCGATCAACTTCACCGTGCCCGGCTCGCACACGCGCGACTTGTCGTTGCGGTCTACGTCCGTACACATGGTCAGCTCGGATTCTTCCTTGGCGGACTGGAGCAGCTCGCGAATGTTGTCCGCGTCGCGCATGGGATCGCCCGTGCGCCGCGCGGTGCCCGCAATAGGGCACGTCTCCACGCGCTGCCCTTCCACGCGCACGAACATCTCAGGCGAAGCGCCCACCAGTTGCTCCTCGCCGAATTGTAGGAGAAACTCGTAGGGGCTGGGGCTCGCGCGCTGCACGCGCTCGAATAGCTCCGAAGCTTTGCCGGAGTATGGCGTGCTGAAGGTCTGCCGCAGCACGACTTCGTAATAATCGCCGCACCGCATGTGCTCACGAACCGTCTCCACGTTGGCCATGTATTCTTCGGGCGTGTGGTCGGAGACGATAGCACCGGGCTCGCGCGCTGAAGGCGGCGGGACCGGCTCAGCCGTACGCTCCAGACCTAGGGTGGCGAAGCCCTCCCGCTCGAAATCGTACTCATAATGTTCGATCTGCTCCTTCTTGCGGTCCATCAGGTAGAGGTCGTCGCAAAAAAACAGATGCAGGTCCTTGTGGCCGTCGCGCGGCAGCTTCTTTTCAATGGGCTCGAACTGGAATAACAGGTCGTAGCCGAAAGCGCCGGCCAGGGCCAGCCGTCCGTTTTCCTCGTTGCGAAACTCCTCGATGAGCGCGCGCAAAATGGAAAACGCCGAAGGCTGCTTGCTGCGCTCTTCTTCCGGGAACAGCGCGGGCAGCGGCTTCAGACGGCCGGCCAGGGTGCCGTTGACGCAGGCGAACGAATCCCAATGCGGATGCCGCTCGAGCACCGGCATCAGAATCTGATTCAGAATTTCGCCGCGAATGCTCAATGGCCGGAACTCCACGCGCCGGTCGTACGAAACGATTTCGATCGGCGGGCGCGTCGAAGCAATGTCCCATCGCGAATAGCGGCCAGGATATTCATATCCGGAAGACAGGTAGACGCCGCGAGAATGATCGAGATCGCGCAACAGATGTGTCAGGCCTCTGCGAAAGCTGGCCTTTGTTGCGGTGCGAGTAACTGCGATCCCGTGAGGAGTTGTAAATCGGTATTCACTCATGATCCACCCCAAAATCCCAAACTCTTGGCCCAGAATACCACTCCGCGCGATTATAGTGTGTGGAAGGAGCACATATGCGGACAAGTCGAGCATTCCTGATTCTGGCGTGGGCGTCGATCGCCGCTGCGCAGGTTCCGGAGCATCAACATTCGGCCGGGCCGGCCGTGCCGCTGCAGCCGCTGGCACAGCAGGTACGTCGGTTGGAGGACGCTATGAATTATCTGGGCCAGCCGTTTCCTGCCGCGGACCACAACGCCATCAACGCCGCCATCGCCGATACGGACGCGGGCGTCGCGGCCGCCAAACTGGAAGAGATTCTGGACAAGTACGCCTTGGCGATCGTGGATATCAATGCGGAGAGCCGCGTGAAAGTGCAGCCGGGGCCCGCCAAACCGGAGCTCGTGGAAGGCGGCACGCGGCTGTTCCTGGTGAAGGTGATCAACCGCGCCAATGTGACCGCGCCCTTGCGCGTAGCGAGCCCCAACAGCGGCCCGGTGTACATTCAATCGAACGGCAGTCCCGAGCCCAAGCTGGAATTGACCCCGCAGAATTCGGCCGACCGGTGGGCTGAGATCTCGATTTACGATCAGCCGCCGATGGACCGACGGCTCTCCGGGTTGGCATTGGACTATCGGGTCTTGCAGATCTATAGCCGCGACCGCGGGCAGCGCTCCGCCGATATCAGCTTCAACGTCGGGCAGGGCAGCCAGGATATTGGCTTCCGCAACAACATCCTGGTGCTGTTCGACGTCCTTCCGACGCGAGCCATCAAGCTGCGCGTCCGCGACGAAAACGGCCAACCGGCCATGGCTTCTTTTGTGATTCGCGACCGGCTGAACCGGCTCTATCCCAACCCCGCCAAACGCCTGGCTCCCGACTTCTTTTTTCAGCCGCAGATCTATCGCGCCGATGGAGAGGCAGTAAGTCTGCCGGAAGGCTACTACACCATCGCCTATACAGGGGGCCCGGAGTATCTGACACACACTAAGGAGCTCGCGGTAGACGACCACGGCCCCGCCGAGCTGTCTTTCCAACTCGAGCGCTGGATCGATCCGGCGCGGTACGGATGGTACTCCGGCGATCACCACGTGCATGCCGCGGGCTGCTCACACTATCAGAACCCCACCGAGGGCGTGCTGCCGCGGGACATGATCCGGCAGATATTGGGCGAAGGACTGAATATCGGCTCCGTATTGACGTGGGGTCCGGATTACTACTATCAGAAGCAGTTTTTCTCGGGACACGACGATGCGTTGTCGGAGTCTAATCGTCTAATGCACTACGATCTGGAAGTTTCCGGCTTTCCCTCGAGCCACGCGGGACATATCGTGCTGCTGGGCCTGAAAGAGCAGGATTATCCCGGAACCAAGCGCATTGAAGACTGGCCCACCTGGGACCTGCCGATCTTCCGCTGGGCTAAGTCGCAGGGCGCGGTGGTGGGATTCGCGCATTCAGGCTGGGGCTTGGAAGTCATGAGCAAGGACCTGCCCACTTACGAGATGCCGGGGTTTGACGGCATCGGCGCCAACGAATATATCGTGGATGTCACCCAGCCCGGCCTGGTGGATTTCATTTCGTCCGTGGATACGCCGTATGTATGGGAGCTGAGTATCTGGTATCACGCGCTGAACGTCGGATTCCGCACGCGCATCGCGGGAGAGACAGATTTTCCATGTATCTACGATCAGCGGGTGGGAATCGGGCGAACGTATACGAAGCTGGAAGATGGCGTGAGTTACTCGAAGTGGCTCATGGCGCTGAAGGCCGGGCGGAGTTATGTGTCGGACGGGAAGAGTCACCTGATGGACTTCCAGGTAAATGGCGCGCTGGTGGGTGCCGGAGAGAGCGAAGTACGGCTGCCCGCGCCCGGCCGCGTACACGCGCAAGTGAAGGTCGCGGCGTATCTTCCCGTCATTCCCAATGAGTCCATTCGCGGCAAGCGCTACGACGAGAAGCCGTACTGGGACGTGGAACGGGCGCGCATCGGTGACACGCGCGAGGTCCCGGTGGAGCTGGTGGTCAATGGCGAGGCGGTGACGCGCAAGAACGTACTGGCGGATGGGCAGGCGCGGGACGTGGCCTTCGATGTGACGATCGACAAGAGCAGTTGGATTGCGGTGCGGATATTGCCGTCGGCGCACACTAACCCGATCTTCGCCCTGGTGGGTGGCCGGCCGGTACGGGCGTCGCGGCGCAGCGCGGAGTGGTGCCTGGCGGCGGTTGACCAATGTTGGACACAGAAAGCTCCGCGCACTTCGGTGGCGGACTTGGGTGAGGCGCGCAAGGCTTACGACCAGGCGCGGGAGGTTTATCGGAAGCTGATTCAGGAAAGTGAGTGAGCGGCTATGAAGATCCAGGAGGTTGCCCGGCGCGCCAGGGTTTCGACAGCCACAGTATCTCGCACCATCAACAACCCTTCGCTGGTCGATCCAAAAACCGCCAAGCGGGTCTGGAAAGCAATCGAGGAGCTGCGCTACTACCCCAATACGCAAGCGCGTTCCCTGGTCTCGGGCCGCAGCCGGATTATCGGGCTCATCGTATCGGACATCACCAATCCATTTTTCCCTGAGTTGATCAAGGGCTTCGAGGATGTAGCCATTCACAATGGCTACGAGGTTCTGATCAGCTCTACGAACTACGACTCAGCGCGGATGGCGTTATGCGTGCGCCGGATGTTGGAACGTAAAGTCGAAGGCGTGGCCATCATGACCTCGGAGATGGACAAGCACCTGGTCGATCAGCTGGCGCACCGCAACGTGCCCATGGTGTTTCTCGACGTGGGGCCGCCGGGCGAAGGGATCAGCAATGTGGTGGTGGATTATGCGATGGGCGTGAATGAGGCGGTGAGCCACCTGCTGTCACTGGGGCATCGCCGGATCGGTTTTATTTGCGGCCCGCTGGGTCTGAAGTCAGCGCAGATACGGCGGACGGCGTTTCTGCGGTCCCTGAGCCAGCATGGCATTGACGACGCCGATCGCTTGCTCGAAGAGGCCGATCACACCGTGGATGGCGGCCTCGAAGCCATGACCCGAATGCTGGAATCGAAGCGCGCTCCCACGGCCGTGCTGGCGTCCAACGATCTGACGGCGATTGGCATGATGCGCGCCGTGCGGCGGGCGGGTCTGGCAGTGCCGCGGGACATTTCGATTGTAGGCTTCGACGATATACGACTGGCCGAGTTTACCGAGCCCCCCTTGACTACGGTGCGGCTGTCGCGGCAGGAGCTGGCCGAGCATGCTTTTGCGGCGCTGCTCTCGGATCTCAGCGACCAGCCGCAACCGCGGCGCGAGTACACCGTGGAGACCCACTTAGTAATCCGGGAGTCCACCTGCCGGGCCCCGATAAAGGCCCGGTCAGGCGTGCTAGAATAATGCCACCAGAGCATCAGGGAGGTGGTAAGATTTTCCGTCACTTTGCATTAGCCGCCAGCCCTCGCGAGATTGCACAGGCGGTTTCCTGGAGACGCCGCGACTTCCTGCGGACCGTCACCGGAGCGGGCGTCGCCAGTGCCCTATACGGCATTGCGCCACGGCGCGCCATGGCTTTGCCGCGTGGACGTAAGGCTGTCGTGGTTACCTTCGGCGGGGGCGCGCGCGACGAAGAGACCTTCCTGCCCGAGGGAAGAGAAAACATTCCGCATCTACTGACCGAATTGATTCCCCGCGCAACCTTTTTCAGTCAGGTGGTGAACCGCGGCATCCTGGGGCACTATGTGGCGACGGCCAGCCTGGCCACAGGAGTATACGAGACTTTCAACAACTTTGCGGCGGTCTCTCCTGAGCATCCCACGGTTTTCGAATACTTCCGCGGGGATTTGAAACGGCCGGCCTTCGACACCTGGGTGGTGGCTCCCAGTAATGGCTTCAATCGCATCGGCGAAAGCTCCCATCGCGCCTATGGCCGTGGTCGCGGAGCCGGCGTCATTCTACCCAAGCGCTTATTGGCGGCGGCTCTGTCGTCGAGCGGAGGAGATCAGTACGAGCATCTTCTGCGCGACAATTACGAAACGCCGCTGTATGCTCCGGAGCTTGGCGGTAACCAGGTCGAATTGCATCAGATGGCGGAGATACTCAGGCTGTCCGTCGCCGACTTTGCGGCGCACGCGCGCACTCTGGCGAGCCCGGACGAGCTCTCCGTCTATATCGCGCGGCAATTGATGCATCAGCTTGCGCCCAGCCTGCTTTGGATCACGCTGCATGACATCGATATCGCGCACTCGGGCACTTACTCCCTCTACGTGGATGCCATCCAGCGTTCGGACCGCCTGTGCGCGGAGATCTGGCGCAATATTCAGAGCGAGCCCGAGTATGCGGGCAAGACGACGCTGTTCATCCTGCCGGATTTCGGCCGCGATTCGGACGAAGACGCGGGCGGCAACGGATTCCAGCATCATCGCACGGGCGACGCGCTCTCGCGCACTACCTGGATGATGGCGATGGGGCCGGGAATTCGGGAAAACGTGGTTGTGGAGAGGCCCGTCGAGCCCACCGACCTGGTGCCCACTCTGGGAGCGCTGCTCGGATTTGAGCCGCGTCTGGCGCAAGGCAAGCCTCTGGCGGAGGTCGGATAGGCGCCATGCAACCGAGCGAGTTGAAAGCGGGACAATTCAGCGGCTATCCTCCCCAAGCCAGAGAAATGGCTGTCACTCGGATCGCGCTGTTGCAACAGTTGCCGGTATGCTTTGTGGCGCTCCTGCTGCGCGAATTGATCGCTTACGACTGGAAATTCCCGCCCGAGCGGAAGGATTTGAACCGGCAGCTTGCGTATCTTGAATCGCGCTCCGCGGAAGAACGGCGGCAGTTGATGGAAAGCTTCGAGAAACTGCGCCTCTCGCCGGAGTTGGAGCGTCTTGACTGGGTCAATGCGCCCGGCCAGTTCTCCGAGCAGCTCACCGCGCATCTGTGGGCCACCCACCAGATCGACGCCTTCCGGGCAGCCGCTATCGATTATATGAAGAAGGCCACGGCCGCCGCGCCGCCGGAGCCGCTTCCGATAGCGCGTCTGGCGATTGTGGTGGTGGGCCAGGGAGTGGCGGAAAACCAGTACCGGCTATTTCGCAAGCTGCGGCCGCACGGAGTTTACTGCAGCCAGGTAAAATCCGAAAACGGATTTCGGATACTTCTGGATGCCGTAGCCGCCAGAGCCAAGGCGCACCCGGTACCGTATGGCCATTGGTATATCGACGGAGGAACCGAGCAGACTGTTGCCAGCGCGGGGTTGACCTGTCTCTCGTATAACTCGCTCACTCCGGTGCGCGCTACCTTGCAGGACAAGATGCAGAGGGCTTTCGGGTCGGGTATGGGACCGGAGGCGCTGCGCACCATGCTGGCCGAAATGCGTCCCGAGGAGTTAGGTCTCGGCGCGGCCGCGGACGGCGTATTGAGCCGCTTCCAGGTCAGCCTGTTGACGGAGGGTTCCGGGACGCAAGTATTCAGCACCACGTTCGTGCAATGGGCCGCGCGGGAGGTGTTGCGCCGCGCCCAGCCAGTGACGCTCTTGGCGCGTTTCGCGCCGCGCCAGCGCGCGCGCCCCATGAACGAATTGCTCGCGGAAACGCAACACAAGCCGGAGCTGGACCCGCAAGGCTCGCTGGTGGATGCCGACATGGGCGCTTACTATACCTGGCTGAATCAGCAGCGCCTCGACGGCGCGGAGCAATCGTCTTTCCTGGTATGGTTCGAGGATCACCACGAGGCGCTGGCCATTGGGCCCGCGTTGCCGCGCGCTACGGAATCGAGCAGTCCCGTGGACCTGGAGCACCTGGTCGGACAAGTCGCCGCATAACTCCACTACTCCCAATGCAAGGCCCGCACCGGATCGATGGTGGTGGCACGGCGCGCGGGAAAGTAGCCGGAGAGCGACGCCACGGCCACGATGCCCAGTGTGGCCGCGGTCATGGTCAGAAGATCGGTCGGCGCCACGCCGAATAGTTGGGCCTCGATGAAGCGCGTGGCCGCCCATGCTGCCCCAAGGCCGACGGCAACGCCCGCGGCCGCCAGTATCAGCACTTCGCGCATCACCATCCAAACCACCAGGCCGCTATCGGCGCCGAGGGCCATGCGAATCCCTATCTCCCTGGTGCGGCGCGCGACCATAAACGCCATCACGCCGTAGAGGCCCAGCGCCGCGAGCAGCGTCGCCAGACAGCCGAAAACGCTGGAGAGCGTGGCCAGCAGCCGCTGTATGAATAGCGAGATTTCGATTTGATCGTTGAGCGTGCGCACATCGTACATAGGCACGCCCGGGTCGACTTCGCGCACCACGCGGCGCAAAGTATTGAGCATGCCGGCCGGATCGCCGTGTACGCGCGCGTAGACCGTCATGCCGGTAACGAAATCCATTTGTGTGTATGGGATATACAACTGGTAGGGGATCTCGTCATGCATGCTCTCGTACCTGGCGTTGCCTGCCACGCCGACGATTTCGATATCCATCTTGGTGCCGGGATCGATCCCCATGCCGATGTGCCGGCCGATGGGGCTCGCGTTGCCAAAATAGCGAATCGCGAACTTCTGGTTGATGATTCCAGCTTTGGGAGCGCCGGCGACGTCTTTGATAGTGAAATCGCGGCCCAACACGACGGGAATCTTGAGCGCGGCAAAGTAGCCGGGCGAGCAAAATTGCATGTGGGGGTCCGGGTACTCGCCCTGTTTGGGCGTATAGCCCTCAATGGTCACCCAGTTGTCCCATTCGTTGTCCTTCATCAGTGGGATCACGGCCAGCGCTTCGGACTCGACTCCGGGAACGGTCTGCAGGCGGTCCGAAAGCCGGCGGTAATATTCCAGAGTCCAGGGCATGTCGTAACGATTCAACGTTGGCTCGACCGCGAACGATACCAGATTCCTCACGTCGAATCCGGGATCGGTGTATTTGAGATTGCGCAAGCTCTGCATAAACAGGCCCGCGCCAATCAACAGCAGCAGCGACAGCGCCACCTGGGCCACCACCAGCCCCTTGCGAAGCCGAACGGAACCGCCGTGCAGGACCGCGGCGGCCTGGTCCTTAAGCGTATCGGCGAGCCGCGGCCGCGTCGATTGCAGCGCCGGCACGAGTCCGAAAATGAGTCCCGCCAGTGCCGAGATCAGCGTGGTAAAGCCGAGAACGGTCCAATCGGGCGTGCTCGAAAGCGAGAGCGGCGTGCTGCCGGCTGGCAGGAAATCGATGAGCGCCTGGTCGATCAGAACCGCCAGGCCCACACCCAGGATTCCGCCGGCGGCGGAGAGCACCAGGCTTTCCATCAGCAATTGCCCGATCAGACGCCCGCGGCTGGCGCCCAGGGCGAGGCGTACCGCGATTTCCTTCTGCCGTGCGGAAGCGCGCGCGATCAACAGGTTGGCGAGATTCGAACAGGCGATCAGCAGGACCAGCGTGACGATCGCCATCAGCGCCAGCAGCGGCTTGGAGTATGAATCGCGCAGTTCGGAGCGGCCCTTCGAGCCTGGCGTGAGTTCCACGTGCATTTTCAAAAACTCTCGCTTCACGAAGGGCGAGGCTTTGGCGAAGGCCTTCTGCTGGACCTCCATTTCGAGAATCTGGTGGAAAAGCGGCTGCAAGCCGGCCTGCGCTTTTTCCAGAGAAATGGAGGGTTTGCGCCGGCCGAAGACTTCCACCCAGCGGAAGCGGCGGTCGTTGAGCCGGTCATAGGTTGACTTCGGCAGGTAGTTATACATCGTGATCGGGATGCGGATCTGGGGCGCATAACCGGGTTCCACGCCGTCAAAACCGGCCTGGCTGACTCCGATCACAGTCAGCGGATAGCCGTTGACCACCATTTTTTTGCCCACGATATCGCGATCGCCTCCGAAGCGGCTCTTCCAGTAACCGTAGCTGAGAACCACTAGCGGATGACCGCCCTGCTGCAGATCGTCGGAGCCCGTAATCACGCGGCCCATGGCTGCGCCGATGCCCAGCACGCGAAAGAAATTCCCGGAGACAAACTCGCCCGTGATCAGCTCGGTGCGGCCCGCAAAAGACGCGCTCAAGGTATCGGTATGGGTGCAAAACATACCGTTGAAGACCTGGTTTTTGTCGCGAATGTCCTGGTACATGGGATAGGAGAGCTTGGCGTGCCCATTGTTGCCGCCGTAATGGCGGCCGCGGCCGGCCAACATGACCAGTTGCGCGGGGTCCTTCACCGGCAAGGGTTGCAGGATGAGCTGATAGATAAGCGTAAAAATGGCCGTATTAGCGCCAATGCCGAGAGCCAGTGACAGCACGGCCACGACGCTGAACAAGGGCGATTTGCGAAGAGTGCGGAATGCGTAACGGAGATCTTGCGGGAAGGCAGCCATGGATATCATACTGCCGAGCGCGGAGAAAGTTACGCGCGGCCCATGAGAATTCCGATATCTTTCCGGAACTAACCCGGAACAGGTAGCGTAGTCTATACGGTAGCCGGAGTGTTTATATGCCGCGTATGATTTGGGACGGTCTCGGTCACGACCTACGCTATACGCTCCGGACACTACGCCGCGACTCCGGCTTCTTCGCCGCCGCTGTGCTGATCATCGGGCTCGGCATCGGCGCCAATACCGCCATGTTCAGCGTGGTCGACACAGTACTGTTTCAGCCTTTGCCTTTTCAGGCCGCGGACGGGCTGGTCTGGATCGCCAACACGGGTAAAGAGGGGGACCTCTCGTCTGTCACTTCGCGCGTCGCGAACTATCGGGATTGGACGCGCATGAATACGTCCTTCGAGGGTTTGACCGCCTACTTCGCGTTTTTCGATTACGGTTCTTACAATCTGATCGGCTCTGGTGATCCCGAGCGTCTCATCGGCGTGGGGGTAGCGCAGAACTTCCTCAGCCTTCTCGGCATTCAGCCCGAGCTCGGCCGCGGATTCGTCGCGGAAGAGTGCAAGTGGAACGGAACTCCGGCCGTCATTCTGACGCACGGCTTGTGGGAGCGGCGCTTCGGGGCCGATCCGCACGTCGTTGGGCGGTCCATCACGTTGAACGATCATGCGACCACCATCGTCGGCGTGCTGCCGGCGGTGTTCGACTTCAGCAGCGTGTTTACTCCGGGCTCGCGCATCGACCTGCTGACGCCGTTTCCCATTACCGAGGAGACCGATCTCTGGGGCAATACGCTGGCCGTGATTGGCCGTCTGAAGCCCCACGTTGACGTGCGGCAGGCGCAGGCTGAATTCGACGTCGTCAACCAACAGATAAGGCGCGCGCATCCGGAACGTGGGACATTTGGCGCCCAACTCACACCGCTACAGCAATCGCTCACGGGCCGCTTCCGTCGCGGCCTGCTGGTGTTGTTGTGCGCGGTGGGAGCGGTGCTGCTGATCGCATGCACGAACCTGTCCAGCCTGATGCTCGCGCGGGCGACGTCGCGGCGGAAGGAAATGGCGGTTCGTTCGGCGCTGGGCGCCAGCCGTGCGCGCCTGGTCCGCCAGATGCTGACCGAGAGCCTGATGTTGTCTTTTCTGGGAGCCGCACTGGGCCTCGCTCTGGCATACCTTGGCATTCGGTCTCTGAGCGCCATTCACGGCGTCAGCATTCCTCTGCTGCACACCGTGAAAATGGATGGAACAGCGCTGCTTTTCACCGCGCTGGCGGCGCTGATCACCGGACTGTTATTTGGCATTGTGCCGGCGCTCCAGACGGCCGGCTCGCATGAATCCGAGGCGCTGAAAGACACCGGGCGGGGTATGAGCGAAGGCCACGGGACGGCGTGGACGCGGAGCCTGCTGGTGGTCTCCGAAGTGGCGCTGGCGTGCGTTCTGCTGGTGGGTGCGGGGCTACTCATCCGCAGCTTTATGCGGGTACTCGAGGTGGATCTGGGCTTCCAGCCGGAGCGCGCCGCGGCATGGCGCATCGATGCGGGAGACAAGTATTCCGACGACACAAAACGAGCCGCTTTCTACGATCGCCTGGTGCGCGCGGTAGAAGCTGTTCCCGGCGTGGAGTTGGCCGGTATCACCGATGCGTTGCCCTTGAGCCGCGATCGAAGCTGGAGCGCATTTGCGCGCGGCGTGATTTATGCGCGAGGGCAGGAACCGATCGCGCACCCGCGCCTGGTGGATTGGCGATACATCCCAACCATGCGCATTCCGCTGATCGCCGGCCGCGATTTCAACGAACACGATACGGCCGGGAGCGACATGGTGATGGTGGTGAACGAAAAGATGGCGCGCCGCCTTTGGCCCAACCAAAACCCCATCGGCCAGATTGCGATAGTCAATGGCGAGCGGCGCGTGGTGGGGGTGGTGGGCAACGTGAGGCACCAGACACTCGAAGAGGAGGGCGGCCTGGAAGTGTACCTGCCGATTACCCAGGTATCGAACGGTTCGGTGGAGCTGGTGGTGAGGACCAAGCTGCCGCCCAAGTCCGTGGCTTCGAGCGTGCGGGCCGCGCTGCGGTCGGTCGAGCCGGCCCTGCCCACGGCCGAGTATCAGGAGCTTGGCGAGTTGGTCGATCGCGCCGTCTCTCCGCGCCGGTTTATGGTGATGTTCCTTGCCGCGTTCGCTCTGGCAGCCCTGCTGTTGGCTTCGGTCGGCATTTTCGGCGTGGTGTCATATACCGTCAGCCAGCGCACGCGGGAGATCGGGATCCGCATGGCGCTGGGCGCGTCCGCCGGACAGGTGCAGCGCCACGTGATGGCACAGACCATCGTGCTGGTCTCGGCGGGGATTGTGGCCGGCGTGGCGGGCGCTATCGTTCTGGCGCGTCTGATGGCGGCGCTGCTCTACGATCTCGCGCCCGGCGATCCGATGACGTTCGCGGTGACGATTGTGGTGCTGCTGGTTGTAGCGGCGACCGCGGGCTACTTGCCGGCGCTGCGCGCTTCGCGCGTGGATCCAATGTCGGCACTGCGGACGAACTGAGGTTATTCCTTGAACGGTACGTCTACTTCGACGTAGCTGCTATTGCTGATGCCCAAGCACCACCAGCGCAATCTTGCAAACCTTAAGGTTCTGCTGATACCGGATATTTTGTCCGTCGTCACCAGAACTTCGAAACCGGCTTGCTCGGCCATGTCGATCAGCTTGCCGTTCGAGAACTTGTCCCACCCTTGCGCCCGCGCTTCCTCTACGGAATGGCCGGCCAGGAAACGCGCAAGGTTTCGTTGCACGCCATTATCGAAAAGAATCAGCATGTCGGCGACGATCTATTCGTAGCTCGGGGTCTTTTCGAGGGAACGCGCTACAAACGCCATGAGGCTGTTTATCTCCTCACGGTTGACCGGGTACTGTTCGATCACTTCCTCGATGCTCATGCCAGCTTCAAGGTTTTCAAACACAAGCTGCACGGGCGTTCGGGTCCCGCGCAGCACCCACGCCCCGCTGACTTTGCCAGGGATGCTCTCCACCGCAGGGCATTGTGACCAATCGAGGGTCGCCACAGTCGGACCTCCTTCTTTCAGGTTACGCCAAAAGACTACAGGAAGACCGCCGCTCGGCAATTCAAAAGCTGTTCAGCGCTTCCGGTCCGCCAGAGCCGGGGCGGTGCGGCCGCGCATCTCGCCGCCGCTTCGTCGGCCGGTTTGATCGTTCATCCGACAACGTCCAGTTCGGAGGGTGGTCGGAATCTTGCTTGCCTCGCCATCCCCTCAGGTCAGAATAGAGAATTGGACATGCGCTTCGAACGATTGAGGGTGGATCGAGGATCAGCGAATGTCACGTCTTCGGCGGCGAATGAGACGGATCCTTTTGAACAGCATTGCAGACCTGTCGGTCTTGGTCAAGAGATACATGGCTGTACCCCGCTTGAGATCATATTCGGCTGGATTTGGAGCAACCACTTTCGCGAACACCCAGCGTGTCCACGCTGTCGTGGGATGTACTGGCCGGTACTCCCCGACCCAGGATTGGGCCCATTTCCGTCCTCGCGGCCCTTCGACCCAGCCGCCATCACCAATAAACCCAAGCGTTCCGGTGCCGCTGCTCCTACCATCAATGATGAGGACCACACTGTCACCCGGTTCGAGATCGCGAGCCACCATGAGAGTCATCACTGAAAACCCTGGATGGTGATTCCAGAACTCTAATGTGTTGCTAATCGAAATGAGACGGCCGAGTCCGACTGTCTCTATCAGTCGCTGACCACCGTCAAGATCGATCTGAAGATAGGCAGGGTCTTCTGCGCAGTGCCAAGCAAAGCGAGGTGCCTCGTAACTGTCATGAGGCCATTCGTAAAGAGTTATCCCATTGGGAATCGCGGGTTGAACTGAGATGGATTCGTCTATTTCTGGTAGAACCCTCAACAAGATATCGCGGGCTCTCGTCGCATCGCCGCTGTGCAAGAAGTGCCGAAAACCTTGAGTGTCAAATGCCTTTAAGTCATCACTGGAGGAAGCCAGCAGTACCGTAGGCTTGCCAAGAGCGTGCGCGAAACCAATCTCGTAGAACACATTCGGATTCCTGTCAGACATCTCGCCAATGACAGTGTCAGCGGAGTTAATCGAATCGTAGACTTGAGGAACCACGAACCCCGGTGCGTTAATCATGTCAGCGCGCAAGCATCGCCATCCAAGGGCTTTGCAAGCAGCGCAAATTCCAGACTCCCAAACATTTTTGCTGCGATCCGAAAAGGGCATGACCGTAAAGACCGTTCGCTGACTCATTCGCCGATCCGCCGTTTGAACCGACTCATTATCTGCGTTCGAGCGGGAATCTCATTTGGTTGCAGTTCAGCGGCGGTTGGAGTCGTCACGAGCATGTACCGCCCAAATATCGGTCGCAGGCGAAATCAGTAGCTCTTCCTCGGCGGTGCCGCCTCACTTCGCCCTCACTCCTTAGGCCCAATCCCCAACGTCTTCATCTTCCGATACAAATTACTCCGCTCGAGGCCCAACAGCTCCGCCGTGCGCGTGACATTCCCATTAGCCTCTTCAAGCTTCTTCAAAATATACTCGCGCTCTACCGCCTCCCTTACCTCCTGCAAACTTCCGAAACGGTCCATAGGCCGGTCCGCAGGCCGCCGCGTGACGTTCAGCGGAATGTGCCGCGCGTCCACGCGCACCTGCGGGTTCAGAATCACGATCCTCTCGATCAGGTTGCGCAGCTCGCGCACATTCCCCGGCCAGTGATAGTCCTGCAGGATGCGGTAGGCCTCCGGCGTCAGCTCCTTCGGCTTGCGGCCATAGGCCGTCGTAAACTCGCGCAGGAAGAATGCCGCCAGCAGCGGGATGTCCTCGCGCCGGTCGCGCAGCGGCGGCACGTGAAACGGGATAACGTTCAGCCGATAGAACAGGTCCTCACGGAAGTTGCCGCGCTCGATCTCCTCCTCCAGATTTTTGTTGGTAGCCGCCACCACGCGCACGTCCACCTGCACCGAGCCCGACGCGCCCACCGGCTCGAAGCGCTGCTCTTCCAGCGCGCGCAGCACCTTGGCCTGCGTGCGCAGACTCATGTCGCCCACTTCATCGAGGAAAATCGTGCCGCCGTTCGCTTTTTGAAACTTGCCGATCTTGTTTTCGTGCGCGCTGGTGAAGCTGCCCTTGACGTGCCCGAACAGCTCGCTCTCGATCAGCTCCTCGGGAATCGCCGCGCAATTCACCTCCACGAAAGGCTCCGGCGCGCGCGGGCTCAGGGCGTGCAGCGCGTGCGCCACCAGTTCTTTGCCCGTGCCGCTTTCGCCATAGATCAGCACGCGGCCGTTGGTGCCCGCCATCAGCGCGAGCTGCTGCCGCAGCGCCTTCATGGGCACGCTCTCGCCGATGATGCGATAGCGGGATTCCGTGCCCTCCCTCAGGCGGCCGTTCTCGATTTGCAGGCGCCGGTGCTCCACGGCGTTCTTCGCCACCACTGAGATTTTCTGGATGCTGAGAGGCTTTTCGAGAAAATCGAACGCGCCCAGCTTGGTGGCCTTCACCGCCGTTTCGATATTGCCGTGGCCGGAGATCATCACCACTACCGGCCGGTCCGGAAACGGGATTTCCTGGATGCGCGCCAAAGCTTCCATGCCGTCCATGCCGGGAAGCCATATATCCATGAGCACCAGCTCGCTAGCCTCGCGCGCCAGATCTTCCAGACACGCTTCGCCGCTTTCCACGGCGTGCGCCGCATAGCCTTCATCTTCGAGCACGCCGCTCAGCGATTGCCGTATGTCCGGCTCATCGTCCACGATCAGGATGCGCACCGGTTTCATGCGCCCGCCACCACCGGCTTCCAGGCAGGCTCGCCATTGTCGGAATCCACCAGCGCGGGAATCTCGATGGTGAATCGCGCGCCCGTGGGCGGGTTGTCCTCCACTCGAATCTGCGCGCCATGGTCGGCGAGGATGTGATTGACGATGGCCAGCCCCAATCCCGTGCCGCGCCCCTTGGTCGAGAAGTAGGGCAGGAATAGCTTCTCCTTCTCGTCGGGAGAGATGCCGCAGCCGGTATCGGCGATCACCAGGTCCACCGATTCCGGAGCGCCGGGCTGGGTAGTGATGAACAACCGCTTCACCAGCGCATCCTGCATGGCCTCGGCGGCGTTGTCCACCAGGTTCACCACTACGCGCTGGAACTGATCCTTGTCGATGTTCACCGGCGGCAGCCCTGGTGTCAGGTGAACCTGCATATCGATGCCGTCCAGGCGTCCGTTGAACACCGCCAGGGCGCTCTCCACCACTTCGTTCAAATCGCTGCGAACCGGCTGCGCGGCCGGGAATCGCGCGAACTGCGAGAACTCGTCCACCAGCGTCTTCACCGATTCGACCGAGCGGCTGATGGTGGCCGCGCACTCGTTCAGGATGCGCCGGTTCTCGGAGGGAAGTTGCAGCCGCTCCAACTGAAGGCTGATACGCTCGGCGGAGAGCGCGATGGGCGTGAGCGGGTTCTTGATCTCGTGCGCCACGCGGCGCGCCACTTCGTGCCAGGCCGCGGCCTTCTGCGCGCGCAGCAGCTCGCTGGTGTCTTCGAGCACGATCACGAAGCCGGAGGTGAGTTTCTCTTCCAGCGCCGAGACGGTCACGGCCAGGTGCAGCGTCTGCCGCTCAGTGCGCATTTCCAGTTCGCGGGAAGCCAGGCCGGTGCGCCGCGCGCGCTTCATCAGGTACTTGATCTCGGCGGTATCCTCGCGCGAGAAGAGGTCTTCCAGGCGCGTGGCCGCGGTCACCTGCGACGCCGGAAACATGCGGCCCAGCGCGCGATTGACGCGCCGTATGGAACCGTCCGAGGCAATCGAGATGACGCCGGTCGGAATGCTCTCCAGGATGGCTTCCGTGAAACGGCGGCGGGCGTCCAGCTCGCGGCTGTTGGCCTCCAGCTCCTGGGTCATCTCGTTGAAGCCGCGCACCAGGCTGGCCAGCTCGTCGATGGCCCGCACGTTTACACGGTACTTCAGATTGCCCCTGCGCACTTCCCCCGCGGCCAGCAACAGCGCCGAAATCGGCACGCTGATCTGCTTCGAAAGGAACAGGGCCAGCCAGGTAGCCACGAAAAGCACGAACAGCGTGATCATGGCCATGAACAACAAATAGAACCCTCTAAATCTGCGGCGATTGCCGGCCAGCTCCTTCAAGTCGCGGTCGGACTTGTCGATCTCGAGCTGCTTCTTCACAAAGTCAATGGGCACGCGCGAAGCCAGTTCGACCGCGCCCCTCACGGCTCCATCGATTTCGATGGAATGGCGGGCGATCACCGCGTGGCTGTCGGCCGAAGGACGGATCGGATACTGTCCGACTAAGTCCAGAGGAACGCCGCCCGTGGCCGGCAGGATGGCTGCCGCCTCCAGGTCCTGCTCCTTGGCGAAGCGCTCCAGGAACCCGGGCGTCCGGGCGCCTTCTACCAGAAGCCGGCGCGTCTCCGGCTGGGCCGCCAGCAGCGCGGCTTGCAGCTCGGCTTCGTCCTTCAACTCGTTCCGCAGCGTGTCGGAAATTTGCACGAAGGTCTCGTGCTTCGACTCGGCCGGCTGGCTGAACCATTTATCCAAATTGCGGTTCAGCACCTCGTAGCTGAACAGCACCAGGAACAGCGCGGGCGTGATGCTGAGTGCCAGGGCGCCGACGACCAGCTTAGTCTGAATGCGCGAGCCTTCGCGATCGCTGCGCCGGCCGATGTACAGCTTCACCGCGGTGCGCACCAGGATGAAGCCCAGTGTCACCATCAGCACGAAGATGAGGCTCGAGATGGCCCAGAAGACGAAAGTCTGCTGCGGGTCCGAAGGCCCGTACTTGCCGAAATTGAAGGAGCCCTGCCACACTACCAGCGCCACCAGAATCGCCAGCAGCACGATGGCGCAGCCGTAGAGGATTCGCCTTCTCACCTACTCAAATTATACGTGTTTGGGGTGAGGCGTTTGCGGAAGAAAAACCGCACCGGGGCGGCTCTCTGGACGTGCTAGAGCCTCCTCCGATGCGGCTCGCCCTAGGTTGGGCTGGGATCGGGCGGCGGGCCGTCTGGATCTACCGTGTTCAACGACACTCCAGGCAAGGTCCGCGTCCAAGCTCCTTGCCGTGGACGCCAGACAACTACCGCAACCTCCGACCCCCGGGGAGATCGTCTGAAACCGTTTCACAAAAAAACCCCTCTGATGCAACCAACAAGGGGAAAATAGCGAGCCCAAATTCTATTACGAACACCGGCTCCCGCAAGCACGCTGTCTTTTTGCGCTCACTCCTCTTCCGCCTGCCTGTTGCAGCAGAGGGCAGGTTAAAAGTTACTTCACCAATTCACCACCGAAAATAGCAACCGGACCACCAAGTGTCAATCTGCTCTATCCTGCTGAAATTGCGCAACGTCGGAGAGGGCACATTGGCCGGCAGCGTGGCTCCGTGGGCGAGCACTGTGTCGCTATGACACAATCAGGGTGGATGACCCTCGTTCGGATATGCTCCATCGCCCTAGCCCTGGCTTCCCTGCCCTCCCTATTGCCCGGCCAGGAGCAAAGCCTGCGCGTCGATGGGGCCCACCCCCGCATCTTCCTGGTTCCGCGGCGGCTCAAGCTGCTGCGCCGCGAGCGCGAGCGGCAGTCCCTGCGCTGGAATCAGTTTCAACTGCTGATGGCGGGCAAGGCCCCCATGCCCGAGCCGGGCTTCGCCAATGCCTTGTACTTTCAGGTGTCCGGTAATGCCGAGTCGGGGCGCCAGGCGGTGCGCTGGGCCTTGGGCTCCGGCGCCGATCTGCGGCAACTGTCCCTGGTCTTCGACTGGTGCCAGGACATCCTCACGGAAACCGAGTCGAAAACCCTGGCCGCCAAGCTGGCGCGCGCCATCCAGCAAACCCGCCGCGATTCGTCGGTCGGCGCGGTCCGCTCGCGCCTGCTGGCCGCGGTTGCGCTGGCGGGTTACTTGCCCGACGTTGCGGACCGCGAACTGGAACAGGTGGTCCGCAAATGGTGGGAAGTCCAGATCGCCCCCGCCCTCAACTCCGGCCACCAGGCGCTGCCGCTGGACGAGAGCTACGCGCTGCTCGAAATTCTGCACGTGGTCCGCGACAACTGCGACATCGACCTGCGCGACGCCGCGGTGCAATTCTTCAAGGATCTACCGATGGTCCATCTGCTGAGCCACTATCCCGCCAGCTTTCCCGCGGGTGAAAATGAATACCGCATTCCCGCCACTCTGCGTCCCACGAGCGAGCCGGACCTGCGCCAGGCCGCGCTATCCCGCGCCGCCGAGTTGAGCATGGTGGCCTTCGACAGCAACGGTCCGGGAAGCCAGATCCTGCAAGGCTGGCTGCTCAACGATAATTTCCTGCTGCGCGGAACGTTCGGCGCTCCCTACGAATTCCTTTGGGCCAACCCCTACCAGCCCGGCCTCAGCTACTACCACGCGCCCCTGTTCTTTCACGACGATCTCTTCGGCCGCCTGTTCGTGCGCTCCAGTTGGGAGGAGTCCGCCACCTGGCTGGGCTACTTCGATGGCGAGCTGCAGTTGTTCGAAAATGGGCAGGCGGCTGTGGTCGATCCGCACCTGGACGCGGAGCCCCTGCCGCTCTCCGCGGCGGTGATTCTGTTTGGGGCGCACTCACAGAAATTCAAGGTCGCCGTGGCAGGCGACGAGCCCGTGTTCGTGGTGGGCCTCAAGCCGCGGCAGAACTATTTGATCGAAGTGGACAACGAAGAGATGACCGAAGAGCAAACCGACCCTGGAGGGATTCTGCCCCTGGATCTGCCCCACCACGCGGAGACTGGCGTGCGCTTCCGCGAGGCGCGCTAGTATCCTGTCCTCGATCCAGCCAAGTGGGGCGGACGCCCCCGTCCGCGCGCGACCCCCTGGTCGCGCTCCTCGGACCATTGTCAACTCTTACGCAAGACAGGTGACTAGTTGAACGCTGAAGAAGCGAAGAACTCGACCCGCAGTCCGGTTGCTGACGGGCCGCCCGTTGGGGGGTCATACGCATTAGTCATGACGAAATACAATTTCCATACTCGACGACTATGTGGTGGGCCTCAAGCCGCGGCAGAACTATTTGATCGAAGTGGACAACGAAGAGATGACCGAAGAGCAGACCGACCCTGGAGGGATTCTGCCCCTGGATCTGCCCCACCACGCGGAGACTGGCGTGCGCTTCCGCGAGGCGAGGTAGTTCCCGTTAGGCTTCCCGAACAGGCTGCGGAAAAAAGCCTGTTCGACAATTCCCTACACCTTAGCCAACTCCACACGGCGGTTCTTCGCGCGGCCCTCTTCGGTACCGTTGTCCGCCACCGGCTTGCCGTCGCCGTAGCCTTTCGCGGTCAACCTGGAAGCGTCGATGCCGTGTGCCAGCAGCCATCCCATAACGGCCTGCGCCCTCTTGTCCGAGAGCGTTTGGTTGGCGGCCTTCTGCCCCACGTTATCGGTGTGGCCCTCGATCCGGATCTTCCAGGATTCGTTCTGCTCCAGCATTTTCTGCACCTCCTCCAGCACGCCTTCCGATGCAGGTAGAATAGCCGATTTGCCCGTTTCAAACTGGATGCCGTAGATGGCCATGTGGCCGGTCTTCGATAACTCGTCCTGAATCTGGGAAGCGTCGGCAGTGACCTCCTGCTGCATCGCCTTCACCGTGAGGATGGTCTGGAAGTAGGTGTTAGACCCGTTCTCCTCGAGTATGTACCACGTGCCGGCTTTGTGCGCGGTGATCCGGCCGGGCGATTCGGACCAATCGATGGTCCAGCCGGCCCGCCGCAGGGCCGTTTCGAAGTTGCGGAACACCTGGATTTCGCTGACTCCCTCACGGTTCCCATAATCGGAATACCAATATTCTCCCTCGAGCGTCTTCTCGATGGCCTCGCCGTCTTTGTTGGTGCCCATGCGCACCTTGACCTGCTCGAATTCCTTGTGGTCGCAGCCATTGATTTTGCTGCCGGGCATGCGGGCAATGAGTGGAGAATCGTGGCAATTTTCGGCGTCCACCCGTTCGTCTTGCGCCAGCAGGACACCGCTGGCAAGAAGCCCGGCTGCCACTATCGAGGTGAATTGGCTATGGCTAAATATTGCTCTATACATTTTGTTGAATTCCTATCCTTGTTTTTCAGCGGCGCAGGAGCCCGCAGGGGCCGGCCGCCGCTATCGCCGGGCCCATGCTCGTGGCGCCTGGTCGCGGCGCTCAGCGATTGGCCTGCTGCGCCGCGATGCGTCCAATGACAGGAATCATGTACCGCTGGCCCTTGTAAGCCTTGTACATCAGGAATATCCAATAGAAAAATCCGCCCATCATCAGTAGCAAGCTCAGAAATCCGCCGATCAGGGCCAGCCAGCTGCTGACGCTGCTGATTACAGCAAAAAGTATGTCCCACGCAATGCCGCCGGCTATCCACAGTCCGGCGAAGAAGATCGATTGGAAGGCGTGGAAGCGGACGAATCCATCGCTCTTGTACGGGTCTAGCACCAGAAAAACGATGCCGCTGACCAGGCCAAAGAGGTAGGCGAGCACACCGGCCACATTCGGGGAGATGGATGCCTGGGCGAGTGCCGGGGCCGCGGCCGACGACGCGCCGGCCCCGGCAAGTGAGGCGATGGGCGCTCCGCACGAGGCGCAGAAAGCTACTCCGTCGTTAATTCTTTGACCGCATTGGTTGCAGATAGCCATAAGTTTCTCCTTGTGAATCTAATAGCCTCAAAGAGGCCTTTCATCTTGATACGCAGGAATTAGTGGGAAACGGGATCATGAGCGGGTCACTCAGCGCAAAAGCATAAACTCAGGCAGGAGCAAGCTGCGCAGGTTCGCCGGAATTCGCCTGTAATGAAATCATGCGCTACAATCACTACCAATAAGAAAGGGATGAGCGATTTCCCGGATTTCGAGGCTGCGCTTGCCGGCCTGCGCGCAGGCGACAAGACCACGCTGGACTCGGTGATGCCGGCACTGTATGCCGAATTGCATCGCATTGCGCAAGCTTGCCTGGCCGGCGAGCGGCCGGATCACACCCTGCAGCCTACCGCGCTTGTGCACGAAGCGTATTTGCGCCTGCTCGGGCAGCATCATGTGGATTGGTCCTGCCGGCCGCAGATCCTCGGACTGGCGGCGCGTATGATGCGCCGCGTCCTGGTCAATCACGCGGAAGCGCGCAATTCCCAGAAACGCGGAGGCGGATTCCGGGTTCCGTTGGACGACCATTTGGAGCTGATGGAAAATGGCCAGCTCGATATTCAGTCCCTGGACCTGGCGCTGACGCGGCTGGAGCGGATGGACGAGCGCCAGGCGCGCATTGTGGAACTGCGCTTCTTCAGCGGGCTGAGCGTGGAAGACACCGCGTCGGCGCTGGAGGTTTCTCCGGCCACGGTCAAGCGGGAATGGCGTACCGCCCGGTTGTGGCTGGTCCGCGAACTGGATGGCGCGCGCCCGTGACCAGCGAACGCTGGCAGGCGATCAAGGGGGTGCTGGATCTGGTTGCCGAGGCGCCTCCGGAAGCTCAGGCAAGCGCGCTTGCCGCGGCCTGCGCTGGGGATGACGATCTGCGCCGCGAAGTGGAATCGCTCCTGGCGTTCGAAGAGAAGGCCGCGGTCTTCGATCGGGCGGCCAGGCCGGCGGCTGCCTCCTCAGTCCCTCAACGCATCGGACCTTACCGCGTCGGACAACTGCTGGGCGCCGGCGGCATGGGCGCGGTTTACCTGGCGGTCCGCGACGACGATCAATATCGCAAACAAGTCGCCATCAAGGTGATTCCCACGGCCGGCGATCCGGACCTGCTAAGCCGCTTTCGCGCGGAGCGGCAGATTATGGCCGGGCTGGAGCATCCTTATATCGCGCGCTTACTGGATGGTGGGACCCTCACCGATGGCCGGCCCTATTTCGTGATGGAGCACATCGCCGGGCAGCGGATCGATGCCTACGCAGCCGAAAAGAAGCTGGATACGGCGGCGGCGCTGCGGCTGTTTCTGAAGGTCTGCTCCGCGGTGCAGTTCGCGCATCAAAACCTGGTGGTGCATCGCGACCTGAAGGCCGGTAACATCCTGGTGAGCGGGAACGGCGATCCGCACTTGTTGGATTTCGGTATTGCCAAAGTGCTGGACCCGGTGGCGCATGCGGACCTGGACACCACGCGCACGCTGACGCGCCGGCTGACGCCCATTTCAGCCAGCCCAGAGCAGGTTAACGGCACGCCGGTGACGGCCGCCAGCGACGTGTACTCGCTGGGAGTCCTGCTATATCATCTGTTGACCGGCGTGTCGGCCTATGCGGGCGCCAAGGATTTCGAAACCGATCCGGCGCGAGTGATCCGGGAGTACGAGCCGCCGCTCTTGAGCCACGCTCCGGGCGTACCGCCGAGACTGCGCCGCGTATTGAGGGGTGACCTCGACAACATCGTGCGCAAGTCCATCGAGAAGGAGCCGGCGCGGCGCTACGGCGCGGTCGAGGAATTGGCCGCGGATCTCGAGCGCTATTTGCAGGGCCGGCCGGTGCTGGCGCGGCGGGCATCCGCGCTGTACCGGGCACGGAAATTCGTGCGGCGGCACCGGGCCATCGTAGCCGCCGGCCTGGCGGCCGGGGCGGTCGCCGCTATCGCCGGGGCCATGCTGGTGGCGCTTTCGACGTCGCGGCCTCCGCGCGTGCTCCGCTCCGTGCAGCTTACCCACTTCGGGCTAGCGGACGGCCGCGTCGCCACGGATGGGAAGAAAATTTACTTCGACCAGCGACTGGCGGGACGCTACGGCATCGTGCAAATTCCGGTCGAAGGCGGAGATCCGGTGGAGATTCCCACTCCGTTCCGCTACGCCCGGATACTGGACGGCTCGCCCAATGGATCTGAGCTTCTAATAGAAGGCTGGGAGCAGCGCGACGGTCCAAGAGCTATCTGGAGACTCCCCCTCCATGGCGGGTCTCCGCGGCAGGTTGTAGAGTTCGACGCGCCGTCCGCCCAGTGGTCCCACGATGGGAATAAGATCGCATTGGATCACGACGGTGCCCTGTGGGTGGTCAACGCCGACGGCTCCGGTTTGCACCGGCTGGGAGTCCAAGGCGACGGAATCGACGGCTGGTCGCCGGATGGCAGTCTGATTCGGTTTACCCGGATGAATGCAGCCATAGGCGGCATTTCGCTTTGGGAAGTGCGATCCAACGGGACGCAGCTTCGGCCGTTCCTGCCCGAGATGCACAACCCGGGCGCGCGCTGGGGCGAAGGTCAGGGACCCGGTGTATGGACGCCGGACGGAAAGTATTTCCTGTTCCGCGAGAATTTCGAACCAAGAACCACCCTTTGGGCGATTCACGAACAAACCCGCTTTTGGCCGCTGCGCCGGCCGCGCCCGGTCGAGATCTACGCCGCCGGGTTTGACATCTTTGCTTGGGCGCCCCCGGCCGTAAGCCGGGACGGGAAGCAACTGTTTGTGTTGAGCGAGAGCTGGACGAACGACAGCGTGCGTTATGACCGGACTTTGCGCAGGTTCGTGCCAGTTGTGGCGGGTGTCTCCGCACATTCCCTGGGCTACTCCCCGGATGGAAAATGGTTCGCCTACACGAAATTGCCGGAGAACTGTCTATGGCGGGCGAGACCCGATGGCAGTGAGCGGCGCCAGTTGACTTTTCCTCCCGTGCAGGCATTCTCCTCAGGCGCCTGGCTGCCAGATAGCAAACGCCTGGCGTTCCGCATTTTGCCGCCGGATGGAAAGCCTGGCAAGATTTGCATCGCCTCAGTGGATGGCGTCAAGCCGGAAGTGCTGTTTGGGGATGAACCGACCGCTGAAGACGTTCCAACTTTTTCGCCGGACGGCCATACCATGGGGTTCATACGCACCTGGTTGGACGCGCAGGGAAGGACCACGGCTGCCCGCACCTGCCTGTTGGACCTCGGAACCGGAAAGGTGTCCATCTCCGGAACGGATGAGATCTCGCCTCCGTACTGGTCGCCAGACGGGCGTTGGATGGCGGCCAAAACCAGCAGCAGCATCGTACTGTTCGATTCTCCATCCCACCAGTGGAGGCCGTTCGTGAAAGGCGTCAGCGTCGATGCCGTGAGATGGTCGCCGAACAGCAAGTTCATCTACTACCAGGACCATTCTAAAAGCGAGGGTCCCCTCTGCCGTGTGGCGGTGCGGGGCGGCAAGATAGCGCCGGTGGCTGTGTGGAAGCAACTCTTGCACAGCGACATGACTCGTAACTCCTTCGCCGGCCTGACCCCGGACGGCCAACCGGCAGCCACGGTCGTGCGCCGAAACGCCGATATCTACGCGCTCGATCTAGAACTGCCTTAAGCGTCACCGATGAAAATCTCCATACTCGACGACTATCACGACACCCTACGCAGCCTTCGATGCTTTAGCAAGCTGGCAGGCCATGACGTCGCCATCTGGAACGACCACGTCCAGGATGTGGACGTTCTAGCCGAGCGTCTGCGGGATACCGAAGCGCTGGTTCTGATCCGCGAGCGAACCAAAATCCAAGCGCCACTGCTCGAGCGCCTGCCCAATCTCCGGCTGATCAGCCAGCGCAGTGTGTATCCCCACATTGATGTCGAGGCTTGCACGCGGCTGGGCGTAATGGTGTCCTCGAGCCTGCATCCCGGGACCCCGTCGTATGCTACAGCCGAACTAACCTGGGCCCTGGTGCTTGCGGCGATGCGCCAGATTCCCCAGCAAGTGTCCGCTCTCAAGGCGGGGAAGTGGCAGATCGGCGTCGGCAGCACACTTCGCGACAAAACCCTCGGTATTTATGGCTACGGCAGAATAGGCGGCGTCGTGGCCGGCTATGGCCGTGCGTTCGGCATGCGCGTGTTGGTGTGGGCGCGCGATGCTGCTTTGACTCAGGCCCGAGTCGACGGTTACCTCGCTGCGCGCAGCAAGGCGGCGTTTTTCGAGGAATCCGACGTGATCTCCCTGCACCTGCGCCTGGTCGAGGCAACGCGCGGTATCGTCACCGCCGGGGATCTGGCTCGCATGAAGCCGACGGCGCTGTTAGTCAATACCAGCCGTGCGCCGCTGATCGAGCCGGGCGCCCTGGTGAGCGCGTTGCGCGCGGGACGGCCGGGCATGGCGGCGGTGGACGTTTACGAAGACGAGCCGGTGACCGACTCCCGCCATCCGCTGCTCGGCATGGACAACGTCGTGTGTACCCCGCATATTGGCTACGTCTCTCGCGACGAATACGAAGTTCAATTCACGGACATCTTCGATCAGATCGTTGCGTATGCCGCGGGTGCGCCGATCAATGTGGTGAATCCCGGTGTCGAGCAGATAGCCCGAGTCAATGCGCGTGCAATTCTTGCGGGACGAGCTGGCGGCGAACCTTAATTTTACTCTCGTTCTTACGGGCTGCCGCGAGATCATAAGCAAGCTGCATTCGTAACCACGTTTCCTCCGTGCTGCCGAATGCCTTCGTGAGCCGGATAGCCATTTCCGGGCTGATGCCGGACTTTCCGTTGACGATGTTGTCAAGTGCCTGCCGGGTAACGCCGAGAACCTTTGCGCCTGCGGTCACAGACAGGCCCAACGGCTCAAGGCAATCATGGCGGACGATACGACCGGGATGCACGGGATTTTTCATGGGCATGGCGTTTTCTCCCTCAATCTCGAACCCAGGTGCATGACCCGGTGCACTTCACGCGGCATCCCAAGGATTGAAAATCTCAACGCCGAGCCCGGCGAAATCTCTTGTGTTGCGCGTAGCGACCGTGAGGTCAAGTTCAAGGGCCGTCGCGGCAATCATGCCGTCCGCTGTGTTGAGAGGCGTCCCTCTCAACTGACATTGACCTTCCAGCACGCCCCAGCGGTCAGCGATGGAAGGTGTGACGGACAGGATACGGTCACGAAACCAGATCAACAGGTCCGTGTGAAACCACTTCTCCAACTCCGTGCGGCGGCGGCTTTGAGGAAGTAAGATGAGGCCCTTGCGAATTTCACCGATCGTGACGGCGCTGAGAAAGAGCATTGTCTCCCAGATAGCCGCTCACAAGTCTACGGGCCGCCCGGTCGAGGGGTTGCGGCTGAAATCAAGATTGATGCCCTGCAACGCGCAAAGAGTTCCTCTATGTTTTTCGCGGGTGGCACGTCGGGTTGAGGCGTCCGAGCCGGCTTCGTGGGGGAAGCCTGGAGCGCCTGCAAGATAACATCCTCGGCGTCCTTAAACCTGCCGCCCTGAAGACGCTGGTTGATCAGCGCCTCAACCTCGGGTCTGGTGATCTGAATGGTCATGGAGCGGCCTCCTTTCTTCTTCATTATGACCCGTCTACATTGCTCCAGGCGGTAGTGCTTGAGGAGGCGGTGGTGAGTGAATCTGCACCGGCAGTTGGATGCGGCGTGTTAAGCTTGCGGCCTACTGCATGCCAAGCTCCTGAATAAGACTCCGAAAGATTCGGAATGCCGGCTTATGGGCATAGTCCGCGGTGGTGATGCCAAAGAAGCAAAACAGGTTGTTCCGATTTGTTGCACGCGATTGCTCAACGTCACGGAGAGCGAATAGCATATATCGCTCGATGTTGAGCCGGTCGCCGGCGTCGTGAACGGTTCGAATCACCATGTCCAGTACTTGTGCTTGCCGCTCCGGATGCCGGCCCGCACCAGTTGGCCATCCATGCTCCGTGATGTGAATCGGCACCCGTTCTGGGATGCCAGCCGCCGGAAGCCAGATAGAGCGCATCGTTTCCAACACGCCGGTCACTGACGACCGGAGGTCTCCGGGCTGCCCGTCCGGCGCCAAAAGCCGGAAGACGTCGGGAAAGAAGTCGAGGCCGACGTAGTCGAGAGATTCGACCAAAGATTCGCCCATTCCGGTGAGGCGGCTCCAGAACTGCGCGCCCGGACCGAATGTCGGCGTCGCATTGAACCCGACTTTCACTTCTGGCCGCCCCGACGCTTGCAGGAACGCCTTGGCAGCGGCGATACCTTCAATCAATGCACGGAGCACGTTCGGGTATGGACCGTCAATGACCGGTGGACCATCCGCAGAATTCGCCTCTTCGGTGATCTGTACCGAATACAAGTACGGATGACAGCGTTCCAGCCGCAACCGGACAAAGTCAACGAATCCGGAAACGTTGCCCGATGTCGATCGGAACTGGAGCACGAGTTCGAGAGGCCTCACTTCGGATACGGCGTATTGCAGATAATCCAGCGGTGCGCACGGCGTGACGGCCAACGGACTATCCGGATCCTGAAAGCTGTCATAGCACCGGACGACAAACGGACGGCAGTTGCCCTGCAGTTCATCCAGGCACGATCTCACGCGCGCCGGATCGTCGGGCGGGCCCGAAAGCAGCCCGGTCTCGCCGCCAGCCATCCCGCCGGGATACAGGCCGAACACCAATCGTCGCATCCGGGGTTCTTATTCAATATACATGCAACGCCGGCGAATTCGCGCTGTCACGATGAGGTCTTACCACGATTTCGACATCCTGATCGAGTGCCACGAGAAAGCGCAGCAGTCGCTCGACGGAAAATTGCCGGAATTCGCCGCGCAGCATCTTAGAGACGTCGGGCTGGCGGATGCCGAACAGAGCGGCGGCCTCAATCTGTTTCAGGCCGCGCTCTTTCATGAGCGTGTCGATCTTGAAGACCAGCTGCGCCTTGACCAAGTGCTCATTCGCGTTAGGCAGACCCAGATCCTGGAACACATTCCGGCCTCCCGTTTCATATCTCTTGTTACTCATGGCTTAATCTCCATTGCAAACTGTTCGGCTTCGCGCAGCCGTTGTTTAATCAACTCGATGTCCCGGCGCGGCGTCTCACGGCCCGTCTTCGATTTCTTCTGGAAGGCGTGAAGGACGAATACCGCCCCCGAATACCGCAGAGTGTACACCGCACGGAACGTATCGCTGCGAAAATCCTTGACTACTTCCACAACGCCTGTCCCGCCAAAACCTCGCAGCGTCTTCGCGATCCAACCCATATCACCGGCTTCAAAGACGGTTCACCGGTCATCTGACAACCCTAATATAGTGATTTCACTATACCATGTCAAGGCCGACCATCGTCCTCGACAATCCGGCCGCCCAATGTTAACGTTAACGGTGGACCACATCCGAACACATGAACATCCTCCCTAGGAATCGCGCGGCTTGGCTTGTAGCTATAGCGTTGTCCGCTTCCTGCGCAGCTCAGACCACCGACTTCACGACCCAAGTTCAGCCCATTCTCACCACCTCCTGCGTCCCCTGCCACCACGGCGCTAAAGGCAGCGGCGGACTGGCGCTCGACTCCGCGCAAGCCATCGCACAGGGCGGCCGCTCCGGCCCCGTCATCAAGCCTGGCGACCCCTCCAACAGTCCCCTTTACCAGCGGATCGCATCGTCAGATAAAGCCGTTCGAATGCCGCTCGGCGGTACCGCCCTACCCGAGGAAAGCATTGCGCTGATCCGCGCCTGGATCGAGCACGGCGCATCGGGCCTGGCCTCTGCTGCCGGTCCAGTTGTAAAGGCAGCCGCCAAACACTGGGCCTACATCGCGCCCGTTCGCCCCGTCATCCCCGCGGTCCACAATCAGCCATGGGTCCGCAATCCCATCGACGCCTTCATTCTTTCCAGGCTTGAAAAGGAAGGGCTGCAGCCGTCGCCCGAAGCCTCCCGTGAAACCCTCATCCGCCGCGTGAGCCTCGATTTGATCGGCATCCCACCCACGCCAAAGGAAATCGACGAATTCCTCAACGATACGCGCCCGGACGCTTATGAACACCTCGTAGACCGGCTGCTCGCCAGCCCGCACTACGGTGAGCGCTGGGCCTGGCCCTGGCTCGATCTGGCCCGCTATGCCGACACCAACGGATGGGAAAAGGACCGGCGGCGGTCTGTCTGGAAGTATCGCGATTGGGTCATCGATGCCCTGAACCGCGATCTGCCTTTCGACGAGTTCACCATCGAGCAGCTTGCCGGAGATCTTCTTCCCAACGCCACCACCGCACAGAAGATCGCCACCGGCTTTAACCGGAACACTCTCTTCAACGAAGAGGGCGGTGTGGATAAGGACGAAGAGCTGTGGGTGGATCTGGTAGATCGCGTCAATACCACTTCCACCGCGTGGCTCGGCTCGACCATCGGCTGCGCCCAGTGTCACAATCACAAGTTCGACCCGTTTACGCAAAAAGAGTATTATCAGCTCCTGGCGTTTTTCAATAATTCCGACTACAAGGAGAAGGCTTACGGCGACACCAGTCACAAGTACATCGAGCCGACCCTCAGCTTGCCCACTCCCGAGCAGGAAGTACGGCGCAATGAGCTGCAGGCGAAAATCGACCTTCTCGAGACCAAACTGAAAACGCAGACGCCCAAACTCGACGCGGAACAGCGGCGCTGGGAGAGGCGTATGCGGTCTCTCGATGCTTCCTGGAAGCCCCTCGAAGTAACTGCCGCGCGTTCTCTGGCCGGCTCCAAACTCGAGCGTCAGAAGGATGGCTCCTGGCTGGCTTCGGGCGAAAATCCCGCCACCGACAGCTATGTGATCGAGGTGCGCGCCGCGCGCCCGGAGAGCCTCACCGCCATCCGCATTGAGGCTTTGCCGGACCCCAGCCTTCCTCGCGGCGGCCCGGGCCGCGACGTTTACGGCAACTTTTCGTTGACCAGAGTGCGCGTGGAGGCTGTGCCCTCCTCCGGCGAACCCGAGCCGGTCGCCATCTCGCAGGCGCAATCGGACGACGGCCATGCGAAATCGAAGAAGGATCAGGAAAAGCCCGACGCCGCCGTCTGGGAGGTGGATGAATCGCGCGACGAAAAACGTCTGCCGCGCCAGCTTGTCCTGGCGTTCGCGCAGCGGCTGGACCGCGGCTCGGGCGTGCTACGAATCACCTTGGTCCACGGTTCGGAATTCAGCGGCCAGGGAATGGGTCGGTTCCGGCTATCGGCTACCAATGCGCGCGCGCCCCTCGAAACCGTTCAGATCCCCGCGGAGTTGCGCCCGGTCTTTGCCATCGAACCGCCGTCCCGCACCGCCAAGCAGTCGTCCGATTTCTCCGAAGCGTTTCGCAAAGTGGCGCCGTCTCTCGAGGCCAGCCGGACCGATCTGGAGCGTCTCCAGGATCAGCTCGATTCTCTCGGTATCGTGACCACTCTAGTCATGGGTGACAAACCCGCCACCGAAAACCTGTCTACCAAACTTCGCATTCGAGGCAGCTACTTGAGCCCCGGCGAAACCGTATACGCCGGAACGCCGGCGGCTCTGAATCCATGGCCCGAGGGACTGCCGAAAAACCGCTTGGGACTGGCCAAATGGCTGGTGAGTCGAGACAATCCGCTGACCAGCCGCGTAGCCGTGAATCGCATCTGGGAGCAGTACTTCGGGCACGGAATTGTCGAAACCAGCGAAGACTTCGGCGCCCAGGGAGATCGCCCCACGCATCCGGAGCTGCTCGATTGGCTGGCCGTCGAGTTCATGGATCGCGGCTGGAGCCAGAAAGCCATTCACCGTCTCATCGTGACTTCCGCAACCTACCGGCAGGATTCTCACATCACGCCCGAGCTCGAACAGCGCGATCCGTATAATCGCCTATTGGCGCGCGGTCCGCGCTTCACCGTCCCAGCCGAAATGGTTCGCGATATAGTGCTTAGCGCCAGCGGTTTGCTCAGCCCCAAAATCGGCGGCCCCAGCGTGTTTCCCTTCCAGCCTGAAGGCGTCTGGGACATGCCCTACAACGACGACAAGTGGACCATGAGCGAAGGCGAGGACCGTTACCGCCGCGGCGTCTATACCTTCATCCGCCGCACCTCGCCCTTTCCCAGCATGTCTGTCTTCGATGCGCCCAGCCGCGAGACTTGCACCGTTCGCCGCCTGCGCACCGATACGCCTTTGCAGGCGTTGACCACGCTGAACGATCCCGTATTCCTCGAGGCCGCCGGCGCCCTGGCGAAGCGGGTGATCGACGAAGCGGGACCTGCCCCGGCCGGCCGCGCCGCTCTCGCCTTTCGGCTCTGCACCGGCCGCCAGCCCAAGCCGGATGAGCTGCATGCCATTGTGCAGAATTACGAAAGTCAGCGCGAAGGCTTCCTCCAGAATCCCAAGCTGGCGGCGAGCCTGGCCTGGGCCGGGGCGAAAGACGCCGATATGGCAGCCTGGATCATGATTTCGAACGCCCTGCTTAACCTGGATGAGACAGTAACGAAGGAGTGAATCGATAGTGCAAAATTCCGAGTCCGAGCGTCTTCTCGATATCACCAGAAGGCACTTTTTTGGGCGCGCCGGTTTCGGCATCGGCGCGCTGGCATTGAGTAGTCTGCTGGACCAGCGGCTGTTTGGGGCCGAGACCAATCCGCTCGCTCCGAAAAAGCCGCCACAGCCGGCCAAAGCCAAGAGCGTAATCTATCTGTTCATGGCAGGCGCGCCTTCGCAACTGGATCTGTTCGACTACAAGCCCAAGCTCAACCAATATGACGGCCAACCCGTGCCGGCGGATCTGGTCAAGGGCGAGCGCTTTGCCTTCATCCAGGGCACGCCGCTGCTGCTCGGCTCCCCGCATCGTTTCTCGCGGCATGGCCAATCCGGCGCCGAAATCAGCCATCTGCTCCCCCACTTCTCCGAAATTGTCGATGAAACGGCCATCGTCAAATCGATGTGGACCACGCAGTTCAATCACGCGCCGGCTCAAATCTACATGTCCACCGGGCATCAGATCGTCGGCCGGCCGAGCTTCGGCTCGTGGGCCACCTACGGACTGGGCAGCGAGAACCAGGATCTGCCCGGCTTCGTCGTCCTGCTCTCCGGCCAAAGCCAGCCCGATGGAGGGAAGAGCTGTTGGGGCAGCGGATTTCTTCCCACGTCTTACCAGGGTGTCGAGTTCCGGCGCAGCGGCGACCCGGTGCTGTTCCTTTCTAATCCCGAAGGCGTCGATCCCGCCGCGCGCCGCCGCTCCCTGGACTTGATCCGCAATTTGAACGAGGCTCACCAGGCGGACGCCGGCGACCCGGAAATCATCACCAGGATCAACTCCTACGAGATGGCTTACCGCATGCAAACCAGCGTTCCGGATCTCATGGACGTGTCTAAGGAGCCGGAGCACATCCACAACCTCTACGGCACGGAGCCGGGCAAGAATACCTTCGCCAATAATTGTCTGATGGCGCGCCGGCTGGTCGAGCGTGGCGTGCGCTTTGTGCAGCTTTTCCATCGCGGCTGGGACACCCACGGATCCGGCAGCGGAGACGACATCGTGAACCGGCTGTCGGAGCTTTGCCGGGCTACCGATCAGGCCGCTGCCGCGTTAGTCAAGGATCTGAAGCAGCGCGGCCTGCTCGACTCCACGCTGGTGGTTTGGGGAGGCGAATTCGGCCGCACACCCATGAACGAAGCGCGCAGCGGCTCGAAGTTTCTGGGGCGCGATCATCATCCGCGCGCCTTCACCATGTGGATGGCCGGCGGCGGCATCGAGGCCGGCGTCACCGTGGGCCGGACCGATGATATCGGCTACAACATCGTAGAAGACGCGGTTTCCGTTCACGACCTGCACGCGACGCTTCTGAACCGCCTCGGATTCGATCACACGCGCTTGACCTACCGGTTCCAGGGGCGCGATTTCCGGCTGACGGACGTCGAGGGCGAACTGGTGAAAAAGGTGCTGGCCTGAAAACCTCAGCAAACCAACTTGCTGCTGTCGGTGGCTGCGTGCTATGGTGGGGGCGTAGGAATCCTATCACGTCGTTTGAATTCAGTTCGAGGGTACCAGCAAGCAAGCCTGCCGTCTCCCGCCGTCCATCCTCAAGCGAAACACCAGGATTCTGATCGCTAGAAGGAGCTAATCATGAAAGAGACAGGTACAGTGAAGTGGTTTAACGCAGCCAAAGGCTACGGGTTTATACAGCGCGAGAACGGCGAAGACGTCTTCGTGCATTTTTCGGCTATCGAGGCAAGCGGCTATCGCTCCCTCGACGAAGGCGCCCGGGTATCGTTCGTAGTAAAGAAGGGACCCAAGGGCCTGCAGGCGGAAGACGTGAGCCCCGCTTAAAGGCTGGCTAGCCCGCAAAGGCGCGCGGGCGCCTCATTGCCTTCAAATAACTGCCCGCGCGCCGTTTTGCGGGCTGTTACTTAAAAGGGGCGGCGCCATTCCATCGACATACGTCGCGCTACTCAGAGGCATCAACGTCGGCGGCAAGCATCTGCTGCCGATGAAGGACTTGGCTGTCATATTCGCCGAGGCCGGCTGCACTAACGTCCGCACCTACATCCAGAGTGGCAATGTCATTTTCAGCGCGCCCGCTCCTCTCCTGAAAAGGCTCCCGGAGCTGATCACGGAGAGGATCGCGGCGCGCTTTGGCCATCGCGTTCCCATAGTAATACGTACGTCTCAACAACTCGCCCGGACCATAAGCGACAACCCGTTTCTCCCGGCGGGCGCATCCGAAAAGATGCTCTGTGTCTGTTTCCTGGCGGACCCGCCCAACGCGCTAGCGATCGCCAGTCTCGATCCCCACAGATCGCCGCCGGACGCTTTTCACGTGCTGAACCAGGAGATCTACCTGCACCTTCCAAACGGCGCGGCGCGCTCCAAGTTAACCAACGCATATTTCGATGCGAAGCTCTCCACCACGGGTACCGTGAGAAACTGGGCGACGGTGCGCAAGATTTTAGAGATGATGCAAGCTTGACCCGCATTACAATACTGTTATGGCGAAGGCTATCTGGGAAAGTACCGTTCTGGCGGAAAGCGATGACATCGTAATCGTGGAAGGCAACCGCTACTTCCCGCCGGATGCCATCCACTGGGAATATTTCAAGCACAATAGCCAGACCACGGTTTGCCCCTGGAAGGGCACGGCGAATTACTACGACATCGAAGTGAATGGCAAAAAGAACCCGGCGGCCGCTTGGTATTATGCCGAGCCCAAGCCCGCCGCCAGCCAGATCCGCGGGCGCGTGGCCTTCTGGAAGGGCGTGCAAGTCACATAGCTCGCAAACCTGATCTCTGTCCCGCTTAATTTTTGACAATACTCGATCCGACCAATGTGGGGCGGACGCCCTCGTCCGCGCGCGACCCCCTGGTCGCGTGCCGGACATAAAGGACGTTTATATTGTAATAGGTAAATGTGTTTATTGCTTCTGGGCGGAGGTGCGCCGGCTTTACGGCAGCACCCGAAAGGGTACGTTGCTCGAAAGCGTGCCGCCGGGTGTGGTCACCTGGATCTTGCCGGTAGTCGCCCCGGCTGGTACGGTGGTCGTGATTTCGGTAGGCGAGACGACGTTGAAGGCGGCCAGTGTTCCGTTAAAGCTCACGCTGGTGGCACCGGTCAGATCCGTTCCCAGAATACGAATGGCCGCTCCCACCTGGCCAGAGTGCGGCAGTGTTTTCACGAACGGACCAAGACCTACTGACAGGCTGAATAGGACCCCATAGCCATCGGCCCCGCCCGCACGTGTTGTCCCGTAAAGGTTGCCGTCGGTGGCCTGGACCAGCGGCGCCTGAGTGGCGTCACATGGGCTAGGCGGCGCTCCGCGAAACAGTTGTGTTTGTCAAGTTCTGCAAAAATATTTTTTGTGAGTCATGGGTTCCGCGTTCCGTCTCGTGCTACTCAGCCGTAACCACCACAACCAACCACCGGCGGCGCAGGCGGCCTGCAGGCCGCCGAGTACGCCGGCCTTCGGACGAGGCGTCGCCCTCCGGGCGGCGACT